>Ga0206117_100437_pt1 | contig 44709 bp, 36 predicted proteins | sample 3A5Ametagenome_FD_177997 | JGI IMG/M metagenome (GOLD analysis project Ga0206117, IMG submission 177997) | Enriched microbial communities from leaf-cutter ant dump, University of Wisconsin, Madison, United States - 3A5A | ecosystem: Environmental > Terrestrial > Nest > Insects nest > Nest dump... | reverse complement strand
CGCCTCAAATCGGCGGATTCCGGTGAAATCGGCCGAATAGGCCGACGCATGAAGCTCGGTAGCGCTGATCTTACGCTCAAGCAGACCCAAGAACGACCAACAGACAGGGTTTTTCAGCACCCTGCTAGATCTTCGCAATGTTCAGAGGGTCGCCGTACCAGAAGGGGTCGAAGGCGAGCGAACAAAGGTTGAGTCTGGGGATATACTTTTTTCGATAACCGCTTATCTGGGTTCTGTCGCTGTCGTGCCTGAATCGATTGGTCTCGCTTACGTCAGCCAACACGTTGCGCTGGTCAGGCTGAAGCGAGGTGTCATTCTCCCTGAATGGATTGCCTACCTAGCTCTATCTTCCGTTGGGAAAACTTACCTTGAGGCTCAGGGCTACGGCGGGACGAAAGTTCAATTGAGTTTGGAGGACATCGCACGGCTTCCGATCGTGTGCCCTCCCCTCTCCGAACAGGTGGCAATTGTCTCGTTTCTCGATCGTGAAACCGCCAAGATCGACGCGCTGGTGGAGGCGCAGCAGCGGCTGATCGAGCTGTTGAGAGAGAAGCGACAAGCGATCATAGCTCATGCAGTAACAAAGGGTCTGGACTCGTCCGCTCCGACGAAAAATTCGGATGCTGATTGGCTTGGCAGCATACCAAGTCACTGGCGCGTATTACCTCTCAAGAGAGTCGTCGTTACCGTCAGCGGTTCGACGCCAAATAAGGATCGGCGCGATTTCTGGTCTGGTGAGATACCTTGGGCGTCTGCCAAGGATCTTAAGAAAGACAGTATATCTGATACCCAGGACCATATTAGTAAAACGGCTATCGACGAAAGCGGCGCAGCCATCGCGAAAGCTGGATCGGTATTGGTTTTGGTCCGCGGAATGATGCTTGCTCGTCTGTTCCCCGTAACGACAACGCTAGTTCCCATGTCGTTCAACCAGGACCTCAAAGCGCTGTCTGGTGTTGATGGCATGCTAGACGAATATCTCCCCTGGTTACTTCGTGGAATGGAACGGGAAACGCTAAACCGCCTTGACGAAGCCGGGCACGGCACAAAAGCATTGCGCATGGGAGCTTGGCTATCAATGGCGGTACCAGTTCCACCTGAAGACGAGCAGCGCGAGATCGTGAGGGCTCTTGGTGAGCAGCTGGACAGAATTGATAGCCTCGTTGTAGGAGCCAGTGCGGCCGCATCATTGCTGCAAGAACGCCGCGCTGCCCTCATCTCCGCCGCGGTGACCGGCAAGATCGACGTGCGCGAGGCCTCAGCTCGCGACGCCGAGGCGGCATAAGCATGGTCAGCGGCCGGTCCCTCGAACTCTTCTATATCGACGGGCGTCCCGACGGGATGCTGACCGCCGAGATGTTCAACTGGACCGGCCATGTGCTGATGGTGCCGCGCACGCAGATCGGCGCGGCGCTGGCGCGGCCCGAGGCCGGTTATGCCGGCATCTATCTGCTGCTGGGCGAGCGCGATGACGTGCCGCTGGCCTATATCGGCGAAGGCGAGGATATCTCGGCCAGGATAAAATTCCATGATGTCGACCGTGATTGGTGGGCCACCGCGATCCTGGTGACCACCGCTGGCAACAAGCTGAACAAGGCCCATGTCCGCTATCTGGAGGCGCGGCTGATCGAGGAGGCACGGCGCATCGGCCGCATGCCGCTGGAGAATGCCACCAACCCCGGGCGCCCCGGCCTGAGCGAGGCCGATACCGCCAAGATGGAAGCCTTCCTGGAAAACCTGTTGGTGGTGCTGCCGGCGGTGCGGGTCGACATGTTCATCGAACGGGCGCGGCGCGAACCGGCGGCAACGCAGGCGCCGGCACCGTCATCGGCCCCCCGGGAGTCGCCCCGGTTCATCCTGACGCTGAAGAAGCATGGGCTGACGGCCAGCGCGATTGTCGAGAACGGCGAGTTCGTCGTCGAAAGCGGATCGCGCGCCCGGTTGAAATGGATGGGTAGTGAAACCGCGGGCAGCGGTTATGCCCGGTTGCACGAGGAGTTGCTGCGTGGTGGCGTGTTGTCGCCGGCGGGCGATCATTGCGTCTTCACCACCAGTTACGCCTTTACCTCGCCCAGTGCCGCCGCCGCGGTCGTCACGGGTCGACCAACCAACGGGGCGACCGAGTGGCGCACCGAGGCGGGCCAGACCTACAAGGGATGGGAGGCCCTGCGGCTCGGCCTCGGGGGGCATGCCGGCGGATGAGCGTTCATCGCGAGATCAGTTTCGAGGACGACATCTGCCACCACCTGGCCGCACAGGGCTGGCTGTACGAGGCCGATGCCGCCGCCCGTCACGACCGCGCCCGGGCGCTGCTGCCCGACGACCTGATCGCCTGGATCGAGGAAACGCAACCCCGGGCCTGGGCCGATCTGACGCGGATGCACGGGGCGGCGGCACGGCCCCTGCTGCTCGACCGGCTGCGCAAGCAGCTCGACGATCGCGGCACGCTGGACCTGCTGCGCCACGGCCTGGAACTGCTGGGGATCAGGGGCAAGCTGGCGCTGGCGCAGTTTCGCCCGGCGATGGGGGCAAACCCCGAGATCATCAGGCGCTATCATGCCAACCGGCTGCGGGTGGCCCGCCAGGTGCGTTATTCGACGGCCGGCGAAAACTGCCTCGACCTCGTGCTCTACCTGAACGGCATTCCCGTCGCCACCGCCGAGCTGAAGACCGATTTCACCCAGAGCCTGCGCGATGCCGTCGACCAGTATCGCTTCGACCGGCATCCGCGCCCGCGCGGCCAGGGGCCCGAGCCGCTGCTGGGATTTCCCGGCGGGGCGCTGGTGCATTTCGCCGTCTCCAACAGCGAGGTGGCGATGACCACCCGGCTGGACGGGCCGGAGACGCGCTTCCTGCCCTTCAACAAGGGCCATGACCGGGGCGCGGGCAACCCGCCAAACCCCGCCGGCCATGCCACCGCCTATCTGTGGGAAGAAATCTGGCAGCGCGACAGCTGGCTCGACATCCTCGGGCGCTACCTCGTAGCCCGGCGCGACGCGAAGAAGGCGATAACCGGGCTGATCTTCCCGCGCTATCACCAGCTCGACGCCACGCGCAGGCTGGCGGCCCAGGTGCTGCGCGAAGGGCCGGGCGGGCGCTTCCTGGTGCAGCATTCGGCCGGGTCGGGCAAGACCAATTCGATCGCCTGGACCGCGCATATCCTGTCCGAGCTGCACGATGCCGATGACGCCAAGCTGTTTGCCAGCGTGATCGTCGTGTCCGACCGCAACGTCATCGACAGCCAGTTGCAGGAGGCATTGTTCGGCTTTCAGCGCGTGACCGGCGTGGTGGCGACGATCACCAACGAGGCCGGCTCGAAAAGCGGCCAGCTGGCGGAGGCGCTGGCCGCCGGCAAGAAGATCATCGTCTGCACGATCCAGACCTTTCCCTTCGCCCTCGATGCCGTGCGCCAGCAGGCCGCGGCCGAGGGCAAGGCCTTTGCCGTCATCGCCGACGAGGCGCATTCGAGCCAGACCGGCGAAGCGGCCGCCAAGCTCAAGCAGATGCTGTCGGCCGAGGAGGCGGCGGACCTGGCCGATGGTGGCGAAGTCTCGAGCGAGGATATTCTGGCGGCGCAGATGGCGGGCCGGGCCGGCGACCGGGGCATCACCTACATCGCCTTCACGGCGACGCCCAAGACCAAGACGATGGAATTGTTCGGCCGGCGCCCCAATCCCGATCTGCCGGCCGGCAAAGGCAACCTGCCTGAACCGTTCCATGTCTATTCGATGCGCCAGGCGATCGAGGAGGGTTTCATCCTCGACGTGCTGAAGAACTACACGCCGTTCCGGCTGGCCTTTCGCCTGGCCAATGACGGCCGGGAATGGGACGAGCGCGAGGTCGAGCGCGATGCGGCCCTGAAAGGCATCATGCGCTGGGTGCGGCTGCACCCCTACAACATCGACCAGAAGGCGCGCATCGTCGTCGAGCATTTCCGCGAGAACGTCGCCCCGCTGCTGGAGGACCGGGCCAAGGCGATGGTGGTCCTGGGCAGCCGGCAGGAAGCCGTACGCTGGCAACTGGCGATCACGCGCTATATCCGCGAGCGTGGCTATCCGCTGGGCGCACTGGTCGCCTTCTCCGGCGAAGTCAGCGATGCCGACTCCGGCCCCGATCCGTTCACCGAAACCAGCCCGATGCTCAATCCCGGGCTGAAGGGCCGCGACATCCGCGATGCCTTCGCGACCAGCGACTACCAGTTGCTGCTGGTCGCCAACAAATACCAGACCGGCTTCGACCAGCCGCTGCTGTGCGGCATGTATGTCGACCGGCGCCTGGCCGGCGTGCAGGCGGTGCAGACATTGTCGCGCCTCAACCGTGCCCATCCCGGCAAGGACACGACCTATATCCTCGATTTCGTCAACAGCGCCGACGAGGTGCTGAAGGCATTCCTGACCTACTACGAGACCGCGACACTGGAGAGCGCGACCGATCCCAACCTGATCTACGATCTGCGCGCCAAGCTCGATCTCGCGGGGCATTACGACGACTTCGAGATCGAGCGGGTGGTGAAGGTCGAGCTGGATCCGATGGCGCGGCAATCGGACCTCGTCGCGGCGCTGACGCCGGTGGCCGACAGGCTGCTGAGGATCCATGCCGCCGCCCGCGAGGCCCTGAAAGCGGCCCTGGCGCGCGAGGATCAGGCCGCGGCAGCCGGTGCGCGCGACCACATGGCGGCGCTGGAACTGTTCAAGGCCGACATGGCGACGTTCCAGCGGCTCTACAGTTTCCTCAGCCAGATTTTCGACTACGGCAACACCGAGATCGAGAAACGGGCCATCTTCTATCGCCGGCTGCTGCCGCTGCTCGATTTCGGGCGTGAACGGGAAGGGGTCGACCTTTCGGGCATCAAGCTGACCCATCACAGCCTGAAGAATCTCGGCAAGCGCAATCTGGTCTATGGCACCAACGAAACACCCAGGCTTTCGGGTTTGTCCGAAGCCGGGTCAGGCGGCATTCATGAAAAGGAAAAAGCCCGACTGGCGGAGATCATCGCCCGGGTCAACGATCTGTTCGAGGGTGATCTCAGCGAATCGGACAAGCTGGTCTATGTGAACAACGTCATCAAGGGCAAGCTGTTGGAATCCGCGGAACTCGTGCTGCAGGCGACCAACAACACCAAGGCACAGTTCGCGAATTCGCCGACGCTTGCGACCGAGATCATGAACGCGGTCATGGACGCGCTGACGGCGCATTCGGCGATGAGCAGGCAGGCGCTGGAATCTCAGCGGGTTCGCAACGACCTGAAGGAGGTCCTGCTTGGGCCGGGGCAGCTTTACGAAGCCCTGCGCGGTCTCGGCAACGAGGCGCCGGGCAAATAGGATTACTACGAAGCGAAGTCCGTCCCCATCACGCCCTGATCTGCCCAAACAGCCAGGTGGCGAAGGCGTCGACGATCGCCGAGCCGCTTTCCTTGCGGCGCAGCACGTAGAAGGAATAGGCCGCCGGGACCTCCAGGTCGAACGGGGCGATCATCTGCCCTGACGCCACCGCGCGGCGGCTGGTGACGGTGTCGCCCAGGGCGATGCCGTTGCCGAAGGAGGCGGCCTCCAGCGCCAGGCGGGCGTCGGTCAGGAAATGCTGGCGGGTGGCGGGCTGCATCTTCAGGCCGTTGGCCGACAGCCAGTTGTCCCATTCCCGGCCGTCATCGGCATGCAGCAGGGTGTGGTTGAACACATCCTTGGGCGTGCGCAAGCTGCGGCTGCGCATCATCGAGGGGTGGCAGACCGGAAACAGCCTGACCGGCGACAGCAGGTCGACGCGGTAATCGGGCCAGTGCCCGTCGCCGTAACAGATGCAGATATCGACTTCCGGATTGCGCAGGCTGTTCACGTCATTGCCCGGGATCAGCTTCAGGCTGGCCTGGGGATAAAGCTGGCAGAAGGTCGCGACCACCGGCAGCAGCCACAACGACAGCAGCCCGCCGACGCAATGGATGGTGATTTGCCCGCCATCGGCCGAACGCGACAGGTCGGATGCCGCCCGGGCGATGCCCTCGAACGCCTGCGACACGGCGGGCAGCAAGGCCACCCCCTCGGCCGACAAGACCATCCGCCCGGCGCTGCGCTTGAACAGCTTGACCGCCAGCGACCCCTCCAGCGTGCGGATCTGATGGCTGATCGCGCTGTGGGTGACGTTCAGTTCCTCGGCCGCGCGGGTCACCGACATGTGGCGCGCCGTCGCCTCGAAGGCGCGCAGCGGATTGAGCGGCGGCAGGCGCGGCGGCACAGGCAGGCTCCGTTAGTTTTTCTCACATTTGGGTAGAGGGATTGTCACTTGCGTTCAAGTGGGCGGTCGAGAGAAAGTTTTGCCCAGGATATGGGCATGCCTAATTTTTTAGCAAATGCCTTTGACACGTAATCGGGTGGGGCAGGGGGAACATGGGGGCGAAAGACGGCCTGGCGGCCCGTAGATCCCGCCCGTTATTCGGGCCGTGGCTGCTGCTGGCCCTGCTGGCGCCGACGGTCGTGCTGTTCGTCGGATCCTTCGCCTATCCGATCGGCATGCTGATGGGCGAAAGCCTGTTCGTCAAAGGCGCCGTTTCGCTCGACAACTACAGCCGCATCGTCGACCGCCCCCTTTATGTCAACACGCTGCTGCGCACGTTGCGCGTCGGCGGGCTGACCACGCTGATCTGCCTGGGCGTGGGTTTTCCGCTGGCCTGGTGGATGACCCGGCTGCGCGGCCTGGCCTTCAACCTGGTTATCGCCTGCATCCTGCTGCCGCTGTGGACCTCGATCCTGGTGCGCTCCTACGCCTGGGTCGTCTTGTTCCAGCCGACCGGGCTGATCAACAAGGCGCTGATGGCGCTGGGGCTGACCAACGGCCCGGTCACGCTGCTGTACACCGAGGGCGCGGTCGTCACCGCCATGGTGCATGTCCTGTTGCCCTACATGGTGTTGCCGATCTATTCGGCCCTGCACAACATCCCGCCCAACCTCAGCCGCGCGGCGCAAAGCCTGGGGGCGGGCGCGGTCACCGAATTCCTGACCGTCATCCTGCCGCTGTCGCGCGCCGGCGTGGTCGCCGGTTGCGTCATGGTGTTCGTGCTGTCGATCGGCTTCTTCGTGACGCCGGCCCTGCTGGGCGGCCCGCGCACCTTGATGATCTCGACCCTGATCAACCAGCAGATCTCGTCGGTGCTGAACTGGTCGTTCGGCGGTGCGCTGGGGGCAACGCTGCTGGTCGCCACGCTGGTCATCATCCTGGTGTTCAACCGCGCGATCAGCGCCTCGCGCCGCAATCGGGGGCAGGGGGCATGAGAAGGCGCAAGATCCGCTGGCCCCGCATCCTGCTGCACGGTTTCGGCATCCTGATGCTGGCCTTTCTGGTGCTGCCGATCCTGCTGGTGATCCCGATGTCGTTCGGCGGCGGCGACTACCTGGAATTCCCGCCGTCCAGCTGGTCGCTGCGCTGGTACCGTGCCTATTTCGCCGATGCCGAATGGCTGGCCTCGACCTGGCTCAGCGTCCGCATCGCGGCGCTGACCATGGTCTGCGCCACCGTCCTGGGCACCGCCGCGGCACTGGGCCTGGTGCGCAGCGGCCTGTCGGGCAAGGGTTACGTGCAGGGTATCATCGCCGCGCCGATGATCGCGCCGGCCATCATCACCGCGGTCGCCTTCTACCTGTTCTTCTCGCGCGTCGGGCTGGTCGGCACGACCTTCGGTTTCGTGCTGGCCCATACCGTGCTGGCCCTGCCGCTGGTGATCTTTGCCGTGATGGCCAGCCTGGAAAAGATCGATCCGCGGCTGGAAATGGTCGCACTCAGCCTGGGGGCCTCCTTGCGCGTCTCGATCCTGCTGGTCACGCTGCGCCTGGCCCTGCCGGGCATCCTGATCGGCGCGCTGTTCGCCTTCGTCACCTCGTTCGACGAGGCGACGGTGTCCTATTTCGTCGCCACCTCCGGCACCAAGCCGCTGCCCAAGAAGATGTTCGAGGGCATGGAGTGGGAGCTGTCGCCGATCATTGCCGCGGTGGCCACCATGCTGACCGTCCTGTCCTTCGCGGTCGTCGCCTTCATCGCCTTTCAACAGAAACGACGCGGCAACACGCCGGCTTAAGAACGTCGCGCCCGATAACCACGAACGCATGAACTTCTAACAGAGGCCCACTCATGAACTCACGTCTCGGACATCTTCTCCGCAAAAGCGCGGCCGTCGTCCTGGCGGGCGCCGCCGCGCTCTATGCCCTGGCGCCCGCGCCGCAGGCCCTGGCCCAGGCCAAGAAGGAAGTCGTGCTGGTCGCCAGCGGCGGCGCGCTGGCCAATGCCTTCAAGACCCATTTCTTCGACGACTTCACCAAGCAGACCGGCATCGCCGTGCGCTTCGTGCCGGCCGCCGACGCCGAGATGCTGACCAAGGTCAAGGCGATGAACGAATCGGGCAAGGTCGAGTGGGACATCGTCGCCGCCAATCTCGACCAGATCGCCGCCTTCAACCAGTTCTTCGCCCCGCTGGATTGCAAGACCCTGGCCCATGCCGCCACCGACGGCATCCCCGGCGCCTGCGACAGCTACAGCGTGCTCAAGCAACTCGACGGCAACGTCCTGGTCTACAACACCAAGAAGTTTCCGGCCTCGGGCCCCCAGCCGGCCAGCTGGGCCGATTTCTGGGACGTGAAGAAATTCCCCGGGCCCCGCTCGCTGCCCGACCATGGAGCCCCCTGGGTGGTGATCGCCGCCGCCCTGATGGCCGACGGCGTGCCGGCGGCCCAGATCAAGGCGCCGCTCGACCTCGACCGCGCCTTCAAGAAGCTCGACCAGATCAAGCCGCATGTCACCGTCTGGTGGAAGACCGGCGACCAGAGCACCCAGTCGGTGCGTGACGGCGTCGTCGATCTCAGCATGATGTATTCGGGCCGCGCGCTGCGCGCCGAATCGATGGGCGCCCCGATCCATTCGACCTGGAACCAGGCGGTGATGGCGCCGGGCCGCTGGACCGTGCTGAAGGGGGCGCCGCATCCGGAAGAGGCCAAGGCGTTCCTGGACTTCTTCTTCACCCGGCCCGAGGCGCACGCGGCCTTCACCCAGGAAATCTTCTACGACACCGTCAACAAGAATTCGGTCAACTTCCTGCCGGCCGGCGACCGCCCCAACAGCGCGCTGTACGGCGACAACCTGTCCAAGACCGTGATGCTCGATTACGACCTGGCCGACTGGCTGGGCAAGCATCACGACGAAATCCTGGAACGCTGGAACAGCTGGATCGCCCACTGATCCCATCCGGCCTGCATCGTGGCGGCACCCTTGGCGGTGCCGCCCCTGATCCCCCTCCAGGAGTATACGACGTGTCGTCCGGAACCAATTCCCAAGGCAGCGGCGCGGAAGTCCGGGTCGAAGGCCTGATCAAGACCTACGGTGCCTTCCGGGCTGTCGACGACGTGTCGCTGACGACACGTCCGGGGGAATTCCTGGCGCTGCTGGGCCCCTCGGGTTCGGGCAAGACCACCGTACTGATGTCGATCGCCGGTTTCGAGACGCCGGAATACGGCGAGATCCATATCGGCGGGGTTCAAGTCACCGACCTGGCGCCCAACCGGCGCGACATCGGTATCGTGTTCCAGAACTACGCGCTGTTCCCGCATATGACCGTGCGCGAGAACATCGCCTTTCCGCTGCGCCGCCGCAAGGTCGGGCGCGCCGAGATCGCCGAGCGCGTCGAGGCGGCCATCCGCCTGGTGCGGCTGGACGGCCACGGCGACAAATTGCCCGCCGCGCTGTCGGGCGGCCAGCAGCAGCGGGTCGCCATCGCGCGCGCCACCGTGTTCCGCCCGACCGTGCTGCTGATGGACGAACCGCTGGGCGCGCTGGACCGCCGCCTGCGCGAGGACATGCAGTTCGAGATCAAGGAATTCCAGCGCCGCCTGGGGGTGACCATCATCTACGTCACCCACGACCAGGAAGAGGCCGTGATGATGGCCGATCGCATCGCCGTGATGCGGTCGGGCCGGATCGAACAGATCGGCAGCGCCGAAGACCTCTACGATCGGCCGGTCAATGCCTTCGTGGCCGATTTCATCGGCCAGACCAACCTGATCCCGGCCCGTGTCGCCGATGTCTCGGCCGATCTGGCCGTCGTCGAGATCGCGGGTCAGCGCCTGGCGATTCCCCGGCCCCAGCCGGCATCGGTGCCGGCCGGGACCGCGGCGCAGGTGGCGATCCGCCCCGAACGGTTCGAGATCGCGGCGGCGGGCATGCCGGGGCTGGACGGCATCGTGCGCGAATCGCTCTACGCCGGCGGCACGCGCCTGCTGGTCGTCGAACTGGGCCCCGGGCTGCAGGTCAAGGCACGCGTGCCGGCCGGCGTCGACGTTCCGCACCAGGATCCCGGCAGCCCGATCCGGCTGGCCTGCCGCCCCGACTACATCCGCCTCTATCCCGCCTGACATCCCGCGCATCCGACTTCCTGCGCATTATCCCGAGGACAACCATGTCTGACCACGCCCTGCATATCCATTTCGACAGCCGCCGCGAAGCCGACCCGGTCTTCCACATGACCGAGGCGCGGGTGCGCGACGCCATCGCCCGCCGGCCCGACATCGCCGCCAGGCTGAAGGTGACGTCGAGCTGGAACCTGGAAGGTATCGAGGAGCCGTTGCGCACCGCCGACATGCTGGTCGGCTTCCGCATGCCCAAGGATGTCATCCGCGAGGGCGCGCCGCGGCTGAGGAACATCCACCTGATCGGGGCCGGCGTCGAACACCTGCGGCCGATGGACTGGATCCCCGGCCAGATCGCCATCACCAACAATCGCGGCGTGCACAAGCAGAAGGCCGGGGAATATATTCTGCTGGCGCTGCTGATGCTGAACAACTACATCCCCGCCCTGGCCACCGCCCAGCGCGAGAACGTGTGGAACCCGCTGTTCTCGACCAGCGTCAAGGGCAAGACCGTCCTGGTGATCGGCGCCGGCGAGCTGGGCGCGTCCGGTGCGGCCGAGGCGCGCAAGCTGGGCTTCCGCACCATCGGCATCCGCCGCACCGCGCAGGCCAATCCGGCCTTTGACGAGATGCACGGCCCCGACAGGCTGCACGACCTGCTGCCGCGCGCCGATTTCGTGCTGGTCACCACGCCGGTGACGCGCGAGACCGAAGGGATGATCGGGGAACGCGAATTCGCGCTGATGAAGCGGGGGGCTGGGTTCATCAATTTCGGCCGTGCCAAGGTCTGCGATTATGCCGCCCTGACCCGCGCGCTGGATTCGGGGCATCTGTCCGGGGCCATCCTCGACGTGTTCGACCCCGAACCGCTGCCGTCGGACTCGCCGTTGTGGAACGTCCGCAACCTGTTCATCACCCCGCACTGCTCGTCCGACGATGCCGAGGCCTACATCCCGATTACGCTTGATCTGGTGCTGGAGAACGCGGCAAGGTTGATTTCGGGCCAGGACGTCATCAACGTCGTCGACCTCGCGCTCGAATATTGATCTCCCCGGCATGGCCCGCGCGCGCGGACCATGCCGCCCAAGGTTTACCCCAGAGTTTGCCCATGACATCACCAGCTCCGTCCGCCAATCCGCTGCTGACATCGATGAACGATGCGCCGATCCCCGCCGCGGCCGCCTGGCTGCGGGAATACGGCGGCGGGGCGGGGCCGGCCCTGGACCTGTCGCAGGCGGTGCCCGGCCAGCCGCCGGAACCGGTGCTGCTGGAGGCGCTGGCCGCCGCCGCCGCCTCGGCCGAGGCGGCGCGGTACGGCGCCATCCTGGGCGACGACGGCCTGCGGGCCGCCCTGGCCCAGGACGTCGCGGCGACCTATGGCGGCCGGGTCGACGCGGCCGACATCGCCATTACCGCCGGCTGCAACCAGGCATTCTTCGTCGCCATGCTGTCGCTGGCCCGTGCGGGCGATGAAGTCATCCTGCCGACGCCCTGGTACTTCAACTACAAGATGACGCTGGACATGCTGGGCGTGGTCGCGGTGCCGCTGGCCTGTTCGGCCGAAGACGGCTTCGTCCCCCGGGTCGCGGCGGCGCAGGCCCTGATCACCCCGCGGACCCGGGCGATCGTGCTGGTCACGCCCAACAACCCGACCGGCGCGGTCTATGACGGCGCCACCATCGCCGCTTTCCAGCGCCTGGCGGCGTCCGGCGGGCTGCATCTGGTGGTCGACGAAACCTATCGCGATTTCCTGCCGCTGCGCCATCAGGGCCCGGCCCATGGGCTGTTCGCCGATCCGGACTGGCGGCGCCATGTCATCCATCTCTACAGCTTTTCCAAATCCTTTGCGGTGCCGGGCCATCGTGTCGGCGCGGTGGCGGCCGGCCCCCATGTCCTGGCCCAGCTGACCAAGGTGATGGACAGCCTGCAGATCTGCGCGCCCCGCACCGGCCAGATCGCGATTGCCCGGACCATGACGGCCCTGGCGCCGGCGCGGCAGGCGTTGCGCACCACCTTCAGCCGGCGGGCCGACGTTTTCAGCGCCGAGATCGCGGCGGCGGCGGGGTGGTCGATCGGGTCGATCGGCGCCTATTTCGCCTATGTGCGCCATCCCTTCGACCGGCCGGGCGAGGCGATCGCCCAGGCCCTGGCGCAGCAGGCGGGCATATTGTGCCTGCCGGGTGCGTTCTTCGGGCCCGGCCAGGACGCGTATCTGCGCATGGCCTTTGCCAATGTCGGCGACGACCGCCTGCACGGCCTGTCGCGACGCCTGAACGCCTTCACCGACGCCATGCGGCGTGCCGCATCCCCTTCCTGATCGCAGGAATCTCTCCCTGACCTGCTGCCCCTGGTCCCGCCAGGGCGGGTTCGCGCGCCCGACGTGTTGTCGCCGCCCGTTTCGCGACCCGAAAATCAAGTCGGCAATAGCGGCTAGGTTTTTCGTTCGCGCGGCTCGAGCGACGGTATCCTGATCGGCTTTCGCCGACTTTCCAGAAAATCAGTCACATGACCAATAGAGACCAGTCAAGTGACCAATTCTTGTTAGTCACTTGACTGGTTTTGAAATGCAGCTAGTTCCTTTTGTCGTTGATTTTCGCATTTCTCGCCCTTCATTTCAGGAAATCTAAATAATACTAAAATCATTAAGAATAAAGCCTGAGATAAAATTGATTACATATGTGTAATATGCACAATTAAGCTTCCAAAATGAAGACCTTGTGTCTTTTTGTTACGTTGTGTTCCATTGACGAATTCTAAAATTCACTGCAAATCTCAGGGACTCAAAACCGTACTAGGTTTCAAATCGTTCCTTGGGGGTACGCAATGCTCAATCTGCGAATCCATCGGTTCAGGCCGGATCGCGCGCTCGCGCTCGGGCTGGGGCTGCTGCTTGCCATTCTGGCCTGGGCATTGCCTGCCGCGGCCCAGGCACCCATCACCGTCTGGGCCAAGAAGTTCGGCGGTGGTTCCGATCTCGTGAATGCAGCCGTCGGCGATGCCAGCGGCAATGTCTATGTCATCGGCTATATGTCGAGTGCCACGATGGATGTGGACGGCGAAACGCTGACCCGCGTGTCGCCCGTCCGCGACATCCTCGTCGTCAAGCTGAATGCCGGCGGCGACAAGGTATGGGCCAAGAATTTCGGTGGATCCGCGGTCAACACCGTGGCCGAGGGGACGGCAATTGCCGTGGATTCGACCGGCGCCGTCTACCTGGCGGGTTCGTTCAGCTTCGGCGGAATCAATGTCGGCGGCACCAGCCTGACGCTCGTCAGCACCTCCGCCGATCTGCTGGTGGCCAAGCTCAATCCCGACGGGACCACCGCCTGGGCCAAGAATTTCGGCGGTGCCCCCGCCTCGGTCGGCACGCACATCACCCTGGACGGCGCGAACAACCCGATCGTCATGGGTTACATGAGCAGCATGAGCGCCACCTACGGCTCGGTCAATCTGAGCAGGGTCGGCAATACCGATACGGTGATCGCCAAGCTCGACAGCACGGCCGGCACGGTGACCTGGGCCAAGAATTTCAGCGGCGCCGGCGCGTATACGATGCCGCTCGGCATCGGTGTCGACACTGCCGGCGATCTCTACGCCTATGGCCATTTCCAGGGCGGCAGTGTGACATTCGGCACGACGCCCGCCCTGGCACTCGACGGCGGTACCAAAAACCTCTGGCACGCCAAGCTGGATTCCACGGGCACACCGGTCTGGGCCAACCGATATGGCGGCCTGACCGTGGAAACCGACGGCAATCACGCCCTGGCGGTCGACGGCAACGGCAACAGCCATCTCATCGCCACCTTCCCGGCCGGCGACATCGATGTCGGCGGCACGACGGTGACCGGTGTCGGTATCAAGAACCTGCTGGTCGCCAAGGTCGACAATACCGGCGCCACGACCTGGGCCAAGGGCTTGGGCACCAGCGGCGCCTACATCAGTGGCGCCTCGGTGTTCGTCGACGGCAGCAGCAACATCTTTTTCTCGGGCTATTTCGGCAACGGCAACCTGACCATCGGCACGACGGCCCTCACCAAGGCCGGGTTCACTGACGTGGTGATGGGCAGCCTCGACAGTGACGGAGAGGTGCGCTGGGCAAAGAATTATGGCGGCACCTCGGCGCAGATGACCGCAGCCGGCATGGCCCTGACGGGCACGTCCGACATCGTGCTTGCCGGTACCTTCTCCAGCGGCGACCCTAGATTCGGGACGACCACGCTGACCCGCGGCGCGGGGAACGCCTGGTTCGTGACCAGCCAGCAGCCGCCCGTGGCGCTGGCGATCACGCCGGTTACCGGTACGGGCACGATCACGTCGTCCCCGGCGGGCATCAACTGCGGCTCGACCTGCACAGGTTACTACGCCTCCGGCGCGTCGGTGACGCTGACCGCGACGCCGGGCAGCGGTTACGAATTCACCTCCTGGTCGGGCGACTGCACCGGCACGACGACCACGGCGACGGTGACGATGGGCACGCCGCAAACCTGCTCGGCCACCTTCACCGCAATCGGTGGCGGTGGCCCCAATCCGCCCAACCCGCCGGGCCCGACGCCCGCCCCGACCCCCATCCCCGCCTCGCCGCCGGCCTTCGTCAGCGCGACGAACCCGCCTCCGGCGGTGATCGGCGCCGATACCACGGGTGCGGGCCAGGGCACGCTGTCGTTTGCCTCGTCCTTCACCGATCCGGCGTCGCTCAGCTTCACGGCGGCCCAGACATCGGGCGCGGCGCTGCCCGCCTGGCTGACCTTCGATCCGGCGACCGTCAGCTTCAACTACAATGTGCCGCTGCCGGCGGACCTGCCGATCCAGCCCACGGCCGACCTGGCGTCGGACGCCGCGGCCCGTGCGGTTCGGGCCGGGCGCAGCATCGTCAACACGGTCTATCCGCTGTCGGTGCTGGTGCAGACCATTCCGGTCAGCCTGACCGCCAGCGGTAACGGGCAAAGCTATACCGCGACCATCAACATGGACTTCTACGCACCGCGGTCGCCCGTCGCGATCACAGCGATCAGCTATGGCGCGACCGGCGCCAGCGGCGATGCCGCGTCAGGCCGGCCCGCCCTGTCGTGGGACGGCGGCCAGGTCGTGTTCCAGACGGCGGCGGGCAATATCAACCCGGCCGTATCGGGCGCCTATGCCTCGATCGCGCGGTACCATGGCCTCAGCGGGCGACGCGACCTGCTGTCGCAATCGGCCATTCCCGGGGGCGGCGTTGCCAACGGGGCCGACGGTCATTCCAACAACCCGGCGGTCGCCCTGTCGGGCAGCCATGCCGCATTCTCGTCGATGGCGCCGGGCCTGTCCCTGACGCCGAACAACCGGCTGCGCCAGATCTATCGTACCGGGCTCGGCTATCCGCGCGTTCCGCTGAACGAGGCGGCGACGCCGGCGGCGGCGATGGTGTCGACAACCGCCGCGGGGGTGGCCGCCGACGCGGCCGCCGATCTCCCCTCGATTGCCGAGCACGGCGGTTTCATCGCCTTTGAAAGTGCCGCGGGCAACCTGGGCCGGAACCCCGACCGCCTCAGCCAGATATGGCGCAAGGACGTCGGCGGCGGGGCCGTGGTCCTGGTGTCGTCGGCCGCCGACGGTGCGCCCGGCAACGGCGACAGCCGCAACGTCTCGCTGTCGGCCGACGGCAATGTCGCGGTGTTCGATTCGACGGCCACCAACCTGGCCACGGGCGGCAGCGGCCGGCAAATATTCTACAAGGTCCTGTCCAGCGGTGCGGTGTACCGCCTGGGCGAAGGCCAGAATCCGAAGCTGGCTGCCCGGGGCGACAGCGTGGTCTACGTCTCGACCAACGGCGGCACGAAGCTCCAGGTGATGCGTTACGACATCGCGTCGGGGGCAACCACCGTCGTGTCGGCGACGCCGGCCGGCGTGGCGGGCAACGGCGACAGTACCCAGCCGGCGGTGTCGGCCGACGGGCGCTTCGTCGTGTTCCGCTCGACCGCGACCGACCTGATCGCCGGCCATGCCGGCAACGGCCAGCCGCAGATATGGATCCGCGACGTCAGTCGCGGGGCCACCGCGCTGGTGACGCAGACCGAGGCGGGCGCGCCCGGCAACGGCGCCTCGTCCGACCCCGCGATCTCGGGCGACGGCGCGCAGGTCGCGTTCACCAGCCTGGCGCGCGACCTGGTCCGCGGCAATCCGCTGCCCGGCCAGATCCACCTGGCGGCCAACCCGCTGGTCCTGCCCGGCCGCACCGGCTACTGGTACACGACCGACGGCGGCAACCTGACCTGGAGCGTCGAGCGCTGGGGCGACAAGGCGCTGATCGCCGGGCTGGCCTACGCCGCCGATGGCGGCATGGCGGTCTGGGCGGCCGGCACCTGCACGTTCAGCGGCCTGACCTGCCAGGGCAGTGTCAGCCAGTTCGCTCAAGGCGGGGCGGCATCGACCCCGGTCGGGCCAGTCGGCGTGACCTTCACGGCGGATGGTACCCGGGCGTCGGTCGTGCTGGGCGGCGCGGCGGCGCGCAGCCTGGCGCTGTATCCGGTCGGCGGCACGCGCACGACCGGTTTCGCCGGTCTGCCGCAGAACGGTTACTGGGGTGTGGCCGGGAATGCGGCGGGCGTCACCAGCCTGTTCATCGATACCGACACCCAGGTCGGCAGCAACGGTGCCTCGGTCCAGGCCATGCACGTCACCCTGTTCGGTTATGACGGCCAGGGCAATGCGCAGTGGTATGCGGCCGCGGGCAACCTGGCCGCCGATGGCAGCTTCACCGGCCAGCTCTACCTCTATGGCGGCGGTTCGTCGTGGGCGCAGGCGGGCGGCAAATACTGGCCATCGGCCACGGCGGTCGGCCAGATCCGGCTGAACTTCCAGGCAGCCGACCGGGCGACGGCACAATTGCCCGACGGCCGCAGCGTGACGATCGACCGCTGGCGTTTCTGACGGCTACGACGAGACTGCAAGTATTGGGGGCGGGACCGGTTCCCGCCCCTTTTTTGCGAGGCGCTTCAGGCCGGGCTGTCCGACGAGATCCAGTTTTCGCCGTCCTGATCGAGATGGACGATGTCGGTGATGCCCAGGGCGAGGCCCGGATCGCAGGCCTCGTAAGCCACGTCGGCCAGCGTCCGGGCTCCATGGCGGCGAAAGCAGACATGCCAGCGATGGCGGATCGCGGTATCGACCTGCATGTCGGTATGGCGGTCGCTGACGCCCGAGATCAGGCCGAGCGTGCCGTTGCGGATGTGATAGCCCAGCGCGCCATCCCGCAGCATGGCGCGGGATTCGCCGACCACGCGGTCGGCCATCGGCAGATCCAGGAAGGCGCTGAAATCGGGCCAGAAATGGCGGAAACCCGCCGAGGTGGCGACCAGGCGCACGCCGTCGACGTCGTACAGCGCGCGGATGGCAGACTGGCGGCTGACGAACAGCCGTTCCAGTGCGAATTCGTCGCGCATGGCGCCCGACATCAATGTGCGCAACCGGGCAAAGCGTTCGGGGCCTGGCATGTCCAGGCCGCGCTCCCAGCGGGCGACGGCCGCTTGCGAAACGCCCAGCATCTGTGCCAGGGCTGCCTGCTTCAGGTTATTGTGCCGCCGCCAGGTTCGCAGCCGGCCGCCGAAGTGGTTGGCGTCGGCACCGCCCTTCTCCGCAATCCACATGGCTCCCCCCCGGGCATGCAGTATCCACCGGGCGCGACTATAGCCCGTGCCGATTCCACTTATCATTTAAAAGTGGTCGGCCCGCGCCGGCCGATCCTAAAACCGAACCGGAGATGTCTTTTACGGATCGGTACGGGGTTTCATCATGCGTAAGGAAGAAAAGCGAAACGGCCTGCGGGTCCTGATGCTGGCAGGCGGTTCGGCCCTGGCGATGCTGGCGGCCGCGCCGGCATTCGCGCATGGCGAAACCGATGCGGGCGACAAGGCGATGTTCCGGTGCAAGACGGCCGGTCCGGTCACGGCCAAGGCGCGTGGTGTGCTGGCGGCGCCCTATGCCACCGCCGAGGGGTTCGCCGCCCTGGAGAAGACGCCGTTGTGGCGGAACGTCCTGGCCCATCTGCGCCTGAACCTCGACAAGAAGAATCCCTGCTTCGGTTTCAGCGACCAGGACAGCTGGACCCAGGTCGTCGCCAAGATTCCGGCCGACATCGTCGCCGTCCAGGCCTCGGCCGACGGCACCCAGGCCATCGTCTATGTCAGCGGCATCCCGGATTACCGGATGGAAATGCCCAAGCTGTTCTCGAGCTTCAAGCCGGGCGAGACCTACGGCATCTTCCGCATCGGCGCGACGCCCGAGGCCGACGGTCGCCCGGTGCACGACATGGCGTCGCGCGGCACCATCGGCATCTTCGTCAACGGTGTCAGCATGTTCAACTACACCGACACCTTCGCCTATGCCGACAAGGGCATCTGGTCCTATGACGCGAACGTGGCCGAGGCGACGATCGTCAATTCCGACATCTCGCATGCGACGCCCAGCAACCTGCCGCAATTCCCGTCCAGCCGCGGCATCTTCCACAACCACCAGGTCTCGACGATCCTGCTGCGCCAGCTGCAGGACCCGTTCGTCGCGGGCAAGCGCCAGCATTCGCGCCTGCTCGGGTTCATCGTCGATTCCCATCCGGTCTACGGCCCCGTCGGCTATACCTCCAAGGACAAGTCGTCGGGGCTGAAGGTGCTGAAAAGCAGCTACGTGCCGCGCACCTGGTTGGCCGACCAGGGTAGCGGCAACCGCTCGTCGGTACCGGAATGGGCTGTCCTGAACTGGAACGGCAGCAACGCGTCGGGCCAGCAGCTGCTGAACCTGTTCCAGAAGAACAAGGCCGACGTCCTGTTCACCGACGGCGCGACGTCGGGGCCGGTGACCTATGCCGGCGCGGACGACAAGCTTGCCGCCGAGATCAAGGCGCTGCAGGACAAGGTCGGGCTGAAACGCGACGCGCAGGGTTATGTCTATTGGGAAAGCAGCGTCAAGCTGCCCGCGGGCAAGACCGCCACGACGAAGAACTACCTGCTGAAGACCTCTGACCTGTGGGGGCCGGGTTTCAGCCAGAAGATCCTGCCGGCCAGCTACCAGATCGCCGATGTCGACAAGTTCTATTTCACCGCGCGCGTCGGATCGTTCTCGGAAGATTACGAATACGTGGCCGGCTACGGCGATCTCGATTTCTACAACGGCATCGACAGCTATCTGCCCGACCGCGGCGCCAGCGCCTATCACTATGTCACGCCGTTCTCGGGCGGGCTGGGCGACAAGGACCGGCTGAAGACCGCAAGCTTTCCCTACTTCGTCGGTATCCAGTACAAAGGCCGCGTCCCGGCGTTCAACGACACGCTGGATATGTCGGACCGGATCAAATATTTCGGCGACAATGCCGCGACGCTGAAGACCATCTTCGACCTGGGCGTCACCGGCAAGGACGATGCCGGCAAGATGATCCCCGGCCCGGTGCCGGCGGTCTGGCAGAAAACCCTGAACGAGAAGTGAGGGCCCCGATGTCGGCGATGGCAGGCCGGGCGCTGCTCGGCATTCTGGCTTTGATGCTGCTTGTCCTGCCGGCGCGGGCCGACGACGCGGTGACCGTGACGGGCGGCCTTCGCTACCAGCCGATCGGCACCTACGACCTGGCGCGGCTGGGGCGGATCGTCGGCGACGACCTGAAGACGTTCACCGGCATCACCACCCAGCCCGACACCTATCTGGGCAAGCTGGCGGCGCCGAAATACCCGGTCACGCTGTACAAGGTCACCTACGCCAGCGTCGTGCCCGAACTGTCGAACCAGCCGACCACCGCGACCGGCCTGCTGGCGATCCCGGAAACGGGCCAGGCGGCCATGCCCATGGTGTCCTACCAGCACGGCACGGTGTTCGACCGCGACTACGTGCCGTCAGAGCCCGACAAGTCCGACGAAACCCGCCTGGTCCTGGCCCAGTTCGCCGCCCAGGGCAACATCGTCATCGCCGCGGACTATTTCGGCCGCGGCGATTCCGACCTGCCCGACAGCTACATGGCGAAGCTCAGCACCCAGCAGGCGACCTACGACATGCTGCTGGCCGCCCGGGCCGTGCTGGCCGCGCGCGGCATCACCGCGACCCGCCTGTTCGTCACGGGCTGGTCGCAGGGCGGCTGGGCCACCATGGCCTTCCTGCAGAAACTGGAAGCCGAGGGCGAGGCGGTGACGGCCGCGGCCGTCGCCAGCGGCCCGATGGACCTGTCGATCCTGGTCAATCGCTGGGTGAACAACCCGCAAGCCATCGACGCGGTCTACCTGCCGGCCGTCATCGCCATCCAACTGCAGGCCAAGGCCTTCTACAACAACCTGCCCGGGGTGGACGCGGCGGCGATCCGCCCGGAATACCTGGCGGCGGCGCGCGACTTCTATGCCGGCCGCATCGACTATTTCGCGTTCGCGGCAAAGACGCCGCCCAAGCTCGGCGATTTCCTCAAGGAGACGTTCCGCGCCACCCTGGCCGGCGGTGACGGACCCTACTGGCGGCTGCTCGATGCCTCGCAGGTCTATCGCTGGCAGCGCCGCACGCCGGTGCGCAGCTGGTATGGCGGGGCCGACGAGGTCACGCCCACGGCCTTGGCCCTGCTGCCGGCCGCGGCCGCGTCGCTGATCGGCGGCGCCCCGTTCGAGGCGCTGGATGCGGGCGACCGCGCCGATCACCGCAGCGTGTTCGTCCACGCGCTGATCGAGCAGAAGACCTGGTTCGACAGCCTGGTCGCCAAGTGAGGACCGCGGGGGCCCGCTCATGACGTCGTCGCGTTTCATCGTCGCCATCCTGGGCATGCTGGCGGCCTTCGCGCCGCTGGCGACCGACATGTACCTGCCGGCCTTCGGCGTGATGACCGACTATTTCAAGGCCGATGACGGAGCGATCGAAGCCTCGCTGTCGGTGTTCTTCCTGGGCATGGCGATCGGCCAGCTGGCCTATGGGCCGCTGATCGACCGTTACGGCCGGCGCGGGCCGCTGCTGGCGGGCATCGCGCTCTATGCCGTATCGACGCTGGCCTGCCTGCTGACCACCGATGTCGCGGTGTTCACCGGCCTCAGGTTCTTCCAGGCGGTCGGCGGCTGCGCCGGCATGATCATCGGCCGCACCATCGTCAGCGACCTGTTCGACGAGAAGGACAGCGCCCGTGCCCTGTCGCTGCTGATGGTCGTGATGACGCTGGCGCCGATCGTCGCCCCGATCCTGGGCGGCGTCATCGTCGCCTATGCCGGCTGGCAGGCGATCTTCGTGGCCATGCTGGGTTTCGGCCTGGTCTGCGGCGCGCTGGTCTGGTTCCTGGTGCCCGAAACACTGCCCCCGGCCGCGCGGCGGCGGCAGACCGCGGGCGAAATCCTGGCGACGTGGTGGGCGCTGCTGACCAACCGCCGGTTCATGGTGCCGGTCGCGGTCGGCGGGCTGGCCCAGGCCTGCATGTTCGCCTTCATCACCGGTTCGCCCTTCGTCTTCATCACCCTGCACGGCGCCAGCGCCCAGACCTATGGCTGGCTGTTCGGGCTGATCGCCGCGGCCCTGATCGTCGCGGCCCAGATCAACCGCATCGCGCTGGGCCGGCGCACGGCCGAGGTCATCCTGGGCTGGTCGCTCGGGCTGATCGCGGTGGCGGGCATCGCCACCGTCGCCGCCGTGCCGACCGGCAGCCTGGTCCTGCTGTTGGCCGCGCTGTGGTTTGCGATCGGGGCGCTGGGGTTCATCGGCGCCAATGCGACCGCGATCGCGATGACCGCGGCCGGGCGCGACGCCGGTACGGGGTCGTCCTTCATCGGCGCGCTGCAGTTCGGCTTCGCCTTCCTGATCTCCAGCCTGGTCGCGGCCACCCAGAACGGCACCGCCTATCCGATGACGCTGGCGATCGGCGGCTGCGCGGTCGCTGCCGCCCTGCTGTGGTTCGCCGCCGGGGCGGGTGCCGGCCGGGCGGCCGCCGTACGCGCCTGACGCCTCGCCGCCGACGCGCGGCCGCCGGGCCATCCCGGCTTGCCCTTCTCGCCGTCCCGCTCGACAGGCGCGTTCCGACGCCTTAGGTATCTACTCGGATAGGTGCGTGCGGCTCGGGGGCGAGAGTGGGCGAGACGATTCCGGAATTTCAGGCGGCGCGCAGCGCCCGGGCCGATGGCAATGCCTCGAAGGCGCGGGCGCTTTATCATGCGGCATTCGCCCGGCAAGGCGGCTTTGCCGCGGCGCTGGCCGAACTGGCCGGGGTCGAGGCCGAGCTGGGCAATGGCGAAGCCTCGCTGCGTCTGCTCGGCCTGCTTGCGGATATGGGGTTGTCGGATGCCGCCGGGGCCGCCCTGGACGGTATCCTTTCATCGGGCTGCGCACTGGGGCCCCTGTTTTCACTATCGCAGATTGCCTTGCGGATCGGGCGGCCGCAGGCCGCGGCGATGTTCGCCTGCGCAGCCCTTCGGGACGGCAGGCTGCAGGCGGAAGCACGCGTCGCGATCGAGTTCGCCGTGGGGGCGGTCGATCGCGGCATGGCCAGTGCGGCATTGGCGCCTGTCCTCCGCCGGGTGGTCGAGGAAGATCCGGAATGGCTCGGCGGTTTTGTTCTTCTCGCCCGTGTCCTCTCGGCCGGTGGCGACGATGCGGGGGCGCGCGCGGTCATCTCAGGTTGCCTGAGCAAACTTCCAGGCACCTTGGCCGGCCTGGCTTTCGACCAGATCGCGGCGCTCGCCCAGCTGTTCAATTCCCAGGGGTTTCCGCTGGCGGCCTACCAGATCCTCGCCGAAGTGCCGTTGGTCAGACCCGAAGACGATCTTCACCGTCGTCATCTGCTGGGCCAGATAGCGTTCTCGCTGGGCGAGCTCGATTCGGCCAGGCAGCTTGCAAGCTATTGCTACGGCAAGGTGCCGTCGCTTGCCCTGGCCCAGTCGGCGGGCCGCATCGCGATGTATCATCCTGATGTCAGCAATGCCGATGTCGCTGCGGCCGCCCACGCCATCATGGTCGAGCACAGGAAGCTGGCCGGGACGGCCTCGTTGCGGCCGGTCGGGCCCTGCGGGGCTTCGGGCAAGATCAGACTATGCTATCTGCTGGAATACGTCGAATTCACCTTCTACATGGCGTTGCTGCACGCCTTCATCCGCGGGCACGATCGTAGCCGGTTCGCGGTCGTGCTCTGCGTGCCGGAACAGGCCGTCATCCCCGCGGTGCTGGATTTCGGTGAATGCGAAGTGGTGCGGACAGATCTCTCGAACCCCGCACGTACGGCCGAAGAGATTGCCGCCCGCCGCATCGATATCCTGATCGATACGTCGAGCTACATCTCCGGGGACTATGCCCAGATATTCGTGCGGCATCCCGCCCATATCCAGGTGACGCACTGGTTCAACATCTTCGGATCCTACCAGGATCCCTGCATCGATTACCTGATCGCCAGCAAGTACCTGGTTCCCGAGGAACTCGACGACTATTTCTCGGAAGAAATCGTCCGGATGGATACCGATGCGATTTCCTACGAGCCCGTGGACGCGCTGCCGCCGGTACAGCCGCCGCCGATCCTCAAGAACGGCTTCTGCACGTTCGGGGCGCTGTCCCAGCTGTACAAGATATCCGACATCAATGTCCGCCTGTGGGCGCGTGTCCTGCGCGAAGTGCCCGATGCGCGCCTGGTGATCGGCAACGGCGCATTCACCGACCCGATGACCAAGGACCGCATCTGGGCGCGTTTCGCCAAGCTGGGTGTCGAGCCCAGCCGGATCGACCTCGAGGTATTCGTCGGTTATCCCGGCTACCTTGCCGGCTATGACCTGATCGACCTGGCCTTCTCGACAAATCCCGTCGCCGGCGGGACGACGATCTGCGAGGCGCTGTGGCAAGGCGTGCCCATGCTTTGCCTGAACGGGGCAACGCCGCTCGGGCGCCTGGGCAATCTCCACCTCAGGCATTTCGACTGTGCCGAACTGATATGCAACAGCGAGGACGAGTTCGTGGCCAAGGCGGCGGCACTGGCGCGCGACCCCGATTACCTGGCCACATTCCGTGGACCTCGGCTCGAGGGGATTCGCGCCAGCGCGGCAAGCAAGACAGCGAAATCCGTACGCGACTTCGACAGCAAATTGCTCGAAGTCGTCGCTCGTACCGCCGGTTCGGCCGTCAGCGGCGCCTGAGATAGCCGTCCGGCGCGACCGTGATCAGCAGCTTGTTTTCGATCGTCTTGTCGATCACCAGGTCCAGGGGGGTTCCATCGCTCGCGGTGCGGCCTTCTTCGGCCAGGCGCTTCAGGAACTCGTGCACCGCGGTCCGCGGATTGTCGCCGTGGCTCCAGGGGCGGTCCTGAAACATGTCGGAGGGCAAGGTCTCGATGATGGTATCGAACACCACGCAATAGCTGCCGCGGCTGGTCAACGGCGCATAGGCTTCGAGTTCGGCCAGCACATGGTCATGGGTGTGGTTGGAATCAAGCAGCACCAGCACGGTTTCATGCCCGCTTGCCATCTTGCGGACGGTTTCGACCACGGCCGGGTCGATCGACGAGCCCTGGATGAGCTCGATCTTATGGGCCAGCGGGTGGGCTTCGATCGCCGCGCGGTTATGCGGCCTGATATCGATGTCTATCCCGACCACGCGTCGCCGTGACTGACGCGGATCGAACGCCGCTCCGGCGGCATCACAATAATCGAGCAGGGCGAGCATGCCTGCGCTCATCACCAGCGATCCGCCATGGGCAATGCCGGTTTCGACGATCAGGTCGGGCTTGATCGACCAGATCAGCTCCTGCACGGCAACCATGTCCTGCGGATACTGGATGACCGGCCGTCCGAGGAACTCGAAATGGTAGGAGTATTTCCCCTTGTTGGCGAGCGAGATCCATTCGTTGGTCTTGGCCGCGATATCGCGGTCGGCGCCGAAGGCCGCAATCTCGTCCAGGCACTCGGCCCGAAACTTTTCGACGGGGTTCATTTGTCCACTCTCTTTATCTCGATGCGTGCCTCGTAGACGACACCGTTGTCCTCGAAGCGACATCCGGGGTAACCGGGGAATGTGCGGGCGCGCAGCAGATTAAGCAAGTCGCGCCCGCGATACGTGCGATCCAGTTCGATCCGGCTTGCCTGCTCCAGTTCCGATGCGCGGTGGAACGAACCGGCTGCGGGGTCCTGGGGGGTGCGCTCGAATGCCAAAGTCCGCAACTGCGGATAGGTGTCGCAAAAGAGGGCCAGAATCTCGGCCTGGGCCTTTGCATGCAGCGTGCTGCCGGTATCGGTCCAGTCGTAGGGTATGGCGCGTTGCGCAACGATGTCGCCGCTGTCCACCCCCTGGTCTATCGCGTGCAGGGTGACGCCGAACGGGGCTTCCTCGACCAATGCCCAGAAGTTGTAATGCTTGCCGCGATTGAATGGCAGCAGGCTGGGATGGAAGTTGATGAACCCGGCCGCGGGCAGGCCGGCCAGGGGCTGCCTGATCAGATGCGGCCACCACGCAAGCACGCCCAGGTCGAACGATCCGCCCTGCGCGGCAATGGCTTCGGCCGTCGCCGCGTTGCCGGTCCATTCCAGCCAGGCCAGGCCGGCCCCTTCGGCGGCACGCGCGATATCATCCCAGCCGGTCGTGACCACAAGGGCAACATCCTCGCGATACCGCGAGATCAGGAAGTCGACCGCCTGCCGGCCCACATCGCCATGCGCCATCACGAGGAGATGCATGGCCCGATCAGCAGCCCAGTTCGCGGGTCACGATTTCGATCACGCGCGACAACTCGTCGTCGGTGATGTCGTGATAGGTGGGCAGGTTCACCCCGCGGAGATACAGGCCGTAGCTGACTTCGTTCCCGGGCTTGTCCTCGAACATCGGCAGCATCGACAACGGCCAGAAGAAGGGTCGCCCGTCGATGCCTGCCTGCTTGAACGCGGCAAACAGCCTTTCGCGGTCGAAGGCGATATCCGGGTTCACGATGATCGTCGGCATCCAGTAGCCGTTGACCGTTCCGGCGGGTTCGGGATTGAGCGTCACCGGCAGATTGCCGAAAGCCGCGGCGTAGCGCTGGAAGATGCGACGCTTGCCCGCGATCAGTTCATCCACCCGTTCGATCTGCGCGCAGCCGATGGCGGCGTCGACGTTCGAGATCTTGTACTTGTAGCCGATCATGTCGGGCCAGAACTGGCGCGGCTGATTGCGGGCCCGGCCGTGGTTGTTCAGGGTCAGCACGCGTTCATGCAATGCATCGTCACTGGTCGTGAACATGCCTCCCTCGCCGGTCGTCACGGTCTTGGAGCCATGGAACGAGAAGGTGCCGAAAGTGCCGATCGATCCCGCCGCCCGGCCGCGCCAGGTGGACCCGATCGCTTCGGCGGCATCTTCCACGATCGGCAGGCCGTGGCGACGGCCGATATCCAGAAGCGCGTCCATGTCGCAGAAATTGCCGTAGAGATGGACAGCGATGATCGCCTTGGTGCGCGGCGTGATGGCCGCCTCGGCGCGTTCCGGGTCGATGCACCAGCTATCGGGCAGGACGTCGACGAAGACCGGCTTGGCGCCGAGATATGTGACCGGCGCAGCCGAGGCGATCCAGTTGATGTCCGCCAGTATCACCTCATCGCCGGGGCCGATGCCGAGCGCCGCCAGGCCCAGATGCAGGGCCCCCGTGCAGCTCGAGGTCGCGACGGCATGCCGGCTTCCGACGTGCTGGCGGAACGCGGCTTCGAAACGGTGAATATAGTCGTAGCAGCGCTCGCCCCAGCCGTTGGTCACCGCATCGGTCGCGTAAGCGATCTCGAGCTCGGTAATGGACGGTTTGGTGTAGTGGATCCGGGACATCACGTGATCTCCAGATTGGGTACCGCGGTGACGAAACGGCCGCCCCAGGCGCGGACGTAGTCGAGTTGCACGGTCAACTCGTCCCGCAGGTTCCAGGGCAGGAGCACCACGAAATCCGGCCTGTCGTGCTCCAGCCGGTCTTCGGATACGACAGGGATGCGGCTGCCGGGCAGGAACTTGCCCTGCTTGGCTGGATTGCGGTCGACGACATAGGGCAGAAGGTCGGGTCGGATGCCCGCAAAATTCAGCAACGTATTGCCCTTGGCCGCTGCGCCATAGGCGGCCACCCGCAGGCCATCGCGGGCGGCGTCGATCAGAAACCGCGTCAGGTCGTTCTTGATCCGCTCGGCCCTGCCCTGGAATTCGCGGTAGAAAGCGGTGGATTCAATCCCGTTGTCCCGCTCCTCGGCCAGCACGGCCCGGACCGCGTCGGTGGCGCCGCGTGTGCCGGAATCGCTGCGCTGTACGAAGACCCGCAGGCTGCCGCCGTGGGTGGAGAGCGTTTCGACGTCGAAGATCGCCAGGCCATTGCGGGTGAAGATCCGCGTCAGTGCCGCGAGCGACAGATAGGAATAGTGCTCGTGATACACGGTGTCGAATTGACCATGGCGTACCAGGTTGAGCAGATGGGGAAATTCGAATGTCGCCACGCCGCCGGGTTTCAGCAGCTGTGCGAAACCGCGCAGGAAATCATTGATATCCGGCACATGGGCCAGCACGTTGTTGGCGGCGATCAGGTCGGCCTGCCGCCCCTGGGCCGCGAGCGCGGCGGCGACGTCGAGGCCGAAGAAGGCCTCGATCGTTTCGATCCCCTTGGCCCTGGCTGCCGCGGCGGTGGAGGCGGTAGGCTCGATGCCATAGCACGGGATCCCGGCCGACCGCACATACTGCAGAAGATATCCGTCATTGGACGCGATCTCGGCCACCTGGCTGTCCGGGCCGAGCCCGAAGCGTTCGCGCATGGCGTGAACATAAGCCTCGGCGTGTCGCAGCCAGGATGACGAGAACGAGCTGAAATACGCATACTCGTCGGTGAACAGCATTTCGCGGCCGGCGTGGTCCTCGGTCTGGACCAGCCAGCAATGCTCGCAGACCAGCAGGCGCAGCGGATACCAGGTTTCCGGCGCGCGCAACATCGGCGCGCTCAGATACGCATTCGACGGTGGCGCGGCGCCGAGGTCGAGGAACACCAGCTCCAACTCGGCGGCGCAGTGGCGGCACTTCATGTCACAAGCCCTTCGAAATCCGCCGTGATCAACGGGTGAGCGGCATCCCGTGCCGACAGTTCGGTTATCTGCAGCGGCCAGGAAATGGCAAGACGCGGATCATCCGGTCGCAGGCCCGCATCGGCCTCGGGCACGTAGGGCTGGGAGTGGCAGTAGATCAACTCGACATCATCGCCCAGCGTCTGAAAACCATGGGCGAAACCCTCGGGCAGCAGCAGGGCGGTGTTGCCATCGCCGCTCAGATGGACCGCCTGCCATTGCAGGAAGGTCGGCGACCCGCGGCGCAGATCGACCGCGACGTCCAGGACCTCGCCACGCAGGCAGGTGACGAGCTTCATCTCCGTGTACGGCGCCCGTTGGAAGTGCATGCCGCGTACCGTGCCACGGCGGGCGGTATGACTATGATTGATCTGCGCGATACCGCCGTTCCAGCCGGCATCGGCCAGTTCCCGCGGACAGAAAAGACGCGAGAAGAAGCCGCGATCGTCGCCGAAGCGGCGCCGATCCACCAGCACCAGGCCGGGCAACGGACCTTCCCTGAGGGTCAGCCGGTTCATTCGCCTGTCTCGAAGGCGGTTATGTCGGCGTCGCACAATGCCCGGGCGTCGGCACCGGCCGCCTGGGCCCTGTACCATGCCATGGTGCGGGCCACCGCATCCGGCAGTGCCCAGCGCGGCTGGATTTCCAGCACCGCCTTCGTACGGGCCGTTTCCAGTGCCAGAAGGCCTGCTTCGTGAACCGCGCTCTCGCCCGGCTGGAACGCGACGACGCCATCGCCGTAATGTGTCCGCGCCAGCTGGACCAAAGCGCCGACCGTGACGGTCTCGCTGGTGGCCGGTCCGAAATTGTAGGCTCCGGCGATCTGCGGCGCCTGGCACAGGCGCTCGGCCAGCCTAAGATAGCCTGCGAGGGGGTCCAGCACGTGCTGCCAGGGGCGCACCGCCTGGGGATGCCGCAAGGTGACGGGTTCACCGGCCTGCCATTGGCGGACCACGTCCGGGATCAGCCGGTCCTCGGCCCAGTCGCCGCCCCCGATCACGTTGCCTGCCCGTGCTGTCGCGACGGCCACCCCCTGGTGCGACAGGAAGGCGTCGCGATAGCTGGCGACGACAAGCTCGGCCGCGGCCTTGCTGGCACTGTAGGGATCGTGACCGCCAAGGGCGTCGTCTTCCCGATAGGGATAGGCCCATTCCCGGTTGCGGTAGACCTTGTCCGTGGTCACCACGACGGCCGCGCGCACCGATCCCAGGTCGCGCAACCCTTCCAGCAGATGGGCCGTGCCCATTACGTTGACGGCAAAGGTTTCGGCAGGCTGCCGATAGCTTGCACGGACCAGCGGCTGCGCCGCCAGATGAAACACGATCTCCGGCTCGGCCGCGCGTATGTGGGCGACAAGCGCCGTTTCATCACGGATGTCGCAGACCGTCGTCGTGCAAAGCTCGTCCACCCGCGCTTGCTCGAACAGGCTGGGGCGATCGGACGGCGGGGGCAGCGCGATGCCGCCGACCCGGGCCCCCATGCGGTGCAGCCACAGGGTCAGCCAGCTTCCCTTGAAGCCGGTATGACCTGTCACCAGCACATTGCGCCCGCGCCAGAAATCCGCGTCCGGACGCATCACCAGACCTTCCAGGGCGCCGTGCCGGAAGACCACAGGTTTTCCAGCATGGTCTTCTCCCGCAGCGTGTCCATCGGCTGCCAGAAACCGTCATGCCGGTAGGCCATCAGCTGGCCCGATTCCGCCAGTGCATTCAGCGGACCAATTTCCCAGGCGCTGTCGTCGCCGGGAATGAGGTCGAGGCAGGCGGGCGACAGGATGAAGAAGCCGCCGTTGATCATGCCCCCGTCACCGGGCGGTTTCTCGGCGAAGCCCTGCACGACCTCGCCGTCCAGGCGCAACGCACCGTAGCGGCCGGGCGGCTGCACGGCGGTGACCGTCGCGAGTTTGCCATGAGATCGATGGAAAGCGATCGCCGCGCCGACGTCGACGTCGGCAAGGCCGTCACCATAGGTGAAGCAGAAGGCATCATCGCCTTCGACGTATTTCGCGACGCGCTTCAACCGGCCGGCGGTCAACGTATGTTCGCCGGTATCGACGAGGGTGACCCGCCACGGTTCGGCCAGGTTCTGGTGAACTTCCATCCTGTTTGAATTCATGTCGAACGTTACGTCCGACATGTGCAGAAAGTAGTTGGCAAAGTATTCCTTAATTATATATCCCTTGTACCCGCAACATATGACGAAGTCATTGACGCCATGTGCCGAGTATATTTTCATGATGTGCCATAAGATAGGCCGGCCACCAATCTCGATCATTGGCTTGGGCCTCAGATGGGTTTCCTCCGAGATGCGGGTACCCAATCCTCCTGCCAGAATCACCGCCCGCACTTTGCTCTTGCTCCCTGTCCGTGGTGGCGCGATCGCTGCCGGCTTTACTTCGGCACAACCCAACCGGGCTCATAGGTGCCACGGCCGGTCTGGCTGTCAAGTGTCCCGACCGGCCCGCCTGATCACCGACGAACCAAGGATCGCTTCACACCACATTGCGGCATAGGTCTCCTGGCCCGTCCGCGTGAGATGGCATGAATACCCCATCGTCGACCGGCAACTCTGGTCCAGCCGGTCGGCATCGGGACCGGGGATCACACCGTCCAGTTCCCAAATGCGGTCGACGACCTTGCGATAGGCCGCTTCCAGTTCGGGCTTGTTATAAAGCGTCGGATGCCGGGTTGCCTTGGCGACGATCCACGGCGTGACCCGGCCGGCATGTCGGTCGAACGTGGTCTTGAGCGTGACGAAAAAATTGTACCAGACCTCAGGATCCGTATCGCCGGCGATATCGGACTCGCCTTGATGCCAGAGCACCGCACTATGCTTTGGCACTGTTGCCAAAGCGCCCGTCAGCGCGGGGAAAAGAGGCCCGTTGGCCGGCTGCCACAGGGCAAGTTCAGTGCCGCCGAAGGCGACATTCAGGAATCCGACCGGCACGTCCGTGGCCGCGACAAGGCCGTCTCCCACCGCCGGCCAGATGCTTCCACCCCAGTAATATTGCAGATAGCCGGTCTGGGCGTGCATTTTCCGGCAATGCTGCCAGTATTCCCGCGCATCCTGCGGGGCGTCGAAACTGGGCTGGGGGTCGAAGGCAATTCGCCAGAAATTGCCTTGGGGATCGTATGCGGCGACCCGCTGGTCCCGATCGGTGATGGGCAGGCGGGCGTCGTGGTAGTTCCCGAGATATGATTGGCCGGCAACGATGAACACATCGCCGATGCCGAACGGGCCGTGACAATATTGCTGATCTCCGACCGTGACGGCAACGCCATACCAGCCACCCGCTTCGACCGCGAACGTCACGGCAAAAGCGCCCCGTCCGTCGGGCTTGACGGCTTGCCAGGGCGTCAGCACCCGACGTTCTCCGGTCAGGGTGATGATGGCCGCCTCGAAACCGGCCAGGCTGGTCGAGCCTGACACCACGACCTCGGTCGCAGTCCTGTCTTCTGCCCCGCTACCCGCGGCTGCCCGCTGCAGGATCGAGTAGGCCGCCGGAGCAATGAATTCGATCATTTCGATCCCGAAGCACGTTCTGTCGACCGCCCGATCGACCAGGCATTTGTGGGACCCGGAACCTTCGGTGGCAAGACTTTGAAACAACGCCCCGGCTTTTACCAGATATGACCTTAAGGTGGAAATCTAAAGAACTAGCTGCCCTGGATCGGCCTGCTTGCGGATGCCGCCTTAGCCTGACGCGTTCCCCTCGACCACGATCTGGTCGATGGCGCTGGCATAGGCCTGGACCGTGGCGCCGCCGGCCGCGTCTTCTTCGGACGGGGTTTCCAGATGGGCCTGGGTTTCCAGGATCTCGGCCCGCAGGCGGTTCAGGTCGTGGCCCAGCAGCCGGCCGTCGCGCTTGACGATGCGGCCGTCGACCATGACGAAATCGACGTCGCCCGGCCGCGCCTGCAACACGATCGAGGGGACGGGGGCTGCCGGCGGCATGAAATTCAGGCCATCGGTGCCGATGGCGATGATGTCGGCCTGCCTGCCCACCTCCAGCGCGCCGATCTCGTGCTCGCGGCGCAGGGCACGCGCGCCGTTGACGGTGGCGAAGGCAAGCGCGTCGCGCACGCCGGGCGAAATCGTCGCCGGCATCTTGCCCGACCGCAAGGTCGGTTCGTTGCGCAAGGCGCGTTCGACCTGCAGGGCCATGCGCATCTGGGTGAACATGTCACCGGCATAGTCCGACACGATGTCGATGCCCAGCGCCGGGGCCATGCCGATCTTCAGCAGCCGGTCCAGGATCGGGAAACCCATCCCCATCTGCAATTCGGTTTCCGGCGTGCAGCAGACCGCGCCGCCGGACTCGCGGATCATCAGCAGTTCGGCGTCCGACGTGAAGTTGCAATGGACATGCAGGATGTCGGGGCCGAGCAGGCCGGCCTTGCCCAGTTGATCGACGCCGTCGGGCGTCGACAGCGTGCCCATATGGGCGGTGATCGGAATGCCGTGGGCGCGGGCGAACTCGATCTCGGCCCGCGTCTGGTCCGGCGTGACCAGCTTGGCTTCGGTCAGCGCGACGCCCAGGCCGCCGGTGCCGGGCGTGCCGGCGAAACGGCTGACCACCCGTTCGGCGTCGCGGATGCGATCGCCATGGCCGGTGAATGCCGGATGGGCCAGCGGCACGTCGTAGAAACCGTAATAAAGCTGCGTGCGCACCCCCGCCGCCGTCATCGCCGCGACCGCGGCGTCGGCATGATCGGGGCTGTTCATGATGTGGCAGAAATCGGCGACGGTGGTGATGCCGCTGTCCAGCGCCTCGAGCAATCCCACCAGGATCGAGGCATGGACGTCCCGCGGGCGATAGCGGCGGGCGTAACCCATGCGGATATGGCGGACATATTCATGCAGGCTCCAGTCCGCGGCGACGCCGCGGATGCCGGTCTGCCAGCAATGGCGATGGGTGTCGACGAAACCGGGCAGCACCAGATGGCCCGACAAATCGACCACCTCGGCGTCGGTGATGCCAAGGTCGCGGCCGATGGCGGCGATCCTGCCGTTCTCGACCAGGATGTCGGCCGGGCCGTCTTCGCCGCCGGCCATGGTGACGACCAGGCCGCCCTGCAGCAGGCGGCGGGTCACTTCGCCACCTCGATGGCGGGCGCGCTCAAGCCGGCGGTCAGCACCACGATCAATTCCTCGTTGGCCTGGCCGGGCACTTCGGCCGCCAGTTCGCCCACCAGATGGGCGACACGCCCGTTGTCGCTGCGAATGTACATCATGCTGCCGTAGACACAGTGAAGCCGCCAGTAGAACGCCTGGTCCGACAGATGCGGACAGGACCGGCGCAGCAGCGCCGTGAAACGCCGCGACACCTGGTCATAGGCATCGAACACCACCTGGCGCACCGCCGGGTCGGGGTCGACCGAACACAGGGCCGAGACCCGGTTGAAGAATTGCCCGTCGCTTTGCCGCGACCGCTGGATCGCCGGCTGGATGAAGGCCCGCAGGACATCGGCCGTATCGGGCCGGCCGTCGCCCGCGGCCTGCTCGATGGCGTCGAAACGGGCGTTGCGTTCGGTGTTCATGTCGCTGATGCGCATGTCGAAGATCGCGCGCAGCAGGGCCTGCTTGTTGCCGAAGTAGTAGTGGATCGAGGCGTTGTTGACCTCGGCCTCGGCCATGATCGTGCGCAGCGACGCACCGGCATAGCCGTGCTGGGCCACCAGCCGTTCGGCCGCGCGCAGGATGCGGAGTCTGGCTTCCGCCTCGTCGCCGGCGGCATTGCCGGGGGCGGTTCGCTGGTGCGGCTGACGCATGAATCTGGGTTTCCCGGGGTTTTCGACGCCTTCTCGGGCCGGACGATAGATCAGGGCGGCCGACCCGGCAACGCAAATAAATCAGTCGACTGTCTTAATCAGTCGGTTGACAGACTTTTGCTCCATGGCTAAGGATGGCCGACAGCGAGCCCCGCCGGGGATGTCGTGCAATGAACCGACTGAGGAAACCCAGGATGCGATCCATTCTTCGCGCCGCGCTGCTCGCGGCTGCCTGCACATTCGCCGTGTCCGCCGCCCACGCGCAGGACCCCGTCCGCATCGGCGTGATCAACCCGACCAAGTCGCTGGTCGGCAAGCAGGGCCAGCAGGGCGCGGTCGTCGCGGCCGAGATGATCAATGCCGATGGCGGCATCCTGGGCGGCCGCAAGATCGAGCTGGTGTCCTACGATACCAACTTCCTGCCCAACGAAGGCGTCGCCGCGACCCAGCGGCTGATCAACCAGGACAAGATCCGTTTCATCACCGGCGAGATCTCGTCGACCGTCGCCCTGGCCGTGCTGCAGCTGGCCCAGGCCAACGGCGCCCTGTTCATGGCGGCGGTGCCCAAGCATCCGGCGGTTACCTCGGGCTATGACCGCGTGTTCCGCCTGAATTCGACGACGGCGATGGATGCCAAGGATTTCGACGCCTTCCTGGTCGAGAAAATCAAGCCGACCAAGGTCGCGGTCATCGCCGAGAACAGCGATTTCGGCCGCCTGACCATCGCCGGTCTCAAGAAGCTGTTCGGCGACAAGATCGTCGCGGCCGAGACCTACGAGATGACGCAGAACGACTTCAACACCATCGTCACCAAGGTCAAGGGGTCGGGCGCCGACGTCGTCTGCCTGGCCGGCTCGAACATGGAGCAGTACGGCAACATCCTGCGTGTCGCCGCCGAACTGAAGCTGACCGCCAAGCGCTGCGTCATGCCGGGCATCCTGAATTCCGAAGGCGTGCGCATCGCCGGCCCGGCGGCCGACGGCGCATTCTCGGCCGACATCTACGTCACCTCGCTCGACAATCCGCTGAACAAGCGGTTCGTCGAGGCCTACAAGGCCAAGTACAACGAACTGCCGGAAAAGATCGAGGTGCTGGGCTTCGAGAGCGTTTGGATCGTGGCCAAGGCGATGGACAAGGCCAAGGACGCGACCGACCCGGGCAAGGTGGCCAAGACCATCCACGACAACAGCTGGGAAACCCCGCGCGGCACCGTCACCTTCGAGAAGAACGGCCAGGCCGTGGCCGGCCCGCTGATCAACCTCGAGGTCGTGCAGGGCAAGCTGGTGCCGGCCAAGCAGTAAAGACCGCCAACCGCCAGGGCATAGCTGATGTTCGACATCCTGCTGCAGCAGATCGCCAACGGGCTGTCCGTCGGCATGGGTTATGCCCTGGTGGCGCTGGGCCTGACGCTGATCTTCGGGGTCCTCCATGTGATCAACTTCTCGCATGGCGAAACCTTCATGATCGGCGGGCTCTTGACCTTGATCGCCACGACGACGCTGGGCCTGCCCTATCTGGTCGCCCTGCCGCTGGCGGGCCTGGGCGGGGCGGTGCTGGGCCTGGCGATCAACTGGATATCGGTGCGCCCGCTGCTGCCCCGGCGCGATGGGGCGGCCGACGTGCTGCTGGCGACCTTCGCCGTGTCGATCCTGATCCACCAGGCCGTCATCATGCTGTGGGGGCCGACCCCCGCGCGCATCGACGGCGTGCCCGGCGCCTTCGAGATCGGCCCCGTCGTCCTGACCGGCCAGCGCCTGTTCGTGCTGGCCGCCGGGCTGGCGCTGCTGGTGGCGCTGGAATGGATGCTGCGGCGGACGCGCTTCGGCGTCGAACTGCGCGCGGTGGCGCAAAGCCAGTTCGCCGCCCGCGTCGTCGGCATCAATGTCGACCGCGTCAACGGCGTGACCTTCGGCATTGCGGCGGTCGTCGCGGCGCTGGGCGGCGCGCTCCTGTCGCCGGTCATCCTCTATTCCGCGTCGATGGGCCAGGTCGTGATCATCAAGGCCTTTGTCGTCGTCGTCATCGGGGGCATGGGCTCGATCACGGGCGCGGTCGCCTGCGGCCTGCTGGTCGGGCTTTTGGAAGCGGTGCTGGGACTGTTCGCGGGCGAAGGCATCGCCACCGCCATCATCTATTCCCTGCTGCTGGCCATGCTGCTGTTCCGCCCGCAGGGCCTCACCGGAAAGCGCGCCCGATGACTTCGTCCCCCTTCATCCTGGGCGTCGGCGCCGTCCTGGCCGTCGCCATCGGCTTCCTGGTCGATTCGCCCTATTTCGCCAGCGTGCTGGCCTATGGCGTGGTCCTCGGCATCTTCTCGCTGGGCCTCGGCCTGACGCTCGGCCGCATGGGGTACGTCACCTTCGGCCATGCCGCGTTCTTCGGCCTGGGGGCTTATGCCGTCGCGCTGCTCTGCGTCGAATTCGGGCTGAGCTATTGGGCCGTGCTGCCGCTGGCGCTGTTGCCGGGCGTCGGGCTGGGCGTGCTGGTCGGTTTCGTCTCGGCCCGGCTGGGCGGGGCCTATTTCGCCATCGCCACCCTGACCACGGCCGAAATCCTGCGGCTGGTCGCGGCCAACTGGATCGACCTGACGCGCGGGCCGATGGGCATCCTGGTCCCGGTGACGCCGCTGCCCTGGCAGGAAGCGCTGGGCTGGAACGCGTCCCAGGCCTATCTGTCGCTGCTGGTCGTCGTCGCGGCCATCGTGCTGGCCCTGATCCACAACCTGAACCGCAGCCCGCTGGGCCGCGCCTGGGTCGCGGTGCGCGAGGCGCCCGACCTGGCCGAATCGCTCGGCATCCCGACGGTGCGGGCGCGGGTCTGGAACGTGGCGCTGTCGGGTGCGATCGCCAGCCTGGCCGGCGCGCTGGTGCTGCCCAAGATCTTCGTCGTCACGCCCGACCTGTTCGGCGTCGCCAATTCGGCGACCGGCCTGCTGGCCGCGATCCTGGGCGGCAAGGCCACGCTGCTGGGGCCGCTGCTGGGCGGCATCGTCTTTGCCGTACTGCCGGAAACCCTGCGGTTTGTCGATGCCGCCAGGCTGGCGATCTTTGCCGTGATCCTGCTGGTCGTCGTGCGCCTGCTGCCGGGCGGCATCGTGTCGCTGTTGCCGTCACGCCTGCGGCCCCGCATCCGGGCGCCGCAGCCCGTTGCCGGTGACGCCGGCCCCACACTGTTCCCCGCGGCCGCGGCGGGGACGGCGGACGAATTGCTGCAGGTCAGCCATCTGCGCAAGTCGTTCGCCGGCGTCACCGCCACCCAGGACGTGTCGTTCACCGTGCGCCGCGGCGAACTGGTCGGGCTGATCGGGCCGAACGGCGCGGGCAAGACCACCTGCTTCAGCCAGCTTTCCGGTTTCCTGGCGCCCGATGCCGGTCAGATCGCGTTCGACGGCCGGTCGGTGATCGGCCAGGCGCCGCATCGCATCGCCGCCCGCGGCATGGTGCGCACCTTCCAGCACGCAGCCCTTGCCCGCAACCTGTCGGTCTATGAAAACGTGCTGACCGCGACCCATCTGGCCCTGCCCGAAACCGTGCTGGCCTCGGCCCTGCGCCTGCCGTCCTTCCGCCGGCGCGAGGCCGAGCGCGCCAGGCTGGCGATGGCCTGCCTGGCGGCGCTGGACCTGACCGCGCGGGCCGACGAGATGGCCCAGGACCTGCCCTATGGCGAACAGAAGCTGCTGGCCATCGCCATGGCGCTGGCGACGCGGCCCCGGCTGCTGTTGCTGGACGAACCTGCCGCCGGGCTGAACCAGGTCGAGGCGGCAAGGCTGGCCGACGTGCTGCGCATGCTGCAGCGCGCCGGGCTGACCCTGGTCGTGGTCGACCACAACCTGAAGATGATGATGGCGATCTGCGACCGCATCGTCGTGCTGCACCATGGCGCCTTGATCGCCCAGGGCACGCCGGCCGAGGTGCGCAGCCATCCCGAAGTGATCCAGGCCTATCTGGGCGGCCAGGACGACGATGTCGCGGAGATGCGGTCATGAGCCTCGAGGTCGACAAGCTGACCGTCACCTATGGCGTCATCCCCGGCCTGACCGAGGCGACGTTCACCGTGGCGCCCGGCGAGGTGATCGCCCTGGTCGGCGCCAACGGCGCGGGCAAGTCGTCGCTGCTGAAGGGGCTGATGGGGCTGGCACCGCACCAGGCTGCATCGCTGACGCTTGACGGCACCGAGATGGGCGGGCTGTCGACGCGCGCGCGGATCGCGCGCGGCTTCGCCCTGTCGCCGGAAGGCCGCCATGTCTTTCCTGAACTGACCGTGCGCCAGAACCTCGACCTCGGCCATATCGGCGGGGGCGCGGTGCCCGAAGACCGGGTCGCGGCGATGTATCGCCTGTTCCCGCGGCTGCAGGAACGCAAGGGCCAGGCCGCCGGCACGATGTCGGGCGGCGAACAGCAGATGCTGGCCATCGCCCGCGCCATGATGGCCAATCCGCGCGTGCTGATGCTGGATGAACCCACATTGGGCCTGGCGCCGATCATCGTGCGCCAGATCGCCGCCTTTATCGCCGAGATCCGCGCCCTGGGGGTTGCCGTGATCCTGGCCGAACAGAATGCCGAAATGGCGCTGGGCGTGGCCGACCGCGGCTATGTCGTCGAGAACGGCCGCATCGTGCTGGAGGGGCGCGCCGCCGACCTTGCCCGCGATCCGGCGATCAAGAAAGCCTTCCTGGGAATTTGACCGGCATCGCCGGATGTTTGAGGAGCCATCGATGACCGCGCCCGTTCTGCATCGCCCCCGCCGGATCGTGACCGGCCATGACGCCGAGGGGCGCTCGATCTTCATCCAGGACGGCCCGGCGCCGAACCTGATCCAGCCGCAGGCCTCGCCCAATGTCGGCATGTTCAACCTGTGGACCATGGCCCAGGTCCCGGCCAGCTACGCCGGCAACGATGATGCCGCCCCGGCCGATGCCCGCATCACGCTGGCCCCCAGCCTGGGAGGGATCAATTTCCGCGTGATGGAATTCCCCCCTGATGCCGAACGCAACTGGGCCGGCAAGAAATCGGTGTTCGAACAGTACGGCAACCCCGAGGCGCTGACGCCGACCTCGGACCGCCATCCCGGTTTCCACAAGACCGATTCGATCGATTTCGGCATCGTGCTGGAAGGCGAGATCTGGGCGCTGATGGATATCGGCGAAACGCTGATGAAGCCGGGCGACGTGCTGATCCAGCGCGGCACCAACCATGCCTGGGCCAACCGCACGGACAAGCCGGCGCGCATGGCCTTCATCCTGATTTCGGCCCAGCCGTGAAGTTCGCCTCGCTGCGCCACGGCCGCGACGGCCGGCTGGCTTTGGCAGATCGCGGCCTGACCCGCCTGCTGCCGGTCGACCACGTGGTGCCGACCCTGCAGGCCGCGCTGGACGACTGGTCGGCGGCGATGGCGGCGCTTGGCCCCGCGGCCGCGGCGCTGGAGCGGGGCGAGGCCAGTGCTGCGATCCCCTACGATCCCGACCTGCTGTCGGCGCCGCTGCCGCGGGCCTATCAGTGGTGCGACGGGTCGGCCTATCTGAACCATGTCGAGCTGGTGCGCCGGGCACGCGGCGCCGTGATGCCGCCGGAATTCCTGCACGATCCGTTGATGTACCAGGGCGGGTCGGACGATTTCCTGGCGCCCACCGCCGACATCCCCGTGCGCGACGAAGCCTTCGGCATCGATTTCGAGGGCGAGGTCGCGGCCATCACCGATGATGTGCCGATGGGGTGCACGGCGGCCGAGGCGGCGGGGCATATCCGCCTCTTGATGCTGGTCAACGACGTGTCGCTGCGCAACCTGATCCCGGCCGAACTGGCCAAGGGGTTCGGGTTCTTCCATGCCAAGCCGTCCACCGCCTTCGCGCCCGTCGCGGTGACGCCCGATGAACTGGGCCCGGCCTGGCGGGATGCCAGGATCCATCGCCCCCTGCAGGCCTGGCTGAACGGCACGCTGTTCGGCGCGCCTGAAGCCGGCGAGGACATGCAGTTCAGCCTGGCCCAGCTGATCGCCCATGCTGCCCGCACGCGCAACCTGCGCGCCGGCAGCATCGTCGGTTCGGGCACCGTGTCGAACCGCGACGCGTCGCGCGGTTTCACCTGCATCGCCGAGATCCGCATGATTGAGACGATCGAGCAGGGCGCGCCCCGCACGCCGTTCATGAAGTTCGGCGACCGGGTGCGACTGGAGATGCATGATGCCGACGGCCGCTCGATCTTCGGTGCCATCGACCAGACCGTGGTGCAAGCCGCATGACCCATCGCCACCGCCCTGGGCTGATGTATCGCATGCCCTATGGGTTCGGCCCCACCGCAGGGCCGCGCCAGGGGCCCGACGGCGAACGTTTCGACTGGACCGCCAGCCCGCGGCGCCAGGCGGCGGCGGTCAGTTTCCTGACCGAGGCCGCGGCGCTCGACGCGCTGCTGCCGCCGGGTTTCAGCCTTGCCGGCGACCCCGTCGTGACGGTCGAGATCCAGCGCTTCACCGAACTCGAATGGCTGGCCGGACGCGGCTACAACACGCTGGGCGTGCGCTTTCCCGCGACCTTCCAGGGCGATGTGGACCGGGCGACCGGGTCGTTCCTGTCGGTCTTGTGGGAAAACCTGGCCGATCCGATCCTGTCGGGCCGGGACGAGCTGGGTTTCGCCAAGCTGTACGCCGAACTGCCCGAGCCCCGCATCTTCCGCGGGTCCGAGCATTACGAGGCCGGCTGGCTCGGCCATCGTTTCCTCGATCTCGAGGTCTTCGACCTCGAAGACGTCGCGACGGCGGCGCAACCCGTGGCGGGCCTGGCCGGCCCGTCCGACGGCACGCTGCACTACAAATACATCCCCCGCACCGGCGATTGGGGGCAGGCTGAGGTGGCGCAGGCCTGCCTGACGCCGGCGGCCGGCAGCGCCGCCCGCATCGAGCGGGTGCGGCACGGGTCGGGGCGGGTCGCGTTCCTGCCCGCAACATGGGAACAGATGCCTACCCAGTTCCATATCGTGAACGCGCTTGCGGCCCTGCCGCAGTTGTCCGCCCCCCAGGCCGTGCTGATGGACAGCCGGGGTGCCAAGGACCTGACGGACCAGCGCGTCCTGCGCTGATCCCTGCCGCCGATCGCCCTGCCGGTCGTCGACCGCGCGGGCCTGGCCCGCGGGCGGGCGGCTTTTTTATCTTTTCTTGTCGGATCCCTTTGCAGCCGAGAACCGTTGGTGGTCAAAGCGCGCCGCGCTCCGCGTGGCGTCCCACCGGGTGGCATGCCGCCCGCCGTGTCGTCTACCACTTATTGTAGCGTAAAAAAAAAGGTAACAAGACACCACAAGGGGCTTGTTAACCGCACGATAGTGCTAATAATTTACTCATCAGTAAGTCCGGTGAATCGAACGAGGCGTGGATGGTCCTGGGGCTAGGGGACTGGCTGAAGCGGCGCAGAATGCGCGCCCCGCCGGCCGAAGGGGACAGTGTGCAGGATGCCGCCGTGCCCCCGCCCGTTGATACCGGTAACCAACCCGAGGATCGTGGTCCCGACGCCAGCATCCGCCACGAGGGGCGTGGCGTCGATGCCGCCAAACTGGTCGACGCCGTGCGCCGTCTGGTCAAGGACCAGAAGGGTCGGGTCGGCGGGGCGATACATCTGATCAACCTGGATGTGGTCAGGCAGCGGCTGGGGGACCGCTGGCCCGCGGTGTCCGACCGTTTGCTGGCCGGCATCGAAATCATCCTGGACCGCCGGCTGGCGGCGACCGACCTGTACATCCGTATAGAGGGTCCGTCCTATCTGATCGTGTTCGGCGAACTGGACCAGGAAACGGCCAGGCTGAAATGCGCGCTGATCGGTCATGAAATCGAAAAGCACGTCTTCGGCGACGACGTCGCCGAGATCGCCGTGCGTGCCTCGGTCTTTCGCCTGGATGGCGGCGATGCCGGCAGGCAGGAAGAGATCGACCTGCTGGGCATGATCAATGCACTGCGTGCCATGTCCCATCAGACCGTGCCCGGCGAGCGGCGCCGCAAGACGGACGCGCCGGCCGAGACCGAGGGCGACCGCGGCGGCGGGCCGGCCCTGCCCGCCTTCGACCAGACCGGTCCGCCCGGCAATCGCGCCAACTATGTCCTGGTGCCGATCTACCAGAACACGGGGACACGGCCGTCGTCATTCGTCTATCGGCCGATCTGGCACACCCGCCACGATGCGATCGCCACCTATCTGTGCCAGCCGGTGTGGCTGAGATCGGGCGGGATCGGGTCGTCGGGCGAAAATTACGTCGAATACCAGCCGGCGTTTGCCGGCGAAGGCGACATCGCCACCATCGAGGAGATCTGCCGGAGTTTCCGGCTGCTTTCCGCCGAACGCCGCCGCGGGCTGCTGTCGATGTCGGTGCATTTCGAGACGCTGGCCCGATCGGCGACCAGGAAGGAATTCATGGCCGCCGCCGCGGCGCTGACGCCCGCCGAACGGCGCCTGCTCAGTGTCGAGCTGACCGGCGTCGACGAAACCGTTCCCCAGACCCGGCTGACCGAACTGGTGGCGGCGATACAGCCGTTCTGCCGCGGCGTCAGCCTGCGCTGCGTGCTGGACCGGCACCGGTTCTTCGGCGTGCGCGAGGCGCGGATCTACGCGGTGGGGGTCGAGATCACGGTCGGCCGAGGGGCCGAGGCCGGGATCTTCGCCAAGCTGGATGCCTTCGCGGCGGCGGCCGAAAACGTGGGGCTGCGGACCTATGCCCATGGCCTGCGCACCCGCAGCCTGACCAGCGGGGCGATCGCGGCCGGGTTCCATTATGTCGACGGCGACCCGGTGGCGACGCCGCTGGACCGGCCGTCGAACGCCTATCGCTACAGGCTGGTCGACCTCTATCGCGCCGGGCTGCAGGAAATAAAGTCGGGATCGCCATGAGCCGGATATTGCTGATCGAGGACGACGCGGTGGTGCGCATGACCATGGCGGCCATGCTGGCCGATGCCGGCCACAGCATCGTCGAGGCGCAGAACGGCATCGAAGGCATGGCCGAGATGCGCCGGCGGCGGCCGGAACTGGTGATCGTCGACCTGATCATGCCCGAGCAGGACGGCATCGAGACGCTGATCAAGCTGCGTGCCGACCACCCCGACCTGCCCATCCTGGCAATGAGCGGCGGTGGGCGGGCGCGCAACCTCGATTTCCTGACGCTGGCGGCAGGTTTCGGTGCGACCCGCACATTGTTGAAACCCTTTGCCCCGCCGTCCTTGCTGGCCCTGGTCGACGAATGCCTGACAGCGGCGCGTCGTCCGGACGAATGATCGGGCGCTTCAGCCGGTGCTGGCCGTGCCCGGCTGCGGCAGATGGCGGCGCAGCCCGACCGGCAGCAGCGGCAGGATGACCCCGCGCAACGGTTGCCAGAACGCGGCCAGCAGCAGCACCAGCCCGCCCAGCGCCAGGAACGTCGCGGGCATGATCAGATCGCCCAGCCCCACCTGGTGCAGGATGTCGGCAAAGGCGAAGCCGGCATACAGCAGGCCCGACACCAGGATCGCCCGCCGGTCGACCGCCAGCGCCACGACGCCCAGCACGGCGAAGACGGCCAGCACCGCGCCGGCCTGGCCGGGCGTGGCATTGCCGTCATGCAGCCCCGACAGCACCGGATGCACGATCAGCGGTGCGGCCAGCAGATGCAGCCAGAAGGCGACGTCGGTGCGCCGGGTCAGCCGCGCGGTGTCGGTCATGTCGACGCGCATGGCCAGCGCGAACACGGCCAGGCCGATGACGAACAGCAACGGGTTCTGCGAAGTGACATACAATGCGGGCGCTGCCGCCTCGATCCCCTTCACCGCGGCCGCCCCCAGGCCCGCCACGGCCGCGGCGACGGTGATCGGCACGCCGAACCGCCGGTAGTGCAGCCCGACGGCCAGGGCGGCACCCAGCGCAGCGATGGCCAGCGGCAGGGGATTGCCGGGGTCGGCGGGGCTTGCCACCAGGGTGACGGCCAGGATGGTGAAGAACGCCGCGGCGGCAAAGGCACCCAGCAGCACGATACTGGGCAGGGCCATGCGCCGCACCCGCGTGAAATATTCCGCCAGGGCCCAGGACAGCCCCAGCGCCACCAGGGGCCCCAGCAGCGGGTTGCCCGCGAGATTGGCGATATACCCCGCCGCACCGACGAACAGGCCCAGCCCGATGGTGACGAAGATGTCGCCGAACCCGCCGACGAACCGCAGGGTTTCGTCGTCCCGCGGTCCCGGACGCCGGCGGGATGCCAGCTCGGCGGCGAGGGACGCGAGTTGCGTGCCTTGTTCCGGCGTGACGATGCCGCGGGCGACCGCGGTCGCGATCAGGCCGGTCTCGTCCGGCGCCGCGCCGCCGCCTGCTGGTTTCAATGTCATGAACACCCTGATCGCTGGGTTTGAGGATGCCGGCTGATACGCCGGTTCCGGTCCGCGATCAAGGCGGGCGGGCGCGGGCGCCTTAAGGCCGGGCCCGCCCGCGCACGATCTGGGCGATGACGACGACCACCGTCACCACGGCCAGCATCAGCGTCGAGACCGCGGCCAGCGACGGGCTGACCGCCATCAGCATGTCCGCCCACAGCTGCTTGGGCAGGGTGGCCGACAGGCCGCCAGTGA
>Ga0206117_100436_pt1 | contig 44777 bp, 32 predicted proteins | sample 3A5Ametagenome_FD_177997 | JGI IMG/M metagenome (GOLD analysis project Ga0206117, IMG submission 177997) | Enriched microbial communities from leaf-cutter ant dump, University of Wisconsin, Madison, United States - 3A5A | ecosystem: Environmental > Terrestrial > Nest > Insects nest > Nest dump... | reverse complement strand
GCCGCTCAGCCGCTCAGCCGCCCAGCCGCCCAGCCGCCCAGCCGCTCAGCCTCAGCTCCGCCGCCGTCCGCGCCGCACCGTTTCCGATGGGCTTTCGCCGTAGCGCTGCTGGTACAGGCCGGCGAAGCGGCCGAGGTGGGGGAAGCCGCAGTCCAGCGCGATGTCGGCCACCCGCGCTTCCGGGCCGGCGCCCAGCAGGCTTGCGCGGGCATGCTCCAGGCGGCGCTCGCGCACCAGCTGCATCGGGCTACAGGAGCGGAAGCGCTGGAAGCTGTCCAGCAGGGTGCGGGCCGGCACCTCGGCGGCGGCGGCGATGTCGGCCAGGCGGATGGCTTCGCAGGCGTGGGCGTCGATGAAGGCTTCGGCGCGCCGCACCGCGCGCGGGGCCAGGCTGGGGGCGGCGGGCTCCTGCAGCGGCCGGTGCGGATGGCCGGCCAGCAGCAGGGAGATGAGCATGCGCTCGAACTCGATGGCGATGCGCTCGTCGCGCTGGGCCAGCTGCAGCATGGCCGGTTCGGTGGCGAGCAGGCGGAACTGCGAGACCCAGGGCGACAGCTCCGGCCGGTCCAGCGCCATGGCATGGTCGAAGTGCATCAGTTCCACGCCGGTGTGGGCGGCCAGGGTGGCGCGGTCCACCCGCAGGAAGATCTGTTCGCAGTCGGGCGAGAAGCGGCCGGAGAAATGCGCCCCAGGAATGCACACCGCGCCGCGGTTCTGCCCGATGGTGGTGCGCTCGCCCATGGTGCGCAGCTCGGCGTGGCCGCGCAGGCAGCAGACGAAGAGGTAGTACTCCTCCATCTCTTCCACGATCACATCCATCTCGTCGCCGAAGTCCAGCGCGCCGATCACCGCTCCGCCGAAGCGGATGAAGTCCATATGGGAGTGAACCCGCGTGGAATGGCGCGTCGGCTCCAGGCGGTGAGGCTGGAGGATGGTGGAAATGCGGATACAGGTGTCATCGACGTCATGCGACTCGAAGTACCTGTGCTGGCGGAGCGCGACCGGCTCCTGGGCAACGGCGGCAGGCATCTGGGGGTTCTCCTGACTTTGTGTACAGCGCGTCGGGTAGGGAGAACAAAGCAACAGCCGTGCCGATGGGCATCCCGTTTGGGCTGTCCATTTTGCGCCGCATCAAGGCCGGGGAAGAAAGCTGCGGTAAGTGGATAAGGCGGCGGCCTGCCTGCGGTGAATGGATAGAGCCGGGCACGGGCGGCTGCGCAGAATGCGCTCCATGGTTGCGCAATGCAGCAATCCCGAATGCCTTAAGCCTGGAGATTCCCCATGAGTGCAGTCCACACCAGCGAGGCCGCCGCCGTGGCCGCGGATGCCCCGGCGCAGAAGCTGGCCTTCTTCCCCCGCGAGGACGGCTCGCGGGTGCCCTACGAAGTGTTCAGCTCGCAGGAAATCTACGATCTGGAGCAGGAGCGCATCTTCCGCGGCCCCACCTGGAGCTTCCTCGCGCTGGAAGCCGAGATTCCGAAGCCGGGCGACTACAAGAGCACCTTCGTCGGCGACACCCCGGTGGTGGTCACCCGCACCGAGGACGGCGAGCTGGCCGCCTGGGTGAACCGCTGCTCCCACCGCGGCGCCATGGTTTGCCGCAATGCCCGCGGCAACGCCAGCTCCCACTCCTGCGTGTATCACCAGTGGAGCTTCGACCAGCGCGGCAACCTGCTGGGCGTGCCCTTCCGCCGCGGCCAGAAGCACATGACCGGCATGCCGAAGGATTTCGATCCCAAGTGCCACAGCCTGCGCCAGCTCAAGGTGGAGAGCTACCGCGGCCTGGTGTTCGCCACCTTCAGCGATGAGGCGCCGGCGCTGCCGGATTACCTCGGCGCCGAGATGCGGCCGTGGGTGGACCGCATCTTCCACAAGCCGGTGGAATACCTCGGCTGTACGCGGCAGTTCTCCCAGTCCAACTGGAAGCTGTACTACGAGAACGTGAAGGACCCGTACCACGCCAGCATGCTTCACCTGTTCCACACCACCTTCAACATTTTCCGCGTGGGCATGCATGCGCGTTCGCTGCCGGACGCCACCCACGGCCTGCACAGCATCATCACCGTCACCAAGAACGAGGAAGAGACGTCCGCCGCCTACAAGCAGCAGGGCATCCGCTCGATGGACGACGGCTTCAGCCTGGAAGACGAAACCGTGCTGGGCCACGTCAAGGAATACGACGAGCTCACCACCAACCACATCCAGACCATCTTTCCGCAGCTGGTCATCCAGCAGATCCACAACACCCTGGTGGCGCGCCAGCTGCTGCCCAAGGGGCCGGACAACTTCGAGCTGATCTTCCACTTCTTCGGCTACACCGACGACACCCCGGAACTACGCGAGCTGCGCCTCAAGCAGGCCAACCTGGTGGGCCCGGCCGGCTACATCTCGATGGAAGACACCGAGGCCACCGAGCTGGTGCAGCGCGGCACCAAGCGCGATCCCAAGGCCACCTCGGTGATCGAGATGGCGCGCGACAACCCCGGCCAGCAGGACAGCAACATCACCGAAAGCCTGATCCGGCGCTTCTGGGTCGGCTACCAGCAACTCATGGGCTTCTGAGCGGGGATATAGATCGTTATGGATAAGATGGAACAGATGTTGCTGTGGTTCGAGCTCCACAGCCTGCAGGAGCGCTACGTGAGCGTGCTCGACAACGACCGCCTGGAAGAGTGGCCCACGCTGTTCACCGAAGACTGCGAATACGGCGTGATTCCCAAGGAAAACGAGGACATGGGCCTGCCGGTGGGCGTCATCTGGTGCAACAACCAGCGCATGCTGCGCGACCGCGTGGTTTCCCTGCGCCACGCCAACATCTTCGAGGCGCACAGCTACCGGCATATGACTTCCGGCCTGCAGATCACGCCGATCGATGCCGACACCGTGGAGATGCGCTCCAACTACGTGGTGGTGCAGACCCGTGCCAACGGCGAATCCCAGGTGTACCAGGCCGGCCGCTATGAAGACCGCGTGGTGCGCACGCCCGAAGGCTGGCGCTTCCAGAAGAAGCGCGCCATTTTCGATACCTCCCGCGTGCAGACCCTGCTCGCCACGCCGATCTGAGGCCCGCCATGAGCAGCGAAGACAGCGCGGTGGCCGTGGCGGCCGCGTGGCACGACGTCGGCGTGCCGGACGATTTCCCCGACAACGGCTCCTGGCCGGTGGTGGCCGGCGGCATGGAAGTGGCCGTGTTCCGCCTGGGCGAAGAGCTGTTCGCCCTGCGCGACCTCTGTTCCCACGGCGCGGCCAAGCTGTCCGACGGCTATGTCGAGGATGGCTGCGTCGAATGCCCGCTGCACCAGGGCCTGTTCGATATCCGAACCGGTGCGCACAAATGCGCGCCGCTCACCGAACCGGTGCGCGCCTTCCCGGTGCGGGTGGTCGCCGGCCGGGTGGAGGTGGGCATCTGAGCGGCACTTGAGCCGCAGCCGATGCGCCGCCGAGAGCGGCGCATGAAACCCGCAACGAGGGCGACATGAACGCCGTCCGAGAAAGCCGGCAGGCCGGGAGCCCGCCCGCGCCCGCCGCATGAATTTCCCGCAGTCCCCAACCGCATCGTACGAAGTCCGATACCAGGAGAGATCCATGTTCAAGCTGAAAAACGCCGCGCTGGCCCTAGCCCTCTGCGGCGCCCTCGGTGCCCAGGCCGCCGATCCGATCAAGGTCGGCATCGCCCTCGACATCTCCGGCCCCTTCGCCGCCGCCGGCGCCGAAGCGCGCGACGGCTTCGACCTCGCCATCGACAAGCTGGGCGGCAAGCTCGGCGGCCAGCCGGCCGAGTTCCTCAAGACCGACTTCGCCGGCAACCCGGAACAGGCCACCCAGCTGGTGACCCGCTACCTGCAGCGCGACAAGATCACCTTCTTCACCGGCCCCATCGCCTCCAACTCCGCGCTGGCGGTGGCGCCGGCGCTGTTCGCCGCCAAGGTGCCCTTCATCTCCAGCAACCCCGGCCCCAGCCAGTTCGCCGGCAAGCAGTGCAATCCCTACTTCTTCGGCCAGTACCAGAACGACACCTACGACGAGGCCGCCGGCAAGCTCGCCAACGAGAAGGGCTACAAGAACATGGTGATCATTGCCCCCAACTACCCGGCGGGCAAGGATCACCTCAACGGCTTCAAGCGCCTGTACAAGGGCGGTCTGAAGGACGAGATCTACACCAAGGTCGGCCAGATCGACTATGCCGCCGAGATCGCCCAGATCCGCGCCGCCAAGCCGGATGCGGTGTTCTTCTTCCTGCCGGGCGCGATGGGCATCAACTTCGTCAAGCAGTTCGTCGGCGGCGGCCTGAAGGACATTCCGATGGTGGCGCCGGGCTTCTCCGCCGACCAGGACGTGATCCAGGCCGTCGGCGAGCCGATGCTGGGCCTGTACAACACCGCCCACTGGACGCACGACCTGCCGCTGCCGGCCAACACCGAGTTCGTCTCCGCCTTCCGCAAGAAGTACGACGGCCGCTACCCCACGGTGTATGCCGCCATGGCCTATGACGCCATCCTCGCCATGGACGCGGCGGTGCGCGACGCCGGCGGCAAGACGGACAGCCCGGAAGCGCTGGTGAAGGCCCTGTCCACGCCCACCTTCAAGTCGGTGCGCGGCGAATTCACCTACGCCCGCAACCACTACCCGGTGCAGGACTACTACCTGCGAGTGGTGGAGAAGGATGCCGACGGCAAGCTCACCAACAAGCTGGTCGGCAAGGTCATGGAGAAGCACCAGGACGCCTACGTCGCCGAGTGCGCGATGTAAGCGCGGCTCGCGCCGCGGGTTCGCGGGGGCCGGAAACGGCTTCTGCGTGCCGGCGGCGCGGTTCGTTGTGGGTTCAGGGATGAGACCGGCTGATCGGGCTTGCCCAGATGGAAGGGAATCGCCGGGCTGATCCGCCTGAGGGTGGCGGGCAAGCGAAGTAGCGGCTGGACGAGGTGGCAAACGGAAGCCAGGGCAAGGGGAAAGCGCGGTAGTCGAGCGATGCGATGAGGCTGCGGTATCAGGCGCCGAAGCAATCGAAGCACGCAGCTGCCATGCACCCACCCACCGTTCGCCCTGAGCCTGTCGCAGGGCATTCGGGATCGGGCGGTTCGCTCCGCTCAGCCTGAATGTTCAGCCCGAATGTCCAGCCAGAATGTCCAGCCCTGACGCCCGGCCCGCACCCGTTGCCTGCTTCGCCGCGTCTTACAAAGCCATCCCGGTGCTCAGCCCGTGGTATTGCCAATTTCATACCAGCCTCAATAAGCTCCACCCTCCCGGCATCGCGCCGCTAACCGGACTCCACCGATGGACGCCATCTTCATCATCGAGCAATTGCTCAACGGCCTGGGCTACGGCTTCATGCTGTTCCTGCTCGCCGCCGGCCTGACCCTGGTGTTCGGCATCATGGACACCATGAACCTCGCCCACGGCTCGCTGTTCATGGCCGGCGCCTACATCGCCGCCCGGGTGCACGAGAGCAGCGGCTCCTTCGTCGGCGCGGTGCTCATCGCCATCCTCGCCACCGTGCTCATCGCCGCGGTGATCGAAATCCTCATCATCCGCCGCCTCTACAGCCGGGATCACCTCGCCCAGGTGCTGGCCACCTTCGGCGTCATCCTGCTGGCCGACGACGCGGTGAAAGCCATCTGGGGCCCGTCGCCCATCATGGCGCCGACGCCGCCGGCGCTGGCCGGCCCGGTGCAGCTGCTGGATGCGCTGCCCTATCCCTCCTACCGCCTGCTGATGATCGCCGCCGGCCTGCTGGTCGCCATCGGCCTCTACCTGCTGGTGAATCACACCCGCGTCGGCATGCTGGTGCGCGCCGGCGCCTCCAACCGCGCCATGGCGGAGTTCATGGGCGTGCGCGTCGGCCGGGTGTTCTCCTTCGTGTTCGCGCTGGGGGCCGCGCTGGCGGCGCTGGCCGGCGCGCTGATGGGGCCGATCAGCGCGGTGCAGATCGGCATGGGCGAGGCCATCCTGATTCCGGCGCTGGTGGTGATCGTCATCGGCGGCATCGGCTCGGTGCGCGGCGCCTTCGTCGCCGCCCTCATCGTCGGCCTGGTGGATACCGCCGGCCGCGCCTTCCTGCCGCCGCTGCTGCGCGCGGTGCTGCCGCCCTCGCTCGCCGCCGACCTCGGCCCGGCCATGGCCGGCATCGCCATGTACGTGCTGATGGCCGTCATCCTCACCCTGAAACCCGCGGGCCTGTTCCCCGCCCGTGCCTGAGGTTTGCCCATGAACGCTTCCGCAAGCCTTCCCACCAGCGCGCCCGCCGCCCGCCGCGGCGGTGGTTTCGGCGCCGTGCTGCCCTGGCTGCTGCTGGCGCTGCTCGCCGCCTTCCCGCTGATCGCGCCGCACTTCGAGCTGGAGTACTACGTCGGCTTCGTGCGCCGGCTGCTCATCGTCATGATCGCCGCCACCAGCCTCAACTTCATCCTCGGCTACGGCGGCATGGTGGCGCTGGGCCACGCCGGCTTCCTCGGCGTCGGCGCCTACACGGTGGTGGCGCTGGTGGATGCCGGCTTCAGCTCCGCCTGGCTGGCCTGGGGCGCGGCGCTGGTGGTCACCGCCGCCTTCGCCACGCTGATCGGCGCCGTCTCCCTGCGCACCCGCGGGGTGTACTTCATCATGATCACCCTGGCCTTCGCCCAGATGCTCTATTACCTGGGCGTGTCGCTGCGCACCTACGGCGGCGACGACGGCTACGGCATCTACACGCCGCTGTCGCTGGGCGGCTGGCTGGATGCCCAGCCCAACGCCTTCTACTGGGCGGTGCTGGCCCTCGCCGCGCTGATCTTCGCCCTCGGCAGCCGGCTGGCGGTGTCCCGCTTCGGCCTCGCGCTGATGGGCATACGCGACAACGAAACGCGCATGGCCGCGCTCGGCTTCCCGGTGTTCCGCCTGCGCCTGGTGGCCTTCGCCGGCGCCGGCGCGGTGGCCGGCCTGGCGGGCGCGCTGCTCGCCAGCCACAACGGCTTCGTCAGCCCGTCGATGATGCACTGGACCGAGTCCGCCATCCTCATCGTCATGGTGGTGATAGGCGGCATGGGCAACCGCTGGGGCGGCGTCATCGGCGTCGGCCTGTGGCTCACGCTGGAAGAGGTGCTGAAGATGTACACCGAATACTGGCACTGGCCGCTGGGCCTGCTGCTGATCGCCATCGTGTTCTTCGCCCCGCGTGGCCTGGCCGCGCTGTTCGGCAGCAAGGGAGAGCGAGCATGAGCCTGTTCCAAGCCCAGGGCCTGGTGAAGCGCTTCGGCGGCCTGGTCGCCACCGACAATGTGTCCATCGCCGTCGAGCCGGGCGAGATCCACGCCCTGATCGGCCCCAACGGCGCCGGCAAATCCACGCTGGTGAACCTCATCTCCGGTCTGCTGCCGCTGGACGCCGGCAGGCTGGAGCTGGACGGCGTGGATCTCACCGCGCTGCCGCCGCACCAGCGGGTGCGCGCCGGCCTGTCGCGCTGCTTCCAGGTCACCAGCGTGTTCAAGGGCGACAGCGTGCGCAGCAACCTGCTGCTGGCCGCCCAGGCCCACGCCGGCTCCAGCTTCCGCTTCCTGTCCCGCCGCGCCGGCGAGCAGACGCTGATGGAAACCGCGCTCGGCCTGGCGGAGAAGGTGGGCCTCTCCGATGTGCTCGACCGCACCGCCGGCACCCTGCCGCACGGCGTGCAGCGCAAGCTGGACGTGGCCCTCGCGCTGGCGGCGCGGCCCAAGCTGCTGCTGCTGGACGAGCCCATGGCCGGCATGGGGCCGGAGGATTCGCTGCAGATGGTGGCGTTGATCGAGAAGCTGCGCGCCGAGGCCGCCATCCTGCTGATCGAGCACGACATGGATGCGGTGTTCCAGCTCGCCGACCGCATCTCGGTGCTGGTCTACGGCAAGGTGCTGACCTCCGGCGACGCCGAGCATGTGAAGGGCCACCCGGAAGTGCAGGCGGTGTACCTGGGCACGGAGGCGACGGCATGAGGCTGCTTTCCTCCCATGCGGCGCGCCACCCGGCCGCCGCTTCCCTCCTTCTTCCCGGCGCCGCACGGAGGCCCGCATGAAGCACGATCCCCTCCTGAGCTGCCGCGGCCTGGAAGCCGGCTACGGCGCCAGCCAGGTGCTGTTCGGCATCGATTTCGACATCCAGGCCGGCGAGGTCGTCGCCCTGCTGGGCCGCAACGGCATGGGCAAGAGCACCACCATCAAGACGCTGATCGGCGGCCTGCGCCCGCGCGCCGGCCAGATCCGCTTCGGTGGCCGCGACATCCACGGCGCCCGGCCGGACGCCATCGCCCGCATGGGCGTGGCCATCGTGCCGGAAGGCCGGCAGTGCTTCCCCAACCTCACGGTGGAAGAGCACCTGATCGCCTTCGCCGACAGCCGCAACGGCCTGCGCGACGGCTGGACGTTGCCGCGCCTGTACGAGCTCTTCCCGCGGCTGAAGGAGCGCGCCAGCAACATGGGCAACCAGCTCTCCGGCGGCGAGCAGCAGATGCTGGCGGTGGCGCGGGCGCTATCCACCAACCCGCGGCTGCTGATCCTGGACGAGGCCACCGAGGGCCTGGCGCCGGTGATACGCGACGAGATCTGGCGCTGCCTCGGCCTGCTGAAGGAGCAGGGCCAGACCACGCTGGTGGTGGACAAGTACGTGGAGAAGCTGGTCGGCCTCGCCGACCGCCACCTCATCCTGGAACGCGGCCGGGTCGCCTGGACCGGCACCTCCGCCGAGCTGGATGCGGATCGCGGGCTGTGGCATCGCTACCTGGGCGTGTGAGCGCCCGCTTTCCTCTGTCGCCACCTGGAAGTCGCCCCTGCTGAAGCACCGCAAGCACTGAGCCCGCGAGCAGGGCCAGCCCGCTTCAGCAGGCGTCACCCCGACCGGAATCACCTGAAGAACCCACGCCGTGCCCGCCACGGCGCGGCAGGCACCGCCTTGCCTGTCGTTTCACCCGAGGAACCCGCCATGAGCCCAGCCGCCACCTCCCTGCAGACGCCGAATCCTGCTGAATCCCTGTCCGGTGAGCCGCGATTGCTCGCAGGGGCGGCGGGCGGTCTGGCAGCCGCCGGCAACCACCCCATCGAACTCCAGCCCGGCGGCAAGCGCTACACCGCCGCGCCCGGGCAGACCCTGCTGGATGCCGGCCTTGCCGCCGGTCTCTGCCTGCCCTACCAGTGCCGTACCGGCGAATGTGGCACCTGCAAGGCCACCGTGCTGGCGGGCGAGGTGGAACATCTGCCGGCCAGCTATCCGCTGGAGAAGGAGGGCGACTGCCTGCTGTGCCGCTGCCAGGCCCGCGGCCCGGTAACGCTGGCTTGTGCGGAAGTGCCCGGCGTGCCCGGCCTGCCGCTGCGCAAGCTGGCGGTGCGTGTCACCGCCATCGAGCGCCCGACGGCCGACGTCGCCATCCTTCACCTGCAGCCGCCCGCTGGCCAGCCGCTGGAATACCTCGCCGGCCAGTATGTGGACGTGCTGCTGCGCGATGGCCGCCGCCGCAGCTATTCGCTGGCCACCGCGCCCGGCAAGGCGGAGCAGCTGGAGCTGCACATCCGCCACCTGCCCGGCGGCGCCTTCACCGACCACGTTTTCGGCCGCCTCAAGGCGCGCGAGATGCTGCGCCTGGAAGGGCCTTTCGGCACCTTCTACCTGCGGGATTCGCAGGCGCCGATGATCCTGCTCGCCAGCGGCACCGGCTTCGCGCCGATCAAGGCCCTGGTCGAACACGCCCGCCGCGCCGGCTTGCGCCGCAAGGCGGTGCTCTACTGGGGCGCCCGCCGCCGTGAAGACATCTACCACCATGCCCTCGCCCAGCAATGGGCGCGCGAGCTGCCCTGGTTCAGCTATGTGCCGGTGCTGTCCGAAGCCAACGCCGACTGGACTGGCCGCCGCGGCCTGGTGCACCGGGCGGTGCTGGAGGATTTCGCCGACCTGTCGGGCCATGAGATCTACGCCTGCGGCGCGCCGCGGATGGTGGACGCGGCGCGGCGCGATTTTGTCGCCGAGGCGGGCTTGGCGGAGGAAAGCTTCTACGCTGATGCCTTTGTGAGCGCCGCGCCCGAGGTGGCTTGAGCATTCCGTGGGTTGAGCCGGAAGAAAGGCCGCAGGGTTATCCCGCTTACTGTCTGTAGTAACATGCCTACATTGCCCTGGATGATGGAGGTTTTCCCATGTCACAGACAACAACGCTATCCAGCCGGGAACTCAATCAGGATGTGAGCCGTGCGAAACGGGCGGCTGAACTGGGCCCGGTGGTCATTACCGACCGTGGCCGGCCGGCTCACGTGCTGCTTACGTTCGAGGCCTATCAGCGGCTGACGGGACAGGGGCGCAGCATCGCCGATGCGTTGGCCATGCCGGGCGTGGAGGAGATCGAGTTTGAAGCGCCGCGAGCGGATATCGACCTGCGGCCGGCGGATCTCTCCTGATGTACCTGCTCGATACCAATGTGGTGTCCGAACTCAGGAAGGTGCGGGCGGGAAAGGCCGATGCGAGCGTTTCGATTTGGGCCCGGAGCGTGGATGCGGCCGAACTGTTCATATCGGCCATCACCGTGATGGAACTGGAGATGGGCGTGCTGCAGATCGAGCGGAGGGACGCCGGGCAGGGTGCTCTGCTGCGTACCTGGCTGGAGCACCACGTTCTACCCACGTTTTCTGGTCGCATCCTGCCGATAGATGCCGCGGTGGCACAACGTTGCGCCCGCTTGCACGTGCCTGACAGACGCTCCGAGCGCGATGCCTTGATCGCCGCGACAGCCCTGGTCCATGGCATGACGGTGGCGACGCGGAACGTTGGCGATTTCGAGCCGACTGGCGTGCCCCTGGTCAATCCCTGGAACACTTAGCTCGCGGCCCCCTGAAGCGCTCCCGCCATCTCGCGGCCGGTTTTCCGCGCATCCCACGGGAGTCCTGCGCAAAAGCTGCCGTCAAACGCTCTCCACCCGATCCCGTCCATTGTCCTTGGCGGCGTACAGCGCGTTATCCACCTGATCGAGGAAGCGGCGCGGGTCGTCTTCCGCGTTGGGGATCAGCGTGCCCACGCCCAGGCTGATGCTGAGCTGTCCGTCGATGGCGGCGTGGGGAATGGCGAGGTCGGCGATGGCCTGGCGGCAGCGTTCGGCGATCATGCGGCCGGCAGTGGCGTCGGCTTCGGGAAGGATGATGACGAATTCCTCGCCGCCGAAACGGGCGACGAAGTCGCGGGCGCGGGCGGCGGCGCTGCCCAGGGCCTGGGCGACCAGCTTGAGGCTGTCGTCGCCGGCGAGGTGGCCGTAGTGGTCGTTGTATTCCTTGAAGTGATCCACATCCGCCAGGATCACCGACAGCGGCTGGCGGTTCTGCCGCGCCTTGGCCCATTCGAGTTCGAACACGGTGTCGAACATGCGGCGGTTGGCGACGCCGGTGAGGCCGTCCTTGTAGGACAGCGCTTCCAGTTCCTGTTGCAGCTTCAGCAGCTGTTCCTCGGTGGCCTTGCGCGCGCTGATGTCGAACATGAAGCCGATCAGCGCTTCCACCTCGCCGTCCTTGCGCACCACGTGGACCACGTCGCGTATCCATACATAGCCGCCGTCGGCGGTGAGGGCGCGGTAGTCGGCCTCATGGTCGGTGCCGGCCTGGGACTGAGCGACGCAGAAGTTGACCACCCGCTCGCGGTCGTCCGGGTGCATGCGGGTCGCCCAGTCTTCCACCGTTGCCCAGCTGCCTTGCGTCCAGCCGAGCAGGGCTTCGATCTGCGGGCCAACGTAGGTGAAGCGCATGGTTTTCCAGTCGATGCGCCAGGGAATGGCCTTGGTCGATTCGAGCAGGGTGCGATAGACATCGCTGTTGGGCGCCGGCTCGGCGATGGGGAGGGACATGGGGGCTCCGGGGGGAGTTGAGTCTGCCGGTCGTGGCGCCGGATAGAGGCCGATGATAGCGGGGCGGCCTTCGCCTTGTGTTACGGCTGGTACGGATGGTGTGATGCAAGCCACTGTTCTGGCGAGGAATATGGCGTGGCAGAAGGCGACAGATCGCGGCTGCCCGGGGCCGGATAAAGGAAAAGGCCGGACTGGCCGGCCTTTCCTGTACGCCTGCGTTTCCCTTCGCCTGGGCGGCTGGGCTGCTTACACCCCGGCGGCGGCGCCGTCGCTCCGCGGGTCGGCTGCGCCTTCGATGACGCCGTTGGGGTGGCGCACCAGCGCGCCGGCGTGGCCCATGGTGTCGCTGAAGGCTTCGTCCAGCAGTTCCACCTGGTGGCCGGCGTCGCGCAGGGCCTGCACCAGCGCCGGGTCGAAGCGGCTTTCCAGCTTGAGGCTGGTGCTGACGTCGCCCCAGGTGCGGCCGAGCAGCCAGCGCGGCGCGCTCACCGCCTGCTGCAGGCTCTGGCCGAACAGGGCGTAGCGGCTGAACACCGCCGCCTGGGTCTGCGGCTGGCCTTCGCCGCCCATGGTGCCGTAGGGCATCACCCGGCCGTCGTCGAACAGGGCCAGCGAGGGGTTCAGGGTGTGGAAGGGCTTGCGGCCCGGCTCCAGGGTGTTGAGCGCGGCCGGGTCCAGCGAGAAGCTGACGCCGCGGTTCTGCCAGGTGATGCCGGTGTCGCGCAGCACCACGCCGGAGCCGAACTCCCAGTACACGCTCTGGATGAAGCTCACCGCGCGGCCTTCGCGGTCGATGGCGCCCATCCAGATGGTGTCGCCCGGCGCCGCCGGGTCCGGCCACGGCAGGGCGACCTGCATGTCGATGTCGGCGGCGCGTTCGGCCAGCGCGGCGGCGGTGAGGAAGCTGCGCGGATCGGCCGGCAGGCGGCGCGGATCGGTGACCACCCGGTCGCGCACGCGGAAGGCGCGCTTGGTGGATTCGACCAGGCCGTGCAGGTAGGCGAAGCCCTCGCCCTCGGTGACGCCCAGGCGGTCGAAGATGCCGAGGATCATCAGCGCTGCCAGACCCTGCGTCGGCGGCGGCAGGTTGTAGATGGTGCTGCCGCGCAGGCGCACCGACAGCGGCTCCACCACCTCGGCGCGGTAGCCGGCAAGGTCGGCGGCGCGCAGCGGGCTGCCCAGGCGCTCCAGCTCGGCGGCGATGCGGGCGGCGGTTTCGCCGCGGTAGAAGTCGTCCAGGCCGCGCTCGGCCAGGGTGGACAAGGTGTTGGCCAGCGCCGGCTGGCGCAGCAGGTGGCCGCGCTCGGGTGGCGCGCCGCGCACCAGGAAGGTTTCGGCGAAGCCGGGGGCATCGCGCAGGCCGTCGAACTTGCTGCGGGTGAGCGCCGCCTGGCTGGCGGTGACGGCGACGCCGTCGCGGGCGTGGCGGATGGCGTCGGCCAGCAGGCGCGACAGCGGCAGCGCGCGGCCCCAGGGCGCGGCGGCGAGCAGCGCCTGCTGCCAGCCGCCGACGGTGCCGGCCACGGTGAGCGCCGCCAGCGGGCCGCGCGAGGGAATGGCGTCGTGGCCGGCGTAGAACTCGCGGTTCGCCAGCGCGGCGGCGGAGCCGCAGGCGTCGATGGCGATGGGCGCCTTGCCCGGTTCGTGGATCAGCCAGAAGCCGTCGCCGCCGATGGCGTTCATGTGCGGATAGACCACCGCGATGGCGGCGGCGGCGGCAACCATGGCCTCCACCGCGTTGCCACCGTCGCGCAGCACGTCGCGGCCGGCCTGGGCGGCGAGGTGGTGCGGGGCAACCTGCATGCCGCCGACGGCGGCCAGCGTGTTGAGCATTTCTTAACTCCAGGGGGCGGAGGAGCGAGCATGCCTGAGCGCGGCGCGGGAGGGAACTACGGGGTGTGCCCCGCGATATGGAATGGCGCCTGGGTGTGGCTTGGATGCCGCAGGGGTGGCCGCGCCGAGGGTTCATGACGGCGCTGGCGCCCGCTTTGGGTCTTGTGCGGGCCGGCGTGCCGGCGTGCAGGCAGCCTCGGCCGGCCGGCGCTAGAAGCCGCCCTCCCGCCACAGCACGCTCAGCGCGCTGCGCAGGAAGCGCAGCCCGGGCGCTTCCCAACTGCCGGCGATGGTGACCTGGCCGCGCCAGCTGTGCTGTTCGGGCAGTGCGTCCGCCGCCTCGTCAACCTGCAGCAGAACCCGGTAGATGGCGCGCTCTGGGTACAGCGCGCCGGCTTTTTCGCGCACCAGCACATGGCCGCCGAAGGGGGTGGCCAGTTCCGGCTCCTTGAGGCTGCGGGAGGCGTCCTTGTCCAGGCTCAGCACTTTCAGCCGGACCGCCGGGCCGCTGCCGCCATCGGCGATGAACAGCGCGCGGTCGCCGACGGCGATGCGCTGGATGGCGTCCTCATCCACATAGCTCACCACCTGGCGCGGCCCCTGGCGGACGAGCTGGCCGAGCAGCTCCCGGCGGGCCACCCAGTCGCCCACCTTCAGGTCGGGATCGAGGTCGCGCAGGATGCCGGCGTAGGGCGCGGCGGGCGCGTAGTGGGCGGCGTCGGCGGCGATGGTCTGCTGTTCGGCGGTGGCGGTGGCCAGTTGCTCGCTGAGCACCTGCCAGTCCCGCCGCAGGCCCGGGTCCAGACCGGCGGAGGCGGATTGCCAGGCGTACTGCTCGCGCCGGGCGGCGCCGCGCGCGGCCCTGGCCTGCAGCTGGGGCGATGCCAGCTCCAGCAGCACCGCGCCGGCGGGAACCAGGGCGCCGTTGGCATACGGCAGCGCGGCGACCCGGGCCTGCTCCGGGCCGTAGATGGCCCATTTTTCCTGCGGCTGCAGCAGGCCGCTGGTGGCGACGCGGCTGGGCCAGGGCAGCACGAAGAGGATGAGCGCCAGGGCCAGCAGCCCGGCGCTGCGCCGTGCCCGCCGGCTGGCCTTGATGCCGGGCCAGCGTTCGCGCCATGCCTTCAGCTCGCTCCAGCACGGCATGAGGATGAACCAGGCGACTTCGACCAGGAACAGGAAGATGCCCAGCGCCTTGATGAAGAAGTGATAGACCAGCACCGCGATGCCGATGAACAGCAGCAGCCGGTAGATCCAGGTAGCCCAGGCGAAGAGGATGAGGCCCAGCGTCTTTTCCGGCGGAAAGTGCTCCGGCGGCGCTTCGCCCAGCCGGAACAGCCGCTCGCGCAGATCCCAGCGGGCGAGGGCGAAGGCGCGGCTGTGCAGGTTGGGGAACTGCAGGTAGTCGGCCAGCAGGAAGTAGCCGTCGAAGCGCATGAAGGGGCTGGCGTTGATGGCGACGGTGGAGACCCAGGTGGTGGTCGACAGCAGGAAGGCGATGGATTTCGGCATGCCCTCCGGCAGCCAGGCCCAGGCCAGCGTGGCCCAGGCGGCGATGGCGAGTTCGGTGGTGATGCCGGCGGCGGCCACCTTCAGGCGCTGCTCCCGCCGCGTCAGCCGCCACACCTCGTTGGTGTCGGTGTAGGCCACCGGCCACAGCACCAGGAAGGCGATGCCCATGGTGGGAACGCGGCAGCCATAGCGTTTGGCGGTGAAGCCGTGGCCCAGCTCGTGCAGCGTCTTCACCGCCACCAGGGTGATGCCGTAGGCCAGCATGCCGTTCCAGCTCACCATGTCCACCAGGGTGGAGGAGAAGCGTTCCCAGTCCCGATAGACGCTGAGCAGGCCGAGCAGGGCGGCGGCCAGGGTGAGGTGGAAGAAGCCGCGGCTGAAGAAGAAATCCAGCCGGCCGGCCCAGCGCGACAGCCAGCGGTCCGGTTTTACCAGCGGCAGGCGGAAGAACAGGTAGTTGTGCAGCAGCCAGCGGGCGGTGCCGCCCTGGCGTTCGCGCAGGCCGTGCGCCAGCTGCGCGGCGTTGCCGGGCAGCACCCGCAGCAGCTGGTTCTGGCGCAGGAAGTGCTGCAGGGTTTCCACGTCCTGCGGGCTGGTGTGCAGCGTGGTCTGGCGGTTGATGTCCGCGGCGATGGCGCGCGCATCGTCCATCTGCCAGCGGCGCAGGATCTCGAAGCTGGGCCAGTCCAGCTGGAAGAAAAGGTTGCGCACCGGGTCGTGCAGCGTCCAGCTCGGCTGGCCGGCGGGCAGCCTGGGGCCGGGCAGCAGGGCGAGTTCCTCGCGCAGCGGCGGCAGGCTGGCGGCGGCCATCACAGCGCCAGGAACTGGCGGATGCTGGCCAGTGGCCGGCGCAGCATCCAGTAGGCCAGCGGCACCCAGCCGGCCTGCAGCTTGGCCGTGCCCTTGAGGCCGATGCGCTGCGCCGTCGGCGCGTCCAGGGTGGCGCGGGCGCGGTAGGCGTAGCTGCCTTCGGGCCGCGGGCTGGCGTCGTGGTTGAGGTAGCGCAGCTTGCCGGGAATGGCGGCGAAGGGGCTGGAGGCAAGGTAGAGGCTGACGCTGGCCTGCGCCGGCAGCGGAATGGCGTCGCCTATGGGTATCCAGGCTTCTATCTCCACCTCCTGCGGCCGGGCGATGCGCATCACCCGCTCGCCGGTCTGCACCGGCCGGCCTATCCACTCCGAGGGATCGTCGAAGATGGCGACGCCGTCCTGCGGCGCCAGCACGCGGGAGCGTTCCAGCTGGCCGGCGAGGAAGTCCGCCTCCGCCCGCTTCTCGCCGATCTTGCCGATCAGTACCGCCAGCTGGCCCTTGGACTTGGGATCGCTCAGCGCCATCTGGGCGAACTGGCGGTACTCGGTTTCGGCGGTGGCGAGGCTCTGGCGGGCCACTTCCAGGCGGCTGGCGATGGGCGCTTCGTCGAAGCTGAAGAGCAGTTGCCCGGCGGCGACGGATTGATTGGGCTGCACATGGATCTGGCCGATCACGCCATCCAGCGGCGCGCGTATCACCGCCGGGCTGGCGGGCACCAGCTCGCCGGGGGCGAGCACGCTGAGCCGTACCGGCAGGCAGAGCAGGAGCAGCGCCACGAGCAGGATCTGGTTGGGCCGCCGGCGCCACCAGCGCTTCTGCCGGTTCGCGGCGCGCCAGCCGTGCAGCTGCTGCCGCCATTGGCGCAGCGACCAGGGCCGCGGCCGGAAGCGCGCCAGCCAGGCGTGCCGCCAGGTGTGCATCCATTCGCCCAGCAGGGTCAGGTTTTCGTCGCTGAAAACCTGTTCGCCCGCCAGCAGCAGGCCGCCGGCGCTGCTGCCCGGGTGTGCCGGGCTGGCGGCCAGCGGCAGCCACAGGCCGTGGGCGGGCAGCCATTCGTGCCATTGGGCGGCCAGTTCCGCCGGCAGATCGGCGGCGGCGAGCGGGCGCGGCGCGGTGGCGCCGTTCCCGGCGAGATGGGCGCAGACCCGCTCCAGCCACTGGGCGTATGGGGCATTGGCCTCCGGCTGCATGACGCCGGACAGGGCGGTGAGGCCGCTGCCCTGGAACCACAGCGCGGCCTGCCGATAGGCGGCGAGCGACAGGGTGTCATTCACCAGCAGGAAAGCCAGCTCCTCGTTGCCGCTGGCGTTGCGGGCGCGGTGGCCGAGGTCGAGCAGGGTGAGCAGGGGATTGCTCTGCCGGGGCGCTGCCGCGTTCATCGCCTTACGCCCCGCTGCCCGAGCGGCCGCAGGCGGTGGCTGCAGCCGTGGGGCTGGAGGGCGGCGCGGCGGCGGTCACGCGTGCAGGTGCGGCTGGGCATCGCCGCTGCCGGCGAGGGCGGCCAAGCGGTCGGCGAGGCTGGCCGGGCGGGCGGCCAGGCGCAGCTGCTCGCTGAGGCCGCTCCGGCCTTCGGGCGCGGTCCGCCCCTGCGCGCCGGCGGCGCCGACCTCGACCCGGAACAGGATCACCGCTTCCCGCCCCTGGTCGTCCCGCGCGGCCACCCGCAGCGTCAGCTCGCCCTGGAAGCCGGCGGGCGGGCGCAGCGTCAGCTTGCCGCTGGTGGCGTCGAAGCTCGCCCAGGATGGCAGCGGGCGGCCGTCGGCCTGCGTCATGCTCAGGCGGATGGCGGTGTCCGGATTGGTGTGGGCGAAGGCGTCCACCGGCACCAGGATTTCGGTGAGGGTGGCGGTGGGCGCGGCGGTGTCGTTCATGCCGCGATTGACCTGCAGCGTGTCCGGCGCGCCGGCGGCGCGCGGGATGATGACGGCCTGGAAGCCGCCCGGCGCCGCCGGCCGGGTGAGGGTGTCGTTCGGCCGCGCCGCGTCGCCAAGGGAAGCGCTGCGTTCGCCCAGCGCGGGGCTAATCAGCGAGTTGCCCGCCACCACCGCGTTGCCCACATCCACCGCGCCCATCCAGCCGAATGTCGTGGCTGCGGTGGTCGACAGGAAGCCGACCGGGGCGGCGGGTGGCGGCAGATAGGTCGGTGGGCTGGCCTCGGCCGGCACCGGAGGCGGCGCGGGCGGCGGCGCTTCGTTCGGGTTCAGGCCGGGCGCGAGATTGACGGGCTCTTGCACGCCGATGCGCAGGCCGCTGGTGTCGCTCACGCCGTTGAGGGCGGTCGCGGCGCCGTTGCCGGCGAGGTCGCGCAGGGTGCCGCCGTTGAGTTCGATGCTGCTGCCCAGGGTGATGCCGTTGTCGTCCACCTGGCCGTTGGCGATGGTGAGGCGGAACACCAGCGCCGCGCTGCCCGAGCCGGAGACGTACTCGGCGTAGGCGACGCCGCCGTCCAGGTTGACGGCGATGCGCGGCGTGCCGCCCAGGGTATCCACCACCACGGCTTCGGCGAAGTTGAGGGTGAAGTCCAGATGCTGGCCGGGCGCGTAGCCGCCGTTGGCCGGCAGGCCGACGGAGACCACGCCGGGCGGGACATGGTCCACGCCATAGCTTTCGCCGGTGTAGGCGCCGGCCGGGTTGCCCGCCTGGTCGGCGATGCCGGTGCCGCTGGCCCTGAGATCCAGGCGCATGCTGCCTTCGCCGGCCAGGTTGCCGATGGTGACGATGTAGCTGTGGCCATTCACCGCGGTGACGCTGGTGATGCTGCCGGAGGCGGTGCCGCCGAAGACCAGGTCGAAGTCGCTGGCATCGACGCCGCTCACATCCTCGCTGAAGACCACGCTGTAGCTCACTGAGGCGGCGTTGCTCGGGCTGGTGTCCAGGCGGGTGATGCCGCCGACGGCCGGGTGGGTGGTGTCCAGCACCAGCGTCTGGGTGGCCGGCGGGGAGATGTTGCCGGCGGCGTCGATGGCGGTGACGGAGAGCGAGTTGGCGCCATTGAGGTTGAGCGCGAGGCTGCCGCTGACCGGCGTGGCGGTGGCGAGGTCCAGGCTCCAGCTGCCGCCGCTGGCGATGGTGGTGTAGGTGGCGCCGCCCAGGGTGATGCTCACCGTGGCGCCGTTTTCGGCGGTGCCGCCGAGCAGCGGCGTGGCCGAGTTGCCCAGCGCGGAAGAGGTGATGGCGGGCGCGGCCGGAGCGGTGGTATCGATGAGGATGCCGCTGGTGCTGCCGGTGCTGTTCAGCGTGTAGTCGAGATTGTTGTCGCCGGCGTCGCGCAGGGTGGCGCCGTTGGCGCTCAGGCTGGCGGCGATGCTGATGCCGTCGCTGTCGTTGTCTCCGGCTTGCACGCTGTACTGGAACAGCAGCGCGCTGCTGCCCGAGCCGGAAACATAGCTGGCGTAGCGGGTGACGCCGCCGATGTCCAGGGCCAGCCGTGGCGTTCCGCCGCTGGTATTGACGAACACCGCCTCGCTGGTGGTGACGGTGAAGCTCAGCACCTGGCCTTCCCGGTAGGCGCCACTGGCCGGCACCGAGACCGAGGCGATGGCCGGCGGCACCGCGTCCACCAGCACGCCGCTGGTGGCACCGGCGTTGTTGAGTGCCACCAGCGCGTCGTTGCCGGAGGCGTTCCTGATCGTGCCGCCGTTGAGCGACAGCGTGCCCAGGCTGATGCCGTCGAGATCCTGTTCGCCGTAATTCACGGTGTAGCTGAAGACGAGCGAGCTGGTGCCGCTGCCGGAGACATAGCTGGCCAGGACGGTGCCGCCGGTATCCAGGGTGATGGTGAGGCCGGGTGTGCCGCCGCTGGTGTTCACCGTGACCAATTCGTCGAAGGTGACGGTGAAGGACAGGCTCTGGCCGGCGGCGTAGATGGCGTCCGCCGGTACCGAGACCGAGCTTACCGCCGGCGAGCGGCCATCCACCAGCACGCCGGCGGTGCTGCCAACGCTGTTGAGCGTCAGCGTGGCGGGGTTGCCGGCGGCGTCGCGCAGGCTGCCGCCATTGAGGCCCAGCGCACCCACGGTGATGCCGTCGTTGTCGTAGTAATCGCCCGCCGGCACGGGGTATCTGAAGACCAGCGCCGAGGTGCCGCTGCCGGAGACATAGCTGGCATAGACGGTGCCGCCGCTGTTGAGGGTGAGGGCGATGCGCGGCGTGCCGCCGCTGCTGTCCACCGTCATCGCTTCATCGAAATTGACGGTGAAGTCCAGGGGCTGGCCGGCGATGTAGGTGCCGTTGGCAGGTACCGACACCGAGCTGACGGTCGGCGCGGTGGTATCCACCAGTACCTGGGCCAGCGAGGGCAGGTGGCCGCTCAGGCTGTTGTCGAAGGCATTGCCGTGGTTGTCCTGGATGACGGCGCTGTTGAGGCTGAGGCTGTTGATGGCGATGCCGTCGCTGTCGTTGTCGCCGGCCTGCACGGTGTAGTGGAACACCAGCGTGGTGGCGGTGCTGGCGCTGGCGTCGTAGCTCGCGCTGCGGGTGCTGGCACCTATGGTGAGGTCCAGCGTGGGCGAGCCGCCGCTGGTATCCACGGTGACGTTCTTGTTCAGCGGCACGGTGAAGGTGAGGACGGCGCCCGGGCCGTAGTGGCCATCGGCCACCGACAGATTGCCGGAGATGGTGGGCAGGGCGGCATCCACCAGCACGCCGCCCAGCGCGGGCAGATGGCCGCTCAGGCTGAGGCTGGCGTTGTTGCCGGCGGCGTCGCGGATGGTGTCGCCGTTGAGCGCGATGCCGCTCACCGCGATGCCGTCGCTGTCGTCGTCGCCGACCTGCACGGTGTAGCGGTAGGTGACCGAGTTGGCCGTTTTGGACAGGTAGCTGGCCTGGTGGGTGACGCCGCCGATGTCCAGCGTCAGCGTCGAGGCGGTGCCGGTGATGGTCACCGTGTCGTCGAAGGTGATGGTGAAGTCCAGGTTCTGGCCGGCGGGGTAGGTGGCGTCGGCGGGCACCGAGACACTGCCGCTGACCGCCGGGGCGATGCCGTCCACCGCCAGATCCTTGTTGGCGCCCAGCGAGCCGGCGGCACCGGGTGCGGGCAAGGTCAGGTTGGCGTCGTTGTGGGCGATGTCGGTGATGTTGCCGCCGCCCAGGGCCAGTGCGGAAACGCTGGCGAGGTCGAGATCGGCCGCGGTGTCGCCGGCGCCGACGGTGTAGAGGAAGGTGAGCGTGCTGCTGCCGGAGCCGCTGCTGTAGCTGATGGTGTGGCCGTTGTTGAGCGTCAGCGTGGGCGTGCCGGTCACGGTGACGCTCTCGCTGAAATTCACCTGGATGGCGAGGATGTCGCCGATCTTGTAAGTGCCGTCGGCGTTGGATGAGGTGACGCCGGTGACGCTGGGCATGGTGGTGTCGATGACGATGTTCTTGTTGGCACCCAGCGATCCGGCGGCGCCCGGCGCCGGCAGGGTCTGGTTGGCCGGGTTGCCGGCGGTATCGGTGATGGTGCCGCCGGACAGCGCGGAGGTGCTGAGGAAGTCCAGGTCGGCGGCGGTGTCGCCCGGTTGCACCACATAGACGAAGTTGAGCGTGCTGGTGCCCGAGCCGTTGTCATAGACGGCGGTGCCGCCGCTGTTGAGCGTCAGCGTGGGGGTGCCGGTAACGGTGACGTTCTCGCCGAAATTCACCTGGATGGAGATGCTGTCGCCCGCCCGGTAGCCGCCGTTGGCGGTGGCCGAGCTGACGCCGGTGACCGCCGGAACCTGGTTGTCCACCGTGGCGTTGGTGGTGTCGGCGTGGGTGGTGGCGTTGCCGGCGTTGTCGGTGACGGTGACCGAGACGTTGCGGTTGGTGACGCCGTTGAGCGCGCCGGAAACCAGGGTGTAGGTGGCGGTCCATACGCCGGCGGAGTTGGTCGCGGCGACCGCGGCGCCGCCGCCGAAGGCGGAGAAGTCGAAGGTGACGCTGGCGAGGGTGTCGGTGTTGTTGTCGCCGGCGGGGCGGTTGTCCCAGGTGGCCGTCACCGTGTCGCCGATCTTGTAGGCGCCGCCGGTGCCGCTGCCACCGGAGATGGAGATGTTGGTGTCGGTCACCGTTGGCGCCTGGTTGTCCACCGTGGCATTGGTGGTGTCGGCGCGGGTGGTGGCGTTGCCGGCGTTGTCGGTGACGGTGAAGGAGATGTTGCGGTTGGTGGCGTCTATGGAGCCGGCGGTGAGGGTGTAGGTGGCAGTCCAGATGCCGCTGGAATTGGTGGCCGTCACCGCCGAGCCACCGCCGAACTGGCTGAAATCCACGGTGACGCTGCTGAGGGTGTCGGTGTTGTTGTCGCCGGCGGGGCGGTTGTCCCAGGTGGCCGTCACCGTGTCGCCGATCTTGTAGGCGCCGCCGGTGCCGCTGCCGCCGGAGATGGAGATGTTGGCGTCGGTCACCGTCGGTGCCTGGTTGTCCACCGTGAGATTGGTGGTGTCGGCGGTGGTGGTGGTGCCGCTGGAACCGGTTGCTGATACCGAGACGTTGCGGTTGGTGGCGTCAATGGAGCCGGCGGTGAGGGTGTAGCTGGCGCTCCAGATGCCGCTGGAATTGGTCGCCGTGACCGCCGAGCCGCCGCCGAACTGGGAGAAGTCGAAGGTCACGCCGGTGATGCCGGAGTTGTTGTCGCCGGTGGCGCTGTTGTTCCAGCTGGCGGTGACGGTGTCGCCGATCTTGTAGGCGCCGCCTGTGCCGGAGCCGGTGGAGGTGATGCTGATGCGGGCATCGGTCACCGCGGGGCCGATGGTTTTTCCGACATCGACGAACTGGATATCGTCCAGGCCGATGGAATACTGGGATGGGATCGATGTCGCTGTGATCTCGATGCTGTTGATGGTGGTGAAGCCGGAAAGGCTCACGGTGGTGCTGTAGTTCGAGCCTGCGCTCCAGTCGTCGAGCGAGGCGGTGGTATAGCTCATGACCGTCGAGCCATTGGCCTTGCCGGTGATCACCCAGGTGGTGGTGGTGCCGCTGAGATTGATGAGGGTGAGCCCGGTGAGGTCGAAATATTCGCCATTGGAGAAGGCAAGCACCATGGGCTGGTTCGGCGAGTTGAAAGCGAACTCGTTGTCGCCCAAACCATTCAACGTATCGGAGTCGGCGATGACTGTGCCGTTGGCGCTGCTGCCCGTGGCGGTGAGCGTGTAGCCGCCAATCGAGTAGGAGGCAACGCCGTTGCCGTCATAGTCGGTGTCGCCAGCGTCGAGGATGGCGCCGCCATCGCCGCCATCGAAGGTCACGGTGCCGGACCACAGGGCGAGCAGCCCCTGGTAGCTTTCCACGGTGTTTTCCGCCAGCGGCAGCACGGTTTCGATGCTGCCGCTGCGGGTTTCCAGCAGCCAGTTTCCACCCCGCGCGGCCGCACCGGTGAGATCGTCCGACAGCGCCACATCGGCGCCGGTGGCCGCGGCCAGCGCCTCGGCCAGCGCTTGCCCGGCCGTGCCCGCGCCGCTGTTGCAGCCGTAGAACAGCAGGTCGCCGTCGGCGGTCAGCGCCTTGCCTATGCTGGCCAGCGCGTCCGCATGGTCGGAGACATTGGCGGCGGTGAGGCTGAGTTCGCCGAGCCGTAGGCTGCCGTCTTCTCCATGGCCGAGGATGTGGATGGCGTCGTAGCCGGAGTGGGTTTCCGCCCAGGCGGCGATCTGGGCCAGCAGGTCGCCGCTGCCATCCAGGGTGACCAGGGTGGCGTTTCCGCTCACGCCGGCCGCCAGCGCCTGCCAGTTGGAGACCGAGGTGTCGATGAAGACCGCTTCCTTGCGCGCCTCGCCCTGGCCGCTTTCCTGGCTGTTCTCCACCGCCGCCGGTGCTTCGATGGCCGTGGATGCGTCGGCGGCCACCGCATGATCGGCCGCCGGTTCCGGAATCGCGGCGGCGGCGGTGGCCACCGCGGCGCCGTCGAACATGAAGCGCTGTTCCAGCGCGAGCGGGCGGACGCAGATGCTGACGGGTACTTGCACCGGGTTTTCGTGCCGTGCCGGAGCCGGTGCCATGGGGGTGCGGCGGCCGCTGGCGGCGCGGAGGATGTGGCGGAAGACGTCCATGGTTCTGCTTCCTCGGGTGGGGTTGCGGACGCCTGGAGGCGGCTAGCGCGCCTGGGGCGCCATCAGCACTTGTCCGCTCATGCCGGCGACGAGGTCCGGGAACTTGCCGTCGACAACCGCGTTGATCTTGATGGACTGGCTCACCGGGTCCACCCGCGCGCCGATGCGCTGCACCTTTGCCGGATAGGTCTTGCCGGTCTCGTCGATGTGCACCTGGAAGGCCGCGCCGGGCTTGAGCCAGCCCAGCCACAGCGAGGGCACGATGAATTCCAGCTCCAGCGCGGAGTCGTCGATGATGTCCAGCAGCGCCTGGCCGGGCTGCACGTACTGCTGTTCCCGCACCCGCTGCTCGGCGATGCGCCCCGGATAGGGCGCCGGCACCCGGCACTTGCCCAGCAGCGCGCTACCGGCGGCGACTTCCGCCCTGGCCTTCTGGACTTCGGCGGCGGAGATATCCAGCTCCAGCTTGCCGGCCGAGTTGAGTTCGGCCAGGCGCTGGTTGGCCTGCAGCGTTTTCTCGGCTGCGCCCATGGCGGCCCTGGCCTTGTCGTACTGGGCCTGCTGCAGCGAGCAGTCGAACTGGATCAGGCTCTGCCCCTGCTTGAAGCTGCCGCCTTCGGGAACCGGCAGGCGGTCTATCTTGGCGCCGATCTCGGCTGCCAGCGTGGTGTAGCGCCGGGGGGCGAGCTGGGCGCGGATTTCCCGGCGCTCCAGCGGGCCGGGCTGGGGGGAGACGACCGCCAGCGCTGGCTCGGCCGCCTGGGCCGGCAGACTGGGAAGTACGGCAATGAGTGTGCCAATGAATGCCCCCATCGACAGCGCGAGGAGGCGATGCCGCTTCGGCGGCAGCTTCGGCCGCGGATTCTGCAGGTCAAGCCGGCGGGCCATCATGCAGGCTCAGTGCTGCCGGGCTGGAGTGGCCGCCTCCGGCACGGCGGGCAGGTGGCCGCCTTCCCAGGTGGCGAGCGAGCGCGAGACGGCGGCGGTGAGTTCCGGCAGCGGCATGCGGTCGCTGCCCTCCACCGCCGGCTCCAGGCCCAGCGTGGCCTGCAGCCGGGAGGCGGCGGCCTGGGCGTTGGACAGCGCCTGGTAGCGCCGCAGCGTGGAGAGGATGGCCGCCGTCTGTTGCGAGACGCGCTCCAGCCGGGTTTGCTGGCCGGCCTTCTCCTGGTTGCCGACATGCTCGGTGATGCGCTGGTCGACCTGGACGATGCCGTCCGCCCGGGCGAACTGGCGGGCGGCGTTGAAGTACTGCAGCCGGGAGGTGTGCAGCTGGGCGAGGATGGCCATCTGCGTCGCCATGCGCTTCTGCTCCGCCAGCGCGACGCCGGCGTCGGCCAGGCGCATCTGCGCCGGCAGTGCCAGCAGGCCCAGCAGGTTGAAGGAGATCTGGGTGCTGGCCTCGCGCCAGCTGTTGTGGACCAGGTAGTCGTCGTCGCTGTGCCGCAGCGCGTAGTTGAAGGACAGCCCGGGGAACAGCCTGAGCAGCGCGCGCCGGGTTTCCTGCTGGGTGATGCGGGCGTTGTACATGCTCTCGCGCAGGTCCGGATTGCTCTGCAGCGCGAACTCCTCCATGTCTTCCACCGGCACCCGCAGCCAGGCGGTGTTGATGCCTTCCGCCGGTTCGCGCACGGCGAAGGGCTGGGAGAAGGGCAGGTTGGTGAGGGCGGCCAGCTCGACGCGGGCGGTGGACAGTTCGTCCTCGATGATCTCCAGCAGGCGCAGGTTCTCCAGCAACTGGCGCTGGTAGCGCAACGGCTCCAGCGGCGAGCGGATCTTCTCCGTCTCCGCCTTGCGCGCATCCGCCAGCGCGCCGTCCGCTTCCCGCATCGCGGCGCGCAGCGTGGTGCCCAGCTTCTCGGCGGCAACCACGCGCCAGTAGGCGGTGCGCACGTCCTGGATCAGGTTGTGGATGGCCTTGCGCCGGCGCTCGGCGGCGATCAGCACGCGGTCGGCGTTCTGCCTGGCGGCGTAATAGCTCTGGCCGAAGTCGAGCAGGCTCCAGGAGAAGCTCAGGTCGGTGGTGGTGGCTTCCCGGCTGGAGGAGATGTAGGGATTGGCGAGGGAAGGCTGGCCGGTGACCGAGTCTTCGCTGCGGGTGACCAGATCCTTGTCGCGGTAGCGGTAGCCGGCGGAGGCCACCAGCTTGGGCAGCATGTCGAACTGGCCGGCTTCGAAGCTGCCCTGGGCGACCGCCTCTTCCATGACGCGCAGCCGTCGCTCGCTGTTGTACTTGATGGCGCGGGCGATGGCCTCTTCAAGGCTGAGCGGACCGGTGAGCGGCTCCACATCCCTGGCGAGGCTGGCCTTGTCTGCCTCGGTGGCCGCCTTGATCTCGGCCGATTGCAATGGCTCGGGCGTGAAGGTGGCGCAACCGCCTACTGCCAGGGAGAAAGTCAGGACTGCGATGCTTCCGGTCAACGCTGCGTGGGCGGACTTTTTCTTGGAAGGAGTCATGATCGGCAGGAGGAGGTGAGAGTCGGTGGTTGGTATTACTCCTTCATAGATTGTCGCGGCCCGATCCGGGAGGGTCGGCGGATGAAAGATGCCCGATATGGGTAGGGTGGTTATGGCGATCGGGTGCGCGCGCCGGCGGCTGGAATGCCGCCGCCGGCCGGCGCCGGGGCTGTCGTCCGGCGGGCGCTCAGCCCAGGCGCAGCCCGCTCCAGTCCACCGCGTCCAGCGTGTTCTTCACCAGCAGGCCGATCTCGGTGTCGCCCTCCATCAGCAGGCGGCGGGAGAAGAACAGGGTGTCGGCATCCTCCTCGCGCAGGGCGAGGGCGAGGTAGTCGCGCACGCTGGCGGTGAGGGTGAGGTCGGCGGCCATGTGGGCGGCCAGCGGCCGGAAGCGGCCGCTGGCGAGGCCGAAGTCCAGCGTCAGCCCGGCGTCGCTCACCCGCAGGCGCAGGCGGCGGCCTTCCAGCGGGGCGAGGTCTTCCCGCGGCAGGATGCGGCCCAGCGCGAGGTTGAGGGCGCCGCACAGCGCCAGCGCCGGCGGTTGCTGGGGCAGGCGGGCGACGACGCGGCCGAAGGGCGCCGGCAGCGCGAAGGCGGGAATGCGCACGCTTTGCAGGCGGCGGCTAAGGCGTTCGGCGAGCGGCGACAGGATGCGCTGGCGCAGGGCGCCGGGTAGCAGCAGGGTGGCGGGCGAGGGCGGGAAGGAGGCGGACATGGCGGGATTCCGGAAGGCGGTCGGAAGGAAGCGGATGTGGCTGGGCGCGTGCTGGAGAAGGGCAGGCCACCTACATGGCGACGTACTGCTCCACCCCCGGCCGGCCGTGCCAGAAGCCGTTGCAGGGCGCGGCCGGCATGTGGGCGGCGCTGACGGCGAAGGCGCTCTCCGGGCTGCGCTGGCCATCCAGCGCGGCGCGGAAGAGCTGGATGATCTCGCGGCTGTCGGCGCCCTGCGGGCTGATGCGCAGCACTTCGGCATGCGGCTGCAGCGCCGGCAGGTCGCCGAGCAGGTTGTGCACCCGGGCGGACTGGGTCTGCACGCCGTTCAGCGTCAGGAAGGGCTCGCCCTCGCGGGTGCGCAGCACCAGGCCGTCGGCGATGCCCAGGCAGCGGAACTCGCAGCTGTCCTTCTGCAGGTTGTAGTGGCGGGCGGTGAAGCAGCGCGCCGAGTGCGCCAGCGGCAGGCGGCCGTAGGCGAATACCTCGGCCTCCAGCGGCGCCGGCAGCGCGGCGCGCAGGCCGGCCAGCACCTCGCCGGACATCTCCGGCGGCACCACCCAGCGGCTGGCGCCGGATTCCACCAGCAGTTCCAGGGTGTGCGGGTTGAAGACATTGAGCGTGGGGCCGGCGATCCAGTCGCGGCGGCCGGCTTCGGCGAGCAGGCGCACCGCGGCGAAGTCGTTGGCCTCCACCCGGAAATCGCCCTGGCCGACGATGCGGCGCAAGGTCTTGAGGTCGGACTCGGATTCGATCAACGACTGGCTGGAAAGCACCGCCTCCTTGCCGGCGGCGGCCAGCATGGCGGCCACCTCCAGCCAGTCGTCCAGGCGCAACTCGTGGCGGCGGGAACAGACGGTTTCGCCGAGGTGGACGATGTCCACCGGGCTGTCGGCGATGCCTGCGTAGAAATCCAGCACGCTCTGGCGCGGCCAGTAATAGAGCAGGGGGCCCAGGGATAGCTTCATGGTGTTTCCGGTGGCGGGCGCGTGGGTGTTCAGCGGAGCGTTCATTTCCACGGCCGGTAGTAGGCGCCGAGGGTGTGGCTCTGGCCCTCGGAAACCTTGTTCAGTTCGGCCATCCAGGCGGGTTGGGCCTGGAAGCTGGCGGGGTCGAGGGCGAGGCGGTCGAGGGCGGCGCGCCACACCTTGGTGACCTGGGCGACGTAGGCCGGGCTGCGCTGGCGGCCTTCGATTTTGATCGCCGATACGCCGACGCGGGCCAGCTCCGGCAGCATCTCCAGGGTGTTGAGGCTGGTCGGCTCCTCGATGGCGTAGTAGGTCTCGTCGTTCACCTCGAAGCGGCCCTTGCACAGCGTCGGGTAGCCAGCGCGCTCGTCGGCGCCGAAGCGGTCGATGAGGATGCCGTTGAGCCGCGTTTCCATGCCCTTGGGTGTCTGCTCCCAGCGCACATGCTTGCCGGGCGAGCAGGCGCCGTTGCAGTTGGGCGATTCGCCGGTGGCGTAGGCGGACAGCGCGCAGCGGCCTTCCACCATCACGCACAGGCCGCCGAAGCCGAACACCTCGATCTCCACCGGGCTGTTGGCGATCACCTTTTCCACCTGGGCCAGCGACAGCACCCGCGGCAGCACCGCGCGCTGGATGCCGAAGCGCTCGTGGTACCAGGCGATGGCCTCGTAGCTGGTGGCGGAGCCCTGCACCGAAAGGTGCAGCCGCAACTGCGGGTGCGTCTTGGCGGCGTAGGCCATGAGGCCGGGGTCGGCGAGGATGACGGCGTCGATGCCGAGCGCGGCGGCGCGGTCCACCGCGGCGGTCCAGTCCGCCCAGTTGGCGGACTGCGGGTAGGTGTTCAGCGCCAGCAGCACCTTGCGCTTGCGCGCATGGGCGTAATCCACGCCCTCGCGCATCTGGCGGGCGTCGAAGTTGAGGCCGGTGAAGTTGCGGGCGTTGGTGGCGTCCTTGAAACCGAGATAGACGCAGTCGGCACCGTTGTCGATGGCGGTCTTGAGCGCCGGCAGGGAGCCTGCGGGGCAGACCAGTTCGATGCGCTGGGAGGCGGTGGTCATGAAGAGGCGGGGGAGTGGCGGGGCGTTTGCAAAGCCCCGCCACCATAGTGGCGCCGCCGCCGGGCTGCCTTGACTGGGGTCAAAGCGGGGCGGCGGCGCCGTGCCGCCGCCGGTTTCCGCTCAGGCCTTCCAGGCGCCGATGTGGGAGCGGGCCGCTTCCTCCAGCAGCGCCGGGCCGACGCAGACGATGCCGCCGGGCGAGGCGTCGAACACATCGCGGCAGGAGAGTTCGGCGTCGCGCTGGTCCAGCCGCTCGCCGCGGAAGCCGCGCAGCGCCACCGCGTCTATGCCGAACACCACCCGGCCGATGTTGGCCCAGAAGATGGCGCCGGCGCACATCACGCAGGGTTCGGCGGAAGAGTAAATGGTTGCCCGCGCCAGTTCCTCGCGGCTATGGCGCGGCGAGGCCAGGCGCACCGCGGTGGTTTCGGCGTGGCCGGTGCAGTCGCCGGTTTCGGCGGTGTTGCACCAGGCTTCGGCCAGCACGCAGCCGTCGGCGCCGACGATGAGGGCGCCGAAGGGCCGGTTGCCGCGGCTGCGGCCGAGGTCGGCGAGTTCGATGGCGCGGCGCAGGTAGAGGGCGTCGCGCGCGTCCAGCATGGTTTCCGGCGCGCGCATGCTCAGGCCCCGGCGACCATGCGTTCCGCCTTGGGCGGCAGCAGCGAGAGTTCGTACAGTTCGGCGGCGGCGGGTGGCTTCTCCAGGCCGAACACGGTGGCTACGTCGGCGATCTGGCGGCTTACCAGCTCGCTGCGCACCGCGCCCAGGCCATCGGCGCGGGTGTCGGCGGCGGCGACGTAGCCACGGGTGATGTTCCAGCGCTCGCGCTCCACCTCCAGGTTGAGGATGGGCTCGCGGGCCTTGATCGCCGCCAGCGCGGGCTCCACGTCGGCCACCGTTTCCCGCAGCGCGCGGTTGGTGGCGCGCAGGAAGCCGGCCACCGCCTGCGGCTTGTCGGCGATCAGCTTGCGGCTGGCGAGAATGGCGTTGCCGTAGAGATCCAGCCCGGCCCTGGCGTACTCCAGCACCGAGAGCTGCTCCAGCGGCATGCGCGAGAACAGCGACACCGCCGAGTCGTGGAAGTAGGTGGCGGCATCCACGTCGCCGCGGATCATCACGTTGTCGCGCACCGCGAAGTCGGTGGTGACCCACTCGAAGAAGTCCGGCCCGGCCTTGAGCCTGTTCGCCACCATGGGCCACAGCCGGCGGGTGGATTCCACCGCCGCCGCGGCTACGCGCTTGCCGCGCAGGCTGGCGAAATCGGTGGTGATGCCGCGGTCCTTGCGGCCGATGATGACGAAGGGCGCGCGGTTGTAATACTGGTACACCGCCTGCACCGCCGCTTTGCCCGGGCTCTGGGCATGGAATTCGATCAGCGAGCTGATGTCGCCCAGCGACATGTCGTAGGCGCCGCTGGCGACGCGGGTGATGGAGGCCACCGAGCCGGCGCCGGTGTCTATGGTCACGTCCAGCCCTTCCTCGCGGTAATAGCCGCGGGCGAGCGCCAGGAAGAAGGGCGAGGTCTGGCTGGTGACGCGGAAATCCAGCGAGAACTTGAGCGGCAGCAGGCCGGCGGCCGGGGCGGGCTGGGCCAGCGTCGGGCGCGGCAGACCGGCGAGGGCGGTGGCGACGGGCAGGGCGGCGAAGGACGACAGGAAGCGACGACGATCCATTGGGGATGCTCCGGGCAATGTTCTTGGTACCCGGCGGCGGCGTGCGCCGACGGGGCGACAAGAGCAATTTCCGGGCGCCCCGGCTCTCTGTTCCGGTGGCGCTGAACGCTTCTACTCTCGGTTCCGGTCATAGCAGCATGCGTGCCAGATGATGGCGATCCGATGTCCCTGGAATTGCTGGCCGGCGGAAAGCCGCGTATCCAGTGGTGATTCCGTCCGCCTCATGCGCCCGTACACGCGGCCTGCGCAGGCCCTCGCGCACGAGGGGCCATGCGCATTGGCTTGGTGCGCGAAATGGGTGGTATGCCTTGAATTGGGGCAAAGGGCTTGTGCCGGTGGGGTGTGTGGGGCGTATGCATGGGAGGTCTGCGGCATGGTTCAGACCGGCGTGGCGCGCGGCGATGAAAAGCCAGCAGGCGCGCGGTCTTCCTGCGCAAAGCGCCGTTTCGCCAGGCGATACCGGAGCCGTGGTGGCCTTCCTTTCCCGGATTAGGTGGCACGCCACCTGCTTTGTTTTGCGGCGAGAGTAGAAGCGTTCACCTCCCTGGCCCGCCGTCCGGCGCGCCAGCGGCCGGTCGGTAATTGCTCTTGAAGCCGGCGTTGCGCCGTCCCGCCCGGGACGCGCCGCGCCGGGACATCCTTCAAGAGGCGATGCCGCCGGCCCTTTCCGCCCCGTGCATCCCTCGCGAGCCCATGTAACGCAGGAGCACGACGATGCAGATGACCCCGCAGACCACCACCGCCCAGACGCCCTACGCCCTCAACGAGCTGAACAAGGAATCGCGCATGGGCGCGATGGGCACCGAGAACGAGAGCCGCGAAGTGCGACGTATCGACCTATCCGATTTCGAACACCGCAAAGCCGAGATCGCCGACCAGCTGTGGAGCGCCTCGGTGGATGTGGGCTTCTTCCAGCTCTACAACCACGGCATCGAGCTGGCCGAGGTGCGCAAGGCTTTCGCCACCATGGAACGCTTCTTCGCCCTGCCGGACGAGGTGAAGGCCAGGTACCCGCTGAAGAAGGGTTGCAACGCCGGCTGGGAGAGCAAGGCCCAGGTGCGTCCTTCCACCGGCACGCCGGACCAGAAGGAGTCCTACCAGATCACCCGCCCGCACATGGCCGAGCTGTGGCCCAGCGAAGAAGAGCTGGCCGGCTTCCGCGACACCATGCTGGCCTTCGAGGCGCAGTGCTGGACGGTGGGCATGCGGGTGCTGTCCTGCTTCGCCGACAAGCTGGGCTTCGACAGCGAGTTCTTCACCCGCGCCCACGATCCGCTCAGCCCCGGTTACCAGAGCACCCTGCGCCTGCTGCACTACTACGCCATTCCGCCGGAGTTCAGGAGCAAGCTGGACCTGTGGCGCGCCGGCGCGCATACCGACTTCGACTGCCTCACCCTGCTGTTCCAGCGCGAAGGCCAGGGCGGCCTGCAGGTGTGCCCCGGCAAGGAGTTCGAGGCCCAGGAATGGACCAGCATTCCGCCGGCGGAAGAGGTCATCACCTGCAATATCGGTGACATGCTGATGCGCTGGAGCGACGACCAGCTGCCGTCCAACTTCCACCGCGTGCGCAACCCGCGCCCGGACGAGTACCAGGGCGCGCGCTACAGCCTGGCCTTTTTCTGCCAGGCCAACCGCGAGGTGGTCATCGAAGGGCCGGCGCACAAGTACCCGGCGATCACCGCGGAGGACTATCTGTACCAGCGGGTGAATGCGAACTTCGCGAAGTATTGAGGGGGGCGTGCCGATACGGTTGGTGCCAGCAGGGCTAGGGAAGGCCTGGTCTGGATAGGCATGCCCGCAGAAGGCAGGCATGCCCGCATAAGGCAGGCAGACCCGCAGCAGGCAGCGGCGGTTCTGCCCCCTCCCCCCTCGCGGGGGAGGGTTGGGGAGAGGGGGCGCCCCGCAAGGGGCGTTAGCGGCTTTACTCCCCTCTCCCGCGAGGGGAGTAAAGCCTCGTCAGCCGGCCAGCGCTGATATGGCATATAGGGTGGAACGGCGATACCTCCCAACCCTCAGCCCAGCGTCGCCGTCGCCTCCATCGTCAGCCAGCCCTCGGCATCGCTCGCCCACAGCCGCACCGCCCTGCCATCCGCCGCCGGTTCGCCGTGTACAAAGAAAGGCGTGGTATCGAAAGTCGGCCGCAGCGCGCGGAACTGGAAGCCGGACAGGCGCGTGCCCGGCTGTTCCCGTTGCAGCAGATCCAGCAGCAGGGTGGCGATCAGCGGGCCGTGCACCACCAGGCCGGGATAGCCCTCCACCCCGCTGACGTAGCGGCGGTCGTAGTGGATGCGGTGGCTGTTGAAGGTCAGCGCGGAGTAGCGGAACAGCAGCACGTCGTCCGGCGTGATGCGGCGCTGCCAGCGGCCCTGGGGAGCGGGCGCGGGGGCGACGGCTGGCGCGTCCGGCCGCGGCGCCTCGCGGTAGACGATGTCGTGCTCCTCCAGCAGCCGTGGCGCGCCGTCGGCGGAGATCTCGTGCAGCACGGTGACGAAGGCCAGCGCGCCGCTGCGGCCGTGCTTGATGTCGACGGCGGTGATGGTGGAGCGCTTGCGGATGCGTTCGCCGATGCGCAGCGGCGTGACGAAGCCGAAGCGGCCGCCGGCCCACATGCGCCGTGGCAGCGGCACCGGTGGCAGGAAGCCGCCCTTGCGCGCATGGCCGTCCTCGCCCAGCGCCGAGCGGGCGTGCAGCGGCAGGAAGTAGAGCCAGTGCCACAGCGGTGGCAGCGGATCGCCGGCGCGGCCGTCGCTGGCATAGGGCGCCTCCAGCGTGGCGGCCAGGGCATGCGGCGGGAAGGCAGTCACCTCGTCCTCGGTTTCTTCCTGGCGGCCCAGCCACTGGCGCAGGTGGGCTTCGTCCAGCGCGCCGTCCATGTCCTCGTGCATCGTGTCTTCCTGGATGGGAAAGCACTCAGCTTAGGCCAGCGGCGGATGGCTGTTGATCGGCAATTTTTCGCGCTAGCCTTCGCGTTTTGCGAAGGGATGCCGCCCCATGCATTTCGATCTCGCCGATCTCAAGGTCTTCGTCGCCGCCGCCGAGCAGGGCTCGCTGACCGCTGCCGGCCGCCATTGCCACCTGGCGCTGGCGGCGGTGAGCAAGCGCATTGCCCGGCTGGAGGAGCAGACCGGCAGCGTGCTGTTCACACGCGGCAAGCAGGGTGTGGCGACCACGCCGGCGGGGGCGGTTTTCCTGCGCCACGCCCGCGCCTGGCTGTACGACATCCAGGTGCTGAACGCCGAGCTGCAAGAGCATGCGCGCGGCTTCCGCGGCCTGGTGCGGCTGGCGGCCAACACCAATGCCATGCTGGGTTTCCTGCCGGAGTGCATAGGCGAGTACCTGGCGCGCAACCGCCAGGTGGATGTGCGCATCGAGGAAGGGCTGTCGGTGGAGGTGCTGCGGCGGGTGGCGGAGGGCCGCGCCGACATCGGCATCTACGCCGCCACGCTGGAAGCGCCGCGGCTGGAGCTGTTCCCCTTCCGCAACGACAGGCTGGTGGCGGTGATGGCGATGGACCACGCCCATGCCGGCGCGGCGGAGATCCGCTTCGAGCAGTTGCTGGACGAGGATTTCGTCGGCCTGGACGGCGAGGCCGCCATCCAGGCTTTCCTGGAAGAGAAGGCCAGCGCGCTGGGCCGGCGCCTGCAGCTGCGGGTGGGCACCCGCAGCTTCGACGCGGTGTGCCGCTTCGCCCAGTGCGGCGTGGGTGTGGCGGTGGTGCCGCGCTCGGCGGCGCAGCGCTTCGGCGATCCCGGCCGGCTGGCGGTGGTGCCGCTGGCGGATGACTGGGCGGAACGCCGCTTGCAGATCGCGGTGCGCTCCTACGAGGCGCTGCCGGCCTACGCCCGCCAGCTGGTGGATGCGCTGCGCGGCTGAGCCGCTTTGTTCGCCAGCCCTGAAAGCACACCGCCCGGCGCGGGAGACCCGGCCGGGCGGTGAGGGTTTGCGCTGCGCCTGTCAGGCGCGCGACGGGCGTGGCGTGTTCAGCGCGACTCCTGCCGGCCGAGGTCCAGGTGGGCGCTGTGGCCGTGGCTCTGGCGCACCAGCGTCTGCGGCAGCAGCGAGCCGGCGAGCATGCCGACGATGCCGGCCAGCATGCCGGCGAAGTGCGGCGGCACCGCGGCTTCCGGCGCCACCATTTCCAGCCCCAGCCACACCACCAGGCCAAGCAGGATGGAGGCCAGCGCGCCCTGGGTGCTGGCGCGCTTCCAGTACAGGCCGAAGGCCAGCGGCACGAAGGCGGTGGCCAGCGTCACCTTGTAGGCGTTCTCCACCATGGCGTGGATGCTTTCGTCGGTGCGCATGGCGTACCAGGTCACCAGCACCGCGAACACCACCACCACCACCCGCGTCATCCACAGGAACTGGCGGTCGGTCATGCCGCGGAAGGTGCTGCGCAGGATGTTCTCGGAGAAGGTCACCGAAGGCGCCAGCAGGGTGCCGGAGGCGGTGCTCATGATGGCCGACAGCAGCGCGCCGAAGAACATCACTTGGGCGAACAGCGGGGTGTGCTGCAGGATGAGCTGCGGCAGGATCTGCTGGCTGTCGCTCTCCTGGTAGTTGGCCACCAGCGCCGGGTCGATCAGCGTGGCCGAGTAGGCGATGAACAGCGGAATGAAGGCGAACAGGAAGTAGCCGGAGCCGCCCAGCAGGGTGCCGCGCACCGCGGTCTTCTCGTCGCGGGCGGAGTTGATGCGCTGGAACACGTCCTGCTGCGGGATGGAGCCGAAGCCCATGGTGAGGATGCCGGCGGCGAAGGCGATGACGTCCTTCGGGTCCAGCGCCGGCAGGAAGTTGAGCTTGCCGGCCTCGTTGGCGTGGGCCACCACGGTGCCGACGCCGCCGGCCATGTCGCCCACCACCCAGGCGATGTAGGCGAGGCCGATGATGATGATGGTCATCTGCATGAAGTCGGTCAGCGCCACCGACCACATGCCGCCGAACAGGGTGTAGAGCAGCACCACGCCGGCGCCTATCATCATGCCCATCTCGCTGGAGATGGCGCCGTCGGACAGGATGTTGAACACCAGCCCCAGCGCGGTGATCTGCGCCGACACCCAGCCGAGGTAGGAGATGACGATGGCGATGGAGCACAGCAGCTCCACCGTGCGGCCGTAGCGGGTGCGGTAGTAGTCGCCCAGCGTCAGCAGGTTCATGCGGTACAGCGGGCGGGCGAAGAACAGGCCGACCAGGATCAGGCACAGCGAGGCGCCGAAGGGGTCGGACCACAGCCCGCGCAGGCCTTCGTCGATGAAGGTGGCGGAGATGCCCAGCACCGTCTCGGAACCGAACCAGGTGGCGAACACCGTGGCGGTGACGATGTACAGCGGCAGATGGCGGCCGGCGGCCACGTAGTCGGTGGAGTTCTTGACCCGGGTCGCGGCATACAGGCCGATGCCGATGGAGACCAGGAGGTAGAGGATCACGAAGGCGATCAGCATGGAGGGCGCTTTCCGCTAGGCCGGTTGCAAAAAGGGCGGCCTCCGCCTGGGAGGCCGCCCGGAATCCAGTCGCGGAGGGAAGCGGTGTCGCCATCCTTGCCCGGCACAGCGATGCTGCGCGGCCGCAAGGCGCGAATATAACGTTGGAGGGGGCGGCGGAAAAGCGTTTTTCACCAGATCGTGAAAATCGCTGGCCGCCAGTGCCGGCGCGGGTTTGCGGCCGGCGCCGGCACCGCTTTGGTGCGATGCCGCCCGCGGGCTGCCGGCGCTGGGTGGCAGGCTTGGGCCTGGGTGAAAACGGTGTAAGCCGGCTGACGGCGGCGGCTCAGCCGGATGCAAGGGCGGCGGTGGCCGGGCTGCGCGCTTCCCCTGGCGCCGCGGGCACCGCCCTTCAGTTCGTCGCCAGCGCCGGCGTCTCCAGCCCCAGCACCTCCTTCAGCACCTCGGTGGTCCAGTCCAGTTCGGCCTGCTGCACCACCAGCGGCGGGGCGAAGCGCAGCACCCGGTGGTGGGTGTCCTTGGTGAGCACGCCGCGGGCCAGCAGCAGTTCGGCGGCGGTGAGGGCCGGCGGTGCGTTGTCGGCCAGTTCGATGCCGATGAACAGGCCGCGGCCGCGGATTTCCTTCACCAGCGGGCTGTGCAGCCGGCGCAGGCTGTCCAGCCAGCGGTTGCCGAGCTGGGCGGCATGGGCGATGAGGTTCTCCTCTTCCAGCACGTCCAGCGCGGCCAGCGCCACCGCCGCGCCCAGCGGGTTGCCGCCGAAGGTGGAGCCGTGGTCGCCGGGGTTCAGCACCTGCATCACCCGCTCGTCGGCGAGGAAGGCGGACACCGGCAGCAGGCCGCCGCCCAGCGCCTTGCCGAGGATGACGCCGTCCGGCCGCACGCCGTCGTGGTCGCAGGCGAGCAGGCGGCCGCTGCGGCCCAGGCCGGTCTGCACCTCGTCGGCGATCAGCAGCACGTCGTGGCGGCGGCACAGCTCGGCGCAGCGGGCGAGGTAGCCCGGCGGCGGCAGCACGATGCCGCCTTCGCCCTGTATCGGCTCGACCAGGAAGGCGGCAGTGTGGGGCGTGATCGCCCGCTCCAGCGCATCCGCGTCACCATAGGGCACCCGCTTCAGACCGGCCGGGAAGGGGCCGAAGCCGTCGCGGTACTGCGGTTCGGAGGAGAGGCCGACGATGGTGGTGCTGCGGCCGTGGAAGTTGTTGTCGCAGGCGATGATCTCGGCCATGTCGTCCGGCACGCCCTTGATGCGGTAGGCCCATTTGCGCGCGACCTTGATCGCCGTTTCCACCGCCTCGGCGCCGGTATTCGAGGGCAGCGCGCGCTCATAGCCGAACAGCACGCACAGCCGCTCCAGCAGCAGCGGCAGGCGGTCGTTGGAGTAGGCGCGGGAGGTGAGGCTGAGCCGCCGCGCCTGGTCGGTGAGGGCGCGCAGCAGGCGCGGGTGGGCATGGCCGAAGCTGACCGCCGAGTAGGCGCTCATCATGTCCAGGTAGCGGCGGCCTTCCACGTCCCACAGCCACACGCCTTCGCCGCGGTGGAACACCACCGGCAGCGGCGCATAGTTGCGGGCGCCGAAGTTGCGTTCCTTGGCGCGCAGCCAGTAGGTGGCCGGGCCGAGGGCGGCGGCGGCGAATTCGGCGGTCCATGCCGCGCTGCTGCCATCCGTGTCCAGCTGCGGGCTGTATTCGACGATCTCCAGGCCGACGAAGTCGCCGCAGCTGCGCAGGGTGAGCAGGGCGTCCGCCAGCGCCTGCGGGGCGATGCCGTTGGCGGTGGGGCAGGTGACCGCCGGCACCGCGACCGGGTCCAGGGCGTCGAGGTCGATGCTGACGCCGAAGCCGCCTTCCTCGCCGGGTTTGCCACGGGCGATGCGCAGCGCCTCGGCGAACAGCGCGCCGAAGCCGCGGCGGCGCACGTCGGCCATGTCGAAGATGCGCACGCCCAGGCGGGTGAGGCGCTCGTATTCCTCGCTCTCCCAGTCGCGCGCGCCGATGATGCAGATGCGCGCCGGGTCCAGCAGCGGGCCGGGTACGTCCACCAGCGCCGGCGGGCCTTCGCCGATCAGCGAGGCCAGCGGCATGCCGTGGATGTTGCCGGAGTGGGTGGAGGTTTCGGTGTGGCTGTCGAGGTGGGCATCCACCCAGATGAGGCCGGGGGCGTGGCCCTGGCGGCGGGCGACACCGCGCCAGGTGCCGATGGCGATGGCGTGGTCGCCGCCGATGACCAGCGGAAAGGTGTCTGGCTCCAGCGCGGCGACGCGGTCGGCCAGCCGGCCCATGAACTCGCCGTTGGCGGCCAGGCGCTCGGCCATGGGCGCGCTGGGCGGCGGCACCAGCCGGGGCTTCAGGGTGTCGACCCATTCGGCGGCGATGCCGGCTTCGGCGAGGCGCTGCAGGAAGGGCGTGGCGCGCAGCGCTTCCGGGCCGGCGGCGGTGCCGGGCAGGGGCGTGCCCAGCGCGGAGGCGGCGCCGATGATGCGCAGCCTGGCGTGGGGGCCCGGCGGAAGGGGGATGGGAATGGTCATGGCTGGCCTCCCTGTGCGCCGCGGTTGCGGCGGATGAATGGTGCGCTCGCCTAGCCCTCGTGGGGCGTGCTTGACCCGTTCGATCCGGGGGGGCGGCAAACGTTCAGGCGCTTTGCCCCGCCTGCGGAAGACCCTGATGCGCGGCCCGTGCCGGGCCGGCGGCGCTCAGCCCAGCAGGCGGTGCAGTTCCAGCGCCAGCAGCGCGGCGGCGAGCAGCCCGACCAGGGCGAGCAGGCGGCCGTGGCGGCGCTGGCGGGTGTAGAGGCGGTCGAACTGGCGGTTCTGCTCGGCCTGCAGGCGGGTGGATTCGGCCAGGGCGTGGTGCATCAGGCGTGGCAGCTGCGGCAGGGTGTTGGCCCAGCCCGGCGCTTCTTCCTGCACGCTGCGCACCAGGGCGCGCCAGCCCATCTGCTCGTGCATCCAGCGTTCGAGGAAGGGCTTGGCGGTTTTCCACAGGTCCAGCTCAGGGTCGAGCTGGCGGCCCAGGCCTTCGATGTTGAGCAGGGTCTTCTGCAGCAGCACCAGCTGGGGCTGCACTTCCATCTCGAAGCGGCGCGCGGTCTGGAACAGGCGCAGCAGGGTCTTGCCAAAGGAGATGTCCTTCAGCGGCTTGTCGAAGATGGGTTCGCAGACGGTGCGGATGGCGGCTTCGAATTCATCCACCCGGGTCTTGGCCGGCACCCAGCCGGCCTCGATGTGGGCCATCGCCACCCGTTTGTAGTCGCGCTTGAAGAAGGCGAGGAAGTTCTGCGCGAGGTAGTTCTTGTCCACCTCGTTGAGGGTGCCCATGATGCCGAAGTCCAGCGCGATGTAGCGGCCGTCGGCATGGACGAAGATGTTGCCCGGGTGCATGTCGGCGTGGAAGAAGCCGTCGCGGAACACCTGGGTGAAGAAGATCTCGACGCCGGCGCGGGACAGGGCGCTGAGGTCGGTGCCCTGGGCGGTGAGGGCGGCGATCTGCGACACCGGCACGCCGTGCATGCGCTCCATCACCATCACCTCGCGGCCGCACCAGTCCCAGTAAACCTCGGGCACCAGCAGCAGCGAGGAGTGCTTGAAGTTGCGCCGCAGCTGGGAGCAGTTGGCGGCTTCGCGCATCAGGTCCAGCTCGTCGCGCAGGTATTTGCTGAATTCGGCGACCACCTCGCGCGGCTTCAGCCGCCGGCTCTCGGGCCACAGCTTTTCCAGCACCAAGGCGGCCACGTCCATCAGCGCCAGGTCGTTGACGATGACGCGGTTGATGCCGGGGCGCAGGATCTTCACCGCCACCTCGGTGCCGTCCGGCAGCTCGGCGAAGTGCACCTGGGCCACCGAGGCGGAGGCCACCGGGGTGCGCTCGAAGTTGCGGAACACCATGTCCACCGGCCGGCCGTAGAAGCCTTCCAGCACCGCCAGCGCCTGGGCGGTGGGGAAGGGCGGCACGCGGTCCTGCAGCAGGGCGAGTTCGTCGGCGAGGTCCGGCGGCAGCAGGTCGCGCCGGGTGGACAGCATCTGGCCGAACTTGACGAAGATGGGGCCCAGCGACTCCAGCGCCAGCCGCAGCCGCACCGCGCGCGGCTGGTCGAAGCGGCGCCAGAAGAACACCAGCGTCCACAGCCTGCCCAGCCGCCCGCTCGCGTCCACGTCCAGCAACATGCGGTCCAGCCCGAAACGCAGGCTGACGGAGGCGATCTTGGCGAGGCGGAAAAGGCGCACGGACGGGGGGCGGGGGAAAGGCGAAGCCCGGACTTTAGCTGGAAAGGGTGCGCCGGGGAAAGTCGGGTACGGAGCCCGCCGGCCGGGCCTCGCGCCCGGCCGGCGGAACCGTCTTCAGAAGGACAGGCGCACGCCTGCGGTGAGGTTGCGGCCGGCCAGCGGCGCGGCGTCCTTGATGAAGGAGGTATGGCTGTAGGCCTTCTGGTCGGTGAGGTTGTTGGCCTTCAGGTAGAGCTGCACCGGGAAGCGCTCGTAGCGGGTCTGGTAGCTCACGCCCAGGTTGACCATGGTGTAGCCGGGCGTGCTGCTCTCGTACTCGGCGACCTTGTCCTGCTTGCCGACGCGATAGACCTCGGCCTCGCCGCGCAGCACGCTCCAGTTGCCGTCCAGGCGCAGGCCGACGCGGTGGGCGGGGATGCGCGGCAGGTCGCGGTCGCCATCGCTGGAGGCGAGGCGGGCGCGCACATAGTCGCCGAACAGGGTCAGGCCGTAGGTGCGATCCAGCTGCTGGCGCACCTGGCCTTCGATGCCGGTGAACACCGCGTCGCTCTGGGCGTACTCGATGAGCTGCAGGCCTTCCACTTCGTCCAGGGTGTTGGCGTAGATGTAGTCCGACACCCGGTTGTGGTAGGCGCTGACCGAGAAGGTGGTGTCGCCGCCCTGCTTGCGCAAGGTGATGTCCACGTTGTGCGAGGTTTCCGCCTTCAGATCCTGGTTGCCGCGCTCATAGGTGCGGGTGGCCATGTGCAGGCCGTCGGCGTACAGCTCCTCGGCGGTGGGCAGGCGCTGGGCGCGCGACAGGCTGAGGCCGAGCGAATACTGCGGGGCGAAGCTCCACACCGCGCCCAGGGAAACGGAGTTGCCAGTGTGGCTGCGGTCGCGCTGGGTGGAGTCGACATCGATGTCCTGCCATTCCTGGCGCAGACCGGCTTCCACGCGGACGTCGCCGAAGCGGCGTTCCTCGATGAGGAAGAGGGCGTTCTTGCGCGTCAGCGTCGGCGCGACGTAGGACTCCTCGCCCTGGGCGCTGAAGTCGCGGCGCGAGGCCTGTACGCCGATCACGCCGCGCCAGCCGGCCAGCGGCTCGTGCTCCAGCTCGAAGCGGCCATCCTGGGCCTTGTTCTTGAAGCGGGTGGCGACGGCGCCGTCCTCGATCTCGTCGTGCTGGTAGTCGGTGTGGCCGGCGCGCACGCGCAGGCGGGCGAAGCCGGGCAGCGGTTCCAGCAGCTCGCCGCGCATCTCCCAGCGCTCGCTGCGCAGCTTGACGTAGGGAACGCTGCCTTCTTCATGGTCATGATCGTGGTCGTCTTCATCATCGTCGTCGTGGTCGCCGCAGTGCAGCTCGTCGCCGTGGGTGTGGCAGCCCTCCAGCTCGTGGGAGTGGCCCGGCAGGCCGTACTCGTTGCGCTGGCTGGTGTAGGCCAGGCCGAGGTAGCCGCGGTCGCCTATCCAGGACAGGCCGACGCTGCCGGTCTCGGTCTCGTTGTAGCTGCCATCCACCCGGCCGCCGCCGGACCAGCCGTGGCCGACGGCGTAGTCGCGCGCATCCCGCTTCAGGCCTTCGGCGTGGATGGCGAAGTTGCCGCTGCCGCCGGTGATGGCGAAGGCGCCGGCACCTTCCTTGGCGGCGGTGTTGCCGCGGAGCTCCACGCTGCCCTCGATGCCGTTCTGCGGTACCGCGGTGGGAATCTTGTCGTCCAGCACATTGACCACGCCGCCGATGGCGCCGCCGCCGTAGGCCAGCGCGGAGGGGCCGCGCAGCACCTCGATCTGGCGGCTGAGCAGGGGTTCCAGCGCGACGGCGTGGTCCGGGCTGACGGTGGAGGCGTCCATGATCTCGCTGCCGTCGGACAGGATCTTCACCCGCGGGCCGTCCATGCCGCGGATCACCGGGCGGCTGGCGCCGGCGCCGAAGTGGCTGGCGGCGATGCCGGGTTCGCGCTCCAGCGTCTCGCCCAGCGAGGCCTCGCGGCGGCGCAGGAGTTCATCGCCTTCCAGCACGCTTACCGGCGTGCTCATGTCGTCGCTGCCCAGCGACAGGGCGCTGGCGGAGACGGTGACCGGCGCCAGCGTGATGCTGGCTTCGCCTTCGGTGGCGGAGGGGTCGGCGGCATGGGCGGTGGCGGCATGGAAGGCCGCCGGGCTGGAGAAAGCCAGCAGGAGTGCGAGGGCGAGGGGACGAGGCTGAGCGGACATCTGTATTCCTTGTTGATTCTGTTCGCGCTGCGTGCCGGCGCAGGCCGGCGGCCGGTATGCCCGTGGAACGGGGCGTGCCGGGTGGTCGCAAGGCGAGTGTGCGCACGGCGGCCAGCGTGGCTTTTCCAGGCATGGCGTAGCGACCGGCGCAGCGGTGTGCCGCCGGGGGCGCGGGCGCGCGTCGGCGGTATGGGCGTAGCGGAGGTGGGGCGGACTGGGGCCGGGAATCAGCCCAGCAGGGCGGCGGGCGGGGCGCGGCAGCGCGGCGTCGGCAGCGGTCCGCTGGCCGGCGTGGCTACGGTGAAGGCGCCGCCCAGGCAGTCGCCGGCCGGCGGGGTGGGCAGGCGGAGCGGGTCCGCCAGCGGCAGGTCGATGCCGCTGAAGGCGATACATTCGCCGCAGGTGTGCGGCGAGGCATGGTCATCGTCGTTGCCATCGGCATGGGCGTCGGCGCTGGCGGCGACATGGGGTACGTCGGCGGCATGGCCGATGACGTGCATGCCGGCGCCGATCTGCACCGTCACCAGCAGCAGGGCCAGCGTCAGGCGCAGCAACAGCGTCTGCGTCCAGCCGCCGGCGCGCGGCGCGGCGGCAGGCCGGGCAGCGGGGTTCAGGCGGCGGAGGAGCGGATGCAGCGCGAGCATGGCGCGCATTCTAGGCGGCCAGTTGCAGTTGGCGCAACTTTGTTGCAAAAGTGTTGGCGAGGAAAAATCCGGCGGCGAAGGTATCTACCGGAATGCCGAAGCCGCCCGGTTGCGATGCCGGGCGCGGACGGGAGCTGGGCCGGCCTGAAGGGCATCCGCCAGGGCTTTGCCTTTGGTGGCAACCAACGCTCACAAGCGGGCGCCGGGCGGCGGCAGGCGATCCGTTATAATCACGCGTTTAGTTGTCTCCGCGAGTGCCATGAGCGCCGATCCCAAAGTCCTGCTGACCGAACTCCTGCAAACCGCGCTGAAGAGCGTGGCGCCCGAGTTGGCTGCCACCCCCATCGTGCTGGAACGCCCCAAGCAGGCGAGCCACGGCGATTTCGCCACCAACCTGGCCCTGCAGCTGGCCAAGCCGCTCAAGCGCAGCCCGCGCGATCTCGCCACCCTGCTGCTGGCCGAACTGCCGCCCTCGCCGCTGGTGATCAAGACCGAGGTGGCCGGCGCCGGCTTCATCAACTTCACCCTGGCCGCCGGCAGCAAGACCAGCGTGGTCGCCGAGGTGCTGGCGCGCGGTGCCGACTTCGGCCGCGGCGCGGACAAGGCCTGCAAGGTGCAGGTGGAGTTCGTTTCCGCCAACCCCACCGGCCCGCTGCACGTCGGCCACGGCCGTGGTGCCGCCTACGGCGCCTCGCTGTCGGATGTGCTGGATTTCGCCGGCTACACGGTGAGCCGCGAGTACTACGTCAATGACGCCGGCCGGCAGATGGACATCCTGGCGCTGTCCACCTGGCTGCGCTACCTCGCCGAGTTCGGCATCCAGATCGACTTTCCGCCCAATGCCTACCAGGGCGACTATGTGAAGGACATGGGGCGCGAGATGGCCAGCGCCCATGGCGACCGCTTCGCCCGCGTCACCGTGGCCCAGCTGCTGGCCGGCACGCCCGGCCTGCCGACCGCCGAGCGCAAGGACGACGAGGCCAAGCAGCAGCGCGAGCTGCACCTGGATGCGCTGATCGCCAACGCCAAGCAGCTGCTCGGCCAGGACTACGCCTGGGTGCACGGCTTTGCCCTCAACGAACAGCTGGGCGACGGCCGCGAAGACCTGCAGGAATTCGGCGTGCGCTTCGACAAGTGGTTCTCCGAGAAGAGCCTGTTCGATACCGGCCTGGTGGAGCGCGCGGTGGCCGAGCTGGAGAAGCGCGGCCACATCTACCTGCAGGATGGCGCCAAGTGGTTCCGCTCCACCGCCTTCGGCGACGAGAAGGACCGCGTCGTGCAGCGCGAGAACGCTCTCTACACCTATTTCGCTTCCGACATCGCCTACCACCTGAACAAGTACGAGCGCGGCTTCGACCGCATGATCGACATCTGGGGCGCCGACCACCACGGCTACATCCCGCGGGTGAAGGGCGCCATCGCCGCGCTCGGCCTGCCGCC
>Ga0206117_100434_pt1 | contig 45158 bp, 50 predicted proteins | sample 3A5Ametagenome_FD_177997 | JGI IMG/M metagenome (GOLD analysis project Ga0206117, IMG submission 177997) | Enriched microbial communities from leaf-cutter ant dump, University of Wisconsin, Madison, United States - 3A5A | ecosystem: Environmental > Terrestrial > Nest > Insects nest > Nest dump... | reverse complement strand
AAACTATTCAACAGTTTATAGACGAATTATTCGATTGTCATTGTGATGGAATTACAGTAAGTGTAATAGCACAAGACGAATGTGTAGAACTAAACGCTGACGGAACACTCAAAAAAGCTTATAATGCCAAACTAAGCGTAGGTGGAAAGAAAGGAACTTCTGTTGCGGTGACAGGAACCGGTGTGAATCTGACTGGAAACATAACAGACGATCAAACACCAGTTACATGGAATATTCCACGTAGTGATGCAAGCATCCAATTAACTATTGTTTGTACCGAAAGTGGTAATGCTGTGACAAAGAATGCATTTATCCCTGCTCTGAAATATGTAAAACTAGACGGTGCAGCAACTGTAACACAGGTACCAGATGAACAAAAAGACATGGTTGTAATAAGCTTTTTGTCAGCTCCTGAAGAATTGATTATTGATGGAGAATCGGTTTATACTAAGACAGGAGGCATAAAAAGTGGTTCGGGATGGGCTGTTGCCAATGAAAAAGTATTTGCTCGATCTTATGAAAGAGGGGCGACAGCACAACAACCTACTGTTGTAGCGAAAGGTGCTAACGGAGAATGTAGTACTATAACCGGAGCGTTTACAATTCCTACATTGGCTCCGGTTACTATTGGTACTCCACAACTTGCCATAGTGGACAATTGTGATTTAAGCCTGTCTGTTACAGGATCATCCGGCATGACAGTAAAGGCTTCTTATGGGTCATCTCCAGTTACAACTATTGAATTAACAGAAAGTCCATCTGGAACATACAAGGCAATCGTTCCGAGAGCATATACTGCTTATAATATAAGCGTAGTATCTGAAAAAGCAGGTGCCGGTACGGTAACGAAAACAATAACTGTAAACGGAAGTAATTTGTTAGAGGTTCTAACCCCACTTCAACTTAATACAGTATCGGGATATAATGACAATGCTGCTATTGCAACAATAAAGAGAGAGTTAAAGAATAATACATCTGCTCCACTCAAAGTTACTATTACCAGGGGTAATAATAATACATCAGGTTCACTAAGACGTACGCCTCCTGAGTTCCCGTACGAGGTTACAATACCTGCTAGTGCTTCGGTAACGATGGATTTTCAAAGAGATTATACTATAGCATATAGTAGCGGCTCTTATGTATTGACGTTTACAACTGAAAACGAATGTAGATTGACAAAAACAACAACATTGTCTGTTTCCAATCAAACTAACTATACCTCAAAATTCACAAAACCTGATGGTTTCGGCGGAGACGGTCAGCCTGGAGGTCCGGGATGGGATTATGATACAGATGGGGATCCGAATGTGACATTTATTGTAGATGTTTATGATGCTATACCTAATTCTTATGTTGAGTTCCAGTTATATAAAGGGGTAGGGTATTCTGCAATCTTCCGAGTGGAAGCAAATGCGAATGGACGCATTTCTCAAACTATAAGGATGAAAGCATCAGAATTAGAAGCGGCTCTTAATAACGGCTATGGGTTCTTTAAATTCTTTAGTGACAGCGGATATACAGCACCATACAATATTGGAGCAACTAAAGAAAAGATACCTTTTGCATTTTAATAAACTAGGAAAAAAAGAGTAATATGAAAAAAAATTATTTAATATATATTCTTTTGTTCGGTTTATTGTCTCCCTTATGTCCTGCTGTAGCGCAGGACATAAGTTCCGGAGTTATAAACCCAGAAGAAAAGACAAAGAAAGCTTGGGAAGTAGGTGTAGGTGCATCAATATTCAATTTTAGTCGTATTGATTTTACCAATTTCCAAAAAGCAACGGATAACTACAAGTTAGGCATGCATTTGCGTCATAGTATTATAGGGCCTCATCTATACATAGCTCGTGAACTGAATACACATTTCTATCTGGATGTACAAGGAAATCTTAGTTTCACAGAACAATATGTGGATGGCAAGGATAAGTTGAAAACAGCTTTCATGGTAGGCCCTGGTTTACAATGGCGTTTAGGTGAGTATTTTGGTTCTAAATATGTAGATCCGTTTTTCCGCGTAGGGGTAAATTATATGAAGAAAAATTTCGATATGAAATATACCGGATCGGAAGGTACGTTACCTGAAGAAATGTCGTGGGTGCTCGAAAATCTATATAACAAAGATGGTATCGATCGTAACGAAATGTTTCCGGTTGCATTTGGGATAGGTTTAAATGCATGGTTGAACGATCGTTTTGGTATTGCATTACAGGGTGACTGGTTAATGATGCCTCACAAAAATGTAGCGAATTCTACTCAGGGTACAGTGCGTTTGATGTGGCGCCTTGGTGGAAAATCCAAGAAAGCTCAACCGGTAGTACAATATGTAGATGTTGAAAAAATTATCCAGTCTCCTCCTCAGATTATTGAGAAAATTGTGGAAATACCTGCTACAGTAGTGGAAACACCATCTACTGAACTTTGTGAGTTGTTCAACAATATTTACTTCGAGTTTGACAAATCAGATATTCGTCCGGAGAGTAATGAAACGTTGGATAAAATTGCTAATATCCTCAATAATAATACTGCTAAAAAATACTTGATAACAGGATATACTGATGCAAGAGGTAGTGCTGAATATAATATCGGCTTATCTAGAAGACGTGCAGCATCTGTTATAAAAGCTTTGGAAGACAGAGGTGTTCCTGCCGATATACTAAAATCGCGTGGTGTGGGTAAGAAGATATCTTACGCTCCTGTTAGCGAATCGCATATCGTGCGTGAAGGAGATCGCAAGGTTACTGTAGAGATAATAACGAATATCGACTATTGGAACTTTATGCCAAAAAGAGATTACTAAGTATTTTGTCTTAAAGTATTGTTAATAGCTACAAAACAAATATAAGTAGAAGTAGCTTGCGGGCATTCTTTTTCTATTGTAAAATAGAAAAATGGCGAAAATAAAAAATGCTACCGATCAGATATCGGAAGCAGTGTAGTTTTGTAAAAGTTTTTGTTAAACCGTGTGAGATGTGATATTTCGCGCGGTTTTTTAAATTAATTTAGCAAGATATCGAAAGAAATTATCTAGAGATTTAAAATAGTATTATCTGACGACTTGAAATATGTTGCACATATATTAGATATTTAATTGGCATAAATAATACTAAACAACTGAAAATGAGCGGAATTTAATTATGCTCATTCAAAGAGTATTTTATATCAATGTAGCCAATAAATATCCAAGAAACGTTTAGTTTTCCTAAAACAAGACTTACATGGATTTCAAAGAAAGTAAACTTTGTTGAACATATTTACATATGGGATAATGCAGGTTGTTTCAATAATGGCAATAGGAACATCAAAGACTTTGCTAAATATATTGAGACAGTATTCAATATCAATCTAGGAGATTTTTATTATACTTTTCTAGAAATTGAGGATCGTAAAGGTAGTCGTACTTTGTTCATAGATAAATTGATCAAGCTTCTAGAAGAAAAGCTGGATGGATTGGACAATAGCGCATGGCTTTACCTTCGGACATTATTTCAGCGACACTTTCAAATCCCCATACATTGATTAATCCATCTGAAAATATTAATCCGAAGAGCTTGGCTTTTGCTTGTTTATAATCGGTTGTTTTTCAATTTCTAATTAGACATCTACTTTTGCTTTCTTGGCTACATATTTAGATTATCAGGGTAAATGTATTTAGGTCTATGCAGGTCTTTCCATAGAATCGATGTTAGTCAATATAATCACACCAAAGGGTAACATCTTTGATTTTGTAGTTATTACGAATACAAATCCTAATCGATTGCTAATAATTATCAATATTCTTCCATACGCTATCCATAATACGCTTTAAGAGCTTAGCTTGTTTCGTTTTTATAAGCGTTTCGGCTTTAGTGCTAGTCTAACAATTTGGACGTTTAAATTTGTATTCGCTTATCGGAAGAGGGGTCAAAAATCAACTATATTTGCTGTATTTCAAACTTAGACAGGCATTGGGTACAATGTATTACGCTTCACGGATATTTCCCATTGGAACTAAGACAAGAAATTGATGTCTATAACCGTATTTATACAGATGTAGTATATCCTAAACAAAAATTGATGCCCGAACTAAAACGTACAGCTTATAAGTATAAGAAAGCCTTATACAGTCAAAAATTGTTAGATCTATTCCGTATTCTATTGACTAGCCTTAGACTGGATTTTCCATTCTTTAAAATATGTTATATTCAGTATAAATCAAACCTTATCTTATGTTTTATAGCTAAAGGAACTCGTTCTAAAAACAAAGAAGCTGTCCCATATATAGTGGTTCAGCTTCTTTTAACTTGTTTTCTTAAAGTTTATATTGATGATATTTTTTAAAATTATCGATTCTTAAAGGGTTGATCTTACTCATAGAGCAGCTCTCTTACTATTTACCTTCAGATGGAATATAGTTTATAGTGAATTTAATATTTTCCTCATTTGTTTTCTGAATAATATAAGCCAGATACCAAGGTTCCATCACTGTAGCCTGATTCCTCTCTATGGTTATGTCAAATGCGTATTTTCCACCATCCGTTTTAGAAATTGATTTCTGAATCTCTACTATCCCCGAGGTTGAAATACCCCTTATCAGTAACAAGGTATATTTATTGAAATCAACGGTCTGTGCATTTGGATAATAAGAAAAAATCTCCTGAAATTTGGTCTTGTCGTTAATTAGTGTGACTTCTTCTTCCCCAATTTTTAATTCCAGATTGCCATTATTAGCAGGTAACTGATATTCGCGATAGACAAAGTCATCAGATTCATTATCGCAGCTGCTCAAAAACACCAGCATGAGTATAGGTAATATCTTTTTCATTTTTTTATACAATTAATTATGATCGTTTTTAATTATAATCGTCTTTTAGCTTCCAGTACAGCTGCATAAGCATCAACCAATCCATACCCCATTTCTTTATTCCAGGTTCCATTCGGTCTGCCTGATACAGTCGAATAAGCGTATCCTCCGACTTTTCGGGCGGTTTTTTCAATAATATCTCCAACTTCCTGGCTCGTAAGGTTACCATTTACAGATAGTATTAAGGCTGCGACTCCAGCAACATGAGGGCATGCCGCAGAAGTTCCGTCGAACGCCATATAATAATCCGTCTCGGAATACCCCCATTTAGAAAGTAAATCCGTTGTCGGAATGTATTCTCCAGGAGCTACAACATCCAATTCTGTACCATAGTTGCTAAAGCCGGATCTCTTTCCATTCTTATTTGTAGAGCCAACGGCTATTATTTTATCATAACAATTTGCAGGAAATACGACACTGCTGCTATAATCATTTCCGGTAGCAAATACCACGACTGTCCCTTTGCCATTTCTTCCCCAGGATGCCTCATAGCGAATTGCATCTTGGATCATAGAACTTGTTAAGGCATTCCCACCCCATGAACAGCTAATAACATCTGCACTTCGGGCAGCTAATGATAACCCTGACGCTAATTCCTGAGTTAAATTAGGAGATTGTATTAATGGGCTGGCAAAACTATAAATCTTTGCATCAGGGGCTATTCCTGCAATACCTTTATTGTTATTTGCTGAAGCCGCGATAATGCCGGCACATGCAGTACCATGAGGTCCATAAATATTTGTGGAATACCATGAACCCTCACGAGTGTCATAAACAGGATAAATATTCGCTAAATCAGGATGTAACTGTTCAATTCCCTGATCAATAACAGCAACTATAATATTATCTCCCTTAGTCAATTGATGAGCTGACAACCAATTGATGGATTGGTTTCCATTCAGGTTCCATTGGCTGTTAAAATAGGTATCATTAGGTGTATTTAAACTTAAACTCGTCATTATATCTGGTTCTGCTTTTTCAAAAAGACCGCTTTCATAAAATTGATTAGCCATTTGTAATGCATCTCCGGCAGATCCATTGTCACATGAGAGTGTATACCAAAGAGGTAGGAATTCGTTGTTCCCGAGAACTTCTACATGGTTCTTTTTAGCCAACTCTATAAGTTTGTTTTTATCTGAGTCAGATTTTAATTTTACATAAAAAAGATGTGATATACCTACTTCTCCATTCAAAGAAGACCTATAAAAGGGCGAACTATATATAATTTCGGTAGTATCACCAACGTTTACTGATTTTAGGGAACTCTCGATTACCCCTCACATCATATCTGTTTTTTCTGCAAGAGTTTTTTTCGATGCAACAACTCCTGAAAGTTTTAACTCATTAAATCCCTGCTCTGAAACAGATAGCTGTTTACGACTTCTTAGTGTAGATAAATTTTTCTTATTGAATACAATATATTGCTTATTGGGTATTTCTTCTAAATAGACCCTTTCCCCATTGAACCAATAATAATTTGCTTTTTCTATAGTTTTAGCTGTAGTTGGATCATTTTCCAGTATTTGAGAATCATTACATCCCCCAAATAATACGGCTGCTAGAAAGCAAATCGTTAATTTAATGCTTAACTTTTTTTTCATAATTTAAATAAGATTAATGAATATCTATACTTATCTTTGGTTATTTGATCTATAATAGATTTGCCGCATCCTATAAAGATATTAACACCCTGTGTAACTTTTGAAAACTAAAGGTAATCATTTTTGAATAAGATGAAAATTATAAATATCACAAATACAAATATTTAAGATTGAAGAATACAGTAACCAGTTCTTTTCAATATTACACAAATAGCTATAAATCAATCAATTTGTTTAGTTATTAAATTCTAATTTTATTTATTTAACAAACAATAATCAATAATAGTTAAATGCTATATGTAAACTATATCAAATCATTGATAAACCAAACTCACGTTTGCGAATTCGCCTTGAAATGAAGGACGGATGAAACTCTTAATGTTATAAATTATTTAGGAAAGAGTATATCTTTGTTAATCGAAAAGAACGAAGATGCTAAAAAGTTAAAGATGAAAAACAACAAGTTTTATTTTTTTTATTATTATATAATAGTCTTATATTTAATACATTATAAAGAAAAATGAAATTCAATTGTTGGATTCAGAACCTGTACATATTACAAAAAGTAATTCTGGAGATAAAGAATATTTATTTGTTTCGCTGTCGATCTTTTTATGATTTGCGTCTTGTCAAAATATTAATAAGCTATATTATCGGCTCAAATTTCTTTCAATATGATGTCTCTGTTGTAGGTGTTATCGACAATTACAATAAGACATGGTAGCATTGTATATGACTGTTTTTCTCCCTTTTCTACTTTATATGTAAATATCAGGTGATCATTGTCTTTTGGTAAGCTTACCGGAGTTATTACTGTATTATATTCGCTTTCAGGTTTAACGACAGCAATTACATATTGTTTTGTAAAATCTATTTTGGTAGGTGATCCGCCTGTACCCATCGCAGCTGCTGCCCCGAATATTTTATTGAATTGATCCTGTGATGTGATCTTGGGATTATCTATATTTTTTATGGTATTATTGACAAAATAGTTCTTTGCCACGGTAAAAGGAATGTCTTCCTTATCGGAGGATTTTGTTGCATTTGTTTGCTCTTGCGTTTTGCCGGAATTAGTTCCGCTTTGGCACGCATAGACAATAGAGGTTAAAATCATTAAAACAAATAAATTTCTTACTGTCATCTTATTCATACTGTCAATTGTTTAATTTATTGCAATATTCACTTACTGTTTATCGAAAAATTCAGACCAAACCGTAAACTTAGATTTAACGGTTTTTCTTTATAAATAGTTTCAATTTCACTCTTATTTTTTAAATAATAACTGGCTCCGGGTTCTAAATATAAACCGATCCTCTTCGTAAGGTTATATTGAATTCCCAGGGAAGTGTTTAAAGACCATTGCAGCTGATCGATAGATAGATCTTCTTTCTTTGTAGATTCTAATTTATTATCAATAATATAATCGGTGATTAATTTTCCGGATACGTTCTTTTCAACCATACCTCCTGCCGAAAAATAAACCGATAACTTTTCATTTCGCCAAACGCAATAGCTAATATCCAAAGGTACTCCAATATTATGCAGCATCTGCTCACTGGAATAGTAATAATGATCACTTCCTGATCTTAACCGTGAGGATAAAGCAGTATAGGTTAAGCCGCTTCTGATACTCCACTTATCATCTATACTATAATTAGCGGATATGCCTACTGTCATGGGCTGTCTGTGTTTCACATCGGTGTAGACTTCCTTGTATTGATTCCCAACAAGAATATCTTCATAGGGATCTTCATTAAGGACTGGTTCTCCTTGATCATATCCTGGAGTCATCTCCTGAGGGGAAAAACTTCCGTAGCCTCCATATTTATTTGTTGAACCAGATGACAGGTTTGAGGCGTAGAGATTCGTGCTCCACTTTGTTTTCCTGTTTCTCTGATGACTCTCATATATATCAAGATCAAACTCAGGACATAAACTCTGACTCTTATCTGAGTATAAACGTTTATGCTCTTCTTTTTTGAGTTTGACAATTGGTTCAATACTGTCATCTTTATTTATTTCCCGGGTCGTTGTAGTCTCTTCTTTTTCAGTAAATCCAATACTATCTGTCGAAAAATCTTCTTTTGATGACAGTAAACCTTCAGCTTTTGATTTTTTGTGAATCAGACGGTTACCTTTTGTTACTATAATATCATTTTGTTGCTTCTGGTCGATCATTTTTACCTCAGGGGTAAAAGGCGATCGGGAAGTCTCTATTGCAAACTGCACATCTTCTTCTTGCTTATTGAATATGACATAGCCAATAGTAAATACCATGATTACTATTGCAGCTACCGCAGCAATGCGTTTTCCCCATAATAAAACCTTTGCCGGTCTTGAAAATGGTTTGCCGGAGTTTTCTCTTTTTATGATTTCTTCAATATCCTCCCACAACCCCTCCGGTGAGGGTTCTTCATGAACCTCCATTCGTTTACGCAGGTTATCTGACCATTGATTGCTCATAACTCCATTTTTTTAATTGACTTGTGTACACTTATCTGCTTTGCCAGAAGCCCTTTTGCCCTATGCAACTGAGATGCAGAGGTGTTTTCTGAAATATTCAATATTGATGCGATTTCTTTATGACTCTTTTTTTCAAAAACATAAAGGTTAAATACTGTTCTATATCCGACAGGTAGAGAGCGGATCATTTCTAATATGATTGATATCGGCATATCGTCAAATTCAGTCTCGTCTTCTTCGACTATATCCGGCAAGTCCCATGAGGGGTTATTGATTATATCCAGCTTCTCATTCCTTTTAATAAATTTCAAAGACTCATTGATAACAATACGTGAAGACCAAGCCTTTAATGATCCTGCTCCTTTGTATTCAAAACTCTTGATTGACTTGAAAATCTTAAGAAAGCTTTCTTGTAAAACATCTTTAATATCATCCCTGCTAGAGATATAACGAGAGCATACTGTTGTGAAATACCCAGAATATTTGTTATAAAAATCTTTCATAGCGACGATCTCGCCACAGACGATTTTTTGAAGCAACTCTTGTTCTTTATCTATTTCCTCTATCATTTATCAGCAGGTACAACCCAAATATCAGCGTTAAAGCCCTTTTAAAATATAAGTTATACCTCTTTGTAAAGGTATAACTTATAATTAGTTTTGGTAATGTTTTATTACTTTACAGTTACAGTTACTGTTCCGTTATTTTTCTTGTCTTTATCGGTTACTGTAATGGTTGTGGTTCCTGCTTTTACTCCTTTAATTGTAATTTTATTGTCTTTTACTGATGCAGTAGCAATTCCGGCATCCTTAGCCTCAGCCGCATAAGGAGCAACACCTCCACTGATTGTCACAACATCTTCCTTGGCAACATCTACACTAACTGTTTTTTTATCCAAATTTAGTCCGGCAGATTCCTTTACAGTTATAGATATTGTTCCGTTGATTTTATTCTTATCTGTTACAGTAATAGTTGTTGCACCTTTGCTTACCCCGGTGATAGTTATAACATTTTTATCGGCTTTTGCGGTAGCTATTTTTTGATCCTTTGCCAGAACAGTATATGGTTCTGCTCCACCACTGACTGTCACAGTCGCTGTTTTACCAATTTCAACTTCAATTTTGCCCGGATTAAATTTCAGCCCTTTGTCATTGTCGTCGTCTTTATCACACGATGTAAATGTAATAGACAAGGCAACCAAACTAAGAAAAAACAGGCTCGAAATTGTTTTTAAATTTTTCATTGTTTTTGAATTAAATTAAACTTTGTTTTTAAATTCATGTGTTTTTTGAACTTTCAATTATATAAATCCCATTTTTCTTAAACCTTGCATGCAATATAATTCAAAATTAAAGCATTAACATAATTTAATATTTTAGCGGCATATCTGAATAAGATATTACTGCACATTTATCCCTCTGAACGATGTCGTACCACAGCCTTTGTTGGTGTTTCCTTTCTGTAGTATAATCGAATTCGGCAGATTTATCGCCACTGAATGATTTCGATTTAAGTTTTAGCTTTACTGTCTTTCCTTTCTTTCCTTTTTCTGTCTAGTTACCGCGTGGAGGTGTTGCTATATTTTACTCTTTGAAGGCGAACAGCTTAATGATTTTAGAATGAATCGAAATGAGGTAGAGGTCACTCTGGACTATCTGTATATTTTATTTTTGGTATGCCAAAGTCATCGCTGGTTCCTCTAATTTTGTTTCGCAGTTTAACTTCCTAAATTATTTAACTTATGAAACAAATTGAATTAGCAACATTGGAACACCTGAATGAATTTGCGGTATTGTTCGACAACTATCGTGTGTTTTACGAACAGCGATCAGACTTGGAAAGAGGTAAATCTTTTCTGACAGAACGTATAACGAACAATGAAACCGTTACATTTCTGATAAAGAAAGATGATAAATATGTCGGTTTCGCACAGTTATATCCTCTTTATCATTATAAAGCACTAAAACGTCAGTGGTTGTTGAGCGACTTATTTGTTGATCCTGCTTATCGTGGGTTTGGCTTTGCAATAGACCTTATAGACCGCTGTAAACAATATTGTAATGAAACCGATGCTTGCGGATTATTACTTGAAACTCAAAAGACAAACAAGATCGGTAATAATCTATATCCCAAATGTGGTTTTGAATTAGACGGTGAACACAATTACTATAATTGGCGGAAGTAATGATAAATTAAAGAAAGCGATAAAAAACATCCCATCATTTTTTTCTGCTCTCGTATGTCTCGTTCTAAAATAGGGTTACACAAAAGAAGTAATGTTATGGAAGAGATTAATAGTGAGTATGTCAAGCGCACACAAAAAGATTATAGCATATCTTTTAAGTTATCAGTGGTCTCGGAGATTGAGCGAGGAGATATCTCAATAACTTCCACCAAAAAGAAGTATAGAGTTCAAGGAGATCGAACAATTACTAATTGGCTGAGAAAATATGGTGCCTTTAACTGGGTAAATCAAATGCCCAGTAATATGCAAAAGTGTAAAGATCAAAAGATACTGGAGCTTGAGCAAAAAATCAAGCTATTGGAAAAGCAAAAAAATTATTGGAGAAGCAAGCAGAAACCTCAGAAAAGAAAGCGATCTTCTTTGATATGATGATCGATATGGCAGAAAAGGAATTTAATATCCCTATACGAAAAACTCCTTACCCTAACAATCGAGCAATTATCAAGAGAATACCAAGAGAGTAGAACCTCCACCTGTGGATTGCTCGGGGGAAGTAGACAGGTTTATTACTGTTCCTTCCGATCTATGAAGCAGCAGGGTACAGCAGAACAAGTAGTGTCTATAATCTATATTGGCGGCAGAGGCAGAAACTGTTATTTGGCGTTGGTTACCGATGCATACTCCAAGAAGATAATGGTATATGATGTGTCTAACAGCCTGGCAACGGAGGATTCTTTAATAGCATTGGATATGGCTATAAAGCGAAGACGATATAGAAATAAGCCGATCCATCACTCAGACCGGGGTTTGCTGTATTGTAGCAATGATTATCAAGTAACATTGAAAAAGAAAAAGATAATACCAAGCATGACTGAAAATTATATTCCCGCTACCTGAACGACTACAACCATAAGTAGAAGACAAACCTCCTGCTGTATTTACTGAATTGTTATAGCTGGTTGAAGAGCCTCTGCTTCCAGAAGCTGTAATAGCCAAGACTTAATCTGACAGTTGTAGGTTTTCTATGATTGTCAGATTTCCTTTTTATGTTTCATCTCGAGAGTATCTTGACTTCCAAAAGTAAGAATATTTTGTTGTTGCATCACTTTTTCCAATAGTTTTTCTTTAGCAATAGGTTTACTATCAATAAAAGTTTGCATTGGAGTTTTCCCATAACAGTATTTCCGCGAATGGGTTCTTTCGTTGTTATAGTACCACATCCAATTGTTTAAATCAATCTGTATTTCTTCTATACTTCTGTATATTTTCTTCCTAAAAGCGACAGCATAAAACTCCTCTTGTATTGTTCTGTGGAATCTTTCGCATATTCCATTAGTTTGAGGACTTTTAGCCTTTGTCTTGGTGTGGTCAATGTCTTCAATGGCAAGATATAGTTGATATTCATGCTGCTCCCTTATTCCACAGTATTCGGTTCCTCTGTCAGTTAACACACGCAGCAATCTTAGTTCATGTTCGTCAAAAAATGGAACAATTTAGTCATTCAGCATATCAGCAGCTACCAAAGCATTCTTTCTGTCGTAAAGCTTGGTAAATGCGACTTTAGAATAGGTGTCAATAAAGGTTTGCTGATAAATATGTCCAACACCTTTGATATTGCCAACATAATAGGTATCCTGTGCCCCTAAATAACATGGATGATGGGTTTCTATTTCCCCATGAGCAACCTTTTCTTCTTTAGCTTTTTCTAAAGCTATAAGCTGCGATTCTGTCAAGATATATCCTTCTTGAGCGATTTTTGCTTCTAATGCTTTTAAACGTAATTGGAAGGTTTGTAAATTATGCCTGAGCCAAACACTACGAACTCCACCTGCTGAAACAGAGAATCCCTTTTTCTTTAACTCATTACTAACTCTTACCTGACCTAAAGCGGGATTGTCGATAGCTAAGGCTACCACCTGTTCTTCAATAGCTTTGTCAATACGATTTTTAAGAATGGGTTTACGACGAGATATTTCTTGTAATGCTAATTCTCCGCCTTGTTCATATAGCTCTTTAAAGCGATAGAAACTATCCCAACTATAGCCCATAATCTTACAAGCCTTGGATACATTACCTAATTGTTGAGCTAATCCTAAAACACCTAATTTGTTCTTAATGATTTTTTGTGACGTTGTCATAATTTAATCTTTTTATAATGTTACTATTTTTATTGGTAACTGTCAGATTAAATCGTGACTATTTCACAGAAGCCCAAGATGATCACTACCCCTCAGTATGTCCACTTCCAGTTCGTCTAATTCAACCTTATTCAGGTTGTCCAATTTTAGCTTACTTAATGTTTTCATCTGAAAATTTTCAATTGGTTGGATTGCAGTATTATCTAACAAATAGCAACTTATCTGTTATTCTCTGCAACTTTACAACAACATCTGATATCAGATTGTCTTGAAATTTATACCCTAACTAGATTTAATTTTAAAGATTTCTTTTACGATATCTCCGAGTAATGAGTGCTGTTCCTTGTCTAATCATACCGAAGTATAATTAAAGGGTATTATAAACATTCCCTGCTCTGTAGTTCTTCGAATATCTTTGAATAATTTTAAGGTCAGCTACCTCAAAAATAAGAATAAAAAATAATAAATATTATCTTTGGGTACAAACTAAAAACGAATACATGTCTGATCAAGAAAAATATAATCGAATATTTGAGGCTAATAATAAATGGATAGAGAAAAATAAGATAGACAACCCCGGACTATTTAAGTTATTAGCAGCAGACCAACATCCAGATTTTCTATATATCGGATGTTCGGATAGCAGAGTGCATCCCAATCAGGTTATGGGATTAAAGCCAGGAGAGGTTTTTATCCATCGTAATATTGCAAACATGGTTATAGCCACTGACCTAAGTGCTCTTTCCGTTATCAACTACGGAGTTGAATACCTAAAAGTTAAATTTATTATTGTTTGTGGTCACTATGGATGTGGAGGAATAGAAGCGGCGATGAAAAAGTCAGACTATGGGATACTTAACCCTTGGCTGCGAAGTATACGAGATGTTTACCATCTACATAAAGAGGAACTGGCTGCTATTGATGATATCGGAGCCAGACATAGGCGCCTTGTAGAACTTAACACATATGAACAATGCCGTAACATAATTAAAATGGGAGAAGTACAAAAGTCTTATTACGAAAAAGGATATCCTAAAGTTGCGGGATGGGTATTTGATATCAAGGATGCTCAACTTCATGATCTTTTCTTCGATATGGACGGCGAACTTGATAAGATTAAAGAGATTTATGATATTACAGGCAATACTGAAGATTGAAGAATTCCACTGCATTATATAATATCATTACACCCTTTTTCCTATTTAGATACCCCGCTTAAGGGGCTTTAGGAAAAAGGGTGTAAATGTAAAACTCTTATATTACTTATATCCGTAATTGATATCAAAAAACGAATATGTATGCTTACTTCAAATAAATGTCGCAGCTTATCGTATGCGGTCTAAAGATTTTACAAGCTTTTCGTCTTTCTTTATACGTGAAACAGCAAGTAAATCAAAGATCAGAGCTAATACAGGGAAAATAATTCCAAGTTGAATATTTAAGGAATATCCTGGAGTAATCTTATCTAAGAATGCATTTACATAAAACGCGGCAGTCACATAATATATAGCTATCAACAAAGCCGTAAATAATCCCAATTTTATTTGTAACTTTCTTTTTTTATATAGAAATATATTTAGAAAAGCTACGATCGCAGATAGAGCACAAAAGATAGCAGCTCCCCAAGCATGATAAGATATTGAGTTGTCAAATATTCCCAAAGAATTAAACAATATACTTGAAAATTTAAGACCTTCACTCGTTATTTCAAGCGATGGAATCACAAAAGTAGCCCCCATCAATATCGTTGTAAGAAGGAGAAAAATCGACTGTATACGCTGTATCATTCTATATTAGAAATTATCTTTATCCTTACTAGGATTTCTGTAATAAAGTTTTCCTTCTGTATACTCTTGAGCAGCGATAAGCGTTGGCTTAGGAAGTTTTTCGTAGTAACGAGAGATTTCTATTTGTTCTCTATTTTCGAAAACTTCTTCCAGATTATCGTTATATGAAGCAAATTCCTGTAGTTTCTTATCCAAATCCTGTTTCATTTCAACAGAAATCTGGTTAGAACGCTTAGCGATAATTCTAACAGTTTCGTATACATTACCGGTGTCTTCTGACAAAGACATCATATCTCTGGTAATAGTATTGCTTGCTGCATTTGTTTTTCTATAATCCATAATGATTTTAAAATATAATTATATTGTTTTTTTTCGATTATTTATTTCTTCAACTCTTGTTGAACAGCTTCGTTTGTTGCATCATCTACTTCCTGACCTAATGCTTTTAAGGCTGCACGATAGTAACGTTCACTTTCTTTGGTATACTTACCGTTAGGGAACATATTCTTATAATTGAAGTGTTCGTCCATCAAATCTCTGTAACGTACAGGCTTCTTTTCTTCAACACTATAAACGGCTTGTTCAAATCTAGCTCTAACAATCAAAATCTGGAATTCCTCGGTAAATTCAGAAAAAGGATAAGATTTTAAAGCCTCACGAGCAGTTACTACGCAAGATTCGTAATAGTTCTCTCTATTATAAAGCCCCAAGTTGTAATATAAGCGTGCGGCCAGAAATTCTTTGTATGCTAACTTCTCTTGAAGTTTAAACATCAAATCCTGAGCTTCGGGAGCCTTTTCGCTTTGAGGAAAATATTCCAAAAAGTTCTGAAATTCCTGAATCCCTTTAAAGGTGCTTGTTTGGTCTAACCTCGCATCCGGAGAGTCGAGATACAATCCGTAAGCAGAATTGAATCGTGCCAACTCGGTAAATTCTCCCTTCGGAAACTTATTATAATATCGGGTATAGTACTGAGTAGCTGTTGTATAATCTTTATCATAGAAATAGGCTTGAGCCAACAGATACAATATTTCCTGCTCTTTGGAAGACCCTGTATATGCAGATAAAATCTCATCTAACAAGGTGATTGTTCTTCCATATTTCTTTTGATCGAAGTATTTCTTAGCATATTCATACTTTAACTCGGCATCACGGCTTTTCAATATTTTATTATATTCGCCGCATGATGCAAGCAGCATTGCTAATAATAAGGTACACAGGATTCGTATCTTCATTCTACTCAAAAATTAGTTTGCAAATTTACACAAAGCTTTTATAATTTAAAAATAAACTTTTACAATTATATTTTTTTGAGATTCACGATCAGTTTAGCGAAACATCGAAGCAACCTTTTTCACTCCCATTACCAACTGATCAATCTCTTCTTTTGTATTGTAGAATGCCAATGAAGCTCTCACTGTACCGTCCACACCCAACTCATCCATAAGAGGTTGAGCGCAGTGATGACCTGTACGAACGGCTATTCCCATTTTATCTAAAAGCATTCCCATATCGTAATGATGGATATTATCTACCAAAAACGAGATTACGCTACTTTTCTTATCCGAAGTTCCATATATTCGTAAACCTTCTATTTTCAGTAATTCATCAGTACAATATCTTAATAACTCATCTTCGTATGCTTTTATTGAGTCAAGCCCAATATTTTTTATGTATTTCAATGCTGTGGCCAACGCTATCACTCCCGGATAATCAGGGGTTCCGGCCTCAAACTTGAATGGTAACTCGTTGAATGTAGTTCCTTTAAAGGAAACCGTTTTTATCATTTCACCCCCACCCTGATAAGGCGGCATCTGATTCAGCCATTTTTCTTTACCATACAAAACACCTACTCCATTCGGGCCATAAACCTTATGTCCTGAGAAAACAAGAAAATCACAGTCCAGCTTTTGTACATCCAGCGTCATATGCTGAACCGACTGAGCTGCATCTATCAGCACAGGAATATTATGTTTGTGAGCAATTTCTGTTATTTGATCAACAGGATTTACAGTACCCAATACATTAGAAACATGTGTAACCGATATAAGACGTGTCTTTGGCGAAATAAGTTTCTCCATTTCGTCCAACATCAATTCCCCCTTATCGTTGATAGGAATTACTTTAAGCTTGATTCCTCGTATTGGCTCTTGCAATTGCCACGATACAATATTGGCATGATGTTCCATTGCCGAAATAATAATTTCGTCACCCTTATTGCAAAATTGGCGGCAAAAACTATGAGCAACAAGATTTATCGACTCTGTAGTGCCTCTTGTAAAAATGATCTCGTGGCTATGTTTAGCGTTGATGAATTGTTGCACCACCACTCTCGATTCTTCAGCCAAATCTGTAGCTTGCTGGCTTAAATAATGTACACCACGATGCACATTAGCGTTCGTGGTGTAATATATTTTCGTCATTTCCTCTACCACACATTTTGGTTTTTCGGTAGTAGCCCCATTATCCAGATAAATAAGAGGTTTACCATAAACCGTAGTAGATAGAATAGGAAAATCTGATCTTATCTCTTCTATATTCATTTTTTCACTGTCAATAGTTATCAGTTGGCAGCATAATGATATTCTGCAACCGAGAACTATGTTTCATTTATCATTTACATACTGCACAATTTCCGCAACGAGCAGATTCTCCCTTGAAACGTTTTTCGACCAAATCCAGTAGTCTTTCTTTTAGGCGGTCGATACGAACATGTTCTAATACTCCCGCAGCAAAAGCTTGCATTAGCATCAAACGAGCAGATTCCTTAGAGAGGCCACGTGAGCGAAGATAAAACAAAGCCTCTTCATCTAACTGCCCTGTAGTTAATCCGTGCGAGCATTTTACATCATCGGCATAAATCTCCAATTGTGGCTTGGAATACATATGAGCATTTGGAGAAATACATAAGTTATTATTCGACTGATATGCCAATGTTTTCTGTGCATCTTTTTCAACTCGTATACGTCCACAAAAAGCACCTGTAGCTTCGTCTTGCAACACATACTTGAACAACTGCGTACTCGTACAGTGTGGCACAAGATGATCGAGAAAAGCAAAATTGTCTACATACTGATGCTTATCCGCTATAACCATACCACATACATAAGCTTCAGCATGCTGTCCGGATAGTTTTACATTATAGTTATTACGGCTAACGCCCGTATTGAAAGTCATATTATTGATCAATACATTTGATGCTTCGAGCTGATGAACAAATGTATTTGTCAAACGAGTAACTTTATCTGAGTTTTCTTCCAAGTCGTAATAATCGACAAGAGCATTACGTCCGGCGAAGATTTCGGTAACCTGCGTTGCTAAAAACTGAGATTCATCTACAGTATGATCACAAATAAGTAATTTCACCTGAGCATCATCCTCGGCTATAATCAGAATACGGCGATTAACAAGACTATTAAATTCACTCTTCAATATATTGATCAGCTGAATAGGCTCTTCTACGACAACACCCTTAGGCACATAAATAACAAAACCATCTTGAGCAAACATTGTATTGAATGCGACAATTCCGTTTTTATCTATATCTGCTATCTGCCCATAATATTTAGAAAACACCTCGGGCTTTTCTTCTGCAAAATGCTTGAAACTACCAACAAATACCCCGCTCGGATAATTTACCTTTGGCTTATGTTCTTCATGAAATATATCATTGAGAACAAAGTAAAGATTTGTAGTCAAATTAGGAATTTCACACCTAAAAGCAACATATGGGTTCCCTGTGAATGGCAACCTGTTAATATTGAGAGCAAAGTCAGGTAAAAATTCCGCTGCAACATCCAGATAGAGATAATCCTCCATCTTTTTGGTGGGGAATCCATGTTCTTTAAAAATATTTAGTGCTTTATCTCGAAGACTATTCATCCCTGATAAAGACTTTGCATCAATCTTATCTCTATACTGGGTAAATATGTCTATATATTGATTTTCTATCATTCTTCAAAATCTTTAATAATCCAATCGTATCCTCTTTCTTCCAATTCCAGAGCCAATTCAGCTCCTGCGCTTTTTACTATACGTCCTTTGTATAATACGTGAACATAGTCAGGCTTAATATAGTCTAGTAAACGTTGATAGTGGGTAATAACCACTGTAGCATTATCCTTGCTCCTCAACTTGTTTACACCGGCTGCAACAATACGCAAGGCATCGATATCAAGCCCTGAATCTGTCTCATCAAGTATTGCTAACTTTGGCTCTAACATAGCCATTTGGAAAATCTCGTTACGTTTTTTCTCTCCTCCCGAGAAACCTTCGTTCACCGAACGTCCCGCAAGGTCTTTGTCTAGTTCAACTAATTGACGCTTTTCACGCATCATTTTCAAAAAGTCTGAAGCTGAGATAGGCTCCTCACCTTTATGCTTACGAATTTCGTTTAAAGAAGCGCGCATAAAGTTTGTCATACTTACTCCCGGTATTTCTACAGGGTATTGAAAACTGAGGAACAACCCTTCACGAGCTCTATCTTCAGGATCCATTTCCAAAAGATCATGTTCTCTGAAAGTTACTTCGCCTTCTGTTACCTCAAAATTGGGATTACCTACCAAAACGGAAGCAAGAGTACTTTTTCCGGCACCATTAGGCCCCATTATTGCATGAATTTCTCCCTCATTTACAACAAGATCTAATCCCCTTAATATTTCTTTGCCTTCAACATTGGCATGTAAGTTCTTTATGTTTAATAAATTTGCCATTATTATTATATGTTGTTTAAAATAAAAATCTTAGTTACAGCTATCCATTTAACACTAAGATCTGATATATGTTCAAGCCACCATGGCTTTCGAATGCAAAAATAGTAAATAAAACACAAAAATAGCCCGTTTTTAACAGGCTATTAGTTATTTATTAAATCTATAATGTTTCTTTTCTAATAAATTAAACTATTTAACAAACTAATAGTTCCCATATTTCAAATGAGCAGGGTTTTTATTCCTAGAAACTCATTTCTACTACAACAGGACAATGGTCAGAAAAGTTTATTTCGCTCAGAATTGCTGCATTATTAAGTCGTGGGCGAGCTTCTTCCGTAATAACATGATAGTCTATACGCCACCCTAAATTTTTACCTCTGGCTCCTGCCCTATAACTCCACCAGCTATACTTCTCCGGACTTTGATCATACACACGAAAAGTATCAATAAGTCCTGTATCTATAAACTCATCAAACCACTGACGCTCTTCAGGTAAAAATCCCGAGCTTTTGGTATGTCGTTCAGGGTGATTAATATCGATAGGTTTATGACAGATATTGTAATCTCCGCAAATAATGAGTTCGGGTCTTTCTTTACGTAAATCGTTTATAAAATGTGTAAAATCGGCCAGAAATTTCATTTTTATGTCCTGACGGATATCCCCCATTGTACCGGAGGGTATATAAACACAAATCACAGTGACATCTCCATAGTCGGCACGTAATACACGCCCTTCTCTATCATAGTCAGGAATCCCCATTCCTATTTTCACCAAATCAGGCATACGTTTGGTCAAGATACCAACTCCGCTATATCCTTTTTTTTCGGCAGGATGAAAATAGTAATTATACCCCAATGATTGGATAGTCAATACATCGATCTGATCTTCCGTAGCCTTTATTTCCTGCAAGCATAAAATATCAGGAGACTCTTGTTCAAGCCATTGATAAAGACCTTTATTTACAGCGGCACGTATGCCGTTTACATTATATGATATTACTTTCATTTAATTAAAATGGATTAAGTCAACTTGATACCTTCGTTTTCGGCAGCTTTAACTTTCTTAAATAAGTCGGAGGCAAAAACAAAATCATTAAAATCTTCATTTGTAGAAGATATGACGTCTTTGCTCGAACCTTGCCACTCGAGTTCGCCTTCCTTGATAAAATTGATTCGTTCACCAATACCCATTACCGAGTTCATATCATGAGTGTTGATAACGGTCGTAATATCATACTCTTTTGTGATATCATGTATCAAATCATCTATAACGAGAGATGTTTGAGGGTCAAGTCCGGAGTTTGGCTCGTCGCAAAACAAATATTTTGGATTGAGGGCTATGGCACGAGCTATGGCTGAACGCTTCATCATACCTCCACTAATCTCTGATGGATATAGGTGACCTGCATCTCCAAGATTTACCCTTTCAAGACAGAATTTAGTTCGTTTCTCCTGCTCTATTTTGGTCATTGAGGAGAACATCATTAAGGGGAAATTGACATTTTCGAAAACAGTCATGGAGTCAAATAAGGCCGATCCTTGAAAAATCATCCCCATCTCTTGGCGCAAATCTTTCATCTCTCCAAGGCTCATTTTTGTAAGATCACGTCCGTCGTATAATATTTGCCCACTTGAAGGGCGCATCAAGCCTACGAGATTTTTAAGAAGAACCGTTTTTCCCGAACCACTTCGTCCAATAATAAGGTTGGTTTTCCCTGCTTCGAAAAGAATATTTATATCCTTCAGAACGTCTCGTTCATCAAATGATTTATATAAGTTCTTTACTTCTATCATGACATCATCAATTGAGTGATCAGCAAGTCTGAAACAAGAATAAGAATACTACCCATAACTACCGAATCGGTACTAGCTTTGCCCACATCCAACGATCCGCCCCGTGCTGAGTAGCCATAATAAGAGGCCACAGTTGACATAATGAAAGCGAATATTATAGTTTTAACAATAGCATACCATACATAAAATTCTTTGAAATAGAATTGAAGTCCATACTGAAAAGTATCAGCAGGCATCACTTGTCCTATTATACAAACTGCATATCCGCCTATTACACCAAAAAACATACTAAGAACAACAAGTACCGGGATGAAAGTCATCAAAGCGATTACTTTAGGCAAAATGATATAATTGGCAGAATTCACACCCATTATTTCCAATGCATCTATTTGTTCTGTAACTTGCATCGTACCTATTTCGGACGCGATATTAGACCCGACCTTTCCTGCCAAGATAAGACACATAATCGTCGATGAGAATTCCAAGATTAGTATCTCTCTGGATACATAACCAACCGTATAACGTGGCATGAAGGGAGAATCAATATTCAACTTTATCTGAACCACAATAACAGCACCGATGAAAAAGGAGATTATTATTACAATCCAAATTGAGTTTACTCCTAATTTGCTTATTTCGGCTAGATACTGACGAAGAAAAACACTCCATTTCTGAGGTCTGGTGAAAACCTTTTGCATGAGGAGCGCGTAGTGTCCAAGTTTATCTAAAAGAGAAATTATAAACATATTTGTTTTTTCAGAGATTTATAAACATGAACAAAGATACATTTTTTTGTATAATTCTCAGATTTCAATCGAATGGAATGTATTAAGAGAACATTTTTTGAAAAATTTTCACTTATCTTATGAGTTATAGGAAATCAATCCTATCAATAACAACCTAGCAGGTTTGATTTGTAGTGTATTATAAATCCTTAATTATAAGACTTCGGATTGCAAATCCGAAGGGACAAAGAAAACTGTTCGAAAATAATACATCTATTTTCTTTTCTCTAAGTATATGATAGATTTAAAAGCTATCTTATATCCAATAAACACCCCCAATATTATAAGTAATATATAATTGAAGATTATATCATCTTTGTATAAATCAAATATAAAATATATAAAGAAGTATATATAAAAACAATAGCTTACAATTATTTGAGAATATATACATATAAAGCTCACAAATCCATCAGACTGATAATACAGCTTTTTCCCCGTTCTCTTTTTAGAAACTAGAAATCCAATTAATTCAAAAACAGAAATAACAATTAGTAATATCCATAATCCAGTTAAAGTATACATTACGGTAGGAAGACAAGAAGATTCAATTAATTCATAAAAAAACAGACAATACATCGTTGTTAAGATACACATTGATATAAGAAATTTCTCTCTTAGCTTGGTTATATTTTTCATAAAAATAGAAATTATATTTTCTTCTTTTTTTCTTCTCTTGTTCTATTTTTTCAGGACAAGCATCATCTGAGTCTTTACTAGGAGTATCCAGGATAGTTTAAAATGGATTATAGATACTTGTACGATTCATATTCGGATTACAAATCCGAAGGAACGAGGGGAAATGAGAATAAAGATATTTCTTAATTTGGAATATATAAAAAAAATTCTCTTTGTCCTCCTGTTTTCCTCTTAATTTCGATACTCCCTTTATCATATTTTTTTATAATAGAGTCACCCACACTTACAAAATTGCATGAATCAGGATAAAAATCTACTGTTATATCTAAAGTATCATTATTAATTATATGGACTTGGATCATCTTAGCCGCATGATTCCAGTTATCAATATATTTATCTATTATTTGTCCCTCATAACTTGAATTTATAACATCTATAGCATATTCTTTTCTACTACTAATATTACAAGACAAAAATAAACACATCATAAATAAATAAGATATAAATTTCATATATGTATTTAATATTTTAAGTAAATATGAATTTAGTTTTTGATTCTAAAGAATTTTCAGAAAAAAGTCGATGGACTATGAATCAGTTCAATAGAATATATTCTACTACGAACCAACATGGATTTTCCCATTAAAACAACACATATCTTTGGCATAATTTATACCAACAATCATATACCAATATGATGAAGACATCACTTGATCTGATCTTTTACACTCGGGCTGAGCATCCTATAGCCAAGAACAAACTTAATGAAAAAGGTGACAAAAGTAACAGCTTTTTGTATATATTTCTCTGTCACCTTTTTATTCCCTTAAGTCATATATAGATAAATAATCCTGCCAATGATGATATTAGCAGGATTGAATTATAGTGGATTGCAAATCCTTAATTATAAGTCTTCGGATTTCAAATCCGAAGGGACGAAAGTGGCGAATAATAATAATAATAATAATAATCTAACATATAAGAAACTTATATATACTCCTCTCCGTTTATTTAAATCTAGTTTCAAATTGCCTTGATACCCCTGTTTTTTTCTTAATAGTTATATAACTATCACCTTTATGTTTAATAATAGAGTCATAAGGAGATGCAAAAGCCCAAGACTTCGAATAGAACTCTGCAATAACTTGAATTGTACCCTTATCTTTTGTTGTTATTTCAAATGTATACACATCATGGTTCCAAGAATCTTTGTAAATCTTTGTAATAAGTCCTGTGTAGTCCTCGTTAATACATGCTTGTCTATATTCCTTATTACTACCTGCTATACATGAAAAAAAATATTATAACAACAAAACAATATTTTTTAATCTTCATTATTTATTTTGTTTTATGTAAATACAAAGGAGATGTTGTATATGTTCTTTTTACGCTCCCAGAAAAAAGAGTTTTTGATCCAACAGAATATCCTATACTTCTCATATTCCAATTTGTTCCTGCTTTTTCGTCATATTTATAACTACCAGTCTGACCTATTTCAACAGGATTTGATTGAACTACATCTTTACTCGTTCCTATAGTTAAGCCGCCTGCACCTCCATCTAGTGCCCATGCTGGCCCTTTTAAAGTTTCAGCTGTTGGAACTGCATCTCCAACGTAATTTCCAACAACTCCACTGATACCATGAGAGAAATCAATTCCAAAAACAAAGCCTCCCGTTAAATTTATAAATACACCATCACTTGGTATATATCCAAGATTTAATTGAGCACTATATCCCAAAAGAAAGAAGGTTGTTACCCAAATGGTCAGTCATATAGTAATGATAAACTCCTCCGTCTATAGGATCCTCCGTCAATCACTGGCTATCTCTATAGCTAATAACAAACTTAATGAAAAAGTGACAACCAACGATCACAGGAGCGAAGCGTATGTAAAAGTTACAGCTTTTTGCATATATTTCTCTGTCACCTTTTTATTCCCTTAAGTCATATATAGATAACTAATCCAGCCAATGATAATATTGGCAGGATTAGTTTATATCAAATAAATATACTGATTACTATTAATCTTCGAGCAAATCCGAAGGGACGAGGAAGTACTGCCTATCGGCACTGAATTCTGTGTATGGGAATTAAACTATCTTTATTTATTATTTTATATGTTTTTGTTATAATCTCATAGTCCATATTTAATTGAGAATAATCTTTATATCCAGCAATAGAATCTTTAAATATTGTTAAAGCGTTAATATTAAGCATATCTTTACTGCAGATACTATGTGCATTGTAAAAGACTATTAAATAACCGTCAAAAAAGGTATAACCATCAATTCTGTCTGCATCATAATAAAAATCAGTACTGATTTTTATCAAACAATTTGAGAAGTTATCAAATGATATAGTTACTATTCTTTTTCCTTTCATAGGATATTTATACTTAATTTTCTGTTCCTCAATAACTTCTTCTATCTTGTCAGTAAGAGATTTATTCATTATATTAGTCAAGTCTTTTTTTCTATTATTCTTTTCTATACAAGAAATAAAGATTAAAAGTATTAACACTAAGAATATTATTTTCTTTTTCATTACTTACTATTAATTATCTTACCAATTTTTATATCCTAATACAGTTTTTCTAAGTTGAGTCGTACTTTTAATCGGCCCTAGCAATTTACTCGTTGTTTTATCATTAAAATAAATTAGACTTTGGCTATTTTTATGATAAATAAAATGTTTAGGGTATGCAGTAGGATATTTTTTATTTACACTCTTGGCATTATTATATCTTTTTGCTAAGTTAGACATATCCCCTCCTTCATATCCGAACGGTGAAATTTGCCCTGATGCCATTTTTGTATCATCTCCACCAGGATGCGTATGCATATTAAAAATCATATCTTCATCTCCATATAAGCCATGCCTATAACCAACAGCTTCGTCCGAAAAACTTGTTCTAAGCACGTAACGGTTTCCTCCTTTTGTGGATTGATAGCCGTCTAATCCCCATTCTACATCTGAATTATCTGAGGCAAACTTAAATACATTAAATGCATCGTTTACATTAGACGTTGCTACAAAAGAAAAATCATTTTTCCAACAAATGCAGGTAATATTTCTTTATCATCTACATTTAGCGACCTGTTGGTAATCATAGTATACCCATATTGATCTTTTTTTGTTGCAACTAACTGATCATGTTTATCTTCCGTTTTCAAAGCAAGAATAATCTTACCATCTTCTCCTATTAAATAAATATCCATACCATCTGGATCTATATATTTCAGTGGATTATTTGCTACATAGACATATGGAGATATTGAATAATATTTCTCTGCTAACGGATCAACTGTTGTAAACCTTCCCACTGCACTTTCATAATACCTTGCCGAATAATCATACAGGTTCAATCCGTGCTTCTGATCCAGCTCATTGCCATTGTATTTGTACGGCTGTTTCTTGTGTTCATCTACAGTATTCTCTGCAAAAGCTGTTCCGAACGGATAGTAATGATTTCTTTGGGTTACCGTACCGCTTGCATTCACCACCACACGGTTGTTACCCAAGTGGTCAGTCATATAGTAATGATAAACTCCTCCGTCTATATATCCTCCGTCAACGATTGGCTATCTCTATAGCCAAGAACAAACTTAACTAAAAAGGTGACAAAAGTAACAGCTTTTTGTATATATTTCTCTGTCACCTTTTTTCTACCCTTAAGTCATATATAGATAAATAATCCTGCCAATGATGACATTGGCAGGATTTAATTATAATGGATTAACAATGTAAGGGGCACTTATTTCAATTGCCTTTCTTATTGATATATAATTTATAATAAGCACTCTCGACAAAAGGTCGTTGAACATATATTGTATCTCTGAGTTCATTCATTTCTGATAACATTTTTTCTCCCATCCAAGCATAAAATCCTATATTATTTTTAATCAAATATTTAAGCTTATTACCACTAGAATCCAATATTAAATCATCTACAGCAATGTCTGTAGAGTATATTCCTCCAATACTTATTTTCTTTTTCGAACCATCTTTATAGTTTACAGTTGCAGCTATACGAATATCTATCTTGTATTGACTTTTATATAATTTTACTTGCTTGAGTTCCTTGTTAATTTCTTTCAAGATGTTGCAATCTTCAATTTTGGCATCTAAAATACCATCTTTTTGGTTGTCATCTATAAAAGTGGGTATCCTTAATTGTAAATCATCCCAATTGCGAGCCCTAGAGTTAACAAATATATAATTATAATATAATACATCAATAGAGTTTATACCACTGTCACATGTATCTGCAATATTTTCATATGACCCAATTCTTGATTGTTGCTTATTCGTATTGTGATTGCAAGAGAATACTAACAGAATAAAAATTGTAATAAATATAGCTTTCATTTCTATAAAAATTTAGGAGATACAGAATAACGTCGCCCTTTCCTATTTTGTATTGTAGGAGTTCTACCATTGCTTGTCGGAGAAGAAACTCGAACTGAAAGGACAAAATAACTACTTCTATAGGAGCCGTAAGGAATTTCACCATTCATTCAAAATAGTGAATCCAGTCAATATTATCATTGGCAGGATTGGTTTGTATTACTTTATTAATCTTTGTATTGCCAATCCGAAGAGACGGCAGTTGGGCTTATTGTCAAAAATGCTCACAGTAGTTCAACTCTTCAAATCCTAACTTTTCTTTCTCCGTAAACCATTCATAATAACCGCTATTTTTCTTAATTAAATATACTAGAGGAAAGTTGAAATTTTGTAAAACACCATTTATGTAGATATATTTGACATCGGAGTCTTGACATAAACATAATTCGCTTGTTGTACCATCTTTATGGTATAGAATACATAGAATCCGAGCATCTTTTGAGGCAATAAAGTTTCTAGGTTGTTGTTGTATTTCTTTCTCAATGTCCATTAAAACATTACAATCTTCTATTACTTTACTTATAACGCCTTCATAATCAGATGTCGAATTTTCTAACGGCATACTTTTACTGTTTTTTATATCACTACATTTCATATTTAATGGAGAGATAAAAGAATAGTTATAGTAATAGACTTTGATTGAATCTAGGTTACCATTATTACATCTGGTTCCACTTGCTGTCTTGTTGTTACAAGCTAACAAGAATAACATTGAGAATAACAATATGATTAAATATTTCATATTTATCTTCCCCCTCCCCTTAAAGTTCTTAGAATGCTTGGTACAATTGAGCGTTGTTTATTCATTATGTTAAGTCTAACAGCTGGCATTAATAAGCCCGTACTAATTGGACTAGTCACAGTAATAAAAGAGCCCTTATCGTGGTCAGGTCTGACATAATTTAATGGAAATTCTCCATTATTGTACGCTGTATTCCTTTCAGAACCTCTAATAACACGTCTTTCTTCCTTAAAATCATATTGAGAGTCATTGACATATCTATATCCATTTGATTTATACCCAGCATCCTCCATAAAACCGTTCGGATCTTGTATTCTCCTAACATTATGGTCTGCTTCATGTTCTAAAATCGTTGCGGGGGACAATACATGTCCTTCATTTGTCTTTATTCCTAAATTAGGATTCCATTGAATATAAGGGGCACTACCATCCCTTGTATAGGTTATTCTCTCCATACTTTAAATTTATAGTAAGGTCTTTGGAGGTTGCTGCAAGCTGCATGAATTCACCTCCCCCATTACGAATATTATGGTCATATGCAATTAAAAAATTAGATATAAAATTATTTTTCGTTTTTGGAGCCTCTTTATGATTAGACCCATTAAAAACCCAATGTTGCTCATTTCCATCGTCATCCTTATAAAATATCCACCATTAGAATCTATATATTTCTCAGCCAACATATCAACTGTAGTAAACCTACCCACTGCACTTTCATAATACCTTGCCGAGTAGTCATAGAGATTCAAACCGTGCGTCTGATGCAGTTCCTTGCCATTGTATTTGTACGGCTGCTGCTTCTGTTCATCGACTGTGTTTTCTGCAAAAGCTGTTCCGAACGGATAGTTATGATTTCTTTGAGTTACCATACTGCTTGCATTCACCACCACACGGTTATTTCCCAAATGGTCTGTCATATAGTAATGATACACCCCTCCTTCTATATATCCTCCGTCAACCAGCATGCTATCTCTATAGCTAAGAACAAACTTAACGAAAAAGTGACAAAAGTAACAGCTATTTGTATATATTTTTCTGTCACTCTGTTTATTCCCTTAAGATCATTATAGATAAATAATCCTGCCAATGATAATATTGGAAGGATTAAATTATAGTGGATTGGAAATCCTTAATTATAAGTCTTCGGATTACAAATCCGAAGGGACGAGGCAGGATAGAGCTTATCATTCCTTATTTTGAGCTATTCTTACGAAGGTACAAAACTGCAGATTTAGCAAATTTATATCCGATATATACACCTGCTAATAAAATTATTATATAATTAAAGACAACCGATTTTTCATATAGTCTTCCTAATATATATACAATTGTGTATATAAAGAACAAGAGAAAGGATATATATTCTGAATATAGACAAATGAAAATTAAAATACGTTTCATTCCTTATTTTTTTTATTGTCAATAAATTCCATAATACCACTTAAAACAACAAGAATTGATGCTATAATTATAAAAAACCAAACTACTTGTATATATTTATAACTATTAAACTGATCTTTAAAGATAAAAGAAAAGATAGCAATAATTAATACAGGTATCATCAAACTCTTACCAATTTTAATAATATTTTTTTTCATTATATCCTATTTTAATTCTTTTGGTAAAGGTAATGGAAACCAATCATTAGGTAATGGCGTAGGGCTAGGCGGTACAACAGGAGTTATAGGACTAGGAGTAATGGGAGCCGGAGCTGGTATCGGAGTGGGAGTTATTGGCAATATAGGTGCAGGTGCACTTGGAGAAGGATCCTTTTCTTCCGAAGGTATTGGCTCATACTCATTAAATATCCCCTTTACCTGTCCATATGCAATTGTTCCTGAAACCCCACCCCAAAGAATACGTTGCCAAATACTAAAGTTTTTATTCCATTTAGGATCAGAACCACCTCCATTATCCCAATTGGGATTTGGCATATTATCAACAATTGCTTTAGCTACTTGTGCTTTAGCTAAATCTAGAGCTTCCTTGGCTTTTCTATCCTGTTTATCCTGCCATGTTCCATATATACTGGTCGTACCGCCCACTGTTAATAAATGATTCATAACCTCTTCAGATCTGTCTCCATCGACATAATGATTATATATAGTGACTGAAGTTGAACCTACCAGGCTATTGCATTTTCCTATATTCTTTCGGAATAAGACTATCTGGTGCAATAATAAAAATAGCTTTTTCCTCTCTTAAATTACCAGTAAAAATCATGGAGTCTTTAGTTAGTTTTAATAATCTGCGAATGGATGATTCTCCAATTATAATAGTACTATCATCCTGTAAATTCCATTTCTCGGTACGAATTACATCATATGGAGTTTCATGTTTTTCAAAAATACCATTTTCTCGAACAAACACCAACCATTTTCCGTTCTTATCTAAATAGTCAAAGTAAAAAACAGAATCACTACTCGTATCTAACCAATAATTAAATCCCTTGTCACCAACAATAAGACTTTTTGTAGACCTTTCGTTATTACATGACAATAAAATTGGAAAAAGAATAAGTAATATATAGTATCTAGTCATCTTTCTTTTATTTCTTTTATTTCTTTTATTTCTTTTATTTTTATTTCAAAACTTTGAAAATTTGGTTTAAAATCCAACTTATAATGTGAACCTTTAGGTAAAAGTTTATTAAATTCGCTCACTCTATTGCTTATTGATTCATAGCCTGCTTTCGAATCCATTAAATAACTTGCATAACCTCCAACTATCTGATATTGAAAGTCCTTTGTCGTTTTTGTATATGATTTATGTGAAACTTGTGCAGAATATGCTACTTTTTCTGCATCTATTTTAGAAGTTCTATCTCCGTCTTCCCCATGCTTTGCTATTTTATGGGCATTCTCGTGAACCAATGTACTAACTAAATTATTTACATCATCTAATAGAGAGGCTATCTTACCTCCATCTTTATTAATCCAAATATTTCCACCAGAAGCAAAAGCCATAGGTCTCTTTTCTGAAGAAGAACCTCCAAATTCATATAAACCAGCTGTACCTCGGGGATTATCCCCTATAGGCACCATACCTTTTGCGTAAACAGAAATACCGGCATCTGGCAAATAATGACCAATAATATTTGCTACTGTCTGACGATTTTCTTAAGACGAAAGATTAACTTCAGATAATAATCTTTTTTCTCCTCCGATATTAACATATATATTTGAACCCGTTTTAGTCCTTTCTTCCAAAACTCCAGCTGAATTGAAAATATCATTTCTTCCATCAGGATCAATCCTGTTTATTGGGTTATTAGAGCAATAATGGTATTGAGATAACCAAGGTTTCTTCTCCGCCATTGGATTCACACTTGTAAATCTTCCTATAGCACTTTCATAATACCTAGCCGAGTAATCATACAGGTTCAATCCGTGCATCTGATCGAGTTCCTTACCATTGTATTTGTAGGGCTGTTTCTTCTGTTCATCTACGGTATTCTCTGCAAAAGCTGTTCCGAACGGATAGTAATGGTTTCTTTGGATTACCGTACCGCTTGCATTTACGACCACACGGTTGTTACCCAAATGGTCAGTCATATAGTAATGATACATCCCTCCTTCTATATATCCTCCGTGAATCACTGGCTATCTCTATAGCCAAGAACAAACTTAACGAAAAAAAAATGACAACCAGCGGTCACAGGAGCGAAGCGTATGTAAAAGTAACAGATTTTTGTATATATTTCTCCGTCACCTTTTTCCTACCCTTAAGTCATATATAGATAAATAATCCTGCCAATGATGATATTGGCAGGATTAATTGTTATAGGGTATTAAAAATCTTGGATTTATAAATCTTCGGATTATAAATCCGAAGGGACGAAAGACGAACAATCTATTGTAGAAATATCTTTTGATATTGACTGTCGTAATAACTCAAGAAACTCTTTGTTTTTATTTGTTTTTAAATATTCGTCTAAATATTGTAAAACCTTGTCTCGCGATTCAAAACGAAGTTTTGTATAAAACAAGTCAGCTAATGCCTGATCATCTTTAGGATTATTCGACAGATAGCTATTGATACTCAATATAGCTTGTTCATAATAAAAGTATCTTTTTAAAGGATCTCCTTCATTTAGTGCTAACATTGATTTGATATACATCTCTTTTTGATATGGCCTATAAAAACGATCTACAGGTAGGGCATTCATAAAAGCAATACCTTCTTTATACTTCTTCAACAAGAAATACAAGGATATTTTTGTATTGACTATCTGATTATTATTTATCGAAGTACTATCCAATATATCAAGAGCTTTTTCCAACAATTGCTTATCGCAATTAGAATAATATTCCTCAATATAGCTTAATGCCTGTTCGTATTTGATGTTATCTTTTTGTGAACAAGCTGAAATACTTACAATAAATAAAAATATAATGAGTAAATTCTTCATCTATTTATTTTTTAAAAGTCCAACTATGGGTAAATGTTTTTGGCCAAGGTGCTATGCCGTGATAGACTACTGGTGTACGCCCCTCAGGTTTAGTCACCCACCAACTTCCTGAAGCTTTTATTGAAGAAAAGTTTTTATTAGAGTTTATATCAGATGCAGGAATAACAATAGAGGCACGTGTAGTATTTGTTCCATACTCTTTAATATCCCCATTAGGGCTGCTTGGTGGCTCTTGCATAGCCCTTGAATATGTTTTATCTCCATACTTAACATCTACTCTGCTTGAACTACTTAGATCTCCATCTACTTGCGTGAACTTAGTCTTATTTGTTACAGTAACACTAACTCCAGTAAAGGTTTTACCTGACTCATTACTCTTTGATATATTACCTTTTACATTTTGGGCGTTTACTCCAATTTGAACATTACTCGTTTCTCTTACCCTAATGGCCTGCATACCAACTTTTTCATCAAAGGCAACAAAACCTATTATTTCTGTACTTGTTTCAGGGAAATTGTAAGCCATGCCAATATGAGACAGTAAAGCGTTATCATTCCCAATGTATGTATACCCATTCGGAGTGCTTTTTGCGGATGTTGCTTGATCATTCCAAATAATATTGTTGTCTTTATCTGTCACCCAATCCATGCCCGTAGGATCAGTAATTCTAATAGGATTATTCCCTGCATAATGGTACGGCGACCAACTATAGTAATTTTCTGCATGCGGATCAACCGTTGTAAACCTCCCCACCGCTCTTTCATAATACCTTGCCGAATAATCATACAGATTCAATCCGTGCATCTGATCCAGTTCCTTGCCGTTGTATTTACATGGCTGTTTCTTCTGTTCATCTACAGTGTTTTCTGCAAAGGCAGTTCCGAACGGATAGTAATGATTTCTTTGGATTACCGTACCGCTTGCATTCACCACCACACGGTTGTTACCCAAATGGTCTGTCATATAGTAATGATAAACTCCTCCTTCTATATATCCTCCGTCAACTAGTATGCTATCTCTATAGCTAAGAACAAACTTAACGAAAAAGTGACAAAAGTAACAGCTATTTGTATATATTTTTCTGTCACCCTGTTTATTCCCTTAAGATCATTATAGATAAATAATCCTAAGAATAATGAAACTCACAGAAAGGTTGAATTATCATGTATTAGAAATTTTATTTCACATTTATAATTATTGTATATACATTACTTAATCTTTAACACTCTTAATAATATTAGGCAGGCAATAAACTCTTTGTATATTCTAAAGATAACTATATATAAAAAGCAGATTACAGCTTAAGAAAAGTTGTAATCTGCTTTTATATAATTAACCTTTAATACGTAATATCACTTCTCTGTAACCATGAGTGTGGCTTTATCGATTCCCTGCGAAACATCTATAACAAATTTATATGCTTTGCCTTTTGTTAGCGTTTTACCGGGAGCTAATGCAATATTACCTTTATCTACCCCATTTACTGATTGTCCTTGTCCTATAATAAAGACTTCACTATTCACTGTAAGGGTCTCTGGGCCGAATGATGGAGCCCAATCTTTTGTATGAAAAAACACAAAATTAACTCTGTCTGCGATTATAGTCTCTCCTGCAACAAAAGTTATTTGAAATATACCATTTCCCATAGGAACCATACATACACCTTTTTGGGGATCCCATCCTGTATTTTTCAATGAAGGTTTTCCTTGACTATCACCAATAAGCCATATTGTGCCAGTCCCATCAGCTTTTAAACTTGCCAGATTTTCACCATCCATCACTTCTACCTTCAAGTATTTTAAGGAAAAGTCTGCACTTATACGGTATTTACCATCGATAGCATTGAATATAAGCTTGTCATCATTTTTAGAGAAAAAGTCTTGATCTACCCACCATTCGTCAAAGCCATCGATACCATCAACCTTAACTTCCTGTCCTTTGGTTAACTGTAAATCTATCTTAAAGTTATCATCGTCAATTTTTTCCATTTCAGTACCATTTATTGCATAAGCGACAATAAATGGGGCTGCCGTATAATCGAAAGTGTTGAATAAGATTGTATACTCGCCAGATGTAAGATTAGAGAATGTAATATCATTAGTTGATCCTTGAGATATCCCATTATCCTCCCATCCAAAATTTATAGAATTACCTATAGAAGTAACAGTCGGACTCTTAATAAAACCTTTAATCTTTTGGGGAAGATTCGTAGTCAATGCATAACGATTTTCACCGATGCGTTCCATTCGGTATTCCTTGTCTTTGGTCACAAAAGTTAAGTAAGGGTATTGAGGTCTGATAAGAGGAAGTTCGTATGTTTTATCAGTAGTTGTAAAATTTATATTCTGTAAAACAAACTCAAGCTTAGCTATACCATCAGGAATTTCTTTCAAAAATGGTACAAATATCTTACCCGAGTACTCTCCCTCTGTTTTAGTTCTAATGACTACATCTGATACGATCTTTTCTCCATAATAAAGCTTAACCTTAAGTGTAGAAAGAGGTACATCATCTGATACATTTACTTTAAAAGGTAGACTATCTCCAAACATTGCATTAGAAAACTCTGTTTGAATATTCATAGTGGGATTTCCAGTTTTTTTGTCGCTATCATCGTCCGAGCACGATAAAAATAATGCTACAGAGAGTAAAGATATATATATAAATATTTTCATAATTTTTAAGATATTATAATTATTAATTAAACCAACGATAAGAAACAACCGATTGAGCTGGAACTTCATGTGTAAAGCTCTTTGTTCCATCATAGACATTTATTTTTTTCAACTTACTAGATTTATTTAGTATAACAAGGGCATAACTGCCATCAGTATTCTTAAATGCTGAATGAATTAGCTCCATATCTTTATATCCAGAGGTACCTATGCGTAGAGCTTCGGGTTTAACTACAGAAGAAAGGTGAGATATTATGAAATAATGAGAATTACGAGTAATTGTTTTATAATCTACTTTATTGAGATCAACCGCCCCATAACATACGTCACACCCACCAGGTCTAAATGGACCTCGCTCTGTATCCAGCATCAGATTCCATACAATCACAGCTTTACACCAATTATTTATAGTGCCTAATGCTATTTCCTCCATATCATCTATCAAACGTTTCTGAAAATTGTGACCATCATTCCATGTCCCAATTGAAGTCTCTGTAAATATAAGTTCTTTCTCCGGATTTGCATGATGGATATCTAGAAGCTCATCTTTACTTCCTCCATAATTATGATATGCTGCACCTGCAACATATTGAGAAGTTTCAACATCTTTATAAATCTTTAAAGGAAACTGAGTTTGATCTTTAGTATCATCTTTACCCCTATCATAGTCATAATTATGATCATACAAATATATCTTTGTTGTTACTCCCGCTTTTTTAAATTGAGGGCCTAAAGCTGTTTTTACAAACTCATTCTGTTCTTTCCAGCCCATAAACATAGAAGCGGAATTACCTCTGTTTAAAGGCTCATTTTGAGGGGTTATTGAGTATATTTTAATACCATGATCTTGCATTGCTTTTATCCACTTCACAAAATAGACAGCATAATCCTGATAATATTTTGGATTTAGTTGACCACTTGTCCATGAGTTATAAGCTCTCAAGTCCTTCAAATTATTAACTTTCATCCAAAGAGGTGCAGTCCAAGGAGAACCCATAACTTTTATATTTGGGTTGATTGTTAATATTTCCTTGAGTATAGGTATTACATATTCTAATTCCTCACTCTGCAAAGCAAAGTTTTCGAGCCCCTCTTTATCACAACAAGTATATTCACTGAGTGAAAAATCAGAACAGCCGATAGCTATTCTGACATAGCTATACCCAGCGCCACCTTTCTCTGAAAATGTTTCATTCAGAAATTTATCACGATCAAGCTTTTGCATTTGCAGCAAATTATAGGCCGTAGATCCAGTTATGGCAGCGCCAAAACCATCCATTATCTGATATGTTTGATTCGCTATCAAGTTAATTGTTAGAGGAGACATATTATCTGCCTTTTCGCTAAACGGAATCTCTTGTTTTACAAATTCTAAAGATCGTGTATTAGTGGTGACATATACAGTCACCACTTTATCATTTACAGTTATATCATCTATCTCATCCTTATTACTTATTCTACTCCCACTACAAGAAAAAAGGACTATAATGGATAAGAATAGAGTAAAAGTATATTTCAGTATATTCATTTTTGTTTTTCTATTTGTATGATATAACTTTTAATACCCCTCATTTTGGACTATATTGGGGTTATTATCAATCACAGATAATGGAATCGGCAACCTTTGAGAGTTTTTTGTAAAACTCCATTTTATAGGAGTTCGCCCACTATCCTTTACAAAAACATTATTCATAACGCTTTCAACTAAGTCTAAGCGAATCAAATCAAACCAACGTTGGCCCTCAAATGCCAACTCCATTCTACGTTCTTTCATCAGTGCTTCAAATAGTTTATCTTTACTTGATTTATCGTCATTAGATAAATTTGGCAATTGAGCTCTTTTTCTGATAGTATTAATAATATTGGCGGCACCATTTAGATCCGGTGAAGATTTTAATAACAAAGCTTCTGCTTTGAGTAGTAATATATCTGCATAGCGCAAATGAATGATACTACTTTGAGATGAACGACATTTGTACATGAAAGGATAATTATCTTTAGGATAATAAAGAGACCATCCACATTCGTAATATACGATAGATTCCTTATAGCGTTTAACATCATTCTGTATTTCATAAAGTTTTATTAGATCTCTTGAAGGTGTTACCCATTTATTCCATGTAAAATTTGCATCCCAATTGAGCAAATCTCGTCCAAACATCATGTAACACCAATTGCCTCCTCCTGCAACAAAATGAGCCTCCAATATAGACTCTTTTGTATTACGAGCCTTAATGTCTGTAACCTCATTATTCATGCCAAACAAAAGAGTATAATCATCAACTAAGTCTATTCCATCTGTAGCAACCTCATCGCAATACTGAACTACCTTGTCATAATCTCTTATTGGTTTTTCTGCATATACCTTTGCTAATAAAGATCTAGCGACAGTTTTAGTCATCAAAGTTTTGTCTGCATTGTTATTGTTGGGTGCATGTTGAGTCGCAAATAATAGATCTGATTCTAATTTCTTATATACATCTATTTCTGGAGTCTGAGGAGGAAAATATAATGGGTACACTTCTTCAAAATTTTCAGAGGTGATATCCGGTGCTATAACTGTAACCAAAGGTATATTTCCCCACATACGCACCATGTCAAACAATATTAATGATCTAAATATCATTCCTTGTGCTTGATATTCTTTAATTTCTGTATCGGTCAAAGATTTATCCCCAACACTATCTGCGTATATTATCAACTTGTTTGCCATCCCTACTTGCTTCAAGTAGCGATTCCAGTCTCTACTCAATACTGTATTTGTACCATCTATAGAGTTGTCTTCAAATGGCAATACTTCGGCATTAAAAGCTCCAGCATAAGCATTATCGGAGTGGCTATCTGTAAGCAATATTTTATCGATATACCATTCTTGATCCTTCAATTCGTTATAGAGAGCCCTTAATTGAGTTTCAACAGCTGCTTTATCTTTGAATACAACTTCTTTTCCGCCCTGATTGAAACCTTCTGTCACATCAGAATAATCTGATATTGGATCATGATCGAGCGAGCATGATGTGGGTGCAAGAATGATAATTCCACCTACGATAAATTTTAATATATTTTTGAGTATCATAATTACTTCGATTTATTTGTTAGAATTCTAGATTAACACCAAATACATATGATTTGCTATGAGGATAAGTACCCCAATCTATACCTTGAACGGCTCCACTATTTCCCCATTGATTAACTTCAGGGTCCATTCCAGAATAATTAGTCCAAGTCAGTAAGTTATTTGCTGTAAAATAGGGCTGTAAACGACTGATACCTAGTTTTGTCAAAACATTATTTTTTATATTATATGATAGAGAAACACTCTTCACACGCAAATAACTACCGTCCTCAATGAAATACGTAGAATTTTTCATATCAAATCGAGCTTTAGGAACATCCGTTATTTGTCCAGGGATTCTCCATCTGTTTAAAACAACGGTAGTCTGATTTTTATCATCATACATTCCTTCTGTTTCCATACGAGACGCATTGTAAATATCATTTCCGTAAGATCCCTGAATAAAAATGCTTAAAGAGAAATTTTTGTAAGAAAAATTATTTGTCAAACCAAATGTAAAATCTGGATTAGGATCTCCGATATATGTTTGGTCTCCCGGGCTAACTTTTCCATTTCCGTCTAAGTCTCTATACATAAGCTCTCCTGTTTCAGGATTTACACCATCACTTATATATCCCCAAAAACTACCTAAGGCTTTCCCCGGTCTGTTGTAAACAACACTAGCATTTACATGATCACTAGTTTTGCCATCATCGTACAAAGGCTTAGTTTGGAGTTTAGTCAATTTATTTTTATTAAATGAAATATTAAAGTCTGTATCCCAAGAGAATTGCCCTTGTATATTTCTAGAATTAACAGCAACTTCAAAGCCACTATTTTTCATTTCGCCCTCATTACGTTGTATTTTATCAATGGAACTTGCTCCTGTACTTGGCATAGTTACATTCATCAACATATCTGTAGTTTTCTTGTGATAATAATCAAGAGTTACATTCAAGCGACTTCCGAAAGCTGTAAAATCAATGCCAACATTGCTTTGTGTTGTAGTTTCCCATTTAAGATCTTTGGCTCTTAAGTTATCTTGAATTAAGATTGGTACAGCATTTATATATTTATCTTCAAACCACGGTAAACGTTGTACTCTATATCGCTGTAAATAAGCATAATCATGAATACCAGACTGATTACCAGTCTTACCCCATCCTGCTCGAATTTTGAGATCATCTAACCATTCAAAGTTTTTCATAAATTCTTCAGAAGAGATCCTCCATGCTGCAGAAGTAGACGGAAATGTACCCCATCGACTATCTGGATGTAATCTAGAAGAAGCATCTCTACGAACATTTACAGTTAATAAATATTTACTATTATAGTTATAAGCGACACGGCCAAAATACGACATCATACCCCATTCTGATCCTGCACTTCCAGTATTATCCCATGCGATTTTATTAGCTACATTTAATGTCTGAATGTCAGAAGACCTATAATGTGATCCATTGATCCAACTATTAAGATACTCGGATTCAGTATACGAAGTCCCTAACATTGTCTCTAGGCTATGTTTGTTAAAACGCTTACTATAAGTAAGTATATTATCAAAAGTTATTATAGAATTTCTATTTCTTTCATCTTTACCTGTACCATTTTGTTGACGTCCCCAACTTGTAGTTACCGGGTCTAGAAATGCTGTATTTAAACCATTTCTTCTATCAAGACTAATAGTTGACTTAAAATTTAACTCAGGCATGAAAGTAATCAACGCACTTCCTGATAAAATTAGACGATCTTCTCGTTGTTTATCATTTTTGCTTCTCTCCATATTCTCTAATGGATGAGTTATATTTGCGCCATTAAAGTCGTCATAGTACTGTTTAGGGTTATTAGGATCCCAAACAGGAGCATAAGTTGGTGTGTTTATTACAGAGAGGACAACCCCTCCACGATTAGATCCTTGTCCTGTAATTAGGTCATTTTTAGACCGATCTGAATAAGAAATATTTGCTGTAACCTTCAGCCATTTACGAACATCATTTTCGATATTTGCTCTAATATTGTAACGTTTATAAAATGCAGCATTTAATGTTCCTTTTTGATCAAGGTAGCCCGCTGATAAAAAATATTTCAATCTGTCAGTTCCATCAGAGACCGACACTTGATAACTTTGTGTACTACCTGTTTGATACGCTTCCTTAAACCAATCAGTTTGGTCTTTAAGCCCATCTGGCAATACATTTCCTAATTCTCTTTGCAACTCAACATATTGTTCTGTATTCAGAACCTTTATATTATTGATTACTTTATCAAAGCCATATTGCGCATTGAATGTTATTTTAGGTTCTCCTTTTTGACCACTTTTAGTAGTAATTAATACAACTCCATTAGCTGCTCGTGAACCATAGATAGCTGCTGCCGAAGCATCTTTCATTATCTGCATACTCGTGATATCATTTGGCGCAAGAAAATCGATCTTATCGACAGGCACTCCATCTACAACATAAAGAGGATCGTTACTTCCATTAAATGAAGTTGTTCCACGTACACGAATAGATAATTCACCACCAGGAGCTCCACTAGGCTCTATAACAGATACTCCTGCTACCTTTCCTTGTATAGCTTGTCCTGCAGATGTAATTGGTCGTTGATCTAAATCTTTAGTAGATACGGTTGATATAGATGTAGTAACATCTTTACGCTTTGCGGTTCCATAACCAATTACAACTAGTTCTTCGAGATTATTAACTTTTTCTGATAATTTTACATTAATAGTAGTCTGTTCTCCGACAGAGACTTCTTCTGTAGTCATTCCAAGTTGAGAAAATACTAAAATGTCTTTTTGATTAGCTTTTAATGTATACATCCCATCAAGATCGGTTAGCACACCTCGGGTTGTCCCTTTAATTACAACGCTGACAGCTTGTAGGGGTACATTAAATTCATCTACTACTGTTCCTGTTATTGTCAGCTCTTTGTTTTGAGCAACACCAAGAAGTGGACTTAAGCAAATTAAAAAGAAGAAAAACCAGTAGAATGGTTGCTTTTTACTACTACATCTTTTCTTAGACATGAGACTCTTAATCATGGTTATTAAAATTTTAGTGTTTTAGTATTAGAAATTTCGTTTCACTGTTAGTTTACTCTTTATTTTATAATATATCTATTAAGAATAAACTATATGTGAATAGAAAATCAATTGATTCAAAGGTATCCAATCAGATATATGGCATAAATTCTGGTGAGTATAAAAGTAGTTAAACAAAAACACAATATACTGATAAACAAATTATTAAAACGAAAAAAGATATAAAAAAAGTAGTAAAAATATGTACTACATCATTATTATTATTCTATTTTATTGAAGCTATATTCAACCTTGCTTTTTAAAATATCAACTCTATTTTTAAATTTTACTCGATAGTTATAAGTATTTCCCACGAGGTAGAGTATTTACAATTGAAAAAATTTAGCTGTTATACATTACTATAATTAGATTTAAACAATATCAGTTTTGAACATTTACACCTCCTCGTACAAAAAACAGCCGAATTCTAATAATATCTGACTGAGTAGGCCACAAGCTTTAGTCGTACTGTATCACTCTTTTAAAATTAAAGCTGAAAACAAAGAGTATTCTGAAATCAGACTTAGGCCGTCTATTTTTATAGCTAAGGCTGACTGAACTAAAAAAGATACAAAAGTAACAGCTTTTTGTATATATTTCTCTGTCACCTTTTTTCTACCCTTAAGTCATATATAGATAAATAATCCTGCCAATGATAATATTGACTGGATTCACTATTTTGAATGAATACAAACCCCTTCCGATTAATACTTCTTATTCAAATCTGAAGATTAATAAATAAGTTACCGAACTCCTCAAAGAGGACATCGAAACATTTATAAAATAGAATTTGGAATAAATACCTATCTTTGATGAAAACATTTTGTTTTTATTAAAGAGAAATAGATATGACACCAACTAAAGATATAGAAGATATTAAAGACATAAAGAAAATGGTTGATATTTTTTATGGTAAGGTCAGAAAAGATAGTTTAATTGGCCCCATCTTCAATGATAAAATACAAAACCATTGGCCGGAACATCTTGCTAAATTATACTCTTTCTGGCAAGGAATACTGTTAGGGGAAAAGACTTATGCCGGATTCCCATTCCCTCCACACGCACAATTGCCTATAAGCAAAGAACATTTTGACCGATGGCTAGACCTTTTCACAGAGACAGTGGACAGTCTTTTCGTTGGGCCAATTGCTAATGAGGCTAAAAACCGTGCATATAAGATAGCTGATATATTCCAAGATAAATTAGCGTATATACGTGACAAGGCAAATAAATAACATGCAAATATTGTATAAAAATTAATCTCTATATTTGTACCTTATAAATTAAATAGAAAATAATTATGATGAAACCACGTCTGGGTATGAGTGCCCGAACAGGTGATAAATGTCCTAAAAGTGGTGTATGGAAAGCTATGGGAATAGCAGAATCTGTTACAATGTCTATATCTCGAGGAAATAGAATGCCTATGCATGAGAACAGACATATAAACTGGAAACTAATTATAATGTTTTAAGTCATGCTTTTGGGGACATGGTGTTACTTTTCTGATAAATGTAATATAATTTTTCAAATTTTACAGAAGAACATCTATTTATACAATCAGACTTAATATTCCCTACAATAAGTATTCTTCGTTATAGAGCATCATTAATCAGGAATCTTGGTTCGTCTGCCTTTCTTGAGGTATTCAATACGTTGTACCTTATCCGTTAGAGCTAATATTTCCTCGATTGTCATAGGATTTTCTCTTAAAATATAAGAGAGTAAGCTGTTTTTTCATCTATATTTGATTATACTATTACAATTAGCTATGGATAAGAACAAGAAAAAAAGTTGCCGGAACAGACAAGAAAAGCGTCCTATATATAGGATTATTGGTTATGTATTTATCACTTTAATAGTTTTGGCATTAATAATTAAAGCAGGATATGAAAGTTATATAAATCATTTATTGCAAAAACAAGGAATTTGTATAAAAGCTGTTGTATATGAAAGGAAGAGTGTCGGAGGTAAAGGAGATATTTTATCGAAGTATCAATTTAAGTGGAAAAATATTACCTATTATGGAGAATCGGAACATGACACAAAAACAAAAGGAGAATCATGGTTCTATGATAATTTTATTACAGGAGATACAATTACTATTGTATTTCTAGAGAATGATCCAGATATTAATAGAAGTAACTCTCAAATAAAAAAGGATTGTGAATGTGTTAATAAATAAAGCAAAAGACAGCCATAATAGCTGTCTTTCTTATTCATCTCGGGGCACTATCAGCTTGTACTTCGCAGAAATAAAAGTTTTCAGTTTGCAACCGGAACACTCTTACTTTCATGCTACTTTTCCAAACTGACTTAAAGAAAAAAAAGATTAACATCTTTTCATCTTCATTTCAACATCATGCTGTTCTTGCTATTAAATAAATATTAATCAATTTGATATAATATCTAAATGAAAGTTATTTTTACCTTTGTTCTATATACTTCATTATACAATTATCTTTTATATTCTTAATTTATCAAATATGGATTTCTCTATAATTGAAATAATAAAACTCATTGTATCCGCTACAACTTCTATTGTGATTGTGATAATAGGTTTGTCAATAAATAAAAGATTAAAGGTCTTTGAACACAAGCAATGGAAGAATCAAAAATTGATAGAAAAAAGACTCGAAATTTATTCAGAACTAGCACCTATGTACAATGATCTACTTTGTTACTATATATTTGTTGGTAATTGGAAAGAATTATCGCCTGATAATATTATTAAGCATAAAAGAATTATTGATAAAAAGATAAATTTAGCAACTCCACTATTTAATAAAGAATTTATAGCTGAATGCAATCGTTTTGTAAGCATTTGTTATAAATCTTATAATGGATGGGGACAAGATGCAAAGCTACGGACAACATTAGAGAACAGAGTGGAATACTTTTCCGGTGAATGGGATAATAAATGGAATAGTTTTTTCTGCGATAAGAGTGATTGTTCAAATAAAGAGGATATTATACTTACATATAATCTAATAATGCAACTTTTTTCCAAGGAGATTGGATTACAAGAATAATTCAATAAAATAATACACAACTTAACACAAAACCGCACCCGCCACAAACAAAAAAGCACCTACAAAATTAATTGTAAGTGCTCCTCTTGTGACCACGGCAGGATTCAAACCTGCAACCTTCTGATCCGTAGTCAGATGCTCTATTCAGTTGAGCTACGTAGCCGTTTTCCTTAAATGCGATGCAAAGGTAAAATAGTTTTGTTTATTATGCAAATATATTCTAAAGTATTTTCTCCTCAAAAGTGATTATTGAAGCCAAAAACAAGCTATAATATTGTTTTAAAGATGCTTATAAATACAAAATAAAATACATAAAATGCTTCGCTCAGCATCTACGATAAGTACATCTTAATATGCACTCTCAAACTGATCAAGAAATCGTTGATCATTCTCGGAGAACATACGAAGATCCTTAACTCTATATTTAAGATTTGTAATACGCTCCACTCCCATTCCGAGAGCATATCCCGTATATACTTTACTATCTATACCACAGTTTTCCAAGACATTCGGGTCTACCATACCACAGCCTAATATCTCTACCCAACCGGTGTGCTTACAGAATGGGCAGCCTTTTCCGCCACAGATATTACATGAAATATCCATCTCAGCACTAGGCTCTGTGAAAGGGAAATATGAAGGACGCAAACGTATCTTGGTATCTGCACCAAACAACTCTTTCGCAACGAATAACAAAGCTTGTTTTAGATCAGCAAAAGACACATTCTTATCTATATACAATGCCTCAACCTGATGAAAGAAACAGTGCGCACGATACGAAATAGCTTCGTTACGATACACTCG
>Ga0206117_100433_pt1 | contig 45344 bp, 32 predicted proteins | sample 3A5Ametagenome_FD_177997 | JGI IMG/M metagenome (GOLD analysis project Ga0206117, IMG submission 177997) | Enriched microbial communities from leaf-cutter ant dump, University of Wisconsin, Madison, United States - 3A5A | ecosystem: Environmental > Terrestrial > Nest > Insects nest > Nest dump... | reverse complement strand
GCTGAACGAAGAACGCCTGCCCCATCAGCAACGTGGCCGAGTGCCCGGCGGGAATCAGGAACGGCATGTCGTCGTCGCGCACGGGGCTGGTGCCATTGCTTTCACCGAGCAGGGTGATGAACACCAACACCGCCCCCGCACCGTATGCCGGGGTACCGCGGACACGGTTGTTCGGCGCGGCGTGGGTACGCAGCTCGAAGCTCACCGGCTGCATGAAGCCGGCACCGCTCACCAGTTCGTTGAGCACGAGGATACGCTTGTCCGCCGGCAAGTCGCCGAAGTCGCGCAGGAAATGGAGGCCGCAACGCTCGCGCTCGGCTTCGCTGCCGGCGAACAGCAAGCGCGGCAGCACTCCCGCGGAGATATCGAGAACGACCTTGCCCGCCAGGTTGACGTAGCCCGTGCTTTCCGCCAGGAGGATGCCCGACTCCAGGCGCGGCCCATCCAGGGCATCGAGGGAGAAGATCTTTTCCACCTGGGTCGCGCCCAGCGCTGATCGACGCAGGGACAACTGCGCACCGCCAATCACCTGCTGGCTCAGCAGCGCCCTGGAATCATCGATGCTGGCGTTGATGAAGGACAGGCGCGCGGCATCGAACACGTAGTCATGCACGTACTCGGCGGTACCGTCGCCGGTCGGGATCAGCTCGGTGCAGGGCGGCAGATAGCTGCCGGCGTCGAAACGCTCGATGTACTCCTGGCGCAGCACGACATTGGTGCGGTCGCGATCGTAGGCCAGCACCGCGCTCCAGTCGTAGGTACGCGCCCCACCCTCGAGCCATTGCAGCAGTTCCGATAGCGAGGCCTTGTCGTTCATCTTCATCTTGATCTCCCTCGAGCACGCCAGCACCGCTCACGCCTGCGCGGACCCTGCGTGCCCGGCGAACGACGCTGCGGCGGCGTCCAGCACCTGCATCAGCTCGGGCAAGACCACCAGCGGCAGGGGCAGGATGCAGAAGCCGCTGTACGACGGCAGCGGTGGCGGCATGGGGATCTCGCAGGTGACCACGGCAAAGCGCAGTTGACCGTTGCGGTCCAGGGTGAACAGTCCCTTGTCGTCGATGTGCCCCGCCCCGACGATCAACTGCCAGCGCAACGACGCCGGGTCCGCCGGCTGGCCATTGATCGCGAAGTACGCCGTGCACTGCACCTGGTCCGGCTGGCCGGGCACCTCCACGTACCGGATCTCCAGGCTCGGCGTGCCACCGATGACCAGTACCCAGGCCGACTGGCGGTTGCCGGAAAGGTCGTTGCCGACCACGATTTCATCGACGCGGAACGGGCTGAACGACTCCAGCGCGCCAGGTCGGTACAGGTGGAAGCCCTCCGGATCGGGCGTGTTGGCGATACTCGAACCGGACGCGGGATTGGCGATGCTCCAGGTCAGTTGCCCACCGCCCAGGGTCCCGGCGGACAGGTAGCGGACCTGCCGCGTGTCGCACACCTGCACCACCGGATTGACCGTGATGTCGCGCACCACCACGGTGACCAGCGCGGTGCTGGTGTGCTGTCCCAGCGTCGCCCTGACCCTGATGCGCACCTGGTATCCGCTGATCTCGCCGAGCTTCGGCGCTGTGTAGACGCCATCCGCGCTGATGCTGCCGAGCGCGCCGTTTTCTCCGGGCAGCCCGTGCAACGACCAGGTGATGCCCGAGCGTGGCGGCGAGACGCTGAAGGGCTGCGACTGCCCGGGGCCCATGAGCGGCTCCAGCGGGTCGACGATGAAGTCGTTGAGCGCTGGCGAGACATCGCCGAACAGCGCCAGGTCGCAGGGCTGGTGGGCACTGTGCAGGGTCACCGCGTTGTCTCCGCGGAACAGCACGCTGGTGCGCCGGAAGGCGTCGACCGCGGTGCTGGTCTCGACGATGCTCTGGATCAACCGGTCGAGCAGCGCGCGCAGGCTGGCATGGCCGAACTGGGCCACCTCCAGGAAATTGTCGTTGACCGGTGGGTAGCTGGCGAAATCACCTGCTATCACGAAGACGTTCAGGAACGACTCGCCGGCCACGGGGCTCAGGCCGACCACGCCCGTCGCCGGGTCGACCAGCAGCTTGAAGTCCTGGCGCAGATGCCACATCGCCTGTGCCTGGCCGTTGCGGCCGGCAGCGTTGCGCGGCTTCACCTCCATGTACAGCGGATGCGCGCCGAGCATCCGCAGGCTCACGCCCTCGTTGTCGAAGAACAACCGGTAGGTGCTGCCACTGTCGACCAGGTCCAGGCCCAGCTCCTTGATCCAGATGTAGTCGTAGAACAGCGAAGGGCCGGACATCTCGTGCAACGTGGTGATCGCGTTGGTCACGTGCATTTCCCGGATCCTGCCGTTGGGCTCGCGGACCAGCTCGTAGCGGAAATCGACGCCGACATTGCAGATGGCCCTGGCGGCCCGGGGAATGATCTGGCGAATGAAGAAATCGTGCCCCATCAGCAGCGTGGCCGAGTGGCCGGCGGGAATCAGGAACGGCATGTCGTCGTCGCGCACCGGGCTGGTGCCGTCGCTGTCGCCGTACAGGGTGATGAACAGCAGCACCGCCCCCGCACCGTACGCCGGGGTACCGCGGACATGGGTGTTCGGTGCCGCGTGGGTGCGGATGCGAAAGCTCACCGGCTGCAGGAAGTGCCCGCTCCCCGGCAACAGCTCATTGAGCACGATCATCCGCAGCTCCGGCTCCAGGCCGGCGAAGTCGCGCTGCAGATGGATGCCGCAGGCCTCGCGCTCGGCCTCGCTGCCCGCGAACACCAGGCGCGGCAGCACTCCGGTGGCGATATCGAGCACGACCTTGCCCGTCAGGTCCACGTAGCCCGTGCTTTCCGCCAGCAGGACCCCCGACTCCAGGCGCGGCCCGTCCAGGGCGTCGAGGGAGAAGATCTTTTCCACCTGGGTCGCACCCAGCGCCGAGCGGCTCAGGGACAACTGCGCGCCGCCGATCACCTGCTGGCTGAGCATCGCCCTGGAATTATCGAGGCTGGCGTTGATGAACGACAGGCGCGCCGCATCGAACACGTAGTCGTAGACGTACTCGGCGGTTTCATCGGTGGTCGGTATCAGTTGCGTGGCGGGCGGCAGATGGCTGCCGGCGTCGAAACGCTCGATGTACTCCTGGCGCAGCACGACATTGGTGCGGTCGCGGTCGTAGGCCAGCACCGCGCTCCAGTCGTAGGTGCGCGGGCCGCCCGCGAGCCATTGCAGCAGTTCGGACATCGATGCCTTGTCATTCATTTTCAGCGCTCTCCCGCTGCCGGTGGCCGTGACCGGTGACGGCCATCGAGTGCTTTTACACCCCTGTCCACGGCGGTGGTACTGGCAGAAATGACAGGGTGCCCGGGGCATCGACGGACACGCGAGCAGCACCGCTCACCTGGCAGTTCTGACAGGTAGGCAACCCCGCCAGGCGCGTATTAAATCGGGGAAAAACGGGCTTGTTCGGCTGCCTTGCCTCAGCCTGCCGCCTCAACGATCGGGAACGCACGTCATGGATATCAGACCGGCTCTGTTCAACCTTGCCCTGGCCCTGGCCAGCCTCTGCGTCCAGGCCCAGGCGGCGGACGCCCCGGCTGCCGCAGGCACCATCGTCCTCTACGACACCAACCACAAGTCCTGCACCCTGCCGGTCCCCGCAGCCGGCAGCGGCCGGACCGTGCAGTACGAGTTCACCGCGGACGAATCCCCCTGTCGCTCGCTGGACAACCTCGTGCGTTCCGTGGTCTTCGGCGAAATGCCGTCCGCCGTGCGCATTCTCATGACCGACGACGAGACCTGCCGCACCAAGGACGACAAGGGCGAGAACGTCGGCGACTTCTGGATCGAGGCGCGCACCACCGCCCAGGGCACCACCACCGACGAGCTGCAACTGAACACCTTCCCCGCCTACCGTCCGCGGCAGATCATCGCCAGGGGCCTGCAGGGGCTCGACACCTATGTCCGCGACGACAACATCAGCACCCTGGATCGCCTGTCCTGCCTGCGGCTCAGCGTCTCGGCCGCCACCCTCACCGACCCTGCGCCGGCCATCTCCCTGGTGCGCAGCGAGTGGGAGCAGGTGCCCAGCGAGGCGGATTCCAGGTTCGCCTGCGCCAAGGGGCAGGTGATGACTGCCAGGTCGCACTACAAGGACGAAAACAAGCGTTCCCAGTACCGCTGCAGCACGCCCATGCAGGCGGGCAAGCCGGTGCAGGTGGGTGAGCCGCGCAAGTCACAGTCCCAGAAGGAACACGAAAGCCAGTTCGTCTGCCCGCTCGACACGGTGATCACCGGTCGCGACCACGACCACGATGAGGAAGGCACCACCTGGCACTGGTGCGCACCGCTGAGCGACGACCAGGGCCAGCCACTGCAGGTCGTGCCGCAGCCATGGACCAGCGAGATGAAGGAGTCCAGCCACACCTTCGAGTGCCCGGGCCAGCAGGTGCTGATCGGCAGAAGGCACAAGGGCGACGAAAACAGTGACACCTGGTACCGCTGCGGGATCCTGCTCGGCCAGCCACAGCCACGTCCCTGATCGACCGCCGGCCATCCACGAGGATCATTCGACATGACGGCACACAGCGACGTCAGTTCCAACGCCCTGAACTTTCCCGACTTCGTCAAGAGTTCGGTGGACCCGCGCACCGGCCAGTACACCGTGGCCATCGACCTGCCCGCCCTCAAGGGCAACGACCTGATCGGCCCCTACCTGCCGCTGAGCCTGAACTTCAATCCGCTCAACACGCTCGACACCGGTTTCGGCCTGGGCTGGGACCTGCGCCTGTCGCAGTACAACCCGGACACCGGCATGCTGTCGCTGCACAGCGGCGAGAACTACAAGGTCTCCGGCAGCGGTGTCGAACCCGCCATCAGCGAGCGCAAGCTGCTCAACTTCCGCTTTTTCCGCGACGCCGAGGACCGCTTTCGCATCGTCCACCTGAGCGGCGTGGTCGAGGTGCTCAAGACCCTCGGCGCCCCGGGGCGGCGCGTTGCCCTGCCGGCGCAGATCCACGCGCCCCTGGGCCACCGCCTGGACCTGGAATACGACAGCCATGCTGGCCACCCGTGCCTCAAAGGCGTGCGCGATGCCCACGGCGAACTGCTGCGCATCGAGCGCGACGACTTCTCGGTGAAACTGCTCCTGCAACCCTTCGACAGCGGCACGCCAACCGCCATCCACATGCGCCTCACCGGCCGCCGGGTGATGGAGATCGTCCTGCCGACCGACGAGTTGGCCTCCTGGCGCTTCGACTATGGCCTGTTCCTCGGCAAGACCTGCATCACCGAAGTGCAGACCCCGCTGGGCGGGCGCGAGCTGATCGACTACCTCGACCTTGGCCACCCGTTCCCGATCAACAGCGGGCGCGGCAACCTGCCGCGGGTGACCCGGCACCGCCTCGACCCCCGCTTCGGCCAGCCGCTGATCGACATCCACTACAGCTACACCACGGAGAACTTCCTCGGCAACGGCAGCACCCAGCCCTGGCACGACAACGGCCTGGACCAGCTGTACAGCGTCACCCACGACTACACCTACGGCAGCACCCAGCAATATCGCCAGGGCGACACCGTGCTGCGCCAGGTCACCCGCCGCTACAACCGCTTCCACCTCATGGTCGAGGAACGGACCCAGCAGAACCAGAGCGTGAAGCGGGTGCTGAACACCTACTACGACGAGCCCGGGCATTTCGATAGGCAGCCCGCCTGGTTCCAGTTGCCGAAGAGCGTCGAGACGCGCTGGGAGCACGCCACCGACCATAACCTCACGCGCGTCGAGACCAGCCACACGCGCTTCGACCAATACGGCAACCTGCTCAGCGAAACCCGTGAGGACGGCTCGCAGCGTCACTACCTGTACTACGACAAGGACGGCGAGGACGGCTGCCCGGCGGATCCCGAGGGCTTCGTCCGGCACATGAAGGAATGCCGCATGGTCCCGGCCGCCGGCGACTACAGCGCCGCACCGGAGCTGGTCAACCGCTATCGCTACATCGCCGTGCAACCCCTCGCCGATACGCCGAACAGCGCCTGCCTGCTGCGCATCCAGGAAGAGGACGTCGCCGTGCGTGGCGAGGAGGAAGAGTTCCTCAACCTGAGCCAGCTCGACTACTACCAGAACCCTGCGGATGCCCTGCGCCACGGTCGCCGCCAGCAACTGCGCAACAGCCTCGACGGCAGCGCGATCAACACCACGGACTTCCACTACTCGCTCAGCCGTCACGCCCGCCTGAGCGAAGACACCCTGCGCACCGTCGAGGTACTGACCACCTTCGACCTGCAACAGCGCACCCTGACCTACCACGAGTCGCTGCTGCACGGCGAGGTGCTGCTGGAGGACGATGCCAACGGCGTCGAAGTGCTCAGCCGTTTCGACCGCAACCGGCGCCTGGTGGAGGAAGTGGTGGCTCCCGGCAGCCTGGTCGAAGCCAGCCGCAGCTACACCCACACCCTGGTCTCGGCCCTCGGCCAGCAGGCCATGCAGATCAGCCAGGACGTCAAGGGCGTGCGTACCCGCAGCCGCTTCGATGGCCTGGGCCGCACCGTGGCCCTGGAGCACTGGAATGGCAAGGCCTGGCAGACGATCTACGAGGCCAGCCACGATGCCCTCGGCCAGGTGATCACGGAAAGCCGCATCGACGATCTCGACGGCGTGCCACAGACCCTCACCAGCCACTACGCGTACGACGACTGGGGCGAGGTCTGCCGGACCACCCGCCCGGACGGGGTGATCGAGGTGGTCGAGACCTCGCCCTACGGCAGCGGCGGCGACCTGCAGCGCACCTGGCTGGAAGACCCCGCCGACCCGGAGCACATCAGCCAGCTCAGCGAGACCCGCTTCAACCCGTTCGACAAGCCGGCCTGGAGCCAGCGCTTCGATGACCAGGGACAGGTGGTCGGACGCACCCTGTACCACTACGACGGCTACGGCCAGTGCACGCGCCAGGACGAAGAGCTCGAGCAGATGACCCTCAGCACCGGCTTCGAGTACGACGCCCGCGGCCGCGTGCACGCCACCGTGCTGCCCGACCAGACCCGGGTCCAGCGCGACTTCGCGGTGCACAGCGCATCCGACCTGACCAGCAGCCTGCGGGTCACCCCGGGCAACGCCACCGAGCCGGAAGTCTGCGTTGGCGAACAATCCTACGACGGCCTCGAACGCCTGCGCCTGCGCAGCGTCGGCCCGCGCCAGGAGCGCTTCGACTACGACGGTGGCAGGAGCCTGGTCAGCCAGCGCACCACCGCCGCCGGCGATGCCATCGACTACGGCTATGAGCCGGACCTGAGCGAACAGGCCACGTCCATCGCCGCCCCGGGCAATGCCGCGACCTACGCGTTCGACCGCCAGGACGCCAGCATCCGTGGTGCCAGCAATGGCCAGGGTGACCGCGAATACGAGTACAACGACCTCGGTCATCTGCAACTGGAGCGCTGGGTCGATGTTTCCGGGCAACGCCACGAGACCCGCTACAAGACCTCCCTGCTCGGGCTGCCGCTGGAGGTCGAGCACGACGGCGTCGTCACCGGGTATCAGCACGACGCCCAGGGCCGCGTCGAGTGCATGGTCCAGGGCCAGTTGCAGGCGCGTTTCGAGTTCGACGCGCTGGGCCGGCAATACCGCACCACCACCACCGACCTGGGCAGCAACGACCAGTTGGTCAGCGAGAACCACTACGACAGCCTGGGGCGCATCGAGCACCGCTACCTGTATCTCAACGACCAGCCGGTACGCACCTTCACCCACACCTGGCGCGACGACGACCAGTTGCTCCAGCGCCACCTGGAAATGGACGGCCGCAGCCTGCTGCTGGAAACCTTCACCTACGACGCCCGCGGTCGCCTGGAGCTCTACCAGTGCTCGGGCGAACGCCTGCCCACGGACCGCTACGGCAACGCCATCGTCAGCCAGCTGTTTCTCATCGACGCCCTCGACAACATCCGCCGCTGCGTCACCGATTTCGCCGACGGCAGCAGCAACGTCGCCCGTTTCACCTATGCCGACGACGACCCGTGCCAGTTGCGCGAGATCAGCAATCTGGGCAGCGCTCCTGGTTATCCGGCCAGCCAGACCTTCGCCTATGACGCCAACGGCAACCAGCTCAATGACGAACTGGGCCGGCACCTGCACTACGACAGCCTCGGCCGCCTGCTGAAAGTGACCTGCCCCGACGGCAGCCGCAGCATCGTCGACTACCGCTACGACGGTCACCAGCACCTGGTGGCCAGCCGGGAAGGGGGCGCGCAGGAAATGCTGCGCTTCTACCAGGGCTTCGACCTCGACTACACGGTGCAGGGCAGCACCCGCACCCTGTACTTCGCCCACGAGGGGGTGCCCCTCGGCCAGCAGCAGCTCGACGACCACGAGCGCACCCTGCTGCTGCTCACCGATGCCAGCCCCAGCGTCATCGGCGAAAGCCTGCGCGCCGGCCTGCGCGAGGCCGCCTACAGCGCCTACGGCGAATGGCAGGACGAACGCCGTCTGCAGAGCCTGATGGCGTTCAATGGCGAACCCTGCGAGGCAGCGACCGGCTGGTACCTGCTGGGTCGCGGCTACCGTGCCTACAACCCGGTGCTGATGCGCTTCCACAGCCCCGACGTGCTCAGCCCCTTCCATGACGGCGGGCTCAACCCCTACATGTACTGCCTGGGCAACCCGGTGCGCTTCCACGACCCCTCCGGGCACCGCAGCACGCGCCGGCCGGGCTCGGAACCGGTGTACACCGACCCGATCGAGCAGCCCAAGCAGAAGAAGACCTGGCTGGACTGGCTGCCGGTGATCATCGGCGCGGTGGCGACCGTGGCCATGATCGCGATGTTCCCTGTGTCGGCGCCGCTGGGGGTCGGTTACTTCATGGCGCTGGCGGGCATCGGCCTGACCGTGGCCGGCACCGCGGTGACCGCCTGGGGCCTGTTGACGGACAACCAGACCCTGTACTGGGTCGGCACCGGCCTGGCGTTCGTGGGTGGCATGCTCTACAGCGCCGGCAGCAGCATGGCCAGGGCCGCGCACCAGGCCGCGTGGACGGCCAAGCAACAGGCCCAGGGCATTACCGAACTGACCAAGGCGCAGAGCCCGTCGCTGTACAAGGTGCTGTGGCGAAAGATCGACTTCGGCGGCAGCAAGGCCAATGCCCTGGGCAGGCGGGGCAGTACCCTGTCGGCCACTTCGACGTCACCGTCCAATGCCACGATCCGCGGGAGCCTGAACGATCCCCCCGTTGCCACGCGCATCCCACGGGTGAAAACCACCAACGCCCCGCAGACCGCACCGCCCGGGACCACGTCGGCAGCGTCCCAGTTGCCTCCGGCTGCGGTACCGCAGGTGCCTGGGCCGACGCTCCCGGGCGCGCACCTGCGCGGCAGCAACAAGGCCCTGCTCAGTGGTCTGGGCGACGGCCTTATCTGGCGATTGGCCAAGGGCATCAAGGTATCGAAGTTCATCCCGGGCATGCCCACTTGAACAGCGTACCGCGAGGACCGGCCCGACAGGGTCGGCCCCTCGCGGCCCTCAGGATTTCTTCCTACAGCACATCCCGCCACGACACTCATCGACCCCACTCGCAAACACCCGATGTTTGACCTGCCCTATCGCCTTTTCCTACATACCCCCGCAGAGCCCCCACATAGACTTGCCGCCGTGTAGGGCAAGGCTTCCGTACAACCGGGAGCAGTCCTACACACACTTACGCAACTACCTATAAACCAGCGCTCGACCCCCTTTTCGATGCGCACTGATTTGGTTCGATCATGAAAAAGTCATTACTCGCTTTACCGCTCCTGCTCGCCGCGACATCGGCCTTCGCCACTACCGGCACCATCAACTTCAACGGCCAGATCAACGGCAGCACCTGCTCGGTGGAAGTGGTCAACCCGGAAAGCGGCGCGGTGGGCAACCTGGTGCAGATGGGCGCGCCGCTGGTCGCCGACTTCGGCGCGGTGGGCAGCGAGGCCGGCGGCCGCAGCTTCGCCCTGCGGGTCAAGGGCCAGTGCGGCCTGACCCCCGACGACCCGAACTACGCCACGGTGACCTTCACCGGCGTGCAGGGCGGCACGGGCGCCGACAACTCGCTGTTCGCGATCAAGGGCGGCACCGGTACCGCCAAGGGCGTGGGCGTCGCCCTCAAGGACAACAAGGGCGCCCAGGTCAGGAACGGTGAAGCCTCCGCCCAGTACCCGCTGAACAACCCGGGCGCCAGCGACCTGTTCTTCACCGCGACCTACCGCTCCACCGTCGCCGCGGTCACCGCCGGTGCCGCCGACGCCGACGTCGCCTTCGTCGTCAACATCAACTGATGTGCCGCCCCCGGGTGCACCCGGGGGCGCCTTGCCCGCCACCACAGGTACTTTTCCATGTTCGCCCCGATCCGTCCTTCGCGCCGGCTGCGCGCGGCTGCCCTGCTCCTGCTCGCCACCTGGCTGCCCGCCAGCCAGGCGGCCCTGAGCCTGGCCAGCACCCGCGTGGTGTTCGACAGCGACAAGCGCAGCGTTTCCGTGGTCGTCAACAACCCCAGCGACAGCACCTTCGCCGTGCAGACCTGGGTCAACACCGAGGCCGACGACACCACCACCGCAGTGCCGCTGATCGCCTCGCCGCCGCTGTTCCGCATCGACCCGGGCAAGGCCCAGCTGGTGCAGATCAACGCCCTGCCCGGCGACCTGCCCGACGATCGCGAGACCCTGTTCTTCTTCAATGTGCAGGAGATCCCGCAGGCCCGTGGCGACCAGCGCAACGTGCTGAACATCGCCCTGCGCACGCGCATCAAGCTGTTCTACCGGCCGAACGGGCTGGGCACGGACCCGATGAGCCGGCTCGACGAACTGCGCTGGTCGGTCGAGCGGCGCGACGGCAAGCCGCACCTGGTGGTGGACAACCCGACGCCCTTCCACTTCTCCTTCAGCCGCCTGGAGCTGCGCAGCGGCGAACGCCTGAGCCTGCCGGGCGGCTCGCCCATGGCCACGCCGCTGTCGCGCCAGCACTTCGCCCTGGAAACCCTGGAAGTCGGCAGCGACCTGCAGGTGACCTTCGCCGCCATCAACGACTACGGCGGCTACAGCGACCCGCTGAGCAAGCCGGTACGCCTCGCCTTCTGAGCCCATCCCTTTCGCACAGCTTCAGGAATCCGCCCATGCCTGTCTTTCCATGGCGATGGCGCCTGTCCGGCGCCAGCCTCGCCCTGACCGTCTGCGTACCGCTGCAGGCCACTGCCTTGACCGGCTTCGACGCCAGCTTCATGCACCAGGCCAGCGGCCATGACGACGCCGGCAACCTGGCGCTGCAGACCCTGGCCAGGACCACCACGCTGGTGCCCGGCTTCTACCCGGTGCAGGTCCAGGTCAACCTGGAGAATGTCGGCCAGCACACCCTGGAGTTCGTCACCGATCCCGCCGCAAAGGGCTTGCTGCCGTGCCTGCCCGCGACCCTGGTCAGCCGCTTCGGCATCCGCAGCGACAGCCTGGCCAGTCCCGACGCCCTGCTCGCCCCCTGCGTCGACCTGCCGAGGCTGATTCCCGGCACGCTGCTGGAGTTCGACGGCAACCGCCTGCAACTGCTGATCTCCATCCCGCAGATCGCCCTGCGTCGCGATCCCGGCCAGGCCTCCCGCGAGGAGGACTGGAACCATGGCATCGATGCCGCCTTCCTCAACTACCAGGTCTCGGCGTACCAGGGGCGCAACCGTTTTGCCGGACGCACCAGCGACCAGGACCTGACCCTCGACGGCGGCCTCAACCTCGGCGCCTGGCGCCTGCGCAGCAACCAGGCGCTGCGCCGCGACGAGCACGGCACGCGCCAGTGGAGCCGGGCCTTCACCTACCTGCAGCGCGACCTGCCCGGCACCCACGCCAACCTGACCCTGGGCGAAACCTTCACTCAGGGCGACCTGTTCCGCAGCGTACCGCTCAAGGGCCTGGTGATCGGCTCGGACCTGGGCATGCTGTCCGATCAGCAGCAGAGCTACGCGCCGATCGTCCGCGGCGTGGCCTACACCCGGGCGAAGCTGGAGATCCGCCAGAACGGCTATCCCCTGTACAGCACCTATGTCAGCCCGGGGCCGTACCAGATCGATGACCTGAGCACCAGCGCCGGCAGCGGCGAGCTGGAGATCATCGTCACCGAAGCCGATGGCCAGGTGCGCCGCTTCACCCAGCCCTACTCGACCCTGGGCAACCTGCTGCGCGAAGGCGTCTGGCGCTACAGCATGGCGCTCGGTCGCTACAACGCCGCCGGCCAGCTGGACGACCCGCTGCTGTGGCAGGGCACCCTGGCGGTAGGCGGGGTGTTCGACTCGACCCTGTATGGCGGGCTGATGGCCAGCGACTTCTACCGCGCCGGCAACCTCGGCCTGGCCCACGACCTCGGCCATTGGGGTGCCCTGGCGGCGGACCTGACCCACTCCAGCGCCGACGTCGGCAGCCAGGTCAGCGGCCTCAGCTACGCGCTGAAATACGGCAAGTCCTTCGCCAGCCGGACCAACCTGCGCTTCGCCGGCTACCGCTACTCCACCGAAGGCTACCGCGACTTCGACGAGGCCCTGCGCCAGCGCAGCGTCGACGGCAGCTTCCACGGCAGCCGGCGCAGCCGCCTGGAGGCGGTGGTCTACCAGAACATCGGCAGCACCAGCGCGCTCAACCTGACCCTGTCGCAGCAGGACTACTGGCGCAGCCGCTACCAGCAGCGCCAGTTCCAGTTCAACTTCAATACCCAGCACCGGGGCGTGAGCTACAACCTGTTCGCCTCGCAGTCCCTGCGCGACCAGCGCCGCGACCATGATCGCCAGGTCGGCCTCAGCGTGACCCTGCCGCTGGACCTGGGACGCAGCGCCAGCGCCACCTTCGACCTGCTCAACAGCGGCGGTCGTTCCAGCCGCCGGGCCAGCCTCAACGGCCGGCTCGGCGACAACGCCCTGAGCTACCGCGCCTCCGTCGCCGAAGACCAGCAGCGCCAGCACTCCGCCGCCCTCGCCCTCGGTTACCAGGCGCGCCACGCCAGCCTCGGCGCCGGTCTGAGCAAAGGCGACGACTACCAGGCGCTGTCGCTCAACGCCAGCGGAGCCCTGCTGCTGCACGGCGACGGCATCGCCCTCGGGCCGTACCTGGGCGAGACCATGGCGCTGGTGGAGGTGCCCGGGATCAAGGACGTCGGCATCGTCCACCAGGACAACGTGCGCACCAACGCCCAGGGCTATGCGCTGCTGCCCTACCTGCGCCCGTACCGCAGCAACCAGATCGTGCTGGACACCGACCGCCTCGGCCCGAACGTGGAGATCAGCAACGGCACGACCCAGGTCGTGCCGCGCCGCGGCGCGGTGGTCAAGGCCAGTTTCGAGGCGCGCGCCGTCGACCGCCTGGTCCTCACCCTGCACGACGCCGACCGCCAGCCGCTGCCGTTCGGTGCCCAGGTCAGCAACGACCGCGGCGACGTCGTCGGCGTGGTCGCCCAGGCCGGCCAGGTCATGCTCAGTACCGAGCGCGGCAGCGAGGAACTGACCATTCGCTGGGGGGCCCGCGAGATCAGCCAGTGCCGCCTGCCCATCGACACCCGCAGCATGGCCTCGATCCAGGGCTATCGCCTGCAGGCGCTGACCTGCCTGTGACACCACCGACACCGACCGGCGCCGCGTACCCGCAGCGCCCCACGAGGAACACCATGACACGATCGATCCGCTATCTGCTGGCCTGCGCCAGCCTGTGGGGCTGCGTCCAGGCCCAAGCCCAGGAAATCAGGGAAGGCTGCTGGTGGGTAGACTCGCGGCCGGAAGGCCCCTGGACCTATACCAGCAGGCTCGGCACCCGCTACATCGCCCGCGACGCACCGATCGGCACGCCGATCATCCTGCGCGAGCGGCGCACCGAGGGCCTGGGGGGCGTCGGTCCGGTCATGTTCTGCTACAAGCACTACCCACATCTCAGCCCGCTCACCTTCCGTTTCGACATGCTCAACGTCAGCCCGCTGTTCGGTGGCGACCTGCCGCCCGTCGGCGGTATGCCGATGACGGGCAAGGTCATCGAGACTTCGATCCCCGGAGTCGGCGTGCACGTGCGCTTCTACGACCCGTTCAGAGGCATATCGTCCAACGAGTTCAAGCCGGTGGGCGGCGAGGCGATCGTTCCCTTCGTCGGCACCCTCGACCACTGGAGCGAGGGCTACGTGCAATTCCACAGCATGTACATCGAACTGACCCTGGTGAAGACCGGGCCGATCCCGCCCGGGGCCCACCACTTCGACACCCGCCGGCTGATCGCCGGCAGCGTCAGCGACCTGGGGCCGGTGTTCGACTGGATGCTCGAAGGCCAGATCGTGCAGAACCAGTGCAGCCTGCCGCTCAACCCGGTGAGCGCCGACCCGGTCCAGCTGGGCAGCTGGGACCGGCGCGAGTTCACCGGGGCCGGCTTCACCACGCCGGCGGTGCCGTTCCACATCACCCTGAGCGACTGCGAGGACAACCCGGCCAACAACGTCACCGTCGCCCATATCCGCCTCGACGGCGTGCAGGGCTCGACGCCGGTGGATGCCGAGCGCGGGGTGTTCAGCCTGACCGGCGACTCGTCCGCCGCCGGCCTCGGCATCCAGATGCTCATGGCCGACGGCATCACCCCGCTCGCGCTGGGCCGCGACGTGCCGCTGAAAGTGATTGCGCCATCCGGCGACACGGTGCTGCCGTTCAGTGCCCGCTACTACCAGACCGGCACTGCAGCGGACGTTCGCCCGGGCAGTGCCAAGGGCGCGCTGAGCTTCACCATCCGCTACCAGTGAAGCGCCCGCGCCTCAGGCGTGATGCAGCGCTTCGAGGGTCATCAGCCCGGCCAGCGCCGCATCGCCCTGCAGCGCGGCAAGGCTGGCGGTGCTCATCGGCTCGCCGGCCTGGCGGCTGCCATGCACCAGCAGGCCGAGCAGGCAGCTCACCAGCGGCTGGTGGCTGACCAGCAGGACGTGGTCCAGGTTCAGCGCGTCGAGCTCGGCGATGACCCGCGCCGGATCGCTGTCCGGGGTCAGCCAGGGCACGGTCACCAGCGGCTCGGCGAAACCCAGGGCGTCGTGGACCAGGCGGGCGGTCTGCTGGGCGCGGACATAGGGACTGGCGACGATCGCATCGAGGGGCTGGCCAAGCAGGTGCGCGGCGCTGCGCAACACCTGCTTGCGACCGTGTTCGGTCAGCTCGCGCTGGTCGTCGCTGCGCGCCTGGGGCTCCGCCTCGCCGTGGCGCAGGACCCAGACCTTCACAGCTTCGGTTCCTCGTCACGCACCGGGTGCGCGGCAGGCGGCACGCTGTGCGCGGCCTCGCCCTCGGGGGCACGCGGCGTCGGCCAGTCGGCGAACGGCCAGGGCTTCTGCTCGGTGTGGAAGCTGCCGAAGCGGCCGATCTGGGCGAGGAACTGGCTGAGGCTGTCGCCGAAGTTCATCAGGCTGCCATTCGGCGCGCCGTAGACCAGGCGATAGACCAGCTGGACCAGGATCAGCGCGCCGAGCAGGGTCACCGCGACCTGCCAGACCAGCAGGAACAGCAGCATCCAGAGGACGCGCAGGACGATCGACTCGCGCTGCATCTGGTGGGGGGATTCGCTCATCTGTGTGCTCCTGTCTGACTCAGTTGAAACCACTGGTGGAAATGAAATCGACGTCGGTCTTCGGCTCGCCGCGCATCAGCAGCTCGATGACCTGGTTCAGCGTGCGCCCCTCGAAGAGAATGGCGTGCAGCCCGGCCACCAGCGGCATGTACACCCCGACCTCCTGGGACTTGGCCTTGAGCACCTTGAGGGTGTTGACGCCCTCGGCCACTTCGCCAAGGCGGTTGACCGCCTCGTCCAGGCTCAGGCCCTGGCCGAGCGCATGGCCGACCTGGTAGTTGCGGCTCTTGGGCGAGGAACAGGTGACGATCAGGTCGCCAACCCCGGCCAGGCCGAGGAAGGTCATCGGGTTGGCGCCCTGGCTCACGGCGAAGCGGGTCATCTCGGCCAGCGCGCGGGTGATCAGCATGCTCTTGGTGTTCTCGCCCATGCCCAGGGCCACCGCCATGCCGGCGATGATGGCGTAGACGTTCTTCAACGCGCCGCCCAGCTCGACGCCGAAGCGGTCGGCACTGGCATAGACGCGGAAGGTGCGCCCGTGCAGCACGGCCTGGACCCGCTGGCAGAGGGCTTCGTCCTCGCTGGCGACCACGGTGGCGGTCAGCGCGTGCTCGGCGATCTCGCGCGCCAGGTTCGGCCCGGAGAGCACGCCGATGCGCGCCTTGGGCGCGATGTCTTCGAGAATCTGGCTCATCAGCTTGAAGGTCTGCGCCTCGATGCCCTTGGTCAGGCTGACCAGCATCCGGCCTTCGAGCAGCGCCGCGTGGGGCGCCAGCACGCTGCGCAGGGCGCTGGACGGCAGGGCGACGAAGATCAGCTCGCTGCCCTGCAGGACCGGCAGCAGGTCGCTGACCGGATCGACCCCCGGATGGACCTTGATGCCCTTGAGGTAACGCGGGTTCTCGCGGCGGGTGCGCATCGCCTCGGCCTGTTCCGGGTCGCGCATCCATTGCCGTACCCCGACACCGTTTTCGGCCAGCAGGTTCGCCACGGCAGTGCCGAAACTTCCGCCTCCCAGAACCGCAACAGGCTGCTGTTCAGTCATATCCAATCCGTTCAAACCATAAATAAGTGGCGAAGCCGGCATTATACGGAGCGCGGGTGCCACCACCAGCGCCAGATCACTGGAAAATGCCGGCTACTCGGTTAACATGCCGGTTTGTCCAGCCAACCAAGGCCGCCCCGTGTTCCCTGGCCCACGCCCCTCGCCCCCGTTCCTGCTGCTCGCCGCCCTGCTCGGCGGGCCGGTCATGGCCGACGATATGTTCGTCGACAGCCAGGCCCTGCCCGAAGTATTGACCGCCACCCGCCTGAAACAATCCCCCGCCGCCGTGCCCGGCAGCATGACCGTGCTCGACGCCGAACTGATCAGGGCCAGTGGCGCCCGCGACATCCCCGAGCTGCTGCGCCTGGTGCCGGGGATGATGATCGGCTACGTCGCCGGCAACCAGCCGACGGTCAACTACCACGGCAGCAACGTCAACGACGCCCGGCGCATGCAGGTGCTGATCGATGGCCGCTCGGTGTACCGCGCCGGCCTGGCCACGGTGGACTGGAGCGACATTCCCCTGGCCATGGAAGACATCGAGCGCATCGAAGTGTTCCGCGGCCCGAATACCGTCAGCTACGGCGCCAACGCGCTGATGGCGGTGGTCAACATCCTCACCCGCAGCCCGGCCGACAGCCACGGCACGCGGGTCAAGGTCACCCGCGGCCAGCGCGGCATCGATGACTTCTACGCCAGCCAGGGCATGGGCTGGGACGGCGGCGACCTGCGCCTGTCGCTGTCGGGGATGGAGGACGACGGCTTCGACAGCAACCGCTTCGGCGACGACTACCGCGACAGCCGCCGCCTGACCCGCTTCAATATCAGCGCCAGCCATACCCTGGACCCGAGCCAGAGCATCGACTGGCAATTGTCGGCCAAGGAAGGCGCCAACCAGCGGCCCTACACCTACCAGCCGGTGTTCCCCTACGTCACCGAGCGCGGCAACGATGCCGACGTCAAGGCCAAGGACTATGCCGGCTCGGTGCGCTGGAACATCGACTTTGACCCCAGCCACAGCCTCTACGTGCAGGGATCGGCGCAGCACTGGGACCGCCAGCAGGTGTGGCGCGCCTGCGACGCGCAGATCGCCTTCAGCCCCGAGCTGACCCGACTGTGGCAACTGAACCCGGACTACGCCGAGCAGGTGGCGCGCAACGCCAACAACCCGCCGCCCAACGCCGACCCGGTGCTGCAGGCGCTGGCCAGCCAGGTCGGCACGCAATGGAACAACGGCGGCAAGAACGTGGTCTGCGGCGATGTCGACCAGAGCACCCGGGAAACCCGCTACGACCTGGAAGTCCAGGACACCCTGAGCCTGGCCGACAACCTGCGCCTGCTCAGCGGGGTCAACTACCGCTACGACCGCGCCGACTCCGAGACCTACTTCAACGGCAGCCTCGACGACCAGACCTGGCGCCTGTTCGGCCAGCTGGAGTGGCGCGTCGACGAGCACTGGATCGTCCAGGGCGGGGCCATGTACGAGAACTCGCAACTGGCCGGCGACTCGCTGACCCCGCGCCTGGCGGTCAACTACCTGATCACCCCGCGCCACGGCCTGCGCGCGGTGTACTCCGAGGCGGTGCGCTCGCCGGACATGTTCGAGAACAACGTCAACTGGAGCTATCGGGTCAGCAACCTGTCGCCACCGGCGTTCGGCCAGAGCACCGCCGAGTACTTCGTCAAGACCCGCGGCCCGGGCAACCTCGACCAGGAGCTGATGCGCTCGCGGGAACTGGGCTACAACGGCTATTTCGCCGATCTCGACCTGAGCGTCGACATCAAGCTGTTCCACGACGAGATCAGCGGGATGATCAGCGAGCCGCTGCGCAACAACCAGTACATCGCCAGCAACAGCAACACGGCCCGCTTCCGCGGCAGCGAAGCGCAGCTGGACTGGCGCCTGGGCGCCGCCGATCGCCTGCGCCTGACCTACGCCTACGTCGACGCTGCCGCCAGCAACCCCGACGACCAGCGCCTCAGCGCCCGCAACAGCGGCTCCGCCGGCTGGATGCGCGACTGGGGACGGGGCTGGTCCAGTGCCCTCTTCTATTACGGCGACGACGCCCTCAACCAGTACCGCTTCGAACGGATCGACCTGCGCGTGGCCAAGCACTTCAACCTGTCCCGGGCCGGCCTGGAACTGGCGGGCACCCTGCAGCAACGCCTCGACAACCAGCCCACCACCAGCCTCGACAACCGCTACGACAGCCGCCACCTGCTGTACTTCAGCGCGGAGCTGGAATTCTGATGCGGCAGTGGCGGCGCTGCCTGCTGCTGGTCCTGCTCTGGCCCCTGGTGTCGTTCGCCGGGAGCGAGATCCTGCTCACCGGCGCCCAGGACAGCAGTGGCGTGCGCGACTTCGTCCAGGCCCTGGGCGAACGCCGGCCGAAGGACCAGGTGCATTTCGTGCCCCTGGCGCAATTGCCCGCCCCCGGCCAGTTGAAAGCCGATACCCGGCTGATCCTGCTCGACCCCGAGGCCCTCGACTGGCGCCTGCGCGAACCGGCCGGACCGCCGGCGCTGGTCCTGCGCATCAGCCGGGTCCAGGCCCAGCAACGCCTGGGCGGGCTGCGTCCGCCCTACCTCAGCCTGCTCTGGAGCGATCCGCCGCTGGCCCGCCAGTTGCGCCTGGTCCAGTACCTGCTGCCGCAGGCGCGGCGGGTCGGGGTGCTGTATGGCGAGCAGAGCCGCTTCCTCCTCGACGAGCTGCGCCAGGCCGCCCACCCGCTGGGCCTGGAGATCGACGCCCAGCCCTGGCCGGACCTGCGCGACAACCGCCCGCTGCAGACCCTGCTCAAGGACACCGACGTGCTGCTGGGCCTCGACGACCCGCAGCTGTACAACCCCAAGACCGCGAAGAACCTGCTGCTCAGCGCCTATGCCCGGCAGATGGCGCTGATCGGCCCGAACGTCGGCTTCGTCCGCGCCGGCGCCCTGGCCAGCACCCTGAGCGACCAGAACGACTGGCTGGCGGTGCTCGACCGCCTGCTCGACCAGCCCCCGGACAAGTGGCCGCGGGCGCACTACCCCGAACATTTCAGCGTTTCCGGCAACCAGCAGGTCGCCCGCGCCCTGGGCATCGAACCCATCGATGCCGGCGCCGCCGGCCAGGCCGTGTCCGCAGGAGAACCGATCCGATGAAAGCCTGGGACATCAGTACCCGCACGCAGATGATCAGCCTCGGCCCGGCCCTGGTCCTGACCCTGCTGCTGATCAGCTTCTTCACCTTCGTGCGGATCCAGGACCTGCGCCAGGAGCTCAACCACACCGGCCAGCTGATCGCCAACCAGTTGGCCCCGGCCTCAGAGTACGGGGTGATCTCCGGCAACGACGAAGTGCTGGAAGGCCTGATGCGCGCCACCCTGAGCATTCCCCACGTGCGCTTCCTGGAAGTGCAGGACAACGCCAACCATATCCTGGTCTACGTCGAGCAGCCCGACGAGCACGTCAACCGCGCGCAACAGGTGGAAGTCTTCCAGGCACCGATCCGCCTGCAGCGCATCAGCCTGGACGGCGATTTCCTGCACAACCCCGAGCAGCCGGCCAGCATCACCGGCGACGACTACCTGGGCCGGGTCATCGTCGGCATGTCCAACGATGCCTTCAGCCAGCGCCAGCAGGAGATCGTGATCAAGGCGGCGATCCTCGCCCTGTTCGCCCTGCTCTTCACCTTCCTTCTCGCCCGGCGCCTGGCACGCAGCCTGTCGACCCCGATCAGCGACATGGGGCACGCGGTCAAGGCCATCCAGAAAGGCGACTTCGACACGCCGCTGCCGGAAGTCGACGACAGCGAGCTGGGCCACCTGGCGCGGCACATCAACAACCTCGCCAGCGCCCTGTCCCAGGCCTCCCACGAACAGCAGCAGGCCATGGCGCAGATGATCCAGGCCCGCGAGGAAGCCGAGCAGGCGAACAAGGCCAAGTCGGACTTCCTGGCCATGATGAGCCACGAGCTGCGCACCCCGATGAACGGCGTGCTGGGCATGCTGCAACTGCTGCAGACCACCGAACTGAGCGACGAACAGGCCGAATACAGCGCAGTCGCCAGCGAGTCCACCGGGCACCTGCTCAAGGTCATCAACGACATCCTCGACTTCTCCCGCATCGAGCGCACCGCGCTGCAGCTGGAGCAGATCGACTTCAACCTCGCCGAACTGATCGGCAACTGCGTGCAGTCGTTCCTCCACGCCGCCCAGCAGCGCCAGCTGGCCCTGCAACTGGAAATGCCCGAAGGCCTGGAGCAACTGCAGGTCTGCGGCGATCCGACGCGGATCCGCCAGGTGCTGGTCAACCTGATCGGCAACGCGCTGAAGTTCACCGAGCATGGCAGCGTGCAGGTGCTGCCGCGCTGGCAGGTGCTCGACCGTCAGCTGATCTGGTTCACCTGCGCGGTGCGCGATACCGGCATCGGCATCGACAACGCTCGCCTGGAAACCATGTTCGTCGCCTTCCAGCAGGCCGACAGCTCGATCTCCCGGCGCTACGGCGGCACCGGCCTGGGCCTGTCGATCGCGCGCAACCTGGCCGAGCGCATGGGCGGCAGCCTGCGCGCCGAAAGCCGCGAAGGCGTGGGCTCGACCTTCACCCTGGAAATGCCGCTGAACCTGCGCCTGCCGGTGCACGCCCAGGCGCTGCCGGAGCACGACCCGGCCTGCAGCGACCTCGACGGCCAGTCGGTGCTGCTGGTGGAGGACAATCCGGTCAACCAGGCGGTGATCCGCGCCATGCTGCGCAGCCTCGGCTTCGAGGTCTGCGTCGCCGCCGACGGCGCCCAGGCCATCAGCCTGGTGGCCCGGCAGCGCTTCGCCGCAGTGCTGATGGACTGTCGCCTGCCGATCGTCGATGGCTACGAGGCCACCCGGCGGATCCGCCAGATGCCGCAGTGCCGCGACCTGCCGATCATCGCCCTGACCGCCAACGCCATGCAGGGCGATCGCGAGTACTGCCTGGCCACCGGCATGAACGATTACCTGGCCAAGCCCTTCAAACGGACCGATTTGCAGCAGATTCTGCAGCGTTGGCTACCCGGCCGGGCAGTCGCGACTGGCGAATAATGCTAAATTGCGGCAGTCTTAGAGGCCGGAACTGACCTAAGAAAGGTCTGTCGGAAAAATTTCAGTGCACAAGTGTACATCTTCGTTCGCTGTGCTGTGACTTTCACTACAACGCAATAGTCTATGAGTAGGCTGCCGCCTCAGGCCAAAGGCTCTGGGTCGGTCGGGAAGAACTGCCCCTGCCGCACGAGGATTATTGAGGAGCTCGCATGACCAAACAAAACGCCTTTACTCGGGAAGACCTGCTGCGCTGCAGTCGCGGTGAGCTGTTCGGCCCAGGTAACGCGCAACTGCCCGCCCCCAACATGCTGATGGTGGATCGCATCACCCACATCAGTGCCGAGGGTGGCAAGTACGGCAAAGGTGAGTTGGTCGCCGAGCTGGATATCAATCCGGACCTGTGGTTCTTCGCCTGCCACTTCGAAGGCGATCCGGTGATGCCGGGCTGCCTGGGCCTCGACGCCATGTGGCAGCTGGTCGGTTTCTTCCTCGGCTGGCAGGGCCTGCCGGGCCGCGGTCGCGCCCTGGGCTCGGGCGAAGTGAAGTTCTTCGGCCAGGTACTGCCGCAAGCCAAGAAAGTCACCTACAACATTCATATCAAGCGCGTCCTGAAGGGCAAGCTGAACATGGCCATCGCCGATGGTTCGGTCAGCGTCGACGGTCGCGAGATCTACACCGCCGAAGCACTTCGCGTCGGTGTCTTCACCTCCACTGACAATTTCTAAGGGTTATTCGCATGCGCCGCGTCGTAATCACCGGTCTGGGCATCGTTTCCTGCCTGGGCAATGACAAAGAGACCGTCTCCGAAAACCTGCGTAAAAGCCGTCCGGGCATCCGTTTCAACCCGGAATACAAGGAAATGGGGCTGCGCAGCCAGGTTTCCGGCTCCATCGACCTCAACCTCGAAGAACTGATCGACCGCAAGGTCTACCGCTTCGTCGGCCACGCCGCGGCCTACGCCTACCTGGCGATGCAGGACGCGATCAAGGATTCCGGCCTGACCGACGAGCAGGTGTCCAACCCGCGCACCGGCCTGGTCGCCGGCTCCGGCGGCGCCTCGACCCTGAACCAGATGGAAGCGCTGGACACCCTGCGCGAGAAAGGCGTCAAGCGCGTCGGCCCGTACCGCGTCACCCGCACCATGGGCAGCACCGTTTCCGCCTGCCTGGCCACGCCGTTCAAGATCAAGGGCATCAACTACTCGATCTCCTCGGCCTGCGCCACCTCCGCGCACTGCATCGGCACCGCCATGGAGCAGATCCAGTGGGGCAAGCAGGACATCGTCTTCGCCGGCGGCGGTGAAGAAGAGCACTGGAGCCAGTCGTTCCTGTTCGATGCCATGGGCGCCCTGTCGACCAAGCGCAACGAAGAACCGGCCAAGGCCTCCCGCGCCTACGACGCCGACCGTGACGGTTTCGTCATCGCCGGTGGTGGCGGCATGGTGGTGGTCGAGGAGCTGGAACACGCCCTGGCCCGTGGTGCCAAGATCTACGCGGAAATCGTCGGCTACGGCGCCACGTCCGATGGCTACGACATGGTCGCCCCGAGCGGCGAAGGCGCGATCCGCTGCATGCAGCAGGCGCTGTCCACCGTCGACACCCCGATCGACTACCTGAACACCCACGGCACCTCGACTCCGGTCGGCGACGTCGCGGAAATGAAGGGCGTGCGTGAAGTCTTCGGCGACAAGGCCCCGGCCATCAGCTCAACCAAGAGCCTGTCCGGTCACTCCCTGGGCGCCGCTGGCGTGCACGAAGCGATCTACTGCCTGCTGATGATGGAAGGCAAGTTCATCGCCGGTTCGGCCAACATCGACGAACTGGATCCGGAAGTCGCCGACCTGCCGGTTCTGCGCGAAACCCGCGAGAACGCCAAGATCGACACCGTGATGAGCAACAGCTTCGGCTTCGGCGGCACCAACGCCACCCTGGTGCTGAAGCGCTGGGAAGGCAAGTAAGGCCTGGCCCTTGCACTGAAAACGCCCCGACTGGTTCGGGGCGTTTTTGTTTCCGGAGGCCACCTCCGACCTTGTAGGAGCGGGTTTACCCGCGATTGCCATGGCGAACTCACTGCTGCAATCGCGGGTGAACCCGCTCCCACAGTGCCCACATTCACACCGAGAAGCGCTTCACCAAGCCGTTCAAATCCACCGCCAGCTGCGACAGCGCCTGGCTCGCCTCCACCGTCTGGCTCGCCCCCGCCGCGCTCTGCAGAGCCAGGTCGCGGATATTGGTCAGGTTGCGGTCCACCTCCCGCGCCACCTGCGCCTGCTGCTCCGAAGCACTGGCGATCACCAGGTTGCGCTCGTTGATCTGGCTGATGGCCCGGGCGATCTCTTCCAGCGCCGCCCCTGCCGCATGGGCGCCGTCCAGGGTGTTGCGCGCGCGTTCGCGGGTCTGCTGCATGCCGTCCACCGCGCGATCGGTGCCCTGCTGGATGCCGTCGATCATCTGCTCGATTTCCCGGGTCGACTGCTGGGTGCGATGGGCCAGGGCGCGCACCTCGTCCGCGACCACGGCGAACCCCCGCCCGGCATCGCCCGCCCGCGCCGCCTCGATGGCCGCGTTGAGCGCCAGCAGGTTGGTCTGCTCGGCGATCGAGCCGATCACGTCGAGCACCTTGGAAATCCCGTGCACCCGCTCCGCCAGTTGCCCGACCTCGTCGACGTTGGTGCTCACCCCCGCGGCCAGTTCCTCGATCGACACCACCGTCTGGCGCACCTGGGCCTGACCCTGGCGGGCGATACGGTCGGACTCGCGCGAGGCCTCCGAGGTCGCCACGGCGTTGCTGGCCACCTCCTCCACCGCCGCGGTCATCTGGTTCACCGCCGTGGCCGCCTGCTCGATTTCCTGGGTCTGTTGCTGCAGGCCGCGGGTGGCGTCCTCGGTCACCGCACTGAGCTGTTCCGAGGCCGACGCCAGCTGGCTCGACGAATCGGAAATGCGCCCGATGGTGTCGCGCAGGCTCTGCTGCATCTTCTTCAGTGCCACCAGCAGGCGTGCCGGCTCGTCGCGCCCCTGGATGCTGATCTGCGGGGTCAGGTCGCCGGTGGCGACCACCTCGGCCACCTGCAGCGACTGGGCCAGCGGATGGACGATGCTGCGGGTCAGCACCAGGGCCAGGATCACCGTCAGCACCAGCGAACCGCCGAGCAGCACCATCACCCACAGGCGCGAACTGAGGTACACCGTCTGCGCCTTGTCGGTGGCCATGTGGGCATGCTGGTTGTTGAGGTCGATCAGTTGATTGAGGGTGGCGGTGAGGGTGTCGGCCAACTGGTTCATTTCACCGTTGACGATCGCCGTCGCCGCCTCGACCTGGTTGCCGGTGGTCAGCTTCACCACCTCGAGCTGCATGTCCAGGTACTGCTTCTGCAGTTCCAGGTAGCGGTCGTACAGGCTACGTTCCTCGGGCAGTGAGATCAGCGCACTGTAGTCGCCCTGCGCCTTGGCCAGCACCTTCTTGAGTTCGTCGAGACGGGCAACGTTCTGCTGTTGCGCCGTCGGGTCGCGGTTGACCAGCAGGCGCAAGGTCAGCGCGCGGATCCGCAGCATGTCCTGGCTCATCTGGCCGACGTTGATCACGCTGGGCAACCAGTTGTTCTCCACCTGGTCGGACTGTTCGCGCATGCTGGCCATCTGCGCCAGGGCGAACAGGCCCAGGGTCACCACCAACAGCGCCAGCAGGCCGAATCCCAGGCCAGCCCGTGGCGCGATGTTCAAGCTTCTCAGACTCATCGTACGGTTCCTTCCGGAGAAGCGCTGCGCAGGTCGGCAGCTGACAAATCCTTTTAGAAGGTATCGGACCGTAGAATTTTTGCGTAAGAAGAAATGGTGATATCAAATTGCCCGGTGATTGCGACAGTACAATCACCGGCAGGTTTCAGCGCACGGTGAAACGTTTCTCCGCCAGCAGCCGATCGCCCTGGAACACCATGAAATGCCACTCACCCGGCACCGCTTCGTGATGCTCGGTGAACTCGTAGGCCATCACGTCCTGCGGCGCGCCTGGCACCAGTTTCTGCACCACTTCGAACTTGTCATGGCGCTTGCCGTCCGGGGTGACGATGCCTGGCGTGAGGTACAGCAGGGTCAGCGGCGTGTCGTCGGCGGTCTTGCCTTCGAGGCGGTAGCGGATGCCGAACTTGCTGCCCAGCCTGGCCGGCACCACGTCGGTGGCGTCGATCTTCTGGCTGTTCATGGTGATCACCCGCTCACCGGGCTGGGGGTTCTTGATGTTGGTCTCGAACACGCCATATTCCACCGGTCCCTGCACGCGCACCTCGGCATGGGCCAGGCCGGCGATGCACATCAGCCCGACCAGGGCGCCAAAACGGCTAGTCAACATACTGCGCTTCCTCTGTTGTGGATCGCGGCAGACTATGACTCCGGCATGACAGGCTGATGACAATCCCGCTCAACGTCGCTTCGGCAGCACCGCGAGGAAGTTGTCCCGGGCCACCTTGCGCGCGACATCTTCCGGCAAGGCATCGAGGAACGGATCGAAACCGTGCAACTGCTCGCCAAGGCTGCCAAACCGCCCGACCACATCGGAGCCGAGCATGAAACGCTCGGGAAAGCGCTGGACCAGCGCCAGCCAGTCGGCCCGGGGCGTGCCCTGGTCATCCAGCAGGTAGGGGCGCAGCACGCTCCAGGACAGATCGACGTAGAGGTTCGGATAATCCTCCAGCAGCCGTGTCAGGGTCGGCAGGAGAAAGTCCATCTGCGTCTGATGCCGATGGATTTCCAGGCTGCTGCCGGCATGCGCCCAGATGAAGCGGGTGTGCGGATGATTGCGCAGCGGCTCCTCGATCTCCGCCAGGTACAGCGGGTTGCGCTCGCGCTTGGAAGTGATGTTGGAATGCAGCAGCACCGGCAGGTCCTGCTCGGCGGCCAAGTGGTAGATCCGCGTCATCGCCTCGTTGTTGGCCCTTGGCGTATCGCCGCTGGTGAGGGCGGTGAGATCGTCGTGACGGGTGAACACCTCGCCGATGCCCTGCCACAGCCCCGGGTACAGCTCCAGCATGCGCTCGATGTGGCTGACGGCGTTCTTGTCCACCGGATTGAACCCGGTGAGAAACGGGTGGAAACGCTGGCGCTGCGCGGGCGCGAGCTTCTCCAGTGCTGCCGCGACATACAGGTCGGTGGCGCTGTACCAGTAGGCATCGGCATCATCCCCGGCGTAGTAGCGCGGGCGCTTGGGCTCGTCCTCATGCCATTTCTTCGCCACCGGAATGCCGCTGATCATCGCCTGGTCGATGCCCGCCTGGTCCATGGCCTCCAGCAAGGCCGGCATGCCTTCGGTTTCCTGGAAGAAATCCACGTAGTGCAGATGGGCATCGCTGTAGCGGTAGTCGCGCGCCTGCGCCTCGCCGAGCAGCCATCCGGCGAACAACAGTCCACCCAGGGTTCTTGCGAGCATTCCCACCTTCCTTCGTCGTGCTTCGGACAGGGTAGACAGCGCGCCTCCTACAGCAGTTCGCTATGCTAGGCCGACTTGACCCTGGCTGGAGCCATCATGACCTCGCCCCTGGTAATCCGCCCCCGCGCCGAATCGGTGGAGGGCCAGCCGATCCTGCGCCCGCTGCCCTCGGCGAAATGCCGCAGCGTCGGCCCCTTCGTGTTCTTCGACCACATGCTGGAGACCACCTATGCCCCCGGGCATGGCATGGATATCCGCCAGCACCCGCATATCGGCCTGTCGACCCTGACCTACCTGTTCGAGGGCGAGTTGCTGCACAAGGACAGCCTGGGTTCGCAGCAGCGGGTGCTACCCGGCGAGGTCAGCTGGATGACCGCCGGCGCCGCGGTGGCGCATGTCGAGCGGACCCCGGCGGATCTGCTGGAGCGTGGCTCGCGACTGCATGGCCTGCAGGTGTGGCTGGCGTCGCCGAAGGAACATGAGCAAGGCGCCGGGCACTACAGCCATCACGATGCTGCCAGCCTGCCGCTGAGCGAGGCGCTGGGGGTGACGATCCGCATGATCGCCGGCAACGGCTTCTGCCTGGAATCGCCGGTCCCGGTGCTGTCGCCGACCCTGTATGCGCAGGTGTTCATGGCCACGGCCACCACCCTGTGCGTGCCGACCGAGCATCGCGAGCGCGCGGTGTACGTGCTGTCCGGGGAGGTGCTGCTGGACGATGAACTGCTGGAGCCGCACACGCTGGTGGTCCTGGCCGAAGGTGAAGAGGCCAGCCTGCAGGCGCAGGGCGAAAGTCACCTGGTGATCATCGGCGGCGCGCCGCTGGACGGACCACGGCGGATGAACTGGAATTTCGTGGCGAGTGATCCGGGCTTGATCGACAAGGCCCGGGCAAGGTGGGCGGCCGGGGACTGGCCGGTGGTTGCGGGGGAGTCAGGGCGGATCGAGCTGCCCTGACTGGCAATGCCCCAACACGTTCGGCCCAGGAGCAACGCGGACCTTGTGGGAGCGGGTTCACCCGCGATTGCTGCGGCGAATTCACTACCGCAATCGCGGATAAACCCGCTCCCACAGGTCTCTGGTGCTCAGGCCTGGAACACTTCTTCCAGCAGATCGTGCATCGCCTTGAACGCCCGCTTGGCCGTGCGCGCGTCGTACATCATCTTGCCCGGCACATTCGCTCCCGGATCGGTGAAGGAATGCACCGCGCCGCCGTAGCTGAGCAGTTGCCAGTCCACCCCCGCCGCATCCATCTCGGCCTCGAAGGCCGGCAGTTGCTCCTTCGGCACCAGCGGGTCGGCGGCACCATGCAGCACCAGCACCGAGCCCTTGATGTTCTGCGCATCTGCCGGGTTCGGCGTGTCCAGCGTGCCGTGGAACGACACCGCTGCCTGCAACGGCGCGCCATCGCGGGCCAGTTCCAGTGCGCAGCAACCACCGAAGCAGAAACCGAAAGCCGCCAGCTTGCCGGGGGTGAGCACCGCCTTCGATTGGCCCAGCAACTGCGCCAGGGCCGCCTGCATGCGCTTGCGCAGCTCGGCGCGGTCGTTCTTCAGCGGCATCATCGCAGCGCCGGCCTCGTCGCCGTTCTGCGGACGCACCGATTGGCCATACAGGTCGGCGATCAACACCACGTAGCCCTGCTCGGCCACCGCCCGGGCGATACGTTCGGCACCTTCGCTGATGCCCATCCAGTTCGGCGCCATGATCAGGCCCGGCTGTTGCGTTGCACCATGGGTGTAGACCAGACGGCTTTCATAGGCCTTGCCGGCAACGTGATAGACCAGCGATTCGATTGTCACCTTGCTCATTGAATTCTCCTTGCACCATGAAAAAAGCCCGCCGAAGCGGGCTTTCCTGCGTCTTACATCAAACCGACAACTCGACCAGCAGCTTGTTCAGCCGGCGCACGTAGGCGGCCGGGTCCTTCAGGCTGTCGCCCGCGGCCAGGGCGGCCTGGTCGAAGAGGATGTGCGAGAAGTCGGCGAAACGGTCTTCGCTCTGCTCGTTGTCCAGCTTCTCGATCAGCGGGTGGCTCGGGTTGAATTCGAAGATCGGCTTGGAATCCGGCACCTTCTGCCCACTGGCTTCGAGGATCTGGCGCATCTGCAGGCCGAGGTCCTGTTCGCCGATGGCGAGGATCGCCGGGGAATCGGTCAGGCGGTGCGACACACGCACTTCACTGACGCTGTCGCCCAGGGCGGCCTTGAGGCGCTCGACCAGGCCTTCCTTGTCCTTGGCGATCTCTTCCTGGGCCTTCTTGTCCTCTTCCGAGTCCAGCTTGCCCAGGTCCAGGTCGCCACGGGCAACGTCGACGAAGCTCTTGCCATCGAATTCGTTGAGGTAGCTCATCAGCCACTCGTCGATGCGGTCGGTCAGCAGCAGCACTTCGATGCCTTTCTTGCGGAAGACTTCCAGGTGCGGGCTGTTCTTGACCTGGGCGTAGGACTCGCCGGTGAGGAAGTAGATCTTGTCCTGGCCTTCCTTGGCACGCGCCAGGTAGTCGGCCAGGGCGACGTTCTGCTCGCCGCCTTCCTCGTGGGTCGAGGCGAAGCGCAGCAGGCCGGCGATCTTCTCCTTGTTGGCGAAGTCCTCGGCCGGACCTTCCTTGAGGACCTGGCCGAAGTTCTTCCAGAACGCCTTGTACTGCTCGGACTCGTTCTTCGCCAGCTTCTCCAGCATGTCCAGCACGCGCTTGGTCAGCGCCGACTTCATCGAGTCGATGATCGGGTCTTTCTGCAGGATCTCGCGGGACACGTTCAGCGACAGGTCGTTGGAATCGACCACGCCCTTGATGAAGCGCAGGTACAGCGGCAGGAAGGATTCCGCCTGGTCCATGATGAACACGCGCTGCACGTACAGCTTCAGGCCGCGTGGCGCTTCACGCTGGTACAGGTCGAACGGCGCGCGGGCCGGCACGTAGAGCAGCGAGTTGTACTCCAGCTTGCCTTCGACCTTGTTGTGGCTCCAGGCCAGCGGGTTCTCGAAATCGTGACCGATGTGCTTGTAGAACTCCTGGTATTCCTCGTCCTTGATCTCGGTACGCGGACGGGTCCACAGGGCACTGGCGCGGTTGACGGTTTCCCATTCCTCGGCCGGCTTGTCCTCGCCTTCGGCGGCTTCGACCTGCTTGGGCAGCTCGATCGGCAGGGCGATGTGGTCGGAGTACTTCTTGACGATGTTGCGCAGGCGCCAGCCGTCGGCGAACTCTTCCTCGCCCTTCTTCAGGTGCAGGACGATGCCGGTGCCGCGCTCGGGCTTGTCGATGGTGGCGACTTCGAACTCGCCCTCGCCCTTAGACGACCAGTGCACGCCTTCGGAAGCCGGCAGGCCGGCGCGGCGGCTGTACACGTCGACCTTGTCGGCGACGATGAACGCGGAATAGAAGCCCACGCCGAACTGACCGATCAGGTGCGAATCCTTCTTCTGGTCGCCGGTGAGGTTCTTCATGAAGTCGGCGGTGCCGGACTTGGCGATGGTGCCGAGGTGCGCGATCACTTCGTCGCGGCTCATGCCGATGCCGTTGTCTTCGAGGGTGACGGTGTTGGCGTCCTTGTCGAAGCTGACACGGATCTTCAGCTCGGCGCCGCCTTCGAGCAGCTCGGGCTTGGCCAGCGCTTCGAAGCGCAGCTTGTCGACGGCGTCGGAGGCGTTGGAAATCAGCTCGCGGAGGAAGATCTCCTTGTTCGAGTACAGCGAATGGATCATGAGGTGCAGCAGTTGCTTCACCTCGGTCTGGAAGCCCAGGGTTTCTTTTTGAGTCTCCACACTCATGGTCTTCAAAACTCCGATCTGATGGCATTGGTCGCGCTGGCGGGCAGGCCTTCCGGGCCGCACCCCGCCAGTCGCAGCGGGATGAACAGCAGATGGGGCCGTGGCGGACTATTTCAAGGGCGTGCGCGCTTCTTTGATCTTGAAATGCGCGCGGGCGGTGGCGATGGGCTCGTTGGCATCGCTCTGCCAGGCGGTGATCGCCACGTTGGTCACCCGCCGCCCCTGGCGCCACAACTGGCAGCGCGCATAGGTGTCACGGAAGTGCCCGGCGCGCAGGTAGTCGATGGAGAAGTCGATGATCTTCGGGATGCTCGCGCTTTCGCTGAAGATCAGCAGGTACAGCGCCGCCGCCAGTTCCATGAAGCCGGCAATCACCCCGCCATGGATCGCCGGCAGCAGCGGGTTGCCGATGTTGTCCGGGTTGGCCGGCAGGCGGAACAGCAGGTCGTCGCCGTCGCGGCTGCATTCGATGCCGATCAGGCCGGCATAGGGGATCAGTTGCAGCAAGGCGCGGTAGTCGCCGCGACTGTGTGCCTCGCGCAGTTGCTGATGAACGTCTTCCGGGATCATTGCGCCTCCCCCTTGAGCGTGCGGGCGAAACCGATGCCGCCCTTGATGTCCTTGCCCAGGCGCATGTAGGTACCCACCACCTGGGCGATGGGTTGCCCGGGATCGGCCTGGTAGGCGGTGCCGCGGATGAAGATCACGTCGCGGCTGACCCAGTAGCAGTGGGCCTGGCCGAACACATCCTGGTCGGCCAGGCCCGGGCCCATGTAGTCGATGCGCAGATCAAGGGTCGGGCACACCTCGAAATCGGGGAGCACGCAGAGTGTGGCCATGCCCAGGGCAGTGTCCATCAGGGTGGTGATGGCACCGCCGTGAATGGCTCCAGTCTGCGGGTTACCGACGATCGAAGAAGAATAAGGCAAGCGCAGGACAATCCCCTCGGCATCCACCGAATGAACTTGCATGTGCAGTTTCTGACAATGACGCAGCGCCGAAAGGAAGCGTTCGGCACGCGCCAGCAGCGGCGATTCATTCATTGGTGAAGAATTCTCCGTAATTGTGCGGACCTGCACAAGACAAGCAAAAAGTCTATATAGATCCGTAACTTATATATCTGTATCGTTCGCGGAACTTAAACCACAAGGGACAACTCAAACGGTTTAAGTAATGCTATTCCACAAGGAGAAACACCCCATGCGTAAACCTTTTGCTTATGCCGTCATGATCGCCGCCGCTCTGGGCCTCGCCGCTTGCGATAAAGCCAGCGAGAACAAGGCTCAAGACGCTCAACAACATGCCGAGCAAGCCCAGCAGAAGATGGACGAAGCTCAGGATAAAGTGAACGAGGCCGCGAAAGAAAACGCCGAAGCCGCCAAAGATTCCGCCGAAGCTGAACAAAAAGCCGCTGAAGAAGCCGCTCCAGCTACTCCGGCTCCAGAAGCCCCGGCTACCCCTGCTGCGCCAGCCGCTCCGGCCGAGCCAGCCAAGCAGTAATTGCTGCTGGAATAAAAAAACCCGACTTCGGTCGGGTTTTTTATTTATATGGACATCTTCGACAAACCACCGTGCTGTTCTTCCATCAAGTTTGCAGCTCCTTGCCTGGTTCGACAGGCTGGGCATCGGTAGGCGTATGGACCATCACGTCGAGAACGTCCGAATGGAACTCCCGACGGTACAACACCAGCACCACCCCCGTGCTCATCGCCATGAACGCCCATGGGCTGACGAACCAGGTCAGCAAGGCCAGGCCGAAGTAGTAGGAGCGCAAACCGAAGTTGAACTGGTTGGCCGCCAGCGAGATGACCCGTGCCGCTCGCGCGGCGAAGGCCTTGCGCTCCTGCTCGCTGACCTGGCGCTCGCCGATCATCGGCGCCGAGCCCACCAGCACCGCGGCGAAGTTGTATTGGCGCATGCACCAGCTGAAGGTGAAGAAGGCGTAGACGAAGACGATCGCCAGGCACAACAGTTTGATTTCCGACATGCTCTGCGAGGTCTGTTGCACCAGCGGCAGGTCGGCCAGCAGCGACAGCGCGCGGTCCGAGGCGCCGAGCACGGTGAGAATGCCGGCGAGGATGATCAGGGTACTGGAGGCGAAGAACGAAGCATTGCGCTCCAGGTTGCCGATCACGCTGGCATCGGCGATGCGGTTGTCGCGCAGCAGCATGCGGCGCATCCAGTCTTCGCGGTAGAGGTGCATCACACTGGCCAGGCACGCGGTGTCGCGGCCCTTCCAGATGGCGTAGCGGGTATAGCCGCCCCAGCAGACGACGAACCAGAGGGCGGCCAGCAGGTTGGTCAAGTTGGTTTGAATGAAGCTCATGGACAGTCCTGGTCGGAATAGGCCTGCACAGTTAAGCGCAGGGACCGGGTTTCGACGCCCGACAACGAAAAAAGACACGATTTTTCAGCGCCAATGAAAAGCCCCGCCTCCTGGGTAGGAGACGGGGCTCGAAGAAGCATGCGCGGCGGGCATTCATGGCTTGTGGCCCTGCCCGCCGGCGACATGTTTCCGTCAGGCGATGACTTCGCGCGGCTTGCCCAGCAGGCGGTCGCAGACCACCGCGAGGACCAGCGTCGCCACGCAGGGCACCAGCCAGGCCAGACCCTGCTCGCTCAGCGGCAGGTGGGCCAGGGCTTGCGGCACGTTGAAGCCAGCGCCCTTGAGCGCGTCGATGGTGCCGAAGATCAGCGACACGGCCATCACCGGCGCCATGATGCGGGTCTGCGAATGCCACATGCCTTTGCAGAAGCTCAGGCCGACCAGCACGATGCACGGCGGGTAGATGGCGGTCAGCACCGGCACCGAGAACAGGATCAGCTTGGTCAGGCCGAGGTTCGACACCAGCAGCGAGAACGCCGCCAGCAGCACCACCAGCGCGCGGTAGGACAGCGGCAGCAGGCGGCTGAAGTACTCGGCGCAGGCGCAGGTCAGGCCGACCGCGGTGACCAGGCAGGCCAGGGCGATCAGTACCGCCAGGAAGCCGCTGCCCAGGGAACCGAAGGTGTGCTGCACATAGGCATGCAGGACCACCGCGCCGTTGCTGGCGGTGGCGGCGATGTCATGGCTGCCGGCACCCAGGCGGAACAGGCTGACGTAGACCAGGGTCAGGCCGACACCGGCGATCAGGCCGGCGATCACCGCATAGCGGGTGATCAGGCGCGGCGACTCGACGCCACGGGAACGGATCGCGTTGACGATGACGATGCCGAACACCAGCGCACCCAGGGTATCCATGGTCAGGTAGCCCTGGATGAAGCCTTGCGAGAACGGCGCGGCGACGTAGGCCGGTTGCGCGTCACCGATGGTTCCGGCAGGCAGGGCGAACGCGGCGATGCCGAGCACGGCCAGGGCGATGATCTTCAGCGGCGCGAGGAAGCGGCCGACGGTGTCGAGCAGCTTGCCCGGGTACATGGACACCGCCAGCACCACCAGGAAATACACCAGGCTGTAGATGAACAGCGCCAGCGGGCTCTCGCCGGTCAGCGGCGCCACACCCACTTCGAACGACACGGTGGCGGTACGCGGCGTGGCGAACAACGGGCCGACCGCGAGGTACGCGGCTGCAGCCAGCAGGCCACCGGCGATCTTGCCGATCGGGCTGCTCAGTTCGTCCATGCCGCCACCGACCTTGGCCAGGGCGATCACGGTGACCACCGGCAGACCGACGGCGGTCACCAGGAAGCCGAGGGCGGCCATCCACACGTGCGGACCGGATTGCAGGCCGACGATAGGCGGGAAAATGATGTTGCCGGCTCCGACGAACAACGCGAACGTCATGAAGCCAAGCGCCAGGATGTCCTGGCCTTTCAAAACTTTCATTTAAGGAAATACCACACTGCGTAAATCGGAATTTAGAGAGGGATTTCCCCTTGGGTTAGGGAAATGTTTTTTCCGCCCTGATTGAGGCGGACTTTTATAGCGTGGCGCTTCCTTTTGGGCAGCGAACACGAAATGAACGCGCATGGTACTCAATTTGCCGCTCTGGCGCACGGTTTCGGGGCGGTTTGTCCGATGAGTGAACCTGAATGTCGCAAACGGTTGCGCCATATCAAGCGACGCTCCCACAAAGTCCGTGTGAATTGGTAGATCTTTGATCCAAACGAAAAAGGCCACCCGAAGGTGGCCTCTTTCTGTTGTTCAGCGAAGAATTACTTCTTCACTTCCCAACCGGTCAGCTCGGCCAGGGCCTTGCCGATGTCCGCCAGCGAACGCACGGTTTTCACGCCAGCGTCCTGCAGGGCAGCGAACTTCTCGTCCGCAGTGCCCTTGCCGCCAGAGATGATGGCGCCAGCATGGCCCATGCGCTTGCCCGCAGGGGCAGTCACACCGGCGATGTAGGAAACCACTGGCTTGGTCACGTTGGCCTTGATGTAGGCAGCCGCTTCTTCTTCGGCCGAACCACCGATTTCGCCGATCATGACGATGGCTTCGGTTTTCGGGTCTTCCTGGAACAGCTTCAGGATGTCGATGAAGTTCGAGCCCGGGATCGGGTCACCGCCGATACCGACGCAGGTCGACTGACCGAAACCGGCGTCAGTGGTCTGCTTGACCGCTTCGTAGGTCAGGGTGCCGGAACGGGAAACGATACCGACCTTGCCTGGCAGGTGGATGTGACCTGGCATGATGCCGATCTTGCACTCGCCCGGAGTGATGACGCCTGGGCAGTTAGGACCGATCAGGGTAACACCCAGCTCGTCGCACTTGACCTTGGCGTCCAGCATGTCGAGGGTAGGGATACCCTCGGTGATGCAGACGATCAGCTTGATGCCGCCGAAGGCCGCTTCGAGGATCGAGTCCTTGCAGAACGGAGCCGGAACGTAGATGACCGAAGCGTCGGCGCCGGTAGCTTCCACGGCTTCCTTGACGGTGTTGAACACCGGCAGGCCCAGGTGGGTGGTGCCACCCTTGCCTGGAGTGACGCCGCCGACCATCTTGGTGCCGTAGGCGATGGCTTGTTCGGAGTGGAAAGTACCCTGCGAGCCGGTGAAGCCCTGGCAGATGACTTTGGTGTCTTTATTGATCAGGACGCTCATTACTTGCCCTCCGCAGCTTTGACAACTTGTTGAGCAGCGTCGGTCAGGCTGGTGGCCGCAATGATGTTCAAACCGCTTTCTGCCAGTACTTTAGCGCCCAGTTCGGCGTTGTTGCCTTCGAGGCGAACGACGACCGGTACCTTGACGCCGACTTCCTTCACTGCACCGATGATGCCTTCGGCAATCATGTCGCAGCGAACGATGCCGCCGAAGATGTTGACCAGAACGGCCGCGACATTGCTGTCGGACAGGATGATCTTGAAGGCTTCGGTCACGCGCTCTTTGGTCGCACCACCACCTACGTCGAGGAAGTTGGCTGGCTTGCCGCCGTGCAGGTTGACGATGTCCATGGTACCCATGGCCAGGCCGGCACCGTTGACCATGCAGCCGATGTTGCCTTCGAGGGCAACGTAGTTCAGTTCGAACTTGGCAGCGTGGGCTTCACGGGCGTCGTCCTGCGACGGGTCGTGGAAGGTCTTCAGCTTCGGCTGACGATACATGGCGTTGGCGTCGATGTTGATCTTGGCATCGAGGCAGTGCAGATCGCCGTCGGCCTTGATCACCAGCGGGTTCACTTCCAGCAGGGCCAGATCGTGATCCTTGAACAGCTTGGCCAGGCCAACGAAGATCTTGGCGAACTGTTGAACCTGCTTGCCTTCCAGACCCAGCTGGAACGCCAGCTCACGACCCTGGAACGGCTGAGCGCCGACCAGCGGATCGATGGTTGCCTTGAGAATCTTCTCGGGAGTGTCGTGAGCGACCTTCTCGATGTCCACGCCACCTTCGGTGGAAGCCATGAACACGATGCGGCGGCTCGAACGATCGACCACAGCGCCCAGATACAGCTCTTTGGCGATGTCGGTGCAGGATTCGACCAGGATCTTGGAAACCGGTTGACCGTTGGCGTCAGTCTGGTAGGTCACCAGATTCTTGCCCAACCATTGTGCAGCGAACGCCTTGGCGTCTTCCTTGCTGCGAACCAGCTTGACGCCGCCCGCTTTACCGCGACCACCCGCGTGAACCTGGGCTTTTACCACCCACTCGGAACCGCCGATCTTGTCGCAGGCTTCTGCTGCAGCTTCAGGGGTGTCGACTGCGAAACCCTTGGAAACTGGCAGGCCGTATTCAGCGAACAGCTGCTTACCCTGATACTCGTGAAGATTCATGCTTTTTACCGTCTTCGTTAGGTACTGCGCTTCGGCGCTGCGCCCGTGAGGGGTGCCGCGCCACCTGTGACCGCTTGCCCCCGGTATGCTCCGGGGGTTCGAGTCCGGCGGACTTTCCGCGGTGAGTCATGCACGCAAGACTCACGACGGGCAGACCGCCGTGGTTTTCTTATAGTTAACGCTTCTTACGGTTGGCTACGTGGATGGCACCGCCATTCACGGCCAGCGCGGCTTCATGCAGCGCTTCGGACAGGGTCGGATGGGAGAAGACCATCATGCCCAGGTCTTCGGCACTGGTGCCGAATTCCATTGCGATTGCACCCTGCTGCACCAGTTCGGCGGCGCTTGGGCCAATCACGTGTACGCCCAGGACGCGGTCGGTCTTGGCATCGGCGATGACCTTGACGAAACCACCGGTGTCGTTGGCGGCCATTGCACGACCACTGGCCGCGAACGGGAAGGTGCCCACGTTAACCTCAACACCCTCGGCCTTCAAGCCTTGCTCGGTCTTGCCGACCCAGGCGATTTCCGGATGGGTGTAGATGACCGACGGGATCAGGTCGTAGTTCATCTGGGCCTTGTGGCCCTTGATGCGCTCGACGACCATGATGCCCTCTTCCGACGCCTTGTGCGCCAGCATCATGCCGCGAACCACGTCGCCGATGGCGTAGACGCCAGGCACGCTGGTGGCGCAGTGATCGTCAACGAACACGAAGCCGCGCTCGTCGATGGTCACGCCGCTGTCGGCGGCCAGCAGGTCGGTGGTGACCGGACGACGGCCGACCGCGACGATCAGCTTGTCGAAGACGATCTTCTGTTCGCCGTTGGCGTCGGTGTAGGTCACTTCGACTTCTTCGCCGTTGACCTTGGAACCGGTGACGCGGGCGCCCAGCTTGATGTCCAGGCCCTGCTTGGTCAGGGTCTTCAGGGCTTCCTTGGAAACCGCGGTGTCGGCGGCCATCAGGAAGGTGTCCAGGGCTTCCAGGACGGTGACTTCGGCACCCAGGCGAGCCCAGACCGAACCCAGTTCCAGACCGATCACGCCGGCACCGATCACGCCCAGGCGCTTCGGCACGCTCTGGAATTCCAGGGCGCCGGTGGAGTCGACGATGACGTTCTGGTCGACCGGAGCCGGTGGAATGTCGATCGGACGGGAGCCGGAAGCCAGGATCACGTTCTCGGCTTCGATGACTTCGGTGGTGCCGTCAGGCTTGGTGACTTCGACCTTCTTGCCAGCCAGCAGCTTGCCGTGGCCCTGGATCGAGGTAACGCCGTTGGCCTTGAACAGGGTGGCGACGCCACCGGTCAGGTTCTTGACGATGCCAGCCTTGCGGCCAACCATCGCGGCGACGTCCATCTTGACTTCACCGGTGGAGATACCGTGGACGTTGAAGCTCTCTTTGGCTTCCTTGTACTTCCAGGAGCTGTCCAGCAGCGCCTTGGACGGAATGCAGCCAACGTTCAGGCAGGTACCGCCCAGGGCCAGCTTGCCTTCGCCATCGGTGTACTTCTCGATGCAGGCAGTGGAGAAGCCCAGTTGCGCGGCCTTGATGGCGGCCACGTAGCCGCCAGGACCTGCACCAATTACTACTACGTCGAACTTCTGGCTCATAAAAGATTCCTTTATAGCTTCAAGCAGCAAGCCTCAAGCGACAGGGCGACGGGCTTCGCTGCGAAGCCCGCGCCTTGCCGCTCGTGACTGCGTGATTAGATATCCAGCAGCAGACGTGCCGGGTCTTCCAGCAGGTTCTTGATGGTCACCAGGAAAGTCACGGCTTCTTTACCGTCGATCAGGCGGTGGTCGTAGGACAGCGCCAGGTACATCATCGGACGGATCACGACCTGGCCGTTCACGGCCATCGGGCGCTGGATGATGTTGTGCATGCCGAGGATCGCGGCCTGCGGCGGGTTGACGATCGGGGTCGACATCATCGAACCGAAGGTACCGCCGTTGGTGATGGTGAAGGTGCCACCGGTCATCTCCTCGATGGCCAGCTTGCCGTCACGGGCCTTCTTGCCGAAGGTGGCGATGCCGTTCTCGATCTCGGCCAGGCTCATCGACTCTGCGTTGCGCAGCACCGGTACCACCAGGCCACGGTCGCTGGAGACGGCGACGCCGACGTCCGCATAGCCGTGGTAGACGATGTCGTTGCCGTCGATCGAGGCGTTGACTGCCGGGAAGCGCTTCAGGGCTTCGGTGGCGGCCTTGACGAAGAACGACATGAAGCCCAGGCGCACGCCGTTGTGGGTCTTCTCGAACAGGTCCTTGTACTTCGAACGCAGGGCCATGACTTCGGTCATGTCGACTTCGTTGAAGGTGGTCAGCATGGCCATGTTCGACTGTGCTTCGACCAGACGCTCGGCGATCTTGGCGCGCAGACGGGTCATCGGCACGCGCTTCTCGGTGCGGTCGCCAGCGGCGGTGACCACAGGCGCGGCAGCGGCAGCAGCCGGCTTGGCGGCAGGCGCAGCGGCTGGAGCGGCTTTCTTCGCGGCAACGGCAGCCACGACGTCTTCCTTGGTCACGCGACCGCCTTTGCCGGTACCGGCAACGGAAGCCAGGTCGATGCCGTTCTCTTCAGCCAGCTTGCGCGCGGCTGGAGCGGCGATCGGGTCGTCTTCGCCAGCGTCGGCGGCAGCGGCAGCCTGGGCAGGCGCGGCAGCCGGGGCGGCGGCAGGAGCAGCAGCGGCAGCGCCGCCGGCTTCGATCGAACCCAGGACTTCGTCGGAGAGGACGGTGTCGCCTTCGTTCTTGACGATCGCACCCAGCACGCCGTCAGCGGTGGCCAGTACTTCCAGGACGACCTTGTCGGTCTCGATGTCGACGATCAGGTCGTCACGCTTGACGGCTTCGCCCGGCTTCTTGTGCCAGGTGGCAACGGTGCCGTCGGCAACCGATTCCGGGAAGGTAGGGGCTTTGATCTCGATAGCCATTATCAGTGGTTCCTTAATTCGGTTTCAGGTGCGCGAGGCATTAAACGGTGAAGGCATCTTGCAGCAGTTTTTCCTGCTGCTCGGCGTGCATCGAAGCGTAACCACAGGCTGGCGCGGCAGACGCATCACGACCGGCGTATTCGAGCACCAGGGCCTTGTTGTGACGGCCGAGGATGCGACGCATGTGGTGCTGGCTGCTGTACCAGGCGCCCTGGTTCATCGGTTCTTCCTGGCACCACACGACGTTCTTCAACTCGGTGTATGGGGCGAGGATTTCGACCAGATCGTCCTCAGGGAACGGATACAGTTGTTCGATACGCACGATGGCGATGTCTTCACGACCTTCGGCACGGCGTTTTTCCAGCAGATCGTAGTAGACCTTGCCGCTGCACAGGACCAGACGGGTGACTTTCTTCGGATCGAGGGTATCGATTTCCGGGATCACGGTCTGGAACGAGCCTTCGGCCAGATCTTCCAGGGTCGAGACGGCCAGCTTGTGGCGCAGCAGCGACTTCGGCGTGAGTACGATCAGCGGCTTGCGCAGCGGACGGATCACCTGGCGACGCAGCAGATGGTAGATCTGCGCCGGGGTGGTCGGTACGCAGACCTGGACGTTGTGCTCGGCGCACAGCTGCAGGTAGCGCTCCAGGCGTGCCGAGGAGTGCTCGGGGCCCTGACCTTCATAACCGTGAGGCAGCAGCATGGTCAGGCCGCACAGACGACCCCACTTGTGCTCGCCGCTGGTGATGAACTGGTCGACGACCACTTGCGCGCCGTTGGCGAAGTCACCGAACTGGGCTTCCCAGATCACCAGCGCGTTCGGCGTGGTGGTCGAGTAACCGTATTCGAAGGCCAGAACGGCTTCCTCGGACAGGAACGAATCGTACAGGTCGAAACGTGGCTGGCCCGGGAACAGGTTCTGCAGCGGGATATAGGTGCTGGCGTCCTTCTGGCTGTGCAACACCGCGTGGCGGTGCGAGAAGGTGCCGCGGCCGATGTCCTGGCCGGTCATGCGGATCGGATGACCTTCGAACTGCAGGGTGGCGTAGGCCATGGTCTCGGCGTAGCCCCAGTTGATCGGCAAGCCACCGGCCTGCATCTTCTGGCGGTCTTCGTAGATCTTCGAGACCTGGCGCTGAACCACGAAGCCTTCCGGCAGTTCCAGCAGCTTGGCGGACAGTTCCTGCAGGGTCTTCAGGTCGAAGCGGGTGTCGTGACGCGCGGTCCAGGCGTGGCCCAGGTACGGACGCCAGTCGACGAACAGCTCCTTGTTCGGCTCCTTGACCAGGCTCTTCACCACGTGCAGGCCGTTGTCCAGGGCATTGCGGTACTCGTCGACCTTGGCCTGAACGCGCTCGGCGTCCAGACGGCCGGCCTGTACCAGGCTGTCGGCGTACAGTTCGCGGGTGGTGCGCTGCTTGGTGATCTGCTGGTACATCAGCGGCTGGGTGCCGTTCGGCTCGTCGGCCTCGTTGTGGCCGCGACGACGGTAGCAGACCAGGTCGATGACCACGTCACGCTTGAACTGCATGCGGTAGTCGACGGCCAACTGGGTCACGAACAGCACTGCTTCCGGATCGTCGCCGTTCACGTGCAGGATCGGCGCCTGGATCATCTTGGCGACGTCGGTGCAGTACTCGGTGGAACGGGAGTCCAGCGGGTTGCTGATGGTGAAACCAACCTGGTTGTTGATCACGATGTGCACGGTGCCGCCGGTCTTGAAACCGCGGGTCTGCGACATCTGGAAGGTTTCCATGACCACGCCCTGACCCGCGAACGCGGCGTCACCGTGGATGGAGATCGGCAGGACCTTGTCGCCAACGGTGTCGTTGCGGCGATCCTGGCGGGCGCGTACCGAACCCTCTACCACCGGCGAGACGATTTCCAGGTGGGACGGGTTGAACGCCATGGCCAGGTGGACTTCGCCGCCTGCGGTCATCACGTTGGAGGAGAAGCCCTGGTGGTACTTCACGTCACCGGAGCCCAGCTCGACCTTCTTCTTGCCTTCGAACTCGTCGAACAGCTCGCGCGGGTTCTTGCCGAAGGTGTTGACCAGCACGTTCAGGCGGCCGCGGTGGGCCATGCCGATCACGACTTCCTTGGTGCCGTAGGAGCCGGAACGCTGGATCATTTCGTCCAGCATCGGAATCAGGCTCTCGCCACCTTCCAGGCCGAAACGCTTGGTGCCCGGGTACTTGGTGCCCAGGTACTTCTCCAGGCCCTCGGCCGCGGTGACGCGCTCGAGCAGGTGGCTCTGGATGTCGGCGGAGAACGACGGACGCCCACGCACGCTTTCCAGGCGCTGCTGGAACCAGCTGCGCTGCTCGGAATCGACGATGTGGGTGAACTCGGCGCCAATGGTGCGACAATATGTCTGCTGCAAAGCCTCGAAGATTTCGCGTAGGCTCGCCTCCTCCTTGCCGATGAACAGGTCGCCGGCACGGAAGGTCGTATCAAGGTCGGCATTGGTCAAGCCGTAATGATTGATCGACAGGTCTACTGGCGCAGGGCGCTGCCACAACCCCAGGGGGTCGAGCTTCGCGGCTTGGTGGCCGCGCATACGGTAGGCCTGGATCAGTCGCAGCACTTCGACCTGCTTCTTCTCGTGTTCACTGCTCACGCTCCCGGCGGATACCGGTTGGGCGCGGCGCTGGTTCTTCGCCAGCAGTACGAAATGGTCGCGGATCGTCGAGTGCGATACATCGGTAGCAGTGCTGCCTTCGGCGGGCAACTTCTGGAAGTAGGTGCGCCACTCTTCTGGCACAGCGTTAGGGTCGTGCAGGTAGAGCTCATAAAGCTCTTCCACATATGCAGCGTTACCACCTGACAGGTGGGCGCTGTTCCACATGCGCTGCATCACGCTTTCTTGCATGCTTGGTCACCCTCGGTTAGGGGCCTCGATCGGCAGAACCACGTAAGCCTGGAGTCTTCTCACCAAAACCAGGCCTGCAAGATCCCGCAGACTTACCGGGTACCAGCCCGGATGCCCCTGCTGGTCTCATATCTTCATAGGTAAAAGCTCGGGCTCATGACCCTCGCTCGGGTTGCACCGCGGTGCGGGCTTGCGCCCGCACCTTGGCGTACTACGGGTACAGCAACATCACACTTTCAGAATCAGGTACCGCTTTGCAGCAGCATGTTGCGTACGTGGCCGATTGCCTTGGTCGGGTTCAGACCTTTCGGGCAGACGTTCACGCAGTTCATGATCCCGCGGCAGCGGAATACGCTGAACGGGTCATCCAGGGACGCCAGGCGCTCCTGGGTCTTGGTGTCGCGGCTGTCGGCCAGGAAGCGATAGGCCTGCAGCAGAGCGGCTGGACCGAGGAACTTGTCGGGGTTCCACCAGAACGACGGGCAGGAAGTCGAGCAGCAGGCGCACAGGATGCACTCGTACAGACCGTCCAGCTTGTCACGTTCTTCCGGCGACTGCAGGCGCTCGATGGCCGGGGCCGGCGTGTCGTTCTGCAGGAATGGCTTCACCTTCTCGTACTGCTTGTAGAAGATGCTCATGTCGACGACCAGGTCACGGATAACCGGCAAACCAGGCAGCGGACGCACGACCAACTTGTTACCTTTTACGACAGAGGACAGCGGCGTGATGCACGCCAGGCCGTTCTTGCCGTTGATGTTCATGCCGTCGGAACCGCACACGCCTTCACGGCAGGAGCGACGGTAGGAGAAACCTTCGTCCTGCTCCTTGATCAGCGCCAGCACGTCCAGCACCATCAGGTCCTTGCCACCGGTATCGATCTGGAACACCTGGGTTTTAGGCGCCGAGTCGGTATCCGGGTTGTAACGATAAACTTCTACTTGCAACATGGCGGCCACCCTTAGTAAGTCCGGACTTTTGGTTCGAACGCCGGTACGGTCTTCGGCGCGAAGTTGACTGCACGTTTGGCAACCCGCTTCTCACCTGGGAAGTACAGGGTGTGGCACAGCCAGTTTTCGTCGTCACGATCTTCGTAGTCTTCACGGGCGTGGGCGCCGCGGGACTCTTTACGGACTTCGGCCGCGATGGCGGTAGCTTCGGCGACTTCCAGCAGGTTCTGCAGCTCCAGCGCTTCGATACGCGCGGTGTTGAAGGCCTGGGACTTGTCGTTGATCTTGACGTTGGCGATACGCTCGCGCAGATCGGCCAGCTGGGCGATACCTTTCTGCATGTATTCGCCGGTGCGGAACACACCGAAGTAGTTCTGCATGCAGCTCTGCAGCTCGCGCTTCAGGGTTGCCACGTCTTCACCGGTGGTGCGCTCGTTGAGCTTGTTCAGACGGTTCAGGGCGACTTCGACGTCGGTGTCGCTGGCATCGCGGTATTCGATACCGTCGGTCAGCGCTTTTTCCAGGTGCAGGCCGGCGGCGCGGCCGAATACCACCAGGTCGAGCAGCGAGTTGCCGCCCAGACGGTTGGCACCGTGTACCGATACGCAAGCGACTTCACCCACGGCGAACAGACCCGGAATGATCTGGTCCTGACCGTTGGCGTCCTGGGTGATGGCCTGGCCATGAATGTTGGTGGCAACGCCGCCCATCATGTAGTGGCAGGTCGGAACGACCGGAACCGGAGCGACGACCGGGTCGACGTGGGCGAAGGTCTTCGACAGCTCGCAGATGCCTGGCAGGCGGCTGTGCAGCACTTCCTCGCCGAGGTGGTCGAGCTTCAGCATCACGTGGTCGCCGTTCGGACCACAGCCGTTGCCGGCGATGATTTCCTTGACCATGGAACGAGCCACGACGTCACGACCTGCGAGGTCCTTGGCGTTCGGCGCATAACGCTCCATGAAGCGCTCGCCGTGCTTGTTGATCAGGTAGCCACCTTCACCGCGGCAACCTTCGGTGACCAGTACACCTGCGCCGGCGATGCCGGTCGGGTGGAACTGCCACATTTCGATGTCCTGCACCGGAACGCCGGCGCGCAGGGCCATGCCCACGCCGTCACCGGTGTTGATCAGGGCGTTGGTGGTCGACGCGTAGATGCGACCGGCACCGCCGGTGGCCAGTACGGTGGCCTTCGAACGGATGTACTGGGTTTCGCCGGTCTCGATGCAGATCGCGATCACGCCGACGAACGCTCCGTCCTGGTTCTTCACCAGATCGACCGCGTAGTACTCGTTGAGGAAGGTGGTACCGGCTTTCAGGTTGCCCTGGTACAGGGTGTGCAGCAGCGCGTGACCGGTACGGTCGGACGCGGCACAGGTACGGGCGGCCTGGCCACCTTTGCCGAAGTCCTTGGACTGACCGCCGAACGGACGCTGGTAGATGCGACCGGTTTCGGTACGGGAGAACGGCAGGCCCATGTGGTCCAGCTCGAAGACCGCGGCCGGGCCTTCCTGACACATGTATTCGATAGCGTCCTGGTCACCGATGTAGTCGGAACCCTTGACGGT
>Ga0206117_100432_pt1 | contig 45404 bp, 34 predicted proteins | sample 3A5Ametagenome_FD_177997 | JGI IMG/M metagenome (GOLD analysis project Ga0206117, IMG submission 177997) | Enriched microbial communities from leaf-cutter ant dump, University of Wisconsin, Madison, United States - 3A5A | ecosystem: Environmental > Terrestrial > Nest > Insects nest > Nest dump... | reverse complement strand
CCCGACCTATCACTACTGCAACCTGATGCGCGACTGGATCGACTTCGGCATCCGTGCCTATGCCGAGATCATGGTCGCCAACCCGCAGTTCATCGAACGCCACGTCGCGCCGCGCAGGGGGATGAAATGAAGCATCTGACGCCCATCAACAAGAAGGCCCGTCTGGTCGATCAGGCCGTCGAGAACGGCCATTTGGACGAGGTGGTGGCGATGCAGGTGGTGGTCGGCTGCGCCTCCACCATGGATCCCGGCTGGGAGGTCGATCCCTTCGGCAGCGTCGCAGCACTCTGCGCACCGATGGAGGCCGACCTCTACGGCTGCTCCGACCCCTGCTGGTGGCCGGCGCAGGTGCCCGACACCATCAACAGCTACCCGGACTGGAACGCCAAGGCGGCCTCGGCCCAGAACGACTGGCGCGCCCTCCAGTCGGTGTTTCCGAAGGACTGACCGCGATGAAGACCCATGCAAACGGAGTCCGTCCGATGAGAAGCCGGCGTTCCATCTCCCATTTCGGCGGACTGCTCGCCACCCTGCTGCTCGCCGCCTCTCCCGCCGCGGCGAAGGACTATCTGCTGACCGGCGCCAAGCCCGACAAGCTGGTGCTGGTCGACGCAGCCGCCCGCAAGGTGGAGCGGGTGCTGACCATCCCCGGCGGCGGGGTGGCGCCCGGCACCATCGTGCCCTCGCCGGACGGCCGCATCGCCTATGTCGTCAACAACCATATGGGCAGCGTGTCCGGCATCGAGCTGGACAGCGGCAATCAGGTCTTCCGCGCCGACTTCTCGACCGCAGAGATGCGGGTCCGCAGCCTGTTCGGCATGGATGTCAGCCCCGACGGCAAGGAGCTGTACGTCTTCCAGGCGCCGGTGCGCATGCTGCCTGGCGAGTACCGGGTGGAGGACACCCGCATCGCCGTGTACCGAACTGCCGACGGCGTCGGCGCCAAGCCGGTGCGCCTGCTGCCGGCGCCGCGCCGGGTCGCCGTGCTCGCCTTCTCCAGGGATGGCGGGACGCTGTGGGCGCTCGGCTGGGATCTCTACGGCCTCGATCCGAAGACGGGGGCGGTGAAGGAGACGCACAAGGTGCTGAACTGGACCCGCGCCAACCACAGCCCGCCCGACGTGCTCGACATCTGGCCTCAGTTCGAACAAGCGTCGATGCTTTCCACCCCCTACTTCACCGCCCGCACCGATCTGGCGGCCACCGAACCCGGCGCCTTCCGCACTGGCCTGATGACGCTCGACCTCGCCACCGGCCGGATGGACATGCGCGATTTCGAGGACACCAGCGCCGTCATCTTCTCGTCCGTCGTCAGCCCGGTGAAACGGACGGAGGCCTATTCCGTCTACACCCAACTGACGAAGATCGACACCGACGGCGGCAAGCTGGTGAAGCGGGTCGACCTGCCGCACACCTATTACTCGATCAACGTCTCCAGCGACGGCAAGGAGGTCTATGTCGGGGGCACCGCCTGCGACATCGGCGTCTACAGCACCGACACGCTCGACCGCATCGGTCAGGTGGAGATCGCCGGCTGCCCCGACCAGGGCATCTCCTCCATGCGGGTGATCCGGCGCTGACGAAACGCCCTCTCCCGCTCCGGGAGGGGGCGCCACATGCCACTCTGACCCAGGCTTCCCCATGCCCCATTCCCTGCGTTGGGCCGGCGGCTTCGTCCGGCCGCACCGGAGCCGTCTGGCGGTCTGCGTCGCCCTGTCGCTGGCCGGCGCCGGCATCGGGCTGGCGCAGCCATGGCTGACCAAGCACATCGTCGATGACGGGCTGACCGGCGGCGACGCACGGCTTCTGGTGCTGCTGACGCTGGGCATGCTGGCGGCAGGGCTGGTTTCGACCCTGCTGTCGGGGGCGAACCGGCTGGTCTACACCCGTGCGTCGGCCGGCGTGCTGTTCGCAATGCGGGAGCATGTCTACGGCCATCTCCAGACGCTGCCGCCGCGATTCTACACCGGCTGGTCGGCAGGCGACGTGCTGGGCCGGCTCGACGGTGATCTGGCGGAGGTGCAGCGCTTCGCTGTCGACGCGCCGTTGTCGGCACTTAATTCACTGCTGACGCTGGCCGGGGCGGTGGCGCTGATGCTGCTGATCGACCCGACGCTGACCCTGATCGCCTTCCTGCTACTGCCGGCGCAGGCGCTGTTCCTGCGCGGGACCCGGCCGTGGGTGGAGTGCCGCGCCCGCGCGCTCCGCGACTCCATGGCGGCGCTGACCGGCTTCTTCGTGCAGCGCCTGTCCGCCATGAAGCTGATCCAGTCGCTGGGCGCAGAACGTCAGGAAGCCGACCGCCTCGCCGCCCTCGACCGCGATTGCCTGGGCCAGCTTCTGCGCCAGCAGATCGTCGGCATCGTCACCGGCGGCGTGCCGGGGCTGCTGGGATCCGCCGGAACGGCGGCGGTGTTCCTGTGGGGCGGCCTGCGGGTGATCGACGGCGAGCTGTCGCTCGGCGCGCTGATCGCCTTCTCCGCCTATCTCGGCCGCGCCACCGGTCCGGTCCAGGGTCTGCTCGGCCTGATTGTCGGAGCGCAGCGTGCCCGCGTGTCGCTGGACCGTTTGAGCGAACTGCTGTCCGAATCCCCTGCCGTGAGGCGTCCGGCCCGGACGATCATCCCGGCGTGCCGGGGCGGTGCGCTGTCGGTCGAAGGCGTGGTCTTCGGCCATGTCCCCACCCGGCCGGTGCTCGGCGGGCTGTCCCTCACCATCCCGGCGGGATCCAAGGTCGGTCTGCTCGGCCCGTCCGGCGCAGGCAAATCGACGCTGACCGACCTGCTGCACCGCCATTACGACCCGGAGCGGGGCCGCATCACACTCGACGGCGTCGACCTGCGCGACCTCGACCCAGCCCTACTGCGTCGGCGGGTGGCTGTGTTGGGACAGGACGCGCCGCTGCTGCCGGGCAGCATCGCCGACAATCTGCGCTTCGGACTGACCGCAGCGGAGAGCACGGCGCTCGACCCGGACACGCTGGCCGAGGCGGTGGCCGCCGCCCAGCTCAGCGGTTGGATCGCCGGCCTGCCACGCGGGCTCGACACGCCGGTCGGCGCCTGGGCCTCCGCCCTCTCCGGTGGGCAGCGGCAACGGATCGCGCTGGCCCGCTGCCTGCTGCGCAAGCCGGACCTGCTGATCCTGGACGAGCCTGTTTCCGCGCTCGACCCGGCCGCCGCCGAGCGGCTGATAGCCGACGTGGACCGCCTGTTTGCCGGCCGCACCCGTCTGGTCATCAGCCACCGCGGCGAGGCGTTGGCCGGCTGCGACACGGTGTATCGCCTGGAGCATGGCCGTCTGGAGCCGGTCATCCAACCCCTGGAGGCCGCATGCGCATCGCAGTGATCGACAGCGGCATCTCGTTGCCCAACACACAAGTGGTCGAACGCGCGGCCTTCCGGATGCGTGACGAAGTGCCCGGCATCGAGCAGATTCCGGCCACCTCCGACCGAATCGGCCATGGCAGCGCCGTCGCCGCGGCGATCCTGGCACAGGCCCCCGCGGCGACGCTGATCGACGCCCAGATCTTCCACGACCGCATCACGGCCTCGCCTGCCGCGGTGGCGGCAGCCCTGCGCTGGGCCGTCGGCTGCGGCGCCCGGCTGGCGACCCTCAGCCTCGGCCTGTCCACCGACCGCCCGGTTCTGCGCGCCGCGGTGGAAGAGGCGCTGTCTCACGGCCTGCTGCTGGTCGCCGCCAGCCCGGCGCGTGGCGGTCCGGTTTGGCCCGCCGCCTATCCCGGCGTCATCGCCGTCACCGGCGATGCCCGCTGCGGCCCCGGCGAGGTGTCCGTTCTGCCCGCCGCCTTCGGCACCTGTCCGCGCCGGCTGGATGACGCCCCGCATGTGGGCGGCGCCAGCCTCGCCGTCGGTCATCTCGCCGGCCTGCTGGCCGCCGCCGCTCCACTGTCGCGCGAGACCGCTCTCGCCCATCTGCACGAGGTCGCCCGCTGGCACGGGCCGGAACGGCGTCTGGTCTGACACCCCGGCCACGCGGCGGCGAGGAAAAGCATCCGCTCTATAATCAGTTCGCAAAGCGGATAGATCGCGCGCCCCATGACAGCGATACTTCCGCCGCTTCCCAACGGGCACCGCCCCCCTCCACAATTCCGGAACACCCCGATGTCCGATTACAATCTGCTGATCGGCGGCCGACTGGTCGCCGGCGACGCCACCATGCCCGTCGTCAACCCGGCGACGGAGGCGGTGATCGCCGACTGCCCGCGCGGGTCGGCGGCCCAGATGGACGAGGCGGTCGCCGCCGCCAAGGCAGCCTTCCCCGGTTGGGCAACACTTCCCATCGCGGAACGCCGCGCCGCGATCCTGCGTCTTGCCGACGCGCTGAACCGCCGCGCCGAGGAGTTCGCCCGGCTTTTGACCCGCGAGCAAGGCAAACCGCTGTCGGAATCCACCGCCGAGCTTGCCTATACCGAGGCCTTCCTGCGCAGCCTCGCCACGCTCGACCTGCCGGTTCGGGTGGTGGAGGACGGTGAGCGGCGGCGGGTCGAGCTGCACCGCCGGCCGCTGGGCGTGGTGGCGGCGATCATCCCCTGGAACTTCCCGCTGTTGATCGTCGCCTTCAAGCTGCCGCTGGCGCTGTTGGCCGGCAACACGATGGTCATCAAGCCGGCACCGACCACGCCGCTGGTCACCCTGCGCTTGGGCGAGCTGTGCGCCGAGACGCTGCCGCCCGGCGTCGTCAATATCGTGACCGACGCCAACGACCTGGGCGCCCGCCTGTCCAGCCATCCCGACGTGCGCAAGGTGACCTTCACCGGCTCGACCGAGACCGGGCGGCGGGTGATGTCCTCTGCCGCGGCGACGATCAAGCGGATCACGCTGGAACTTGGCGGCAATGACGCCGCCATCGTGCTCGACGACGCCGACCCCAAGGCCGTGGCGCCGAAGCTGTTTGCCGGCGCCTTCATGAATGCCGGGCAGGTCTGTCTGGCGATCAAGCGGCTCTATGTGCATGAGCGTATTTACGACGCGCTCTGCGCCGAGCTGGCAGCGCTGGCGGAGGCCACGGTGGTCGGCGACGGGTTGCTGCCGGACGTGCGGATCGGCCCGCTCCAGAACCGCGCGCAATACGACAAGGTTCTGGGTTTCCTGGAGGAGGCTGGACGCGACGGCCGGATCATCGCCGGCGGTGCCGTCACCGGCGGGCCCGGCTGGTTCATCCGCCCGACCATCGTCCGCGACATCGCCGACGGCGCCCGGCTGGTGGACGAGGAGCAGTTCGGCCCGATCCTGCCGGTGATCAAGGTCACCGGCATCGACGATGCGGTTCGGCGCGCCAACGCCTCTCCCTACGGGCTCGGAGCCTCGGTCTGGTCGTCGGACCCCGACCGGGCGCATGGGGTGGCATGCCGGCTGGAGGCGGGGACCGTCTGGATCAACACCCATCTCGATTTCGGTCCGACCATCCCCTTCGGCGGCGCCAAGCAATCCGGCCTCGGTGTCGAGTTCGCCGAGGAGGGGCTGTCGGAATTCACCCAGTTGACGGTCATCAACCGGGCCAACTAGCCGAACGGGGGATCGACAGGCCGCCCCCGCGCGGGTTCAGTAGGGGGACCGCACCGCTCCCACCGGGGGCGGTGCCCATAAAGGACCGTCGGTCTATAAATTATCCGGGGAAGGAAAGCAGCCTTGAGTACCGATACCACGCCGCTGACCCAGAGCTATGTTCACGGGGCGAGCAACACCCCGTTGCTGGGCGAGACCATCGGCGCGCATCTCGACCGCGTTGCGGCACTGTCCCCCGACCGGCCGGCCCTGATCGTCCGGCACCAGGATGTCCGCTGGACCTATGCGGAGTTCAAGCGCACCGTCGACCGGACGGCGGCGGGTCTGGTGGCGCTGGGCCTGAAGCCGGGCGAGCGCATCGGCATCTGGTCGCAGAACAATGCCGAGTGGGTGGTGACCCAGTTCGCCACCGCCAAGGCCGGCCTGATCCTGGTCAACATCAACCCGGCCTATCGCCTGCACGAGCTGGAATACGCTATCAACAAGGTCGGCTGCGCCGCCCTGATCCTGTCGCCGTCCTTCAAGTCCAGCGACTATCTCGGCATGATGGCCAAGCTGGCGCCGGAACTGGCGCAGGCCGCGGCCGACAGGCCCCTGTCGCTGCAACGGCTGCCCAGCCTGCGGCGCCTGATCCGTTTGGGGTCGGAGAAGACGCCGGGCATGCTGAACTTCGACGACCTGCCGGCGCTGGCCCGCCCCGCCGACGTGGCGGAATTGGGACGGCTGACCAGCATCCTGCAATTCGACGATCCCGTGAACATCCAGTTCACCAGCGGCACCACCGGCAGCCCGAAGGGCGCCACGCTGACCCACCACAACATCCTGAACAACGGCTTTTCCGTCGGCGAGGCGATGCGCCTGACCGAACAGGACCGGCTGTGCATCCCGGTCCCCTTCTATCATTGTTTCGGCATGGTGCTGGGCAACCTCGCCTGCGTCACCCACCGGGCCTGCATGGTGATTCCGGGCGAGGGCTTCGACCCCGTCGCCGTGCTGAGCGCGGTGCAGGAGGAGCGCTGCACCGGACTGCACGGCGTGCCGACCATGTTCATCGCCCTGCTCGACCACCCGGACTTCGCGCGCTACGACCTGTCGAGTTTGCGCACCGGCATCATGGCCGGCTCGCCCTGCCCGATCGAGGTGATGAAGCGCGTGATCTCCGAGATGAACCAGCGCGAGATCACCATCGCCTACGGCATGACGGAAACCAGCCCGGTCAGCTTCCAAAGCTCCACCGACGACCCGCTCGAACGGCGGGTGTCCACGGTCGGGCGCATCCAGCCGCATCTGGAGGTGAAGATCGTCGACGCGGAGGGCCGCATCGTCCCGCCAGGCACGCCGGGGGAACTGCTGACCCGCGGCTATTCGGTAATGCGCGGCTATTGGGCCGATGCCGAGCAGACCGCCAGGGCCATCGACGAAGCCGGCTGGATGCACACCGGCGACCTCGCCACCATCGACGCGGAGGGCTACTGTAACATCGTCGGGCGGCTGAAGGACATGGTGATCCGCGGCGGCGAGAACATCTATCCCCGCGAGGTGGAGGAATTCCTCTACACACACCCGGACATCGCCGACGTGCAGGTGTTCGGCGTACCCGACCAGCAGTATGGCGAACAGCTCTGCGCCTGGATCCGGCCGAAGCCGGGGACGACGCTCAGCGAACAGCAGGTGACCGCCTTCTGCCAGGGCGCCATCGCCCATTACAAGATCCCGAAATACATCCGCTTCGTCGATGAATTCCCGATGACCGTCACCGGCAAGATCCAGAAATTCGTCATGCGCCGGACCATGATCGAGGAGCTGAACCTGTCCCAGGACCGCACCGCCTGACTCAGCCCATCCCCGGCCGGCGGTTTGCCGGCCGGGTGATTCCCCAGTTCACGCGTCTGTCGTGAATGCCGGGGCGACAGGGGTCATGACGTCCGCCCGCCCCATGGCAGCCAGGGGCCGATCCAGCCATACACGGCTCCGGTGGCGGTCGAGAACCATCCCTTCGCCTCCTCCGCCAGCGGCGGGGCCTTGTCCTTCCACTGCTTGATCCACTCGACGGCCGGCTGCATGTCCTCCTCGACCGACTTCAAACGGTCGCTGACTTTGCCGAATTCCTCACGCTGCTCGTTCAGCCGGGTCGATGCCTGTTCCTGCAACGCGGACAGGGTCTCCATCATTCCCTTCGCCATCTCGACGGTGGCGTTCAGCGTCTCCATCCGGGACGCATCTCCGCTACCGCGTTCCGCGAGGGCCTGGAGGTCGGGCATCGCCGCCAGCTTCCGCTCGATCTCGTCAAGCCGGGCCTGGAGCTTGTCCAGCCGCTCCAGCAGGGCCGGATCGGCAGCCGCCGGCGCGGGAGTGGATGCCGCAGCAGCGGCAACCGGCGTGGAAACCGGAACCGGTGCGTTTGCCGGGCCGGAAGCGCCGCCGGTCGCCGGAGCAGCCGCGCGCAGCAGGTCGGACGAGACGAAGCCGGTCCGGCCGCTCTGCGTCACCACGCTGTACCAGGGGGCGTCGGCCACCTTGCCGGTCACCCGCAGGCGGCTTCCGCCATCGATCAGCTCGATGCGCGCCGCCTTCGCCGAGGGTTGCTCGCGCACATTGATCCGCGCGGTCGCCACGAAGTCGCCGTCCAACGGCGTGACCTGTGCCGGCGGCGTGTCGCGCGCGCTCTGTGCACCGGCCGTCGGCGGCGAGGCCAGGAGGAACAGGGCCAAGGCGGCCAGGGCCAAGGCGTCCTGGGGAAGCGGACGAAGGGCCCGACGGGTCGAATTCATGGTTTCGCGCTTTCCTCGTTCACAAAGTCACTGGCCCTGATCAGCCGGTCGATTTCCGCCTCTTCGCGGGCGAGCTGGGCTTCCAGCTCCGGGCTGACCTTGCGGTTGCTCCAGAATGCGTCCTGATAAAAGGTGTCGTACCAGTTCTGAAGGGTGTTCATTCCCACGTCCATGGCGACGCCGCCGAGCAGCGACGCGGTGACGACCAGAACGGTCAGGGAGGTCGGCTCCATGATGCTGTCTCCTCGTGGGTCCGAAGGTCTCGGGTCAGAAGGTCTCGCTGGCGAGGTCGCCCTCGGCCACCACGCGCAACCGCTCCAGCGCCTCCTGGCCGAAGCACTGGAACAGCACCGGGGTGGTCAGGGTGTCCAGCAGGGTGGAACTGATCAGCCCGCCGAAGATGGCGACCGCCACCGGATGCAGGATTTCCGTCCCCGGCATGTCGGACGAGAACAGCAGCGGAATCAACGCCAGCCCGGCCGACAGCGCCGTCATCAGGACCGGCGTCAGCCGCTCCTCGCAGCCGCGCATGATCAGCACGCGGCCGGTCGGAACCCCCTCGTGCAGGGCGAGGTTGATGAAATGGCTGATCTTGAGCACGCCGTTGCGCACCGCGACACCGGTCACCGCGATAAAGCCGATCATGGCGGCAAGGCTCAGATCCTGGCCGAAGACCACCAGGGCGGCCACGCAGCCGATGAGGGCGAGCGGAATGTTCGCCATAACGATCAGGCTCAGCACCACTGACCGGTAGCGCTGGTACAGAACCAGGAACACCAAGGCGATGGAAACCGCGCACAGCCCGGCCATCACCGGCCGGCTCTCCTCCTCCTGGCGGAAGCTGCCTTCCAACAGCGCGTTGTAACCCGGCGGCAGCGGAGTCGCCGCAATCTTCGCCCGCATCTGCGCGACGATCGCCGACATGTCCGACCCATCGGTGTTGGCGGTCAGCACGATCCGGCGCATGCCCGCCTCGCGCATGATCTGGTTGGGGCCGGCGGAGTTCACGATGGTGGCGACGGAGGACAGCGGCACATAGCCGGCCGGGGTTTCCATGCGCATCTGGGCCAGGGTTTCCGGCGTGCGGTCGGCATCCGACAGGCGCAGCACCACGTCGAAGCGCTTGCCGCCGTCGATCACCTGCGACACCGTATGGCCGTTCGACAGGCTCTCCAAAGCCTCCGCCAGCTGCGCCGGCGTCACGCCGAACAGCTTGGCCCGCTCGTAATCCAGCGTGATCCGGATTTGGGGAACCTGGACCTGCTGCTCGACCAGCAGGTCGCGCAGGCCCGGAATGTCGTCGAACTTCTCGCGGAAGCGGCCCGCCAGCATGCGCAGCGTGCCCAGATCCTCGCCGAAGATCTTCATGACGATGGCGCCGCGCACGCCGTTCTGCGCCACCTCCATGCGCGAGGTCAGGAATTGGGTGACGGTCAGATCGACCGGCAGCACCGACAGTCGGTCGCGCAGATCCTCGATCACCTCGGCACGGCTGCGGCCGTCCAGCCGGACGCGGATCGGGAATTCGCTGCTGTTGACCGGATCGGCGTCCTCGTCATCCTCGTTGCGGCCGGTGCGGCGGGCAACGCTGACCACCTCCGGGACCTGAAGGATGATTTGTTCCGCCATCGCCCCGACGCGGCTCGATTCGGCGAGCGAGATGCCGGGCCGGTTCAGCAGCTGGACATAGAGCGTGCCTTCATTGAAGGGCGGCAGGAAGGAGCGCGGCAGCAGCGGCAGGGCCAGCGCCGACAGCACGACAAGCCCGGCGGTGGCGCCGAGCAGAGCACGCGGATTGTCGAGCGACCAGCCGAGCACCCGGCCGTTCAGCCGCTTCAGCCAGCGGATCAGCCGGCCGTCGTGCGACTCCTCCAGATGCTTCATGTTGGGCAGCAGATAGGCGCAGAGCGCCGGCGTCACCGTCAGCGACACCAAGAGGCTGGCGAAGATCGACACGATGTAGGCGATGCCGAGCGGACCGAACAGACGCCCCTGTTCTCCCGGCAGGGCGAACAGCGGCAGGAAGACCAGCAGGATGATCGCCGTTGCATAGATGATGCCCGACCGCACCTCCTGCGAGGCGCGCATGATGACCTCGATCACCTCGAGCGGCCGATGACGCCGCCGGTTGTCGCCCAGGCGGCGCAAGGTGTTCTCGACATAGACCACCGAATCGTCCACCAGCTGGCCGATGCCGATGGCGATGCCGCCCAACGTCATGGTGTTGATGGTGGAGCCCATCAGCTTCAACGTGATGATGGTGACGATCAACGACACCGGGATTGCCAGCAGCGAGATGGCGGTGGTGCGCACGCTCCACAGGAAGGCGGCCAGCACGACGGCGACGATGACGATGGCGTCGCGCAGCACATCCTCGACATTGTCGACCGACGCGCTGATCAGATCGGCCTGGCTGTAGGAGATCTTCTTCGCCTCCACGCCGGCAGGCAGGGAAGGCGCCAATTCAGCCAGCATGGCCTCGACCCGGCCGGCCAGCGCCACGCTGTTGGCGGCCGGATGCTTGAGGATCGCCATCAGGACGGCGGGCTCGCCGTTGAAGCTGCCCTCGCCGCGCTTCACCTTGGCGGCGAAACTGACATCGCCGATCTGGCTCAGCAGCACCGGGCGGCCGTCGCGATAGGTGACGACGAGGCTGCGCAGATCGTCCAGGCTGCGGCTGCGGCCGACGTTGCGGATGATGAATTCGGTGTTGTAGAGGTCGTTGAAGCCGCCGCTGCTGTTCCGGCCGAAGTCGTTCAGCGACTGCTCGACCTGGGTCAGCGTTATTCCCAGCATGTTCATGGCGACGGGGTTGGGCGTGAAGCGGTACTGCCGCACATCCCCTCCCACGACGTAGACCTGCGAAACGCCTTCCACCGCCATCAGCCGGGGACGGATCGTCCAGTCGGCCAGTTCCCGCAGGGTCATCGGATCCATGCCGGGAGCCTGCACCACCAGCTGCATCGCCAAGCCCATCACCGACGACATCGGCGCCAGATTCGGGGTGATGTCGTCCGGCAGCCGCTCCCGGGCCATCGCCAGACGCTCCATGACCAGCTGACGGTTGCGCAGCGGATCGGTGCCCCAGACGAACTCGACATAGATCAGCGAAAATCCGGGGCTCGACGCACTGCGGATGCGCGACACCCCCGGCATGCCGTTCAGCACCAGTTCCATCGGATAGGTGATGAGCTGCTCGACCTCCTCGGGCGCATAGCCTCCGGCCTCGGTGACGATCGTCACCATCGGCGGATGCAGGTCGGGAAGCAGGTCGATCGGCATGTCCCGCGCGATCAGAACACCCCAGCCGGTGATCAGCAGCGCCGCGATCAGGACGAGAGGGCGCTGGCGCAGGCTGATTCCGACGAGAAAAGTGAACATGACGACGGGCGTCTCCGAAAGCGGCCGGAAAGCTGACGGTGGCTGAGGATCAGGCTGCCTTGCCGGGCCAGCGGCGGCGGATGGCCACCGGATGCTGCCACAGCCACAGGAGAGCCACGATCAGGGCGACCGCCACCCCCGCCCAGATGATCGGCCGGTGGGCGGACGCAGCACCGGTAACCGTTTCCGCCAGTCGCGGCACCAGCAGGTCGGCGGCCCCGGACGCAGTCGCCCCGGCCAGCGCCATCCTCACCGTCAGCGGCGTGACGCTGGCCGGCGGCAGGTAGGGTTCGGAGCGGTAGATGCCGGGAGAAACCTCGCTCAGATCCAGCGTCTGCCGCGGTGTATCGATCCGCAGTTCGGCTCCGCTCAAAGGTTCGCTGCTGTCAAAGCGGTCGACGAAGGCGAACAGCCGCTTCTGGTTGGCGATCACCACGACGCTGACGGGCTCCGCCGCAGCCCCCCTCACCGTTGTCCGGGCGAGGTCCATGACCATCGCGACGCGTGGCGACGCGGCAGTCCCGGCTTCATCGGCCAGTGCCCGGCCGGCGGAACCGGCGTTCAGCCCTGTTGCCAGACACACCACCAGCACGGCGGACACCGCGCCGGCGGCGGCGCAACGGAGCCAGTCTGCCGTCTTGCTGCGAAACTCCATGGCGTCCTCCACTGTATCTGCGTTCATTGTTTTGGCCGGGCATCGTTTCTGCCGGGCGGAAGCGGAAAGGCGGCGTTACTGGAATTGCGACAGCAACCGGGCACCATGGGTGACGATCCGGGCACCGGGCTCCAGTCCCGCCGAAATCAGCACGCTGCGGCCGTCGATCATCTCGGTCTTGACCGTGTGCGGCATGAAGACCTCGGGCTCGACCAGTTCCCAGACCTGCTCGGCCCCGCCCGAATCGTTGACCACCGCCTCGCGTGCGATCGGAATGCCTTCGCGCATCTTCGATTCGTTGCGGACCGTGACGGTCACCGGACGGCCGACCCGAAGCCCCTCCATCGGATTTTCGATCCGGAACATCAGGGGCACCGACTGCTGCTGCAGCGCCAGTCCGCTGCCGATGAAAGTCAGATCGAGCGCATCACCCTCCGGCGTCACCGCGCTGGCATTGTGAACAAGCTGCGTGCCGCGGGCGACTTCCGGATCGGCGGCGACCGCTTCGATCCACAGGCGCTGCGGGTTGACGATCTCGAAAATCTTTTCGCCGGGATGGACGATCCGGCCATTGATGGCGGTGGAGGCGCTGATCACGCCGTCGATGGCCGCCCGCAGCACCTCCTGCGTCTGAAGCATCGGCAGCAGGGCCTCCCGCTCGCGGCGCAGACCCTCCAGCCGGACTTCCGCCTGCATCACCTTGCCGTCGCGGAAGGGCACAAACCAGAACTGCTTCAGGATCTCCAGGCTCTCGGCGGTGATCCGGATCTCGTTGGTCAGCCGTGCGACCTCTCGCCGGACCTGGCTGCGGTCGACGACGCCGATGGCTGGCGCTACATAGCCGAGGATCTGTCCTTTGCGCACCGTCTCCCCCAGGACCGGCATGCCGGTCTTCGGCGGTTCGATGCGGCCAAGCAGGCTTGCCTCGACATCGCCATGGGCGTTCGGATCGGGCACGATCCGGCCGGGCAGCTTGACCGTCAGCGGCGTGCGCACACTGTCTGCCTTGTGCGTTCGGATGTCGAACATCCGTTGCAGCGGTTTCGGCACGAAATAGGAGCCGTCCGGCCTGCGCTGAGGCTTGTCGACCGCCAGCGATGCCAGCAGCTTCGCATCCGTCGCACGTGGCAGCGGCGCTGCGGCGGGCACCGATTCGGCCACTGCCGCCACCGGCGCCATTGCTGGTTCGGATGTTGCGATGGGCGGCAACTGGACGGCTTCCGGTGCCGATCCGGCCAGAGGCGGCGCCTCGGCAGCGGTCTGGACAGCTTCCCGTGCCGAAGGCTCCTGCGCCGATGCCGCGGGCATCGCGGCGTCCATGACATGAACTTGGCTGACCGGGGTGCGGTTGACCCCGAACATATAGGCGACCTCCCAACTGAATTGGCTGAGAGCGTTCGATCCGCTGGAGATATAGCTGCCGACCGCCGCGACCGGTGCCGTTGCCGTGTTCACCACCGTGCTTGCCGCCGAACAGGCAGTCGAGCCGATCCATTGGCCAGTGCCCGACAGCCAAGCCCCATCGGCGGATAAGGCGGCGGCTGCCCCCCCGGACGAGCCGGCAGCCGGAGAGGAAGACGGGTGTCGGGCTCTGACGGGAGCCTCATCTTCCGCTTCCATCCCGTGGCGGCTCCACGCTGCGGCGGGCGCTGCGGACATCGAAGCCAGAAGAATTGCGGCGGAAACCGCCGAGGACACCGCACGCGATAGCCTCGCAATCAGCACGCGCTCCACCGGCTGGCCAAGCAGTTGCCGGCCCCGCTGCCGGGGGCCCTTCACCGGCCATGAAGAGCCGGCGACATGAGGCTGGTCTTGGCCCGCCATGGTGCGATCCACCGTTCCAAACACATTCGGCATGTAGATTCCGGCGTTCGATGATGCCCGATCCGGTCGGCAAAGCAGCGAACGCACGACCGTCCCGGATATTGACCCGCTTCCCCGGCCGGCGCGCGAACCTCGCCTGCCTCCATTGGACCCGATGAAGCCTAACGAATTATGAATGACGGTGTTGGGACACAACGTTCTGAAATATAAACCGCAACCTCACGTAATCTTATGGCAGGGATTATCCCACAAAGACTGTTCAGAGACGTAACATTCCAAGGAATGCAGCCTCCAAATCCTTGTTATCGCCGTCGATTACATTTTCAACCTAACATGTTGCCAGTGATAAGCCAGGACAGCCTTTGATGAAAATTTCCAGGACAGACAACAATAAGACTCTGATCCGGAACGAAAAATTTCAACACTGCCGGAGTCTGCAAATTTCCCGTGAACGCTTTTCCGTTTACCCTGATTGAGGTAGCCTGTCCGATATGAGATATGCGGACTACTAGACACTCGACTCAAGGACTGCGTTTCCACATGCCGACGCCGCGGGAAGACGGTGCCGCCCGGTACCGTCGGCGCCGCCCCTGTCGCCGGCTTGGAAATCGGTCATCGAAAGTGACTTGCGGACCGTAGCAGCCATGCCAAACCCGAGCGGAGCGTGACCGTATGCAAGACGTCCAATCCACCGACGAAACCGGCAGCCGATCCGGCATTGACCGGCAGGCGTCCGAAACGGCCACGCCCGGACTCCAGACCGCGCCCGCCATCGTGCAGCCCAGCCGCAGCAACAGCCCGATCGTTCTGACCATCCTGTTGGCGGCAGCGGCGGTGTGCGGCACCGTTCTCTATGCCGACGACCTGCGCTCCTCCTTCCTGTCTCCGAGCCGCACTCAGCTGAAGCTCGATACGCTGGAGCGGACCGTCGCAGGGCTGACGGCGATGCCGGAGAAGTTGGCTGCTTTGGAGCAAGCCGTCGCGGCGTCCGGCAAGCGGATCGACCAGCAGTCCGTTTCCGGCCATGCGGTATCGGTGATCGCCGCGCGCCTGCTGAAGGAGTCACTCGGCAAGTCCGATCCCTTCGCCGACGACCTCGCTCTGATGCGCCTCACCGCCGCGACCGACGCCGAACTCTCGAAGGCGCTCGATTCGGTGTCCGGCTACGCTGCCAAGGGCGTGCCGACCCGGACACAGCTCTATGCGTCCTTCGGACTGCTCGTACCGTCGGCCCTCCAGGCGGAGATGCAGGACGGCGCGGGCGGGCTGCGCGAAACCGTCTGGGGTTGGATGACCGGTCTCTCGACGGTCATCCTGGCTTCGGCGTCCGATTCGCCGCCGGCAGCCGATCAGACCGCGCCGCAACCGGCGGCTCCGCAAGCGGCCGAAAGCAGAACCCCGGCGCTGCTGGCAGCCACGGCGGCCCGGCTCGAAGCCGGCGAACTCGCTGCGGCCATCGACATCATGGCTTCGCTGGATGGCGTGGCGGCACCTGTGGCCGCACCCTGGCTCGCCGACGCCCGTGCCCGGCTGGCTGCGGAGCGGACCGGTGCGATCTTGGAAACCAAGATTCGCGGCTGGAGCGCTGCCGGCACCCAATAGCGACTTATCGCCCCCACAGCCGGGATGACGTCCGGCCGCTTTGCGGCCCTCATCCCGGCCCAACGGGCCAAACACTGATCATTTCCCGATTCCACCGCCAGATTGCGAGGCTACCGGTGACAGAGCTAAAGAAGAGGGTATCGGCGGTGATGGTTGCCGCCGGGCTTGCGCTTTTCGCCGGGACGGCGGCGCAGGCGGCAACGGTGCTGAACCGCGGCAACGGTGGCGAACCGTCGACGCTGGACCCGCACCGCACGGACGGGCGCATCGAATCGAACATTCTGCGCGACCTGTTCGAGGGGCTGGTGGTTTATGGCCCCGACGGCCGCATCCTGCCGGGCGTTGCCGAAAGCTGGCAGGTGTCGGAGGACGGCAAGCTCTACAGCTTCCAACTCCGCGCCGACGCCCGCTGGTCCAACGGCGATGCGGTGACCGCCGAGGATTTCGTCTACAGCCTGCGCCGCGCCCTGACGCCCAAGGACGGCATCCAGCCCTCCTCCAACATGCGCGTCATCAAGGGTGCCGCCGCCGTCATCGACGGCACCAAGCCGGCCGACACGCTGGGCGTCGCGGCGCCGAACCCGCGCACCGTGACCATCGCGCTGGAAGCGGCGACCCCCTATTTCCTCGACCTGATCGCCGCCGACAACAGTGCGCTGCCCGTGCATCGCGGCACCGTCGAGTCGCAGCGCGAGCGCTGGACCGATCCCGGCAAGATGGTGACCAACGGCGCCTATGTGCTTGAGGAATGGCGGGCCCGCCAGCAGATCGGCCTGGGCAGGAACGTAAACTTCCATGGCCGCAACGGTGTCGCGATCGACAAGGTCAACTTCTTCCCCATCGACGATGCCGCCGAGGAGGTCGACCGCTTCAAGGCCGGCACCCTCCACCTCACCTACGAGGTGCCGCAGGACCGGGTGAAGTGGATTTCGCTGACCGAACCGAAGGTGTTCTGGAACAGGCCCTTCCTGGCCACCTACTATTACGCCTTCAACCTCACGGTCGAGCCGTTCAAGAGCAACCGCGACCTGCGCCGCGCGCTGTCGCTGGCGGTCAACCGCGAGAACATCGTCGACAAGGTCACCCGCGCCGGCGAGACGCCGGCCTATGGTCTGGTTCCGCCCATCGTCCCCAACTATCGCCGCCAGACCGCCGATTTCATCGCCGAGCCGATGGACAACCGCCTGCGCGAGGCACGCCGCCTGTTCTCGGCTGCGGGTTTCAGCCCGATGCAGCCGCTGGCGGTCGAGATTCTGTACAACCAGTCGGAAAACAACCGCGTCATCGCCGACGCTGTCATTTCCATGTGGCAGGACGCTTTCGGCAAGGGCATCCAGGTCAAGCCGGTCAGCGTCGAGCGCACCGATTACCTCAAGCGCCGCGCGCGGCGCGACTTCCAGATCGTTCGCGCAGCCTGGATCGGCGACTACGCCGACCCAACCGTTTTTCTCAACCTGATGCTGTCCACCGCCCTGCCGCCGCGCAACGACCCCGGATACCGCAGCCGCAAGTATGACGACCTGCTTGCCAAGGCTGCGGCCAGCGAGGATGCGGCCCAGCGCTCGAACCTTCTCGGACAGGCCGAGAAGGCGATGATCGACGACGACCCCGTCATCCCGATCTACCACTTCTCCACCAAATCGCTGGTCAGCCAGCAGATCAAGGGCTGGGTCTACAACGTGCGCGACGTCCATCCCAGCCGCTTCCTGTCCTTCGCCGGAAAGGCCGCCTCGTGACCGCCGCCACGGCGTTCACAGCGGACTGACAGCAGACAGACGGCACAGCGAAAGCAGAGCGACAGGGGGAAACACATGGATTTCGGCCTTCTCACCATTCCGCTGGTGACATTGGCGATGGCCTTCGGCTTCGCCGTGTTCACCGACACCCAGACCATCCATTTCGATTATGTCGACGTGCCCGATTCGATCTCCCAGGAAACCGGGCTGACGCCGGCGGTGGTGATCACCAAGCTGGCCGACGACATGCAGGAGATCGAGCGGCAGGCCTTCACCAAGGCCGAAGCCCGTCAGGTCGAATTGCATGCCGACCAGAGCGCCACCTCGGTGCTGGGCGAATATCTCGGCGTCACCCCGTTGATCCGCGTGGTGCAGGAATCGGCGCACATGATCCCCTTCACCTTCTCCGGGGAAATCGTGCGCCACGACCAGCAGGTCGAATTCATCCTGCGCAGCTACGACAGCCACCACAACAAGACGCGGATCTCGCGCAACGGCTCGGTCGACGACATGAAGGGCCTGATCCACGGCGCCGCCTATGAGGCGATGCGCGTGGTGAACCCCTACATCCTGGCCGCCTACCAGTTCAAGCGCGACCGGCTGTCCCGCGATTTCACCCCGACCCTGGAAATCCTGCGCCGGGAGCTGGAGGGGCACGACTCGCGCTACGCCCCCTGGCTGCACAATCTGTGGGGCATGGTCCTGTACCAGCAGAACGACCGCAACGGCGCCATCCACCAGTTCGAGGAGGCGGTGCACCTCGATCCGAACTTCCTGTCGCCGCGCCTGAACCTGGGCGTCGTCAATGCCCGGCTCGGCGAATACGAGTCGGCGGTGAGGAACTTCACCGCGGTGGTGCAGCACCCCAACGTGGCGCAGAGCCCGGCGGTGAAGGCGGCGGCGTTGAGCGAATGGGGCTTCACCCTGGCCCTGACCGGCCGGATCGACGAGGCCTATGCCAAGTTCGACGAGGCCAGCCGGGCCGATCAGAATTTCTCCGACGTCTATTCGAGCTGGGCGGAGGTGCTGAGCGCCCAGGGACGCCGCGAGGAGGCGGAGCGGATGACCGCCAAGGCGCTGAAGCTGGCACCCAAGGAAGTCGTCTACACGGAAAACCTGATCGGCACCGTCCAGAACGTGCCGGCCACCGCCAGCATGAACTGATGGCCAGCATGAACCGACGGTCGGCATGAGGTGACAGTATGACGGAGGAGGGCCGAAGCATGAGGCGGACCGCACGCTCCACAACCATCGCCGCTGTCATCGCCGCGACGACCGCGGCGATGGCCGTCCTGATCGCGGCGGCACCAGCCCTTGCGGCGGGCGGACATGGCAGCAGCGGCGGGCATGGTGCCCGCCACGCCCGCCATGCGGTGCCGGCCCATGCCGAGGTCAAGCATGCGTCGGCGCACCGCAGCAAGGGCAAGGGCCATGGCGAAAGTCACGATGACGGACATGGTGGCGGCCACAGCACCAGCGTCCTGTTGCTGGTGATCTACGGCCTGCTCGGCGTCAGCAACGACCATGGCGGGGATCACGGCGGCGGACACTCCAGTCCGATCGCCTCGATCTTCGGGGGTGGGCATGGCGGCGGTCATGGCAGCGGGCATGGGACCGAACATGGAACTGGGCACGGCCCCGACCCGGCCGGAGCCCACGGCCCGGCCGACGCCGCGGTCATCCCGGCAGCAGCCCATTGATGGCGGCCGATTGCCGGTGAATGGTCCGGGACCCGCAGGTCCGGGTCGGATTTTTAGAGCGGAGACGATGCAAACAATCGAAGACAGCGGTAGAGGCCGGTCGTTATGACCGTTGATGTCACAGGCTGCCATGCCGTCCTTCATATCGATCGGCTGACGTCCAATCTCGCAATGGCACGGTCGATGCTCGACAGCGGCGCCCGCGTCCTGGGCGTGGTCAAGGCCAACGCCTATGGTCATGGCGCCCTTGCCGTGTCCCGCGCGTTCGAACGTGCGGGCATCGACGGTTTCGCCGTCGACAGCCCGGATGAGGGAATCGAGCTGAGGCAGGCGGGGATCGCATCGCCGATCCTTGTGATGAACCCGCTTTGCCCCGGCGACGCATCCCCCATGGTCGAGTTCGGCCTGACGGCAACCGTCGGCGACGTCGAAGCGGCTGAATCACTGCAAGCCGCCGCCCGCCGGGCCGGGCGCCCGGCGGATATTCATGTCAGAGCCCGCTCCGACTGCTCCGGGCTGGGTGCGGAAGGGGACTCGGTGATCCCCCTCCTGCGTGCGTTGCGCAGCTTTGCCAATCTGCGGGTGGAAGGGCTGTTCACCCACATGATCGGTCCCTACCGCGACGACCCCGGCCAGATCGCGCGGGAGGTTGCCAGTTTCCGCGGTCTGATCGACCGGCTGCCGGCTGACTTGCCGAGACCGCCGCTCGTGCATGCCGTCACCAGCCCCGGCCTGTTCAATGCCCCCGGCGCCCGGTTCGATATGGTCCGGCTGGGTGCCGTCCTTTACGGCATCCGCATGGTCGAGGCCGGCAGCGCACCCTTCCCATTCCGGCCGGTGATGGATCTGGTTTCGCGCGTCGCGCATCTCTGCCGGCTGGAGCCGGGCGACGACATCGGATACGGCCCGGCCGCCCGGCGACAGAGCGAGGGACCGACCGGGGGTGGGACCGGAGGACGGGCAGCGATGATTCCCGTGGGCTATGCCGACCTCCCCTATCTGCTGCGCTTCCGCGACAGTGCCGTGCTGATCCGTGGGCAGCGGGCTCCGCTGATCGGCGAAGCCTTCATGGGCAAGGTCCTGGCGGACGTAACCGACATCCCGGAAGCCGCGCTGGGCGACGAGGCGGTATTCGTCGGTGCCCAGGGCATCGAGACGATCACGGTGGAAGACATCGGCAAGGCCAACGGCATCCGCCCGTCAGCCATTCTGATGCTGGGGCCGCGCGTGGCGCGCCGGTTCTCCGGACATTTGGCAGAACAGGTGGGGGGCGCGGAATGAGCCGATGCGGACAGATGCCGAACCGGCGCCAGATGATCGCCGGTGCCGGCGCTGCGGTCGTGAGCGCCCTTCTTCCGGGCGGTGCGCACGCAGGCCGGGCGACCGACAACGCATTGCTGCCGAAGCTGACCGATGGGCGCCACTGGCGCATCGGCTACGCCGAAACGATGCCCTACGGCAACTATGCGGGCACCCTGGCCAGCATCGTGAAGGGACTGGACGCCCTGTCCTGGCTGAACGGAGCGGCACGGATGCCCTATGACGCCGGCCAGAGCGACAGCGAGGCACTGTGGCGCTGGCTGTCGACGCGCGACCTGGGTCCGCGCATCCGCTTCGTCGCCGATGGCTGGTACGGCGGATTGGACCAGGCGTCGGCGGAGCCGATCCTCCAACGGCTGGAAAGTGGTGGCGACATCGACCTGATGATCGTCATGGGCACCATCGCCGGACGGAAGCTGGCGCTGGACCGCCACGCCGTTCCGACACTGGTGTTCTCCACGACCAATGCGGTTGCCGCCGGCATCGTCGCCGCGGCGGAGCGCTCCGGCCGCAATCATGTCTGGGCCCATGTCGATCCCGAACGCTATCACCGTCAGATCCGCATCTTCCACGAGACCTTCGGCTTCCGCCGGCTGGGGATCGCCTACGAAAACAGCACGGCCGGACGGGCCATCGCCTCCATCGCCGACATCGAGGCGATAGCGGGACAGCTGGGGTTCGAGCTCGTGGCGCGCCATGTCCAGGCGCCCGTTGGTCCCGAGGACCAAGAGCGCTATTACACCGACCTTGCCGCGGCCTGGGGCGATCTCGCCCGGCAGGTCGACGCCATGTACATCACCTTCGGCCGCTGGAGCCTGGAGCGCTTCCCTGCCCTGGTCCGACTCTTCCAGGACCGCGGTATCCCAACCTTCTCGCAGCTTGGACCGGAGGAGGTGGCGCAGGGCGCCCTGATGAGCGTCGCCCGCAGCGATTTCGACGGGATCGGCCAGTTCGGCGCATCGGTGATCGCCCGGCTGGCCAATGGCGAGAGGCTGGCCGACATGCGCCAGATCTATTTCGACACGCCCACCATCGCCTGGAATCTGGCGGTTGCGAACCGGATGGGCTACCGCCCGGCGATGTCGGCGCTGCTGGCCGCCGACAACATCTACACCAGCCTCGGCGCCATGCCTTGAGCGGCCCGCCTTCAGCCGAGAGGACCCGTCACGTGCAACGCAAGACCAGCCGTTTCCTGGCGACGTTCCTGCCATCCGTGCTGCTGATCGTGGCAGCCCTGGTATTCAGCGCCGGCATCAATCTCGGCACCTTCCGGCGGGATTGCGGCGATGCGCTGTTCTCCACCTTCAGCGTCGCCGGCCGAAAGGTGGTCACCAGCATCGAATATGCGGTGAAATACGGGAAGACCATCGACAATTTCTTCGGCATGGAGCGGGCGCTCAACCAGCTGAGGACCTATCTGCCGCAGGCGGACGGGGTCGCGGTGGCGCTGCCGAACGGACAGGTCGCCTACGCCATCGGCACCTACGGCTTCAAGGATCGCGTCGGCGACCGGCTTTCAGGCTATGAACAGCGCCGGGCAACTGAGGAATTCAAGCGCAACACCTCATTCAACTATCACGATACCGACAACCAGTCGTACGAGCTTTACCTGGCGATCCGCGATCCCAGCGATGGGCGCTGGATCGGCACCCTGATGATCGCCGCCAGCGATTCGGTGATCGACGATTACGTCCGTGCGTTCGAACGTCACACCCTGATCCTCGTCGGCACGCTGGGCGCCGCCGCGATCCTTTTGCTGGGCGGCCTTGCCCTGCTGCCGGAGCGTGGACGCGGCGACCTCGGGAAACCCCGCTCCGGACGCGCGGCGCTCGCGGTCGCGGCGCTGGTGCAGATCGCAGTCGGCGTGACCGGCTACGGCGCCTTCAGCGACGCCTATCTGCGCACCGTGGAGAACACCACCGGAATCGTCGAGAACATCGTGGCGACGGACATCGGGTCCGTCATCGGGCGTGGCGCGACCTACCGCTCCTTCTCGGGCATCGATGATTATTTCCGCGAGATCATCGCCATCGTTCCCCACTTCAAGGGCATGTCGCTGGCGGTTCCCGAAGGGGCGGATCTGCCGGGATCGCTTGGCTCCGGCCAGTCGGCGGCCAAGGGGGATCTGGTGACGGGACGGTCGCTGGCGACCGACGCGGACTTCGTCACGCCGACCCTGCGCATCGTCATCGACAGCGACTTCATCCAGCGCAACATGCTGGAGGTCATCGCCAACAACGTGACGATCCTGATCATCTCGCTGATGTTCATCTATGAGCTGCATGCCTTTGTCAGTCGGCGGATGCGGCTGCCGGCCGGGACGATGGCGGAAGGTGCCGCTGGCTGGCAGGATGGTGCTGCCGCGACTGTCCGGTCCCTGGCCGGTCTCCGTTTTCTCACCTTCGTGCTCTATTTCGGCATGTTCCTGTCGGCGTCGTTCGTTCCCGTCATCATGCAGACCTTCGACCGAGGCCTGTTCGGATTGGCTCAGCCCCAGGCGGCGGCGATCCCGGTGTCGGCGGAGATGCTGTGCGGCGCGCTGGCGATCCTGCTGGCGGGACGGATCAGCGCACGTCTGCCCTGGCGAACGATGACCGCCGCCGGTCTGGCAATCGCCGTGTTGGGCGCCCTGGTCTCCGGAGTCACCGGAGACCCGGTCCTGTTCATTGTGGCGCGCGGTCTGGTGGGTGCCGGAACGATGACGGCGCTGATGGGGCTGTACCGCCTGATCGACCGCATCCGCCGGATCGATCCGGCGACGGGAGCCTACTCCGATCTGTTCTCCGGCATGTATGTCGGCGTCAATTGCGGCGCGGTCGTCGGCAGCCTGCTGGCGGATGCGATCGGTCCCCATGCCGTGTTCCTGATCGCCGCCGTCGTGTTGACGCTGGGCATCGCTCAATTGCTGCTGCTGACTCCCGAACCGGCGGGAGAGGCCGCCATTCCGCCCGCCGCCGCCGTCGCAAAGTCGGACGGCGATACGGCCCCCGCGCGGCGGGTGTGGAGCGATGGTTCCTTCCTCGCATTCCTGCTGCTGGTGTCGGTTCCGACCTCCGCCTGCAGCATGTTCCTGATCTATTATTTCCCCCTGTTCGCCAGCGGGTTGGGACAGCCGGCCTCAACGGTCGGGCAGGCCTTCCTGCTCTATGGCCTGTGCATCGTCTATCTCGGTCCGCTGCTGTCGCGCCTGATGCGGTCGAGCAATGTCGCACCCGGCCTGCCGGTCCTCGCCTCCGGCCTCATCATGGCAGCGGGACTGACGACCTTCGCGCTGACCGGAAGTCTGGTCGGAGCGTTCCTGGCGATCCTGCTTCTCGGCCTCAGCGACAGTTTCGGCCTGACCGCGCAGCAGCGCTATCTTGAGCGGTTGCCTGTCGTGGGCACCCATGGGCTCGCGGTTCCGCAATCCTATCACCTGAACGCCCGGAAGATCGGTCAGGTCATCGGTCCGATGCTGTTCAGCGCCGCCGCGGTCGCCGGCGGGGCAGGCGCGACGCTGATCGGTCTCGGTCTGGCCGCGGCGCTGCTGCTGCATCTGGGGTTGTCCTTCCTGGCCCTGCGCCGGCGCCCATTCATGGCCAAAACGGCATGAGGGAAATCGCAACACAGACGCGGACGAAGGACGTACTGCACTTCGCAATTCTCGACGGCAGTTGGGCGCCGGCCATCGCCGCGTTGCAGGATGCCGCAATCGGCGACCGCATGTATCCGGTCAGCGGCGACCAGATCGCCGAGATGCTCGGCCCCCGCGGCCTGACGGTGGGTGCGCTGGCCGGCGACCGGCTGGTTGGTTTCTTCTCACTGTTGTTTCCCGGCCGGCAGCCCGATTCGATGGGCCTTCCCTTCGGGCTTGTGGGTGGGGAACTGGACGCGGTGGTCCACTGGACCGCGGTGATCGTCGATCCCGCCTTCCGGGGGCAGCGGTTGCAGCAGCGGATGGTCACGGCCGTCGACTGGCGGCTGTTTCCCCAGTCCCCGCAAGATTACGGCTTCGTCACCGTGCGCGCCGACAATCCACCCAGCCTGCGCAGCATGCTGGCCTGCGGTTTCGCCATGGTCTGGGCCGCGCCGAAGTTCGACGGCCACTTGCGCCACACCCTGTTCCGCATCACGCCGGGCGACGGGACAATTCCCAGCGGCGGGGAGATGGTGGCGCTGATGGATGTGCCCCGTCAGATGGACCTGATGGCGCGGGGATGGATCGGCTGGCCGCATGATGGCGCAACCGGACACGTCCGCTTCGCCCCCCCGGCTCCCGGCAGCCTGGTTGACCGCATCAGGGTGCGGAAGCGGTCCGGATAAGTCGGGCCGTCACGCTGTCACGCGTTGACGTCGCTGAAGCCGAAGGCATCGCGCAGCCGGGCGAGCATGCCGGTCCCCTGCCCACGCTGACGGTCGTCCTCGTCCGGGCGACCATTGTCGTGCCCGTCCGCCGAGCGGGTGGATGCGATGCGCCCCAGCAGGTCGCGCAACGACGGCTGGCCGTCCAACGCCTGTGCCAGCACCGTCTCGTCGATCTCATACAGCAGCGCCGGTCCAAGGGTCCGCGCCGAACTTGTCCTCGCGGCTCCGTCCAGCAGGGCGCCTTCTCCGAACAGCGCGCCCGGTCCAAGGCGGGACAGTTCGATCTCGGTGCCATCCAGGCCGATGGTGCTGAGCGCCACGATACCCTCCGCCACCAGGAACAGCGACCGGCCGGCATCGCCCTGGCGGTACAGCGGCGTGCCGATGGCGACCCGCTGCGGCCGGGCGCCGGCAGCCAGCCGCTCGCGGGCCGGGTTGTCCAGCGGCTGGAACAGGGGAGCAGCGGCGATCAGCGATGCCGCGTCCGGATGGCCGTCGGCCGCGTCGGTCCCTCCCTCCACCAGCCGGATGTTGGCGTGGCGCTGCGCCAGCGTCACCCCGGCATGGCGGAAAACGGAATGGATGCTGATCAATACGGCATGCTCCTGCGATTGCAGGAGGGAGCGGTCGGTCAGGTCGAACGAAACCAGGAAGCGCATCCCGAATTCGTCGATGCCGTTGAACTTCACCCAGACCAGGCCGAGATGCTTGCGCCCATCGACGCTCTTCACCAGCCGCAACGCGTCGGTCAGCAGATTGACGATCCGGTCGGGATCGTGGCCCAGCGTCACATGCAGCAGCATCTGGGCGATGAAGCGGTTGTTGGGGTGCGAGCAATTCTCGATCCGCGTTCCCGCGGCAACCGCGTTCGGAATGCTGACCACCGTGTTGTTGAAGGTCTGGATCTTGGTCGAGCGCCAGGAGATGTCGATCACCTGCCCGATGGGCGCGTCCCCCACCTTGATCCAGTCGCCCCGGCGGAACGGCCGTTCGAGGTTCAGCACCATGCCGGAGAAGATGTTGGACAGGTTGCTCTGCAGCGACAGGCCGATGATCATCGCCAGCACGCCGGATGTGGCAAGCAGGCTGGTCAGGTCCTTCTGGAAGACCTGCGCGATCACGCCAAAGACCGCCAGGATCAGGATCAGCAGCGACACCGTGCTCTTGACCACCTGCGGGATCGCCCGCTCGCTGGATGCCTCCAGCGGATCCCAGGCAAACCGGTGCAGGGCCAGATTGATGAACAGGGCGGGGACCAGCCACCATGCCACGTCGAACACGGTAACGGTGGCGGCCATCGCCCGTTCGGCGTCGATCCGCGCGAAGCCGTCGATCAACGCCGATTCGGCGGCAAGCATGCCGACCCCGGTTGCCGCCGACTCGACCAGCAGGAACAGGCGGGGGAAGCGGCGATCCGTTTGCCACGCCTCCGCCCCACGCAGGGCCAGCAGCAGAAAACAAGCGCCCCACACCCCGATGAGAGCGGGAAGTCCGCCAATCTGCCGACGCAACCCGCGATCCTGAGGCTCGATCGACAATTCGAACCGGACCGTCGGGGCATCGCGACCGGTGCGCCGTTCTTCAGGCCGGATTTGGGCTCCCGGCACCGCCGCCGGAATGTCGGCCGTGAGAACCGCGTCCGTCACCGCCCAGCCCGCCCCGGCGACCTTGCGCCCAGCGAGCACACGCGCGAGGTCGCGGTGGGCGGAGCCGTCGCCTTCGTCGGCGGCGAAGATCATCCGTTCATGATTGAGGTCTCGGCTGCGGAACCGCAGGCCGACCCGATGTCCGCCTGGCGGCGGACCGGCGTCCTGCCACGCATCCATCAGGAAGCGGCCGGTGACATGGTAGAGTCGATAGTCCTCGTCGCCATTGCGCGCCTGTTCCACGGGAACCCCCAGGATCACCGGCTCCACGGTGTCGAGGAACTGGATGTCGGTGACCGACTCGGGAGGCGGGCTGTCGGGAACGTTGCGGTAGCGGAACCAAAGATCGAACTCGATCCGCGCCGAACGGTTGACTGGATCGATGTCGGAAATGCGGCTGACCGACATGCCGACATGAACCACCGATAGCGGCCTCATCGCACCTCGGTTGCCGCTTCCGCCGTTTCCGTCGGCATTGGCCACATAGCGCAGTTGGGTCAACGCGGTGGTCAGACCGTCCTCCGGTCCGGCGCCGGTGGTGAACTGGCCGATCCCGAGCGCCCGCTCCGGCGTTCCATCCTCGCCGAAATATAACGGTCCCGTGACACCGGGGACGGCATGCAGCACCGAGCGGATGGCGGCGAGCTGGTCGCGCACCATGCGTCGCGCCGACGCGCGTGTGCTCCAGCCCGCTGCCAATCCCGCCCTTCGCACAGCGGCGACCAGAAGCTGCCCGGCATCATAGGCGTAGAGCGCCGCCCAGTTGCCGAGCGGTCCGAATCGCGCATCGTAAGCCGCAAGCAGGCGGTTCGCCTGCTGGTTCGCGATGTCCGGCAGGAAGGAGCTGATGACGAAAAGCTTCCCGGTATAAAGGCCGGGATGGGACGACTCACGCGGCAGCCGCGACAGCTGTTTGCCGAAGGACGGCGTTCCCAGCCAGTTGGGACCGAGAATGCGGTTGGTCACACCCGCATCGCGGAGAGCCTGGATCAGCATGACCGCCGGCTCCTCCGTCGCCAGGAGGACGACGACGGTCTCGGCAGGCAGACCGCGCAAAGTGCCGACGAAATCGGCGATGTCGCGGGCGAAGCCGCTCGCAGCCGGATTGATCGCCGCATCCAGCCGCAACCCGACACCACGCTGCGGCATGACGTCACGCAGGGGGGCCGCGAGCCGCTCCGTGACCGTCTGGGGCGTGCGCAGCAGCGCCACCGAATCGGTAAGCAATCCCAGCCGGACGTAATCGGCCATGAAAGCGGCTTCCCGCTCGTCCGAATGCCCGATGCGGAAATACCAGGCATTGTTCCGCGTCAGGCTGGTCTCGCTTGCCATCGGCGACAGGGCGGGAATGCCGGCGGCGGCATAGATCGGGGCGGCCGCAAGGGAGGTGGCGGAGCTGTCGTGCCCGATCACCGCCAGGATACTGTCGTCCTCCACGATCTCCGCCGCTGCCTTGCGGGCACTGGGAGAAACGCCGTGATCGTCGAACGGCACGAATTGAAGCTGCAACCCGTCGATTCCGCCGGCAGCGTTGATGCCGTCCGCCAGAAGCCCCAGCGCCCTGACGATGTCCTGGCCGCCTTCCGACAGGTTTCCGGCATAGGCGACGCGGACCGTGCCGGCACTTTCCCGAATCGCGGATCGCGACGTCAGCGATGGCACCGCCAATCCTCCGGCCAGCAATGCCGCCATAAACAGGAGAACGGCGATCAAGCGCATCGATAGGACAACCCCAGGACTCCGTGTCGGCGAACAGGCGGCGGGCAGACGCCGGACACCGGCGAGGCCTGCAGGTCCAGTAGGCCTGACGGCCCGGCGAGGATCAAGCCTTACGCACGATGCGCGCGGTCAAGTCCGGGAAATCTCCGATTATCGCAGCGCCCTCACCTTTAAGTGTTAGAGTCTTAATGAATATCGCAACCTTTCTTTGAAACAAATCTACAAGTCCGGAATCCAAACATTTCACCGATTCGGTAATTTGTTATTGGTAGGGATAACATAAACCAACCTTTTTCCAGACAAGGCTCGGCTGAAACCAGTAGGAGTGTTCCCGATGGATATAGCGTGTCTATTGTGGAAAGAATCAGACGGTGAGACTATGTTGCACGCGCTTTCCTGAAGAGGTACGCAAAAATTGCCGCTCGATGCGTCCTATGCGCATGGCGGGAAGGCCGGATGAGACCATGGGGACATGCGGACGCTCTATACGTTCGCAGGATGCGATGTAGATTTGGCAACGCAATGGGTTGGATTTGAAATGACCGAAGCAGTCGAGGATTGCCGCCGTAAGTTCGCCGATCTGGTCAAGCTGAATGGGATTTCAAGCAAGTATATCGAGCGCGATACCGAGCGACGGATCCTGGAAGATGGGGTTGTCCGTTGCGGCCTGACGTTGGAAGAAGCACGCGGTGTCATGCGTTGTGTTGCCGACGACTATGATCTGGTTTTCGAAAGTGAAACCGATCGTCGGATCCGACAGGTGCTGGACAAGCACGCCGGGAAGAAGGGAAAGATCAGCAAGAAGCAGTTCAACCAGACTGCATCGATCCTGCGCGATTTCTCCAATGACAGCATCAGCGAGGAAGAGGCGCGGCGCCACATCAAGCGCATCATGACCGACAACGGATGGCAGCCGAAGCGGGCCGGGCTGTTCCCGACCAAGCGCTGGTATCGCAAGATCGAAACCTGATACCTGCCCTGACACCTGCAAGGCTGAGGCCCGCGACGGGGAGCGACGCCCATGGATATTCTAGAGCTGTTCGCGTCGGGAACCGTCATCCTTATCGGGACACTTCTGATCGCGGCACCGCTGATCGTCTATCGGGCGCTGTTCGACACCGCACGGCATTGGCATGCGTACGGCGCCGGCCGCGCCGGCATCGTCGAACTGTGCGGATTCCTGATCGGCATCTGCTTCATCCTGACCACGCCGCTTCCGGGCGGCGGCTTGAATGCCGATCTGCTGTTCGGCGTCGGCGGCCCCTGGGACCTCGATCCTCCGGCGTTCGAGGCGCTGGTCCTCGACACGCTGGCCGAGGCTCCGGACCAGCTGGCGGCGTGGCTGGCGGCGCGGGACGACCGCCTCAACCTGACCCTGGTCGTCGGTTTCGCCTTTGCCTTGCTCGCCGGACGGGGGGCCTGGGGATTCCATCGGACCTACTGGCGCGTCGCCCTGCTGACCCTGGCGATGGACCTGACGCTGGCGGCACTGGCGTCGGTCGCGACCCTCTATGCCATGCTTCTCGGCCTCTGGCTGCTCAACCGCCTGAATTTCTGGGCCCTGGCGGTCGCGGTGCTGGTCATGCAGGAATATCGCTACAACACGCTGGGCCTGTTCCAGAAGCAGCGCCACTTCCGCGCGCCGAAATCCATGCTGCCGCTGGGCGCACCGGTCAGCGGCGGGACCGGCAACAGCCGGAGGAAACGGGTCAGGGCGGAGGGGTCAGGACGTGCGACTGGCCGGAAATTCGGCGTTTGAAATGCGACCAGCACACACCGGACGCCAGCACCAGCCCCGCCAGCACCAGCGCCAGATAGCTGCTCCACAACGGTGCATCGGCGGCAAGCACGCCGAGGTGCCGCAGCGACAGATAGCCGCTGTAGAGGATCGTCACTGCGGTGAGAATCCCCGGCAGGCGCAGCGCGACCCAGGCGATCCGCAGATAGGCGGCATAGAGGGCGAGGAGCAGCAGGCCGATGGCGATCTTCACCGACAGGCGGCTGCCGTCGTCGGTCCCGAGCCAGGCGGCATAGGAATAGCCAGTCGGGTTCCAGGTGGCGAACAGCAGGAGGAAGCAGGTGACGGTGCGGATCAGGTAGCCGAAGCTCTTCATGGCGTCATCCGGCCGGTCAGGCGATCAGGTTCTGCGAATCGACCTGACCGCTCAGGCGATAGCGTACGAGCGACCAGGATTGCCCGGCCCCCAGCACCATGGCGACGGTGCTCAGCAGGCCAAGCGAACGAGTGGTGGGATCGGTCAGATCGATCACGCCGAAATCCCACAGGACCCAGCCGAACGACGACACGACCGAAAGCACCAGCAAAATGCCGATCAGCTTCATCGAACGCCACGTGGCCTGCGCATGGATGAAGAGCAGGAAGGCCAGCACCGACGCGCCGAACAGCTTGACCGTCCAGTGCCCCTGATCGCCGACGAGCCAGTCGTAATAGGAATAGCCGGACGGGTTATAGATGCCGAAGACCAGCAGGACCGCGAAAATGATCCGGACGATGAAACCCGCTGTCGTCATCATGGCGGCGGCTCTGAGCAAATTTTCGGTTTTTCCCGTCCGGAAACCGTACGCCGCCCCCTTTGCCTGGTCAATGTCGGGAAGATCCCGCAATTGCCGCCCCGTTTTCCCATCCCGCTCCCTGTGCCGGAACAACGCATCGCAATGGATCGGCTGACATGACGCCCGTGAACGCCCTGTTCGGCAAGCCTGCCGCCGTTGCCGCAAGTCTGGCTCTCGGCGCCCTCTTCCTGTCGGCGGGCTGGACGACGCTGCCGACCCGCCATGCCGCCGCCACCGTCAGCTATCAGCTTGCCGCCCCGATGGACGGAACGCCGGCGGCATCCCCCGCTGCGCCCATCGCGGTGCCGGTCTTCCTGATGCAGCCCGACCACGCGACCATGCGCAGCGGCACCGGCCTGCTGCAGCCGGACGGGCGGGTGGACATCACGCTGTTCGATCCATCCGATCCGCGGCTGATCCATGGCAGCGAGGCACTGATGTTCAACACAGAGTTCCGTGTCCTCTGGCTGCTTGCCACCGACGAGGAGCGGGCCCGGCTGTGGCGCGGTATCGAGGAGGTGGGGCGCGGGCTGCGCACCGCCATGGACGCCATCCTCGAATCGCCGGAATTCACCGGGGAATACCGCGACGCCTTGCAGGACATCGGCCGGATGGCGATCGAGGAGGCTTGGCGGACCCCGTCCACCCGCGCCACCTACGAGGAGTTCCTGCGCAGCGCCGAACCGATGCTGCACGACATCGTCGGCCGCGATCTGAAGGCCATCGCGATGAAGCAGGTCGAGCCTCTGGTGTGGAACCTGATCGGGGCCAACGTCGGCATGGCGCTCGATCCATTCCGCAGCCAGTCCTGGGACCTCGCCCCCGTCGACCAGGCCATCGACGCCATTCTGCGCGAAGCGCGGGAGGCCGGTCTGGTCAACCGTGCGGCACGGCAACTTGCCGACAGCTGGCAGGCGAAAGCCTTCCTGAAGACATTCGCCGGAAATGTCGTCGATGCGCTGGCCCATCAGCAGCGCCTGCGCGACGTCGCCGGCCGGATGGTGAACGATCCGCGGCTGGGCGCCTATCTGAAACCGGTCTCCGGCCCGGCCGGCGATCTGGCCCGGCTCGCTCCCGACCTGCTGTTCGGTGTCCAGGCCGGCGCCGATCTCAACGCGCTTGCCGCACACACCTTCCAGGGCTTCCTGACCGGCCGCGGCGGTCCGCTGATCGTCATGATGAGCGCCAGCCAGCGCGAGGACATCCTCACGCTCGACCGCTATTCGCCCCGCATCCTCCTGCATGCCGTGCCGCAATGACCCAGACCTCCCATGCCCTCGTCATCGATGGGTTGACCATCGACCGGCCGAACGGCCAGCCGCTCCTGCGCAACACCAGCTTCGCCATCGACCCGGCGGAGGTGGTGTTGCTGGTCGGGCCGAGCGGCTCCGGCAAATCCACCATCGTGAAGCTGCTCGGCGGTCTTCTGGAAAACGGCCCTGGGGAATGGCAGGTGTCGGGACGCCTGCATTGCGGCGGACAGCCGATGGATCTCGCGACGGAGCGCAGTCCGGTCGGCGGCATCGTCTTCCAGGACCATGCGCTGTTCAACGATCTGAGTGCCGTGGAGAATCTGCGGATCGCCGCCGACCATGCGGCGCACCCGCCGGATGCCGTGCTGATCGATGGCGCCACCGCCCTGCTGGACGGCATCGACCCGACCCAGACCGTCAGCTCCTGCAGCGGCGGGCAGCGCCAGCGCCTGGCCATCGCCCGGACCCTGCTGGCCGACCGGCCGGTCCTGCTGTTCGACGAACCGAACTCGGGTCTGGACGTCGCGATGGCGCGGCGGCTGGGCGAACTGATCCGCGACCTGTGCCGGTCGATGAACAAGCCGGCGCTGGTGGTTGCCCACCACGTCAAGGATCTGCTTCCGGTGGCCGACCGCGTGCTGCTGTTCGATACGCGGAACCACCGGCTGGTCGAGGTGCCGCGTGACGCCGAGGCCATCGAGGCGGCCCTGCTGGCCTTGGACGAAAACGTCCTTCCCACCGGCAGGCCGGCGGGCGAAGCCGAAACAGCCCTGCATGGGATCCTGACGCTGCGGGGCGCCGGCAAGGGTCGCGACTGGCGGAAGGAGGTCGGACACCGCTCCCGCTTCCACTGGTTCCTGCGGTACCTCGCGGAGTATTTCTGGGAGCTGTGCGTCTCGCCGCTGATGCTGATCTACATGGGAGCCGGCGCCCTGATCATGGGCTTCGTGTCGATGTGGTTCGGCTTCCATTACAACTCTTTCGGCGGCTACCTGAAATCCCTTCTGCACGACGAGACGCTGGTCGGGCTGGGGCTGGTCCAGGGCACCGTGGCGGTTCCGCTGATCAGCAGCATCCTCTTCGTGGCGCGCAACAACGCCATCATCGCCGCCGACATCGGAAACAGGGTTCTGTCGTCGCAGTTCAGTGCCATGCAGAACCTGCGCATCACTGCGCGTGGCTACATCTTTTCGGCCATCCTCATCAACATGGTGGTGGGGTCGCTGATCCTGCTGGTCATTTCGCTGGGAATGGCGAGCTGGGCGTCGATGCAGACCTGGCATATCCAGTTTCCGATGCAGAGCTTCGAGCTGTGGCGCAGCCATTTCTTCCGCAAGCTGCTGCCCGACGGCGTGCATCCCGCATTCAGCATGGTCTGGGTTCTTTTGAAGGTGGCACTCAGTTCACTGCTTGCCGGCGGAGCGGCGATTATTATCGGTTGCGGAAAGAAAGAATCGGTTCTTGAAATAAACGCAGCGATTGCGCGTTCGATCATTGTCGGGGTGACTCTGACCCTGCTGGTCCACGCCATCATTTCAATTCTGACACTCTGACACGGCTCTCCTTCGGATATTTCCCGATAGCGCGGGAACTCTTTTGAGGTAACAATGCGGTGAATGGACGCCGTGAAACGGGGAAGCGGATCATGATCACGGATACGGACATCGAACAACGGACCGGGGCGCAGGATGCCAAGGCGGCGGGCAGCCAACCGGAACCCTGGCAATCCGCCACTCAGGCGATTCCACCCTTGCCCCCTCCCGAGCTGCCGCCCTTGAAAGCGCCGGCTTCGGACGGGCAAGGCTCGTCCTTACCGCTGGTCCTGTCCATCGCAGCGCTTGTCGCCACGGTGTCCGCCCCTTACTGGTCGCCGCCGCTCTACCGGTTGCTCCGGCTTCAGCCGGCCGGACTGGAATGGCAGGCGCGACAGGAGGTCGAAACCGGCCGTCTCGCCCGTTCCGTCGCAGAGTTGGACCGCAAGGTCAGCGATCTGACGGCGACATTGGTGAAGACGGCCGATCAGGGCCTGTCGGCCAATGCGGTCCTTGCCAATGCCGATGCCAGAATCCGGATGGTGGCGCTTCTGCAGCTGCGCGCGACCTTACGCCGGCCAGTTCCCTTCGATGCGGAGCTGAAGGCCGTCCGTGCCCTGGGCGGCAAGATGGAGGAATTGGAGCCGCTGCTGGCGGCGGTTGAAGCTTATGCCGCAAACGGCATTCCGGTGGAAAGCCAGCTGCGGCAGGATTTCGCGGCGGTCACCGAGGCTGCCGGCCGCACCGATCCCCGGCCGATGCCGATCAAGTGGCTGTCCAACGTCACGGGCTGGACACCGGTCGCGGTCGAACCCGAGGCGATCCGGCCGGTGACGATTGCCGAACAGGCGCAGGCTCTGCTGGCCGAAGGAAATCTGCCGGCCGCCATGGCGCAGTTGAGCGCCATCGACCTCGGCTCCACGGCGCCGGCCCGCGCCTGGATGGAGGATGCGAGGGCGCGGATCGCGGCGAACCAGGCGGTCGACCGCATTGCCGAGATGGTGGTGACGGCGGCTGGCCGGATCTCTCCGAAATCCTGACAAGACTGCATCAGGGTCCATGCACGGCGGCGATTTCGCGCTCCGGCCGATAGGGTCTAACTGGCAAGATATGGTTGGCAAGGTATGGCTGCATGAGTTGCGACCTTCGTGTGTCTCGCCTGCTCGGCTCGGTGGTCGCCGCGTCGGTTCTTTTGACCGCTTCGGCCGCCTGCGCCAGCCCTCCGACGGCTGCGCCGCCCCAGGGTGCAACCGTGCAGGCTGTGGCTGCTCCGGCCAAGGACGGCGGTGAACAAGGTGGTTGGCTCGACAGCTACAGTCGCGCCGTCTTCGATTTCAATCGGCATCTCTACGACGGCATCGATGCGGTCGGCGGCTGGATGCGGGGCGGGGCGCCGGCCGCACCGCCGGACCCGACGGCCGGAAGCGTTCAGAACGTGGTCACCAATCTGGTGAACGAACCGCTGACCGCTGTCACCAGCACGATGATCGGCGAGTTCGGCAACGCGTGGCGGTCGGTGGAGCGCTTCGGCATCAACAGCACCGTTGGTGTTCTCGGCTATTACGACACCGCGAGCCAATGGGGATTCACCCCGACCCACACCGACCTCGGTCTCAGCCTGTGCCGTTCCGGCGTGGGTGAGATGGGGTATGTGGTCCTGCCGTTCATCGGTCCGCGCACGGGTCGCGACGCAATCGCCGACATCGTCCTGATGAACGCCGTGCTCTGGACCTTCGCCGGGGTGGCGGCCGGCACCGGTGCCAGCTTCCAGACGATCGTCATCGCCGAGTCGGTCGAGGTGGTGGCGGACATCACGGCAACCCGGCAATTCGACATCGAAGCGAAGAACATCCGGTTGCCGGACTATGACGCCACACGCGTGGCCTATTTGAAGCAGCGGCGGGAACGCTGCGCCCAGCCGATTGAGACGCCGCCCGCCAAGGGGCCTGTTTCCGCTCCTCCCTCGCTCGACCGGATGCCTCCAGGGCGGGGGCGCTCGTCGCCTGAGATGGCCTTCCCGGAAGAGGACCGTCCGGGTCCGCGCAAGGGGCTTTCCGTGCAGCGGTCATACGCAGTCGCGGTTCGGTAATCGGCCTCCAGCGCCGTCGAAGAGCCACCTTCACAACGCTCTTACGTCTCCCACCCGGCCTGTTGCGCTGGTTTTCAAGGCAACCCAGCCAGTCGGCGCCCGCGACTTAATCAACAGACACAAAAATTATGCCCAATAATACCCGACGGAATTTCCGGCGATATCTGCTGCATTAGCCGAATTTCTAATGCGCTTCCTTTAATTTGTATGAATTATACCCATGCTCACTTTTTAATTTTCTAAATTGCACTCTTTAAAAGAAACAAAACTGAAGATTGGATGCCGGATAGGGGTTGTCCGAATTGACGGAACCTCTCTTTTATAAATAAAATCATCTGATAGTTGTTTAATCACTTAAACAATTTTCGATGCTAGAAAATGAATCATCCGGAAAATTTGCATTTCTATTTAAGACAATCTCTTTTATTGCGTAATTTGTTGTGGCCGATGTCATTCAGAAATTTCTCCACGCATTACGAAAAATTTCCTGGGGGAGAGGAAGCGCTGTGACAGAGCCAACAATCAAAGGATTGGCGAAGGCGGCTTCGGCCGGACTTGCGCCATTCGCACAAGAAACGCCGTCAGGTCGAAACGATCGATGCCGCGATCGCAGACATGGTGGGGCATGCGGCCGGCGGAGCGGGTTTGCCGGTGCAATTCTGACCGCACTGCTGGTCATCGCCCTCGCACAGTTCGCTTTGCCATCCTGGGCGGCAACGGAGGCACCTCCCGCCGGAACCGGCGCCCCACCCGGTTCAACCGCATCGCCACCGCCGTCCTCCGATGGTGTGACGCCGCCACCCGCCGCACCGGCACGGCCGGACGGGCCGACGGAGGTGAAGGTGGGCATGTACCTGACCCAGCTGCTCGATTTCGACATGTCGAAGCGGTCCTACTACGCCTCGTTCTGGCTTTGGTACCTGCACGACAACCCCGATTACGATCCGCATGCGACGGTCGAAGTCGCGAACGCGAAGTCGGACAACGTGAAATTCGCCTCGCTCGACACCAGCAAGGGAATCCGCTGGCATCAGGAAAAGCACGGCGCGGTGCTGGCGGAGGATTGGGAGATCACCCGCTTCCCGTTCGATCGGCAGAAACTGGTCATCATGGTCGAGGACGGCCAATCCGACACCGGCCGCATCCGCTTCGTCGCCGACAGCAAGAACAGCCGCATCGATCCGGCCGCAACCGTGCCGGGCTGGACGATCGAGGGCTTCGACCTCTCGGCCCAGGACGTGACCTACAACACCTCCTACGGCGACCCCACCCTGTCGGAGGACAGCGTCTATTCACGGGTGGTGGCAACCATAACGGTAAAGCGCCAGGGCATCCGCCTGCTGTGCAGCCTGTTCGTCGGCTTCGGCGTCGCGTTCCTGCTGGCCCTGCTCACCTTCTTCCTCGATTTCGACTCGATGGCGGGATCGCGGATCGGCCTGTGCGCCGCAGCGGTCTTCGCCGCCGTCGGCAACAAATACGCACTGGACGGCTATCTGCCGCCCGCCTCCACCTTCACGCTCGCCGATGTGATCGTCAGCACGACCTTCGCCTCCATCCTGCTGGCGGCGCTTGCCGTCGTCCTGATGCAGCTGACGCACAAGCGTGCTCCGCGCTTCGCCCGCATCGCCAACCTGTTGCTGTGTCTGGCGACCTTCGCCGGATACATCGGCGTCAACGGCTATGCCGTCGCCTCGGCCGCCTGACGGAACGGTGGAGACGACCATGACCGCCCCGCTCCCGATTGCCGGCCCGACGGCGCTGCCGCCAGTCGCCCGGACCGCAACGGTGACCGTTCTCGTCGCCGGGCGGCACTTCGCAGTGCCGGCAAGCCAGGTGGCGGCCATCGGTCTGGCGGTCCCCGCCGCGCCGGTGGCATTCGCTCCACCCGGCTATGAAGGCGTGGTCTTCAGCCACGGCGTGGCCGCGGCGCAAATCGACCTGGGGGCTTGGAACGGCGGGCAACCGGGTGACGGGCGATGGAGCCTGCAATTGGACCACGCGGCAGGGCCGCTGTCGCTGCGGGTCGGGGAGGTGAGGACCGCCGACGGGAACATGGCGGATCCGGCCCCCGGCCCTGCCCTCTCCATCGTTCCGGACGATCTGCTCGGCGGGCTCGCCCCTTGCGGGCCGCAGCCGGCACAACCGGCAACGGATCATATGGAGCGGACGACCGAAGAGCTGGACGTGCTGCTGGTCGCCGGTGGCGGACACCGTGTCGCCATCCCCGCGGCGCTGGTCGACAGTGTCGGCCGTCCGGACGGCCTTCTGACCGCGCATGGCATCGCGCCATGTCAGGTGGTGATTCTGGACGGCGATCTGCTGCCGGTCCATTCCCTTGCCTCCTGGATCGGGGGCGGGTCGCCGGAGGACGACAGCTGGGCATTGCGCCTGCGCACGCCCGACGGGACCGTCGCCTTGACGGTCGCCGAACTTTTCGGCCTGCACAGCCTGCCACGCCGGGAGCTGGTCACCGTGGATTCCGGCGGCGAAACCTCCCTGTGGTGGCAGGACGATGCGGGCAACCGCCCGATCCAGATCGTCCATCCGGGTGCCGACGGGTTCCTGCCCATCGACCGGCCGGCAGTGCGCGAGGCGGTCTGCACGGCAGTCCCGCCCTTGCCCGCGCCGTCGGCGGGCCATAGCCATGTTGCGATGGCGGCCGGCCCCGTGATCCTGGTCGCACCGGCCGCCATGGTGCAGGAGGTAACAGGGATGCCATGTCCCGACGACCTGCACCGGTCGCGCCGCGCCGGATCGATCCCCGCCTTTGACATCGACGCGGCACTCGGCGGCACGGCGGGGCCGGCCGGCTGCGTGGTGCTAAAGCGCGACGGCCGGCGCCCAATCGCCCTGCTGACGGGACGGATAGAAGCGGCGAATGGCGGCATCGGCTGGCATGCACCGCCGCCGCTGCCGCACGCGATGGCTGTGCTGGCCGGTGCGGTCCGTCCGTCGGCGACGGGAATGCCGGCCAACCGGGATCCGGCAAACAGCAGGCCGGTCCTGGAATGTCTGGTGCGGCCCGATGCTTTCCGCCGCCCCTGGCGGGCGGCCCCCGGAGATGTCGTGCGGACGGCCATGCAGGCGTCATTCGCCGGCTGGCTTTCGAATTGGTGAGCGGACCCTGCAGGAGTGCCCTGGCGCAATGTTCAAGAACCTGAAAATCGGCAAGAAGCTGGCGGTCCTGGTGGTCGTCCTCAATGCCTTCACCGCCATCATCGGCCTTCTCGCCCTGCATGGCATGAAGATGGGAAACGACGCGCTCGACACGGTCTACAATGACAGGGTGGTGCCGCTGCGCGATCTGAAGGTGATCGCCGACCTGTACGCGGTCAACATCGTCGATATGGCGCACAAGGCCCGGAACGGCAATGTGCCCACCGAAACAGCGCTTGCCGCCATCGACGCCGCCCGTACCGGTATCCGCGACAAATGGCGCGCCTATCTGGCAACCTATCTGGTCGATGAGGAAAAGGCGCTGGTGGCGAAGACCGAACCGCTGATGGCCGATGCCGACCGTGCGGCCGACCGTCTGCGCGGGATCCTCGCCGCCGGCCGCTCCGAACGGCTCGACCGCTTCGTCATCGACGAGCTTTATCCGGCGATCGAGCCAGTTTCCGATGCGATGTCGGCTTTGATCGAACTGCAGTTGACGGTCGCTAAGTCGGTCTATCAGCAGAACGACACCCTGTACGACCTTACGGTCCGCCGGACCATCGGATTGCTGATCGGGGCGGTACTGGTCGGGGTGGCGCTCGGGGTGGCGATCATCCGCTCCATCACGGTGCCGCTCGGTCAGGCCCGCAATGTGATCGACCGCATGGCACGGGGCGACCTCTCCGTCACCGTCGCCGACGACGGCCGCCGGGACGAGATCGGCCATATGCTGCGCGCGACCGCAGGCATCGCCGCGACGCTGAAGGCGGTGGCGGGAGACCTGCGCGACCTGATCGAGGCGGCCCGTGGCGGTGCTTTGTCCGTGCGGGTGGAGCCGGAACGCCATGCCGGTGAATTCGCCGTTCTGGTGCGCGGCGCCAATGAACTGGTGGAGGTGCTGACCACCCCGCTGTTCGAGGTGGCGTCGGTGATGGCGCGGCTGTCCTCCGGCGATATCCGCGGCCGCATGACCGGTTCCTATGAAGGCGATCTGCGGGCACTGAAGGGCAACGTCAACCGCAGCATCGACGCGCTGGCCCTGCTGCTCGACGAGATTTCCAGCTTCGCCGGGGCGCTGGCCCAGGGCGATGTGACCCGGACAATCGATGGGGCGCATCAGGGCGACTTCGCCGCCATCAAGAACAACCTGAACCGCGCGGTCGAGCAGCTCGCCGCCGTGCTGCGCGCGGTGAACGGCTCCACCGAGCAGGTCGCCACGTCGGCGACGGAGACGGCGGCGGCGGCCATCGACGTGTCGCGTCAGGCGGCCGGTCAGATGATGACGCTGGCCGACGTGTCGGGCGCCATCGAGCAGACCGCCGGCGCCATCGGCGAAATCGCCCGCAACGCCGAACGCGGCAGCACCCTGGCGCGCGGCACGGCCGACCTTGCCGAGGACGGGCAGCGGACGCTGATCTCGCTCAGCCGGGCGGTCGACGGCATCGCCGAACGGACGGCGGGGATCGAACGGATCAGCGCGCTCATCGCCGGGATCGCCGACAAGACCTATGTGCTGGCGCTCAACGCCGGGCTGGAGGCGGTGCGGGCGGGCGAGAGCGGCCGCGGCTTCGGCCTGATCGCCGCCAAGATCTCGTCGTTGGCCGAGGATGTCACCGCTGCCACCCGCGACATCGGCACGCTGGTGCGCGAGGCGTCGGCGGGCGTGGAAACCGGCGTGCGGGCCGCCGGCGAAGCGGCGGACGCGATCGGACGGATCGTCGAGGCGTCGCGCGACAGCGGCTCCACCGCCCAGTCCATCGCCGCCGCCATCGACGAGCAGAACGCCATGGCCAGCCTGCTGAAGGACCGGGTCGAGCAGCTCTCCATGACCGGGCAGGCAACGGCCGGCGCTGCGGAGGAGATCTCCGCGACCATGGCCGCGCTGACCGACATGGCGCAGCGCCTGAAGGCGGAAACCGCCCGCATCCGCACCGCCTGACCACAGCCGCACCGGAGAGGAGGCAACGGGAACGCCATGAAGGAAGGGTTGCGCCGTGCGGCCGGCAAACTGACCGCGCCGTTCGTCATCACGCTGGTGGTGTTGTTCGGCTTCTATCTCGGCGGCGACAGCTTCCAGGGGTTCGGGCTGGCCGCGATGGACAGCACGCGCCGCGTGCTGAAATACGTGCTCGGCGTTGCCGCCTTCCTGTCGCTGGCCGTGCTGGTGCAGCGGATCGTCCAGTATGTGATCTTCGACGGCATCGTCGCGTCCGCCACCGGGTCGCCGGTGCCGAAGCTGCTGAGCCAGATTTCCGGTCTGGTGATCTTCGGCATCGCCGTGTCCGCCTGCGCCGGCATCGTGTTCGAGCAGGATCTGACGGTGCTGTGGGCGGCGTCCGGCGTCGCCGGCCTCGTGCTCGGCATGGCCCTGCGCGAGCTGCTGCAGGACGTGTTCGCCGGCATCGCGCTCAACATCGACCGTGCGATCCGCATCGGCGAATACATCCAGATCCACCGCTCAGGCGACAGCAAGATCAGCGGCCAGGTGCTGGAGATCAGCTGGCGCACCACCCGCGTGCGCGACTTCATGGGCGATCTGGTGATCTTCCCCAACAGCAAGTTCAGCGCCTTCACCATCACCAACTTCAGCCAGCCGGAGGCCAACAGCTTCCGCTTCGTGACCCTGACACTCGATGCGCGCGTCCCGCTCGCCCGCGCCACCCGCATCCTCCAGGCCGCGGCGCTGGAGGCGATGACCGGACTTGCCGGGCCCGACACCCCGGTTCCCTGGGTCGAGGTCAAGGCGATCCGGTTGGAGGGCGTCGAATACGCCATCTTCTACAAGGCGGAGTGGCGTCATCTGGGCAACGCATCGCCGATGATCCTTCAAACGGTGCTGACCCATCTCGCCTTCGCCGGGCTGGAGACGGCGACCGTGCTGACGGACGGCCCATCGGCTGCTGACGGCGCCTTCGGGCAGGCCGGGGGCGCCGGCCCTGATACGGCCGGTCTGGCCGCCCTGCTGCGCGCGACCGCCCTGTTCCGCGGGCTGGGGGACGCGCCGCTGCGCCTGCTGGCTTCCCACGCGGCGATGCGGGAGCTGCCGGCCGGTCAGGTGGCGATCCAGGCAGGAGAGGCCGGAACCTCGCTTTATCTCGTGCTGGAGGGGCTGCTGTCGGCGGATGCCGGGCGCCGGTCGGTCCGCGATCCGCTGCCGGCGACGCTGCGCCCCGGCGACCTGTTCGATCCCGCCATCCTGCGCGGCGAAGCTCATGGCAGCACCGTGCGTTGCCGCACGGCGGTCCTGCTCTGCGAGTTCGGCGCAGACGCCCTGCAATCCCTGTTTGCCGCCGGTACCGGCACGATGGAGCGCGTGGCCCGCAACCTCGTCGCCGGCTCCTCCAACCGCTCCACCGAGGATGAGGAGCGGGTCGCCGACACCCTGCGGCAGATGCGGCACCTGTTTCCCGCCCCGGTCGGACGGCAGGGCCCGGGAATTGGCACAGGCATCGGCCCTGTCGCGAACACCGGCTGAAACCACCGACAACCGGCCCCGCCGGACAATTTCAACGAAAACGCCAGAGAAGAGGTGACACCATGGATCCCATTTCGCTCGCGGTCGCCTTCATGGCCGCCTTCGGCATCATCTCGACGGATGCCGTCCTGCATGCCGACAGCGTCGCCGTCAGCCTGTACATGCCCGACGAGCTGTCCAAGGGAACCGCCAAGGGCGACGTCATGGAGGACATGTTCATCGCCAAGATGCAGGAGATCGGCGATACCAAGTCCTATTTCGGCAGCCCGAGCGTGCGCTCGACCAAGGCCAAGACCATGGGGGCGGTCCTGGCCAAGACGCTGAAGCTGGAGGACATGACCGCCGCCGTCCAGCACACCTTCGGCATGAAGACGGCGACGGTGAACGGCAGCTTCGCCAAGGACGAGAAGGAGGGCAAGCTTCAGCTCGTGGCCATGGTGCGCGACCCGGACGAGCCGCCCTTCCCCGTGATCGTCAAGCGCAAGGACGGAGAGTCGCTGCCCGACATGATGGGCCGCGCGGCACAGGAGGTGATGGAGCACCTCGCCCCCTATGTGACGGTGGTCTACGCGCTCCAGAACGCCGACCGTCAGCACGACTACACCGAAGTCGACGAGCTGATCGCGCGTGAGCTGAAGACCTACGCCTCGAAGACCTACTACCGGGAACGGGCCAGCATCCTGAACATGGCGGGCATCGTCGCCCTTCACAAGCAGAAGCCCGACGAGGCCGCACGCCTGTTCGAGGAAGCCGACCAGACCGACCCGGCTCTGCTGTTCCCCCGCGTGAACCGTGCCTTCGTCATGCTGGTGAAGGACGACGAGAAGTCGGTGGAAACCTATCTGAAGCCGGCGATGGAGTCCGCCCGCTATCAGCGTGCCTACACGCTGCTCGCCGCCGGGGATCTTGTGCGCGCCGGCGCCTTCATGGCAACGGGCCGCTACGATCAGGCGATCACGGCGCTCGACGATGCCGAATATTGGGATCCGACCAGCGCCCTGGTGCCGTCGCTGCGTGCCGAACTGTGCACGGAGCGGGGGGACGTGGTGTGCGCACAACGCAACCAGACGAAGGCCCGCGCGAACCTCGACAATTTCGAAACCTACCCGGAGGTCGCGAGCCTTTACTATCGCATCTCCTGGCGCAAGGGCGAACCGCTGAAGCCCAGCGATCTGCGCCAGGATCTGGGGAAACCCTCGGCAGCGCAGCCGGCGCCGGTCAAGGTCTCGAACACCACCGTCAACTGAGGGAACAGAACGCCTCGATCAAGCAAGGCGGGAGTCCATCGAGACTCCCGCCGCTCCCGTGGCGACCGGCATGACGGTCTGCTCAGCAAGAAAATGCAGAATTCCGACAGCGTAAACTCCACTATGAATTGGTTTTAATTTTCCAGGATCTTCAAATCCCGCTAGATAACCGTGCCGGGCGTTGGCTTGGGGTCCGGAAATTTTATGAACTCGAATGGAATTCTTCTGTCGCGCTTTCTGCGCGGCGGAGACGCGCGGCGCCGAGATGCCAGCGCGGTCGCGGTTGTGGTCTGGTGTCTGTTTGTGGTGGCGATGGCGGTGCTTGCCGTCGTCCGGCCGGAACGGCCGATCACCCACATCTACCGCGATGCGGTGATCGACTGGTGGTCGTCTGTCCCCGTGTATACCCAGGGCATCCACGGTTTCCTCTATTTTCCCTCCAGCGCGGTTCTGCTGGGACCGCTGGCGGCCCTGCCACTCGGGCTTGGCGATCAGATATGGCGCTTGGCGATGGCCGCCGTGTTTTCCGGCGCGGTATACCGGGTGGCGCTGCTGCTGCATCCCAACATGGGGCGGAGGCTGGCCGCCTGGGTGCTGGTGGCGGCCATTCCCACCGCGTCGATCAATGTCCTGCGCGGCCAGTGCGAAATGATGATGATTTCGGTGGTCCTGCATGCCGCGGTCGATCTGGCACACAGGCGGGATCGCCGGGGTGCGACGATGCTGGCGCTGGCCGTGGCGCTGAAACCGCTGGCGCTGGTTCCCGCCCTGCTGTTCGCGGTGGTGCGGCCGGGCGTGCGCCGGCCGCTGGCGCTTGGATTGCTGATTGCCGCGGTTGCTCCCTTCCTGCACCCGGACCCCGGCTATGTCGCCGGACAATATGCGGCGATGATCGGCAAGCTCGCCACCGCCGCCGCGCCTGACAGCGGCCCCTGGTTCGACCTGACCCGCATGCTGGCCGAAGCCGGGATGCAGCCGGCCTATGCGACCATGACGGCGCTGCGGCTGGCCGGCGCACTGCTGGTGGTCGGCATCGTGTGGACGGCGGGGCGCCGGCTCGACCACGTGACCGGAATGATCGTCACGGTGATGCTGGGGGCTTGGTATCTGGTGCTGTTCAACCCGAGGACCGAGGAAGGTTCCTATCTCAGCATCGCCGTGCTGACCACCCTGGCGGCGCTGGTGGAGCATCGCCGGCCGCGGGCCGGGGCGGTGCCGATGCTGCTCGGTCTGGCCGTGGCCGGGCTGGGTCTGCATTTTTATGGGGGCTGGTTCTACCGACCGACCCAGATGTGGCTGAAGCAATCGCTGACGCTCGCCCTGCTGATTTATCCTGTCTGGCTGGTGGTGTCCCGACGAAGCCTGCTTGCCCATCCCGTCACGGCCGGCGACCAAGTCCTCCATTGTTTTTCCGGTGAAGTAGGAGAATCATAGGTAAAACGAAGCCGCACCGGCAAAAGAGGGAACGCCGCCATGACCGGAACCGACGCCGACCCGACTGACCTGTCCGCCGATTTGCCGGACACACCGGACCGTGAGCGGCGATACTCCGCCCCGGCTCTGGAAAAGGGGTTGGACATCCTGGAATTCCTGTCCGAGTGCCGCGATCCCCAGTCGTTGCAGCAAATCGGCGATGGGGTGGGACGGACCAAGGGCGAAATCTTCCGCATGGTCTCGGTGCTGGCGCAACGCGGCTACATCGAGCGGCTGGAGGGCGACGACCGTTTCCGCGTCACCGACCGCCTGTTCCGCCTGGGGATGAACCGGCCGGTCAACCGCTCGCTGATCGAAACCGCCCTGCCCTTTATGAATGCCTTCGCCGAGAAGACCGGCTATTCCTGCCATCTCGCGGTGA
>Ga0206117_100430_pt1 | contig 45603 bp, 41 predicted proteins | sample 3A5Ametagenome_FD_177997 | JGI IMG/M metagenome (GOLD analysis project Ga0206117, IMG submission 177997) | Enriched microbial communities from leaf-cutter ant dump, University of Wisconsin, Madison, United States - 3A5A | ecosystem: Environmental > Terrestrial > Nest > Insects nest > Nest dump... | reverse complement strand
GTTCGATCGCTGCCCACTGCTCGTCGTCCAGCCAGAACTCTCCTGCCATGATCCAAACTCCATCGTTTGATGAAGTGAATCACGACTATCAATAATAATCAATTGGCTGATTGGGTTTTGACCCTAAAACAAAAAAACGGACGGCGACGCCGAGCGACCAGCCGGCGTCGCCGTCCGCTCAAGCTCTCAGAGAAGGCCTGCTCTCCGGAGCGCAGCTTCGACCACCGGCTTGTTCGCCGGGTCGATGGGGGCGGCCGGCGGCAGGACCGCGCCGGAAATATCCTGGCCGGTGAGACGCATGGCTTCCTTCACCACCGCGTAGAACGGATTCTCGATGGCGTAGAGATTGGGGATGTGCACGAGCCGCTGCTGCAGCGCCACCGCCCTGGCATGGTCGCCCTTCCGATAGGCCTCGTAGATGCCCACCGTCAGCTCCGGCGCGAAGTTGGCCGAAGCCGGAACGACGCCGTCACCGCCCATGATCATCGTTCCGTAGAGGTACTCGTCATAACCGGCGAACACCAGGAAGTCGGGGCGGGCATCCTTGATGACATGGATCGACCGCCGGATATGGCTCAGGGTGTCGACCGTGTCCTTGAGGCCGGCAATAACCGGGCAATCGACGGCCAGGCGCTTCAGAAGATCGGGCGACAGATCCTGCTTGGTGACGCCTGGGAAGTTGTAGATCATCAGCGGCAGCTCGACCGCTTCCGCCGTGTCGCGGAAGTAGCGGTAGATGTTCGCTTCCGACAAGGCCGCGTAATAGGGATTGATCGCCACCACGCCATCGGCGCCGTGGGCCTTGGCATGGAGACCGAAACGGATGGTCTCCCTGGTGCTGGGCCAGGAAATCCCGATCAGAGTCGGCAGACGGCCAGCGACCTTGTCGAGACAGAACTCGGCGATCTCCAAGCGCATTTCGGCCGACATGTGGGCCGTTTCGCCGGCACTGCCGAGAAAGAACAGGCCATGCACGCCGCTGTCGACGAGGCGATCGATCAGGCACCCCTGACCTTGGCGATCGAACTTGCCGTCATCGGTAAATAGGGTGACGACCGGGGGAATTACGCCGTGAAAGAGTGACAACAGACCATCTCCTCTCTGGTTCATGGTCGGGGGCGCGGCCATTCGGCGGCCGCGCCCTCTGGGAAAGCAGGCGCTCAGCTCGCCTCAGAGGATCGACCTGTAGAGTGCCTCGATTTCCGGGATGCTGGTATCGCGGGGATTGCCGCCGGTGCAGACGTCGGCGAGGGCCGCCTCTGCGAGCGCCGGAATGTCCCCGGCCTTGACGCCGACTTCCGAAAGCTTGGCGGGAATGCCGACGTCCTTCGAAAGCGTCTCCACCGCTGCCACAGCCGCCTTGCGCGCCTCGGCGATCGGCATGGCCTCCGTGCCCTTGACGCCGAGGGCGGCGGCGATCGCGCGGTACTTCTCGCCCGTGTAGTCGGCGTTGTAAGCCATCAGCGTCGGCAAGAGCACCGCGTTGGCGACGCCGTGCGGCGTGTTGTAGAAGGCGCCGAGCGGGTGGGCCATGCCATGCACAAGGCCGAGACCGACGTTGGAGAAGCCCATGCCGGCCACATACTGGCCGAGCGCCATGTCCTCGACGCCCTTGGCATCGCCCGCGCACGAGGCGCGCAGCGACCGGCCGATGATCTCGATCGCCTTGATGTGCAGCGCATCGGACAGTTCCCAGGCGCCCTTGGTGATGTAGCCCTCGATGGCATGCGTCAGCGCGTCCATGCCGGTGGCGGCTTTGAGCGGCGTCGGCATGGTGGCCATCAGCTCGCTGTCGATGACGGCGACCACGGGAATGTCATGCGGGTCGACGCAGACGAACTTGCGGCGCTTCTCCTCGTCGGTGATGACGTAGTTGATGGTCACCTCGGCGGCGGTGCCGGCGGTGGTGGCCAGCGCGATGATCGGCACCGACGGCTTCCGGGTGGGGGCGACGCCTTCGAGGCTGCGCACGTCGGAGAACTCGGGGTTGTTGGTGATGATGCCGATCGCCTTGGCGGTATCCTGCGGCGAGCCGCCGCCGATGGCGACGAGATAGTCGGCCTTGGCCTTGGCGAAGGCGGCGACGCCTTCCTTGACGACGCCGATGGTCGGGTTGGGCATCACCTTGTCGAACAGTTCGTAGGCGAGGCCGGCCGCGTCCATCAGGCTGGTCACCTTGGCCACCGTGCCGGCCTTCACCAGCACCGCGTCGGTCACCACCAGCGCCTTCTTGTAACCACGGCGCTTCACCTCGCCCACCAGCTCGGCGCGAGCGCCGGCGCCGAAATAGGACGTCTCGTTGAGAATCATGCGATGGGACATTGGATTTCTCCTTGTTGCGGGCGGATCAGCCGGCGATCCGGTAAACGCGAGCCGCGTTGAGCGCGAAAACCTTCATGAGGGCAGCTTCTCCGCGCGGAGCGACGGCATCATGGATGGCGTCGAGCCACGGCCGCAGAGGCGTGCCGAGTTCGCAAACGGGGTAGTTCGACGCCCAAATCAGCCGATCCTCGCCAAAGACGTCGAACAGGAAGTCCACCCCGCGCCGGACCGTCTCCCTGTTCGGGCCGAGGTCCAGGCCCGAAAGTTTGCACACCACATTGGGGCAGTTGCCCAATCGGGAAACGCCGGCACACCAGGCTGCCAGCTTGGAGCTCTCCGGCCCTTCGCCGAGAAAGGCCGGGCCGGGATTGCCGCCGTGGTCAAGTATGATCCGCGTCTCTGGGGCGATCTCGGCCAAGGCAGCGAGATCGCCGAGCTCGCCTGGGCGCATGCAGGCGTCGAACGCGAGGTCCAACTCTCCGAGCCGCTTGATATTGGCTATGAAGTCCGGCTTGAGGCAGGTCCCCGCCGGGCTGGCTGGCGTGTGGAGCACGTGCCGGATGCCCTTGAGGCCCGGATCGCCGAGCCAGGGCGCCAGTTCAGCGCGCACATCCCGAGCGAGGAGATCGGCCGCAATGACCGCGCCGGCCAATGGGCTGTCGCCTCGTCTTATTCGATCGAGGATCTGGCGGTTCTCGCGCGGCCTGTCTTCCGGCGCCGCGTCGATTTCCACGTAAATGGCGCGGGCAAGCTGCCATCCGCCGTCGGAGGAACCGGCCGAAGCCAGCCAGTCATCCAGAGTGAAGGTCCGCAGAAGCGAAGGAGCTTCGGGAAGCCAGGGCGGCACGAAGTCAGCCGTATCCCAGAGGTGCAGATGGGCATCGATGATAGGAAGCATGGAAGTCCCTCCGGGACGATCTCGGCCTGAGGCGTGCTGTCCTGACCGATGGCAGGACATCGCTTCGGGCATTTTGGCGGGCAGCCGCCAATCGCCGACCGGATGGGCGGCGAGGCGGATGCTTCATGGCGGTCAGCCGCCGGCCTTGCCGCCGTTGCCGGGCAGAACGTCCCAACCGGCATCCATCACCGGCGCCAGGATCGCCTCCACCTGCTTGAGCAGGTCGGCATCGGGCGCGCTATCGGCCCAGCGGGCATTTTCCCTGACATTGCGCGCGTTTGCCGTGCCGACCACGGTGGTGGCGATACCGTGCCTTTCACCCGTCGTCAGCGCGAAGCGCATCGCCAGCTCGGAAATGTCGGTGCCCGCGAGCGTACAAAGGCGCGCCGCCGCCGCCACCAGCTCGAAAACGCGCTCGTTGCCCGGATGCCAGGAGGGGGCGCCGCGCGTGGTCAGCAGCCCCATTCCGAGCGGGCTGGCATTGAGCACGCCGACTCCCGCGGCGGCGAGGCGCTCGGCCACCGGCGCCAGACGGCGATCCTGCAAGGTGTAGGTGCAGTAGGCCATCACCGTGTCGATCTTCTCTTCGAGAGCGACTTTCTCGATGATATCGAGGCGATAGCCCGTTATGCCGACGAAGCGGACAACGCCCTCTTCCTTGAGCTTGCGCAGCGTCGGAAGGGCCTCGTTCCTGAGCTGATCCATGTTGCCATATTCGATGTCGTGGCACTGGATGACGTCGATATGGTCGGTACCCAGGCGCCCGAGGCTGGCCTCGATGGAGCGCTTGGTCGCGTCGGCGGAGAAATCCCAATCCTGATCGCCGTAGCGGCCGATCTTGGTGGCGAGCGTGTAGCTCTTGCGATCGAAGCCTTTCAGCGCCTTGCCGAGGGCCGTCTCGGCCGTCGTCAGGCCGTAGTAGGGCGCAACGTCGAAATAGTTGAGCTCGCATTCCAGAGCCGCCGCCACCGTGGCGTCCGCCTCGTCCTGCGACACCGGATGATAGATGCTGCCGAGCGACGCGGCTCCCATCGCCAAGGCCGGAACGCGAATTCCGGTTCTCCCCAGATCATGGCGCTTCATTGTGTTCTCTCTCCTCGATGTGATTTCGTTTTGGACCTATTCCTCGCCGTCGGGAACGAGCCGCAGCCCGGCTCGCTCCGGCCTGACGTGCGGCCCCTGCGGGACCGTCCAGGCTCCGCTGCACTGGCGCGCCCCGATGGCCGCTTCGTCGACGCGGATGCCGAGCCCCGGCTCGTCGCCGAGCCGGATGCCGCCGCTCTCGATCTCCTGGTCGAGCGCGATGCCGAACGGCGCCTCAAGGTTCTGGATTTCGTGAGCGATGTGATTGGAGACGGAGGCGGCGGCGTGCGACACGGGATTGCCGTTATAGCCGACCGGACTGATCGGCAGGTCGAAGGCGCGGGCGAGATTGGCGACGCGCAGAAAATGGGTGATGCCCCAGCAACTGCCGGTCTGTAGAATGTCGATGGCCGCCGCCGCGACGAAGGGCCGGAACTGCTCCAAACCCGTCAAATTCTCGCCGGAGGCGACGGAGGCGCGAACGCCTTCGGTCACCGCGCGATGACCATCCACGTCCCACCGGCGGACGGGCTCTTCGATCCAGGTGAGATCGATATGCTCTTCGATGGCCGAGACATGGCGAACGGCCTGCTTGCGGGACCAGGCTTCGTTGGCGTCGAACATCAGGGCAGGCTTGCGGCTGTTGACCGACAGCACGTCCCAGATGGCGAGCAGGCGGCGGATGTCGGCATCGACATCGCGCCCGCCCTTCAGCTTGGCGGCCGAGAATCCCCGCTCCGCCCAGCTCTTGTAGAGCGCCAGGAGAGCATCGTCGTCGAGACCGCCGTCGAGAGCCGAGGCATAGCCCGGAACGAAGCGGTCGGAGGCGCCGAGCAGACGCCACACCGGTTCGCCGGCAAGCTTGCCCTTGATGTCCCACAGCGCCATGTCGGCGACGCCGATGGCCCCGAAGACGCTGCCGCAGTGGCCGCTTTTGAAGACGTGCGCCTGCATGCTGTCGTAAAGGGAGGTTACGGCACGGGGGTCGTTCCCCTCCAGCGCAGGGAAGATGCGATCGATGTCCGCATGGCCGCCAAGGCCGATACCCTCAACACCGACATCCGTCTCCAGTATGAGGACGGGAACCTCGGTGATACCCGACGCGATCACCCCGTTGACGTCGCCAATCGGGCGCTTCCATTCGCAAACGGTCGTAAGGCTGCGGTAGCCGGTGATCTTCATGACTTTTCCTTTCGCGTGCAGCGACAAGATGGTAGGAGAGTCTCGCCCGCAGCAATCGTGATACATAATATGTATTATGACTCTGGGAGGCAACCCTTGAGGGGTACGTCGGACCGCGTAGATGTGGGAGCGCCGATTATCGCCGACGATCGGGACGGAAGGATCGTCCTGTTGTTGACGATTCAAGTGACGTGATATGAGGGTGGTCTCAATGGCTGATGGCGGACGAGGGGCAGAGGTGATCGACAGGCAGGAGACGACGGCTGATCCGGCCGCACCCGATCAGGCCGCGTTCGCGCGACGGCCGCGCTTGGCCAATGCAGTCGTCGACCACCTGACGCACGCCGTCGTCACGGAAATCTATCCGGCGGGCACGGCGCTGCCGACCGAAAGCGCCCTATGCGATATCTACAAGGTCAGCCGGACCGTCATTCGCGAGGTATCGACGACGCTCGCCGAGAAGGGGCTGGTCAACAGCCAGCAAGGCAGAGGCACCATCGTTCTCGACCAGTCCCACTGGAACATGCTGGACCCGACGGTGCTTTCGGCACTGTTCCAACGGCGCGACGGCGTGGAGTTTCTCGACAACATGATCGAGATCCGCACGCTTCTTGAGTGCGCCATGGCCGCCAAGGCAGCCGACAAGATCAACGATGTCGAGATCAGCGAGCTCGGACGCCTCCTGGGGCGTCTCGAGGGGATGATGGATGATCCGGTCGCCTATGCCGCCGGCGACATCGAGTTCCACAACTTCATCATGTCCGTGTCCGGCGACCGACTCGGCAGAGCCATCGTCACCGGGCTTCAAGGACAGGCGCTGGCGAACCGCGGCTATAGCGGCCACCCGACGATTACCGACATTGCCGAAACCCATCGGGCCCACGTCGCCATCGTCTCCGCCATCGCCCGGCACGACGCGCCGGCTGCATCAACCGAGATGGGCGCTCACATTGCGAGCGCCTGGAAACATCGTCGCCAGGCGCCCTGAACCGTTGCGGGGCAGCCCAGAGCCCCGCCATGGCCTCACGGCTGCGCGGCCAACGAGTAGATGCGCTCCATCTCGAGCCAGGTCGAGCCCTCCGGCCCGAAGGGTAAGGTCTTCTGGAACGTGCGCATCAGCGCATCCCATGCCGTGACCTCCTCGTTCGCCGCGTCTCGCCGCGCCTTGGCCTCAGGGTCGAAGTTGTCGCCCTGCTCCATGATCATGAACATGCGATTGCCGATCAGGTAGATCTCCAGCTCGCGAATGTCATCGGCGCGGATCGCCGCCGTGACGGCGGCAGGCGGTCCGCCGGCCCGGTGCCAATGGCGATAGCGGGCGATGAGTTCGGGATCGTCGTGCAAGTCGACGGCGAAGCATTTGCGCGTGGTGGTCATGAGTTCCTCCGCAAGATAGCAAGCGCCCGCCCCGGCGGATCCGTCGGAGCGGGCAGATTGTCATTCTTTTACATAAGCTTACTTCACTGACCGGATCGGCAGAACGAAGAAGGAGCCGAGGCCGACGAAGATGACGGCGGCGATGAACAGCACCTTGTAGTCATGGCCGAACATGCCGAGCAGCACGGCGGCCATCGGCGGGCTGATGATCTGCGGGATGTTGATGGCGGTGGTCAGCACGCCGAGATCCTTGCCGGCCTCGCCCTGCGCTGTCTTGGGCAACACCTGCGTCATCAGGGCCAGGTCGATGGACATGAAGGCGCCGTAGCCGATGCCGATCAGCGCGGCATAGACGTACATGCCGTTCATGTTCGGCATCCACAGCGGCATCAGCATGGCGAGCGCCATGATCAGGCTGGCGAAGAAGACGAACGGCTTGCGGCGATTGCACTTGTCGGAGAGATAGCCGCCCAGCAGCGAGGAGACGACGACGAAGACGAAAGTGACCGACGACAGGTTGCCGATGCTGATGTTGGCTTCCTCGTTGGACAGCTTGATGTAGTCCTGAAGGATGTACAGCAGATAGGTGGCGATGGCCTGATAGCCCATGTAGATCGCGAAGCGACCCGCAAAGGCCCAGGCGAAGTCATGCGACTTGAGCGGCCGCCAGAAGCCGTTGAGGAACGAGACGAAATCGAACTTCTCCGACTTCATCGCGACCGACGGCGCTTCCCGGTTGATCAGCACGAATGCAAGACAGGTCACGGCGATGGCGATGGCGAAAAGGCCATAGGCGGCGACGATGTCTCCGGCCATGCGCCCGGCGACCACGGCGCCAGCCGCCACACCGGCCGTCATGCCGGCCCCGACGAAGCCGCCGGCGAGGCCGCGGTTGCTTTCCGAGAATCGGTCGGCCACCACCGTCGTCAGCGCGGGCTGCATGGAGTTGAGGGCCACGGCCGCCATCACCCAGATGACCGTGATCGACACCAGGCTGGTCATCAGGGAGACGCCGAACAGCGCCGCCGCGCCGATCAGGGCACCGATGGCGATCCAAGGCGAGCGGCGCCCCCAGCGGCTGCGCGTCCGGTCCGACAGCGCACCGGCGATCGGCGTCGTCAGCGTCGAGAAAATCGAGGTGATGGCGAAGACGATCGCCAGGTTGTTCGCCTTGTTTTCCGGATCGAGCGCGGCGATCTGGTTCGGAAGAAGCACGCCGAGAACGCCGACGTAAAGCGCCAGCAGGACGAAATTGTTGATCAGAAGCGAGATCAGAAGGGTCCATTTCTGGGACCCCGCCACGTAGGGCGTGCCACTGGCCGGATCGAAGTTCGTCTCGACCAGTCGGCTGGCTGGACTGATGTCCGACATTAAGGTGTCCTCCACTTTGTAATATATAATATGTATTACAAGTCTGACGAAGGCGCGCAAGAGCCTTTCAATGCGACCAAATACGTAGCGGCGTGGAGAGCCGCTGCCTCTCCAGCTTCCCCCTTCAAGATCACGATTCGACAGCGCCAGACCTGGCAAACGCCCCTTTCCCTGGTCGACCGCAGCGCGTCACCCAGGCGAGACGTCGCAGTCTCGGCGATGCCGGCCCCGCCGTCTGCCCTCTCCTCTCCATTAGCATTTTGGCTAATGCCCACGTCAAAGGCGGCCGGAATGCCGGCCCGGCCGAACAGGGGCCGTTCCGCCTCGCTCCGTTCGGAATTCGCCAAGGCTTTCCGGAGATTGTCGCATTCGCCCTTTCCAGAAGCCGCGGCAGGCTCTGCCGGTTTCCACACGCGAGCAGCACCCCCAGGGAACGGCCAATGAAACTTCTTCAGGTCAGTCAAGAATTTATAAGTTCTTGACGACCGAAAGTATTGATGCCAACATTCGGATCAAGAGAGAGTAAACGTTTACGTTGACCCCGCCGGGAAGGAAATGAAGCGGAAGATCAACGGAGACGCGCGGCGCCAAGCAGGAGGAACACAGCTTGGGCGCGGCACTCAGCGAGCCAGGAACTGTGGAACGACAAGGTGTCGCCTTGTCGAAGGGTTGGGTTTTGCCTTGAACGGATGAGCCTCCGGAGCGACGCGCATCCGCTGACTGCCATTGTGCCCCACCGAAACAGGGGCGTTGCGTTGGGCCAACCCATCGCGCCAAGCGGCACGGTGGATTGGCCAAAGGGGCCAGCCCCTATGACGAAGACCGCCTAGACGATTGGAGAGTCCCGCCACCCGAAAGGGAGGGAAAACCGGACAATCCCAAGAGAGAAAACGTTTACTCGACCATTATGAAAGGGGGAGATGACATGGCCGAACCGATCACGATCAAAGACATCGCGAACTTGTGCGGCGTCTCGATCGCAACGGTTTCCCGCGTGGTCAACAACAGCCCCAAGGGTGTGGGCGAGAAAACTGTTGAGCGCATTCGCAAGGTGATCGAGGAGGTCGGCTATCGTCCGAACCGCCTTGCCCAGAGCATGATCACCAAGGTCACCCATACGATCGGCCTGGTCATTCCGGATGTCCGCAACCCGTTCTTCTCCGAGCTGGTGCGCGGTGTCGAAGACGTCTGCAACGAGAATGGGTACAGCTGTTTTCTCTGCAACACCGACGGAAAGCTCGACAAGGAAAACGAGTATATCGACATCCTGCGCGACCGCGTGGTCGACGGCTTACTGTTCACGACGCAGAACGACAAGGAATTCAACCCGGCTTTTCTTGACTTCCACAAGAATAAGACTCCCCTTTGCTTCATCGAGCGCTACGTCGACGAGCTCCCCGAAACGCCCGGCGTCTTCTTCGACAACGAGGGCGGCGCGGCCCTGCTTACCCAGTTCGTTCTGGACAAGGGGCATCGGCACATCGCCTTCGTTTCCGGGCCGCTCAGCACCATGAACGCACGGATGCGCAAGTCCGGCTTCATGTCGACGATGCAGAGCAACGGCATCGAGGTCGACACGAGCCTGGTCGTCGAGGGCAACTACCGGCTGGACAGCGGTTACGCGGCGGTCGACCAGCTCCTGGCGCCCGGCAAGCCGAAGTTCACCGCCCTCATCGCCGGCAACGACCTGATGGCGCTCGGCGCCTACCAGGCCCTTGTCGAGCGCGGCTACGAGGTGCCGAACGACATTTCGATCGCCGGGTTCGACAACATCACCTATCCGGCGGTTTTCCGCCCCCTGATCACCACCATCGAGATCCCCGGCTACAAGCTCGGGTCTTGCGGAACACAGATGCTGATCGCCCAGATGAAGGGACAGCCTCTCGCCGTTACGCGGCAGGTTTTTGCCGCCGCCCTGCGAGATAAGGGAAGCATCATCCAAATATAATACTCTACTGGGAGGTCACACCGTGAGTGTCGAAGCCGAAGTCCACGTTTCTCGCCTGAAAGGCGCGTTCACCTCCAAGAAGGAAGTGGGCATATTTATCGCCTTTGTCGCGATATTCTTGTTCTTTTCCGTGATGTCGCCGTATTTTTTCAATCTTGAAAACCTGATCAACATTTTGCGGCAGATTTCCCTTCTTGGCATCATAGCCATGGGAATGTGCCTGGTGATCGTTTGCGGCGAGATCGACCTTTCCGTCGGCTCCATCTACGGCGCCTCGGCGATCCTGACCGCCGTCATGATGATGAACGGCTTCCCCATTTGGCTCGCGTTCATATTGGGCATCGCGGCCGGTACGCTGTTCGGCCTGATCAACGGCATCCTGATCACCTACACCAAGATTCCCGCCCTGATCGTCACCCTGGGCATGATGAACGTCGTGCGCGGCATTTCGCTGATCATCAGCAGCGGTCGCGTCGTCAACATCTCGCCGCGGACGGTCGATGATCCGACCCTGCCCATGTTCCTGTTCCTCGGCCAGGGCAAGATCGCCGGCATCCCCGTGATGTGCCTGTTCTTCATCGCGACGGCGATCGGCGCCTATTTCCTCTACAGCAAAACCCTGCTCGGCTTCCGCATGAAGGCGGTCGGCGGCAGCGCCAAGGCGGCCCGCGCCAGCGGCATCAACTCCAACGTCGTCAAGACGGCAGCCTTCGCTATCGTCGGCTTCCTGTCGGCACTGGCCGGTCTGCTCAACATCGCCTTCCTCGGCAGCGTTCAGGGCACCACCGGACAAGGCATGGAGCTCAACGCCATCGCCGCCGTGATCATCGGAGGAACCTCACTGGCCGGCGGCCAGGGAACGATCATCGGCACGGTCATCGGCGTCCTGATCATGGGCGTGCTCAACAACGGCATCATCCTGCTCGGCATTTCGCCCTTCTGGCAAATGACCATCGTGGGCGCCGTGATCATCCTTGCCGTGGCTATGGACATCTGGACACGAAAGAGCGGCCGGTCATGAGCGACATCATCGACTTCCGCAACATCACCAAGATTTTCGGCGCAGTCACCGCTCTCGACAATGTCAGCTTCTCCATCCAGGAAGGTTCGATCCACGCCATCGTGGGCGAAAACGGCGCCGGCAAGTCGACGCTGATGCACATTCTGGGCGGCGAGTACACGCCCGACGGCGGCGAGGTCGTCTATCGCGGCCAACCGGTGCGGCTCGACAGTCCGCATGCCGCACACGAACTCGGCGTGGCCGTCGTCTACCAGGAGTTCCGCCTCTGCCCCAATCTCACGGTGACCGAGAACCTGTTCCTCGGCCGGGAGAAGGAACTCGGCAACGGCAAGGTCGACTGGCCGAAGATGCAGATGCGAACCGCCGAGATCCTCTCGGGCCTTGGCAGCTCGATCTCGCCGACGGCCCTGCTGGACGATCTCAGCATCGCCGACCAGCAGATCGTTGAAATCGCCCGGGCGCTCGCTCTCGACGCCGAGGTGATCATCATGGACGAGCCGACCTCGGCGCTAACCCTCAAGGAAGCCGAGGAGCTGTTCGTCAACCTCAAGGCACTTCGCGCTCGCGGGGTGACCATCCTCTACATCTCGCATCGGCTCGAGGAAATCTTCCCGCTTTGCGACCGCATCTCGGTGCTGCGCGACGGCAAGTTCGTCGGCGGCTTCGAGATCGCCGACATCGATCAGGCCGGCGTTGTCCGCCTGATCGCCGGCGGCGACCTCGCCGACCTCCATGCCTCCGAGGTACGCGACCACACCAGCCGCCAGAAGGTGCTGGAGGTCAACGGACTCAGCCGGCCCGGATGCTTCTCGGACGTGTCCTTCTCGGTTCATGAAGGCGAGATCGTCGGCATCTACGGTTTGCAGGGATCGGGACGCACCGAGGTGCTCGAAACCATCTTCGGGCTGGCGCCCGAGTGGTCGGGATCGATCTCCGCCTTCGGCAATCCGATGCACAACCGCAGCCCGAGCGACGCCATCCGCAACGGTATCGCCATGATCCCGGAAAACCGCCGCGATGCCGGCATTTTCCCCGACATGAGCATCATGGACAACGTCAACACCGCCAATGCGGACGACATGAGCGGCTTTGCCGGCGTTCTCCGGCACCGCTTCATGGCGGACACCACGGAAGACTTCATTCGGAAGCTGAAGATCAAGACCAGCTCTCGATTCAAGAAGATCAGCCAGCTGTCCGGCGGCAACCAGCAGAAGGTCATCATCGCGCGCTGGCTCGCGTCTCATCCGCGGATCGTGCTCGTCGACGAGCTCACTCGCGGCATCGACGTCAGCGCCAAGTTCGAAATCTACAAGATTCTGAAATCTCTGCGCGAATCCGGCCTTTCCATCCTGATGGTCTCGTCGGAACTCGCCGAGATCCTCGCCGAAAGCGACCGCATCCTGGTGATGAAGAACGGCGCCATGGTCGCCGACCTTCGCGGCGAGCAGAGGACCAAGGAACAAGTCATCCGCTACGCCCTGTCGGGCCAGTAAACGTAAGGAGACAGTCCAGACAAAGACACGATCTCAACTGGTGCACAAAATACGTTCTGATTTCTTATGGGAGGTTACACGAATGAGGAGTAAGTCTTTCCGCGTCGGCATTGGCTCGGTGCTTTTTGCCGCTGCCATGGGATCCGCCGCTTTCGCCGGTCCGGACCCCAAGGACATCGACATCACCGTCGTCTATCATGACACCGGTATCGAGTTTGCCCAGGTCATCAAGGCAGGCGCCCTCGCCGCCGGCAAGGAACTCGGCATCAACGTCGAGTTCGTCGGCCCGATCGGCATCAAGGTCGACGAAGAAGTGGCCTTCATCGAGAACGCCATCACCAAGAAGGTTGAAGGCCTGGCGATTTCCAACGTCAACGGCGAAGCCCTGAACCCGGTGATCGACAAGGCCATGGCCGCCAACATCCCGGTCGTGACCTTCAATAGCGAGGCACCCGGCTCGAAGCGCCTCGCCTTCTTCGGTCAGGATCTGGTCTCCTCGGGCAAGGCAGCCGCCGAGTCCCTGGTCAAGACCATGGGAACCGACGGATCGGTGCTGATCATCACCGGCGAGGCTGCCGCCTCCTGGTCGCAGGACCGCGAGAACGGCGCTCGCACCGAGCTCGCCAAGTATCCTGGCATCAGCGTCGTCAACACGATCAGCACGGGCTGGGAAGAACAGGCCCAGTACGCCGCCATCGAGAACGCCATCCGGGCCAATCCCGACCTGAAGGGCATCATCTCGCTCGATGCCGCCACGACCCCGGCCACCGGCCGCGCGCTGCAGCGTGTCGAGCGGGCCACCAAGATCCACCACGTCGGCTTCGACCTCATTCCCGAGACGCTCGACAACGTCAAGGCGGGCGTGACCGACGCGGCCCTCAGCCAGAACCCCTACATGCAGGGCTACCTGCCGGTGAAGGCTCTGTTCGACCTCATCACGACCGGTAAGGCGATCGAGAACGTCGATACCGGCATCCTGCAGGTCGACCAGTCCAACATCGACGAATATCTCGAGAAACTGAAGAAGGGCGAACCGATCGGCTGATCGAAATCGCCTCGGAGCCGTCCGTCAAGCCAGAGCCGGACGGCTCCCCCTTCCTCAGTGAAGACATCCCTTTCTCAGGTCCCATTTGCCCCCAAATCCGGCCCATCCGCTCCGGGGGAACGACCATCCATTTTTCAGGATCAAGGACATGGACGGCGGAAAAGCTCGTATTACCGTCATCGGCAGCTACGCGGTCGGCATGACGATCTCGTGTGCCCGCTTCCCCACCGAAGGCGAAACGGTGCCGGGCAGAAACTTCAACATGCTGCATGGCGGCAAAGGATCGAACCAGGCCATCGCCGTAGCGCGCCTCGGGGGCGCGGCTGTCTTCGGCACGGCCGTCGGCACCGACACCTTCGGCGATCAGGCCATCGCCATGCTCAAGGACGAGGGCATCGGCATCGACTTCGTGACCCGCAAGCCCGGTCACTCCACCGGTGTCGGCCTCGTCATGGTCTCCGACAAGGGCAGCAACGAGATCGTCATCGACCTTGGGGCCAACGATGCCCTGTCGGTGGCCGATATCGACGCCATGAAGGACACCATCGCCGCGAGCGATCTTCTTCTGGTGCAGCTCGAGTGTAATCTGGACGCCGTGATCCGCGCGGTCGACCTCGCCGCGCAAAGCAACGTGCCGGTCATTCTGAACCCGGCGCCGTTCCGCAAGCTTCCGGACGCCACCCTTTCCAAGGCCACCTACCTCACGCCCAACGAGACCGAGGCCGCCGCGTTGCTGGACCTGCCGCAGGACAGCGTGATCGAGGGCTCCGTTCTGGCCACGCGCCTGTTCGAGCGCTTCGGCACGACCGTCGTCGTCACCCTCGGCGAAAAGGGCGCGCATATCCGCTCGGCCAACCTCGACCGCGCCGTCTCGACCTATCCCGCCAAGTGCATCGACTCCACCGGTTCGGGTGACACCTTCAGCGGCGCCCTCGCCGTTGCGATCGGCGAAGGCAAGGACCTCATCGCCGCCGTTTCCTTCGCCAACATGGCCGCCAGCATGTCCGTCGAGGTCGAAGGCGTTGTCGAAGGCATCCCACATCGCGCCGACGTCGACGCCCGGCTCGCGAAGGCTTCCAGGAGCAGCAAATGAAGAAGAGCAGAATCCTCAACAGCTATCTCAACGCGGCGATTGCCGACCTTGGGCACGGCGACCTGATCGTCATCTCCGATGCCGGATTTCCCATCGGCGACAATGCGAAGCGCGTCGATCTGGCGCTTGAGCAGGACGTGCCGGGCATCGTCGACATCCTCGACCTCATCATGAGCGACTTCATCTATGAGGCCTGCTACGTCGCCGAGGAGCAGAAGACCTTCAACCCGCAGCTGTTCGCCAAGGTCAGCGCCCTGTCGACCCGCTGTCCGGTGACCACCGTTCCCCACGAGAAGCTGATCGGGGAGATGCGCAGCAAGCTGAAGTACGTGATCCGCACCGGCGCCTTCGAGCCGTGGGGCAACGTCATCCTTCAGTCGGGCATCGACGCTCCCGTCTGGTTCGAGAAGCCCGGTGCGATTGCACCCAGCTACTACGAGGACCGCGTGAATTACAGGGAACCGAAATAATGTCTTCGAGACAGCGCGTTGAAACCGCCCTCGCCCACCGGCAGCCGGATCGCACACCCGTCGACTTCCTGGCCGTGCCGGAAATCTGGCACCAGTTGGTCGATCATTTCGGCATCGAGCCGGCCAAGCCCGGCGACGATCAATTCTTCGACCCGGTCTGGGAAGCGGTGCTCGACAAGCTCGACGTCGATTGCCGAGTCATCTCCTTCGATCAGTTCTGCGCACCGCCGGCCAGCGCGTTCGCCCCGAAGGGGCGGCCCGAGGTCTGGAATGTCCAGAGCCGGTCGACGCCGGCCCGCATGTGGCGCTGGAAGACCGACGGTTTTGCCACCGACGTCTTCGGGCGAGGGTTCCGCGAAGTCGCCAATGCGTCCGGCGTCTATGAGGAGAACATCGCCACGCTGGCCGGGGCCAGCACGCTCGCCGAGATTCAGGCCCACACGTGGCCGGATCCCGACTGGTGGGACTTCAGCTCGGCCAAGTCGGTGGTCGAGGCGCTGAACCGCAACGGCGCCAAGCACATCCGCTTCCGCATGGGCACGGTCTTCGAACTGGCTTGGCAGATGCGGGGCATGGAGAAGTTCCTGATGGAACTCGCCGGTGAGCCGGAGATCCCCGTCTACATGATGGAGCGCATCACCGACATCACCATCGAGGTGACGAAGCGGGCTCTCGACGCCGTCGGCGATGCCGTCGACATGGTCTACTTCTACGACGATCTCGCGGCCAACGTCAGCTTGCTGATGTCGAAGAAGATGTGGCGCACCCATATCCGGCCGCTGCATGCCAGGCTGGTCGAAGTGGCCAAGAGCTACGGCAAAAAGGTGATGTATCACACCGATGGCGCCGTCCGGCCGCTGATCCCCGACCTGATTGAGATGGGTGTCGACGTGCTCAATCCGATCCAGCCGGGCGTCACCGGCATGGAAGCGGATGGCCTGAAGCGGGACTTCGGCGACCGGCTGGCCTTCCATGGCGGCGTCGACATCGTCGGTCTCCTGCCCAAGGGGAGCCCCGACGACATCCGCACCGCCGTCAAGGACCTCACCCGCGTGCTGGGAACCGACGGTGGTTACGTGCTGGCAAGCTCGCATCACATTCAGTCCGACACCCCGCTCGCCAACGTTCTGGCGCTCTACGAGATCGCCCTGCGTTGAGCCGCGGTCGGTCCGGGGGACGGGCCCGGACCAGCCGCCGCTACGGAAAGTACCGCCATTATGAATCGCAGCTTCTACATAGACCTGGCAAACCGCGGCCTGAAAATGCCGATGGGAACCGACATCGTCCTCAACGAGCATCCCGATCCCGAAGCCATCCGCGTCGATGGCCAAAAGCTCGGCGAGGTGATGATCGAAGCGGCCAAGCGCTATCGCACGCCGCTGGCCTTGCCGCAGATGAACCTCACCCTCGAGAAGGATGCCCTGCTTGCCCTGATGGGCCTCGACGGCGGCACGGGCGAATTCCACTTCTCGGCTCCCCCGTCCGCCGACCTGCTTGCCCGCTTCGAAGCCGGCCTGAAAGGACGGCTCACGCCGGGCTGCGAAGCCAACATCGAGGCGATCGCCCATGTGGCCCGCTCGTCCGATCTCGTGCCGCTCGGGATGTGCATCGGCCCGTTTTCGCTGATGACCAAGCTGTTGGCCGATCCGATCATGCCGGTCACGCTGGCCGGCATGGGCAACAGCGCTGACGACAACGAGGAAGTCGCCTTGATGGAGGCGGCACTGGACGTGTCGACCCGCCTCGTTCTCGAAATCATCGAGCGCCAGATCAAGGCGGGCGCCAAGATGATCGTCATCGCCGAGCCGGCGGCCAACAAGGTGTTCTTCTCGCCCAAGCTGATCCGGCGCGGTTCGGACATCTTCGAGCGCTTCGCGCTGGCCCCCAACCGCAAGATCGCCCAACTGCTGAAGGACAACGATGTCGAGCTGTTCTTCCACTGCTGTGGCGAGCTGATCGATGAAATGGTGACGGCCTTCGCTTCGCTCGATCCGGCGATCCTGAGCCTCGGCAGCTCGCGCGTCCTGTGGGAGGACGCCGGCCTGGTGCCCAAGACCACCATTCTCTACGGCAACCTGCCCAGCAAGAAGTTCTACTCGCCGACGCTGTTCACGCGCAGTCAGGTCTCCGACAGCTCGCGGGAACTGATCGCCCGCATGCGAGAGATCGGCCACCCGTTCATCCTGGGTACCGAGTGCGACGTGCTGCACGTCCCGGGTTGCGAATGCACCATCAAGAGCAAGCTCGACGCCATCATGGAGGCGGTCGCGGTTTAGCGCGCCCCGATCCCGAAGAAAGAGAACTGTCCATGCAAAAATGGTCCAAACTCTACGATGCCATCGTCGATGGAGACGCCAAGACCTCCGCGAAGCTGACCAAGGAAGCGATCGACGCCGGCGAGGATCCGTCGGCCCTGATCTCCGAAACCATGGTGCCGGCGATGGCCGAGGTAGGCCGGCTGTTCGAAATCGAGGAGTATTTCGTCCCCGAACTCCTGCTGGCCGGGCGCGCGATGAAGGCCGGACTCGAGCTGTTGCGGCCGATCCTCGCCGCTTCGGGCGTTGAGCCGACGGGTCGGATCGTCATCGGTACCGTCAAGGGAGACCTCCACGACATCGGCAAGAACCTCGTGGTGTCGATGATGGAAGGCGCAGGTTTCGAGGTCATCGACCTCGGCATCGACGTGCCGCCGGAGACCTTCATCGAGGCGGTCCGCGACAAGAAGCCGCAGCTCGTCGGCATGTCGGCCTTGCTCACCGTCACCATGCCGGCCATCAAGACCACCATCGAGGCGATGGTCGCCGCCGGCGTGCGCGATGGCGTCAAGATCATGATTGGCGGCGCCCCCGTGACGGAGGAGTATGCCCGAGAGGTCGGTGCGGATGCCTTTGGCGAGAACGCATCCGTGGCGGCAACCATAGCCAAACGTCTTTGCGCCGAGGCCAAGGCGGCCTGACGTGCGCAGCCGGAGGCGCGCGTCCCCCCAGCGCGCCTCCGGCCAGTTTCGCCGCAACGAGGAGAATGGATGAGCAACAACGCGCCCCCGACCGATGGCAGCCTCTCCTCGCGGCCCATGCGCGTTTTCGAGTCGCACTACAGCGGCCTCGATACCTGGTCGAGCCCCTTCAACTACCGCCTGCTCCGAGCGGGCCACATCGCCGCGAGTGCCGATTATCGCATCGAGCGCGAACGGGCGCCCGGCCACGAGTTCATCTTCTGCCTGGATGGCGTCGGCCATGTCCGGGTTGGCGGTACGGTCCACCGCGTCGAGCCGGGCCGGCTCGCCTGGATCCCCGTTCAGCGGCCGCATGCCCATTTTGCCGATCCGGTCACACCCTGGGAAATCCTGTGGCTGCGCATGGATGGCGCCAATCTCAACCGCCTCGAGACGGCGCTCGCGGTCGAAGCCGATCCGATCTTCGCCTTCACCGACGCCACCGCCATCCAGGAGCTGATGCGCGACGCCCTGCGCCAGATCAGTTCGCACTCGATGCAGGCGGCGGCGGCCACCGAACGGATCGCCGCCACGCTGGTCGAGAAGCTGACCGAGAGCAGAAGCTCCCATCTGCTCGATCCCGTCGAGGCCAGTCACCGGGGTCTCGCTCGTCTCATGCGCGAAGTGCGCACGCACTATACGGAGACCTGGACGGTCGATCGCTTCGCCGAGACGTGCCGGGTCAGCAAGTCCCATCTGTTCCGCCTGTTCAAGTATGGCTTTGGCCAGACGCCGCACAACTGGTTGCGCGGCTATCGCCTCTCCCAGGCCAAGCGGCTTCTGGTCGAGACAGACGAGACCGTCGCCGCGGTCGCCCTTGCCGTCGGCTACGACGATCCGCTGCATTTCTCGCGCGATTTCCGAAAGAATGTCGGCGTTTCTCCCCGCCAGTTTCGAACCCTGGAGCGCTGATCGATGGCCGGAACGAACGGCCAAAACGAATGAGAATCCTATCCATGTTTTTGAGAGAGCCCACCATCCACCGCCACCGGAAACACCGCTAAGTTCCTCGGCGAAGGACAAAACAGGAGGTTCATTCCATGATCGATTTCACCGACAAGAAGGCCGTCGCCAAGGCGATCCAGTATACCAACGTCAGCTCGGAGCTGACGCGCGATGGCATGGCCGCCCATCTCAAGACCTGTGTCGCCTACGGCTTCCAGGCTGCCATGATCGCGCCCTGCTTCGTGTCGTTCGCCAAGAGCGTGCTGGCCGGCACCGGCATCAAGATCGCCTCGACGGTCAACTTCCCGACCGCCAACGACACTCTCGAGATGAAGATCGCGGTGCTGCGTCTTCTCGCCAAGGAAGGCGCCGACGAGCTCGACTTCCCGCCCAACCCCGGCCTGCTGCTCGGCGGTCAGGAGAAGGAGTATTTCGAGGAGCTGCGCCAGATGGCCCATGTCGCCCACGAGGAAGGCATGGTCATCAAGTCGATGCTGGAGTTCGGCTACATCACCACGCCCGAGCTGCAGGCCAAGGCCGGCCGCTACTCGAGCGAGGCCGGTATCGACTGGGTTAAGCAGTCGAGCGGCTGGGGCAAGGGCGGCTGCGAGGCCATTGTCGAGCACGTCAAGATCCTCAAGGCCAACGTCGAGCTGCCGTGCCGCGTGAAGGTGTCGGGCAAGGTCAACACCCGCGAGAAGATGCAGGCGCTGTTCGAGGCGGGCGCCGAGCTGGTTGGTACCAGCTCCGGACCGGCCATCGTCGACGGCGTGGTCGGCAACCCCAACGCCTACTGATCCAGGCTTTCGGATATCCCGGGCGATGCGTCTCGTCTCGCATTGCCCGGGAAGCCCGATGGCCAGCGCGGCCGGAGCGGGCGCCGCTTAAACATCGACGAGATCATGTCCCAGCTGCATGCGATTACCTTCCAACCCTCGGGTCTTACCGCGACCGCTGACGGCAATCAGTCGATACTGACCGTTGCCCGCCATGTAGGGTTGGCCCTCGAGTCCGCATGCGGTGGGCATGGAACCTGTCGCTCCTGCGCCGTTCGCCTGGAGGGGCAGGATCTGCCCGCTTCGTCTTCTCAGGAGCACGGGTTTACCGACGAGGAGATCGCCGCCGGCTGGCGGCGAGCCTGCAAGACCTTTCCGGCCGGTGACTGCACGGTTCACGTTCCCGAACGCAATAGCGTCAGGTCCGTCTCGGCCGGCAAACACGCGACCATCGACCACGTACCCATCAAGCAGCCCATTCTTGTGCCGGCCACGGAGCGATGCTGGCGGCGCGGCGCGACGCTCGTCGGCCCCGTGACAGGACCGGCGCCCCTCGGGCTCGCCGTCGACCTTGGAACCACCAACCTCGCGGCGGCCGTCGTGGACATGGCGTCCGGGCAGGTGTTGCGAAGCGGCTCGCGACCCAACCCGCAGACCGTCTTCGGAGGCGACATCATCGGCCGGCTCACCCATGCCCTGGCCGGAGACGAGCAGCGACGACAACTGCAGGCCTCCGCCGTGAGCGGCATTGCCGCGCTTGCCGACGAGCTCACCGATGGCGAGACGACGCGCATCGGCGAAGTCGCCGTCGTGGGCAACACCGTCATGCAGCACCTGCTTCTGGGGCTCGCCGTCGACGGTCTCGCCAAAGTGCCGTTCACGCCGACGACCAAGGCAATAGTCGAGCGACCGGCCGCCGATTTCGGCCTCGTCGTCGCGCCGGGCGCACAGCTCTATTGCGCCCCGAGCATCGCCGGCTTCATCGGTGGCGATCACATCGCCGCCCTGATCGCGGTTCTTGCCAACCCGCCGTCCGGAACCTGGGCGCTGCTCGACATCGGCACCAACACGGAAATATCGCTCCATGCCAACGGCAGGCTGACCAGCGTGTCCTGCGCCTCCGGTCCGGCCTTCGAAGGGGCCGGCCTTTCCTGCGGCATGCGCGCCGCTCCGGGGGCTATCGACCATGCCCGCATCGACGACGACCTCCATCTGTCAACCATCGGCGGGCAACCGCCGATCGGCATCTGCGGCTCCGGCGCGTTGTCGCTGGTCGCCGCCCTCCGGCGCGCCGGGATCGCCAATGCGCGCGGGCGGCTCGACATGGATCGATTGCGCGTCCGCGAACAGGGCGGAAAGCGTGAGTTCGTTCTGACGGACGAGTGCGCCGACACCCCTCTCGTCTTCACGCAGACCGACATCCGCTCCCTCCAGCTCGCCAAGGGGGCCATCCGCACCGGCCTCGATCTCCTGCTGAGGGATGCCGGGCTGTCCGGCCGGAACCTCGACCGCATTCTTGTCGCCGGCGCCTTCGGGAACTTCATCGACATCGACGATGCGATCACCGTCGGCCTTCTGCCCGACGTGCCGCGCAAGTCCGTCGAGCAAATCGGCAACGTCGCCAGCACCGGGGCCTGCCGGCTCGTCGCCTGCGGCGGTGCACGGAACCAGGCGGTCCGGCTTGCGACGGAAGTCCGCTACCTCGAACTCGCCGCGCAGCCCGACTTCGATACCGTCTTCGCCTCGAACTGCCTGATGTGACGGACCATCGCCATGACACCGAAGGTTATCGCCTGCCAGGTCATGCTGAACGAGCTCCAAGCGCTGATGCCGGCCGACTGGTCGTTCGAAAGCCTGGAGATCGGCTTGCACAACCGCCCTCGCCGCCTGCATGCGGCCCTTCAGGCGGCCATCGAGGCAGCCGACGGCAGCTACGACCCGATCTATCTCGGCTACGGTCTTTGCGCGCAGGCAACCGTCGGCCTGTCGACGCGAAAATCGCGGCTCGTCCTCTTGCGCACGGATGACTGCATCGGCGCATTTCTCGGCTCGCGCCAAGCCCGTAGCGATCTTCTCGAGAGCGATCCGGGCAGCTATTTCCTGACCCGCGGCTATATCGGCGACGGCACCGGTTCGGTATTTGACGACTATCCCCGCCTCGAAAAGCGCTTCGGCCAGGAACGGGCGGCAGCGGTCATGCAAGAGCTGCTCGGCCATTATCGACGGCTCGTCTATATCACCATGCCCGGGGTGGAGCCGCTGGAAAGCGATCGTCTCTACGCTCGCACCCACGCCGCGAACTTCGGCCTGGACTACGTGGAGATGGAAGGCAGCTTGAAGCTTCTGAAGCAGATGGCGGATGGCGACTGGAGCGGCGATGTCCTGATGGTTCCGCCGGGAGAATGCATCACGCTCGACATGATGATGTCGAATCTACCGGCAAGGTGTGAACATCATGCGGCTTGCGGGGGCGCAACCGAGCCATGAGACGGCGACTCGCTTTATAGTGTAAGGCTGCCCGCTTGGTTTTGAGCAGGCAGCGATCGACAAGGAGGACGACGAGACCACTGGCTCTTCATGGATTGGACCAGTCAGTGAACAGGGCGACTGAGGTCTTCAGTGCCCGCATGCTACCCAAGGTTTGAAGCGGTCCGTCGCGAGACGGGCAAAGGGAACAGCGGTGAGATCCCAAAGCGGGTCGATTCCGCGGCTACCCCCGTAACTGTGAACGACGAGTCGTTCCCAAGAAGCCACTGGCGGCACTGCCACCGGGAAGGCGGGATACGACGATGACTCGTGAGCCAGGAGACCTGCCGCTTCTGTCACTCCTGATCCCGATACGTGGGGTATTGGGTCACGGGTTTCCGCGTGAGTGATGACGACAACGCCGTTCGCGACGCGGGACCGACCGATGGCTTTTGCCTGCCGATCATCAGCCCGCCAGCCGACGGCTCCGAAAACACCTCCCTTGCGATATCCGCGGGGGACCGGTGCGACACTTGACGGCGGAGGTATGGGCGCGTGACGAATATGAATACAAGAAAACGATGTGGAAACGGCAACTTGCGGCTACCCGCGGTCTGCCGTGCGGCACCTCTTGCCGCGTTGGCAGCGGCATTGCCCTGCCAGGGCGCGCTGGCCGACGAGACGGCAGCGCATGACCTCGGCAAGGTCGTCTTCTCGGCGAACCGCACTCCGACCGAGGAAGCCGCGGTCGGATCGTCCGTGACGGTGATCGGCCGCAAGGAGATCGAGCGGAGCGGCGAGACAACGGTCCTTGACCTGCTCGCGCGTATTCCCGGACTTGGGTTTTCCCAGGCGGGACCGGCAGGCTCGACGACGACGATGCAGATGCGCGGCCTCGGCGCCCGTTATGTTCTGGTCCGCGTCGACGGCATCGACGTCTCCGACCCGACACAGCCTCAGGCGGGGCCGAGCATCGAGAATCTTCTTCTTGGCGACGTCGAGCGGATCGAGGTTCTGCGCGGTTCGCAGTCTGCCCTTTACGGCGGAACGGCGGTCGCCGGCGTGATTGACATCACCACCCGCACCGCCGATGAGAAGGGCGTGCATCATAGCGTGAGTGTCGGCGGCGGATCCTACGGGACCAAGTCCGTCCGCTACGGCGTTTCGGCCGCGACCGACGCACTCGAAATGGGCGCTTCGTTCCAGCGTTTTCAGACGTCCGGCTTTTCATCCGCCGAGCGCGACAACGGCAACACCGAAGCCGACGGCTACGGCAATAGCACCGCCTCGGTCAACGCCAGCTACCGGGCCAACGAGGCCCTGCGCCTGTTCGCGGCCGCCCGCTACACCTACCGGCGCAGTAACTACGACGACTTCTCCTACGACTGGATGACCGGGTTCGGTCAGCCCATCGACGAGACGGGCGCGCTGCGGTTTCACACCATCGGACGCGAGGTCGGGGCCAGGGTCGGCGCCGATTTCAGCCTGCTCGACGGCAGGCTCAAGAACACCATCGCGGTGCAGCATTACGACCTCACGCGCGAGGTCTACGATTCCAGTCCCGGCCGATATGACGGCCGCAGAACGAAGATCGAATATCTGGGCAATCTGGCCCTGACGGAGACGATCGGCCTCTCCGCCGGCCTCGACTACACGACGGAGGACGCCAGGACGACCGGAGGCGTCGATGCCGGCATGAACAATGCCGGCGTGTTCGCGCAGGCCTCGTGGAAGCCGATAACCGACGTCACGCTGACCGCCGCCTTGCGCGACGATCATCACTCGAGCTGGGGCGATCATCCCACCGGGCGCGCCACCGCCGCCTGGGAAGCCACCCAGTCGACCAAGCTCAGGACGAGCTGGGGAACGGGCTTCCGCCCGCCGTCGCTCTACGAGCTTCATGCCCCGACCTATGGCAACGCCAACCTGAAGCCCGAGGAAAGCCGCAGCTTCGATATCGGCATCGATCAGCAGGTCTGGGACAATCGCGCCCGCCTGTCGCTGACCTACTTCAACATCGATACCGACAATCTCATCAGCTACGATACCTCGACTTGGGCCTACACCCAGATCGAGGGCACCTCGAAAAGCCAGGGCATCGAGTTCACCGGCCGGCTGAAGCTTCTCGACAATCTGACGCTGGATGCCGGTTACACCTTCACCGAAGCCGTCGACGCCAACGACAGCCGGCTGATGCGAGTTCCCAGACACAAGGTAACCACCGGCGCGACGATGAAAGCGAACGATCGCACGACGTTGACGCTGCGCGGCACATGGGTGGGCGACAGCATCGACACCGACTATTCGGTCGGCCAGATACGCCAGTTGCCCAACTACTTCCTGCTCGACGCCGGCCTGACCTGGGACTGGACCGACAATGTGTCTCTCTCGCTCACCGGCAAGAACCTGCTCGACGAAAAATACCAGACGATCTGGGGCTATGGCACGGCAGGCCGGGCGGTCTATGCCGAACTGAAGGCGCGCTATTGAGAAAGGCGTCGCGATGAACGAACCCACGACGAGCGGGCGGTCACCGAAGCGGCAACGGCGGCATCTTGCTGACTGCGCCGTTCTGGGTGCCCTCGTCGTCGCGTTGACGGAACCTGGCCAGGCGGCGGACGGTGCGCCCGGCCGGGTCGTGTCCATCAACCTCTGCACCGATCAGCAGGCCATGGCGATCGCCGCCCCTGGACAGCTCGCGTCGGTATCGCGCCTCGCGCGCGACCCGGCCCTGTCCAACATGGCGGACGCGGCGGCGACGCTGCCGGTCAACGATGGACGTGCCGAGGAAGTCGTGTCTCTGGCCCCCGATCTGGTTCTGGCCGGAAGTTTCACGTCGCGAGCGACCGTCGGCATGCTGCGCCGGCTCGGGGTGCGGGTCGAGGAGTTCCCACCGGCCAACTCTTTCGACGACATCCGCGAGAACCTGACGCGAATGGGCCGGCTCCTTGGGCGGGCGGAACGGGCCGACGAGCTCGTCCGCGAGTTCGACGCCCGCCTTGCCGCGTTTGAGAGCGACGCGAGCGAGACCGCTCAAAAGCCGGTTGCCGTTGTCTATCATATCGGCAACGGCACCGACGGCCGGGGAACCCTGGCCGACGAGATCCTGACAGCGGCCGGGTGGGACAACCTTGCCGCCAGACTGGGGCTCGGTTCTTATGGCGCCTTGCCGCTCGAAACCCTCGTGGCCGGCAGGCCGGACCTCGTGCTGGTCGGCGGAGCCGAGGCAAGCTGGTCGACGGAGGCGCTTCCGAATGCTCGACATCCCGCCATCATGGCGGCAACCGACAATGGTGACCGCCTGATGGTGCTGCCCGACCGCTCGACCATCTGCGGGACGCCACTCGTCGTCGACGCCATCGCGCGTCTCGTCGACGAACGTCACCGCCAGGCAACCCAGCGGAGACCGGCGCCATGAGACGCCTGCCCTTCCCCGCGCTCGTTGCGCTGCTCGCCCTCCTGACGGCGGTCCTGTTCGCAAGCTCGCTGCTGGTCGGTCCATCGGATATCCGCATCGGAGACGCGTTCGGCGCCCTGTTCGGCAACGAGGGCGTCACGACCATGGTCATGCGGGAAATCCGGCTTCCGCGCGCCATCCTCGGCGTCTGCGTCGGCGCGACGCTCGGCCTGTCCGGCGCGGTGTTGCAGGGCTGGCTGCGCAATCCGCTGGCAGACGCGGGCGTTCTCGGCATCGGGTCCAGCGCGGCCCTCGGGGCGGTCATCGCCATCGTCAGCGGTCTCGCCTACGCATCGCCGCTGGCGCTGCCTGTGTCGGCCCTCGCCGGAGCCGGGCTCGCCGCCATATTGGTCTTCGCCCTGGCCGGGCAGGGCGAAGGCGGCAACGGCCTGATCCTGGCCGGCGTCGCCGTGGCCAGCCTGACGTCGGCGCTCACCGCGCTGACGCTCAATCTGTCGGCCAACCCGTTTGCCACGCTGGAGATCGTGTTCTGGAGCATGGGGTCGCTGGGCGACCGGTCTCTCGACCACGTCTATCTCGCCCTGCCCTTCATGGCAGTCGGCTGGCTGCTGCTCGCCAGCGTCGGCCGCTCGCTCGACGCCATGACCCTCGGCGCCGAGACCGCATCGAGCCTTGGCGTCCGCCTGGCGTGGGTTCGCGCCATCATTCTTTTCGCGACGGCCGCTGCCGTCGGTGGCGCGACGGCCGTCACCGGGGTGGTCGGCTTCGTCGGTCTTGTGGTGCCGCATGTGTTGCGGCCCCTGGTGGGCTCCCGGCCAAGCCGCCTGATGGTTGCCAGCGCACTGGGCGGAGCGACGCTTCTGACCATGGCGGACCTTGCCGTTCGCCTGATACTGCCCAGCCGAGACCTGAAGCTCGGGGTCGTGACGGCGATCGTCGGGGCGCCATTCTTCTTCCGCCTCATTCTCCACGAACGCCGGAGATCGATGCGATGAAGCTGAGTGCGCGTGATCTTGCCGTCCGGGTCGCCAACCGGACGATCCTGCAAGCCATCGACCTGACGCTCGAACCCGGCGAGTTCGTCGGACTGATCGGACCGAACGGAGCGGGCAAGTCGACCTTGCTGCGCACGCTCGCCGGAGCCCTGCCGCACGGCGGCGAGCTGACGCTCGACAATCGCCCGCTTGCCGGATACTCCGCCCGCGAGAGAGCACGCCGGATAGGCTATCTCGGTCAGGATCGCCATGTTGCCTGGCCGCTGATCGTCGCCGATGTCGTCGGCCTCGGTCGGATACCTTACCGCGCGCCTCTGTCCCGAGAAAGCGACGCGGACCGCCAGGCGGTGGCCCGGGCGCTCCGCCTTACGAATCTGGAGGACTTGGCCAGCCGGCCTTCCGACAGGCTGTCCGGTGGTGAAGTCGCCCGCATGCTGCTTGCCCGGCTCATTGCCCAGGAGACGCCAATCCTGCTGGCCGACGAGCCGATCGCCGGGCTCGATCCCGCCCACCAGTTGGCCACCGTGCAGATCTTCGCCGATATGGCGCGGGCGGGGCATACCGTCTTGGCCTCCCTCCACGACCTGACGCTGGCCGGGCGCTGGTGCGATCGACTGATTTTGCTGGAGGGCGGCCGGATCGTGGCTCAAGGCGCGCCCGAGGCCGTGCTGACTCCCGAGAGGATCGCCGAGACCTACGGCGTGGAAGCGCGGTTCGACAGCGACGCCGACGGATTGATCGTCGTTCCGCTGCGTCTCGTCAGGCAACAACGCCGGGAGGTGAGGTAGATGGATCCGACCGGCCTGCCTTTCGTCATCGATCTTTGTCGGCCGATCCTTGCCCTGCGCTTTACCGAACCGCGGCGCATGCTCAGCTGGTCGATTTCTCGGCCGGGCCTGACGGTTGCCAAGACTGTCGGCTGGCTCGAAGTCACCGACTCCGACCTGCCAATCGGCCGCGATCCGGTTGCCGTTCTTGAAGACGCCTTTGCACGGCATGGCCTCACCGATACGGTCGGTCTCATGACGGCCTGCGATGTCAGCGCCTACGAGATCTGCCGCACGACAATCGAGGGAACCGAGGCGATCGCCATCACGACCGTCGGGCTCGGCAACGGCGAGTTCGTTGGGCGGCGACGCTTTGCCGGCAGCGCCGAGGAAGCGCCGGTTCCCGGCACGGTCAACACCTTCGTCCATGTGTCCCAGCCCCTCAGCGATGGCGCCTTGGTCGAGACGATCGCCATTGCCGCGCAGGCTCGTACCGTCGCCATTCTGCGAACGACCGAGAGTATCGGACGCGAAGTCGTAACCGGCACCGGCTCCGACTGCATCGTGGTCGCGGCCCCTCTCGGTGGAACGGCCCACTATTCCGGCTTGCATACCGCCATCGGCGAGGCCGTTGGAGCGTCGGTTATGGAGGCGACCCGGGCGGGCACGGTTCGCTGGATCGACCAATCCGCGCGATGGCTCGCAGCCGAAGGCGACACCAACCATCCGCCAGGCATCAAGCCATGAGCAGCAGCGATATCTGCCTCTCCCGATGGTCCGAGACCACGTCGCTCACGACACAGCCTTGGTGTCTCGCCACGGCGGTATCGCTGGGCCTGCACGCCGCCGTCTTCATGTGGATCGGCAGTGGACCCAAGCCGATCGACATCGGGCAGGACGCGAAGGTGGACGTCGTCGATGTGGAGTTCGTGCTTCCCGACGAGGTTAGAGCCGTCTCGCCCTCCGTCGCAGGCAGTATCGCGACAACCGTCCCTCAACAGGTGACGACCGTTCCGCCACCCCAGCCCACCGTCGAGCAGGCGCCACTCAACAATCCGCCTCCACCGCCGGAGCCGGTGGCGGTCGCCAACTCTCAGGAGAAAGCGCAGGCCGTCGTCGAGCCGCCCGAAGTTGCCATGGTACGGGAACGGGTGGATGTCAGAGATCAATCCACTCCAGACAGCCCTCAATCGCCTCTCGAAGCCAAGAGCGCGCTTCGACCGGCCGAGGCGAGTGCTCCGCCTCCACCGCCCTCCACCACCGAGGTAAAGCCCGCCGACCCTCCCGCCCCCACTCCGAAGCCAGTTGCGTCGGAGCCCAAGCGTCCGGCGGTCGAGCATCAGGTGGAGGATCGGAAACCGGTGCCCGCACGCCAATCCAAGCCCGGCGCGGTCGCGAAAGCGGGGCAAGCCGGATCGGCCAAGCGTACCGACCAAGGGGCGGCGGCTGCGCCGTCCGGCAAGAACGAGCCGCTCGCGCTCTACCTCGCTTCGATACGAACCAAAATCGCGACCCAACAATCCGGCAGGCCGAGCGCGGAACGCGGCCGGGTAGAAGTCCGCTTCAGCGTCGCCGCCGATGGTCGGCTAGGCGATGTGGTGATTGAAAGAAGCGACGATGACTCACTTGAAGAGGAAGCCCTGAAGATCGTCCGCCGCTCCTCGCCAGTCGCGCCGATCCCACCCTCCACTGGAAAGACGTCTTTGACGATGTCGCTCGTCATGGAGTTCAAGTAGTTCCGGACCGAACAACGTCGAACCAAGCCGGATCGACGAGCCTCGTCTAAAGGGCGCCCGGGGCAGCTCAGCAGGCAACTTTTCAGAGCGGCTCCCGTTATTGGCGGCTGTATCCAAAGATAAAACCCCGGCAAGGCTTTGCACCGCCGGGGGTCTTTCGTGCCTGTCGTTTGTTGATCGTCATACCAACAAGGAGCAGAGCCATCGCTCTAAGTTATTTTTCTGAAGTCGTCCGGATCCCCGCTCGGCCTGGCGGAGCAGTTGGGCCTGCTCCCACCCGCCACGAGATCGAGATCCTTGTCCGACAGCTCCTGACCGGCCGAGAGTTCCTCAAGCCCGGCGGCCAGCTCGGCCTGCGAGAAGCTGAACCCCTCGCGAGCGCCGAGGGCAACCAGAGCCACAGGCCCCTGCTGAAGTGCAGCGGTGGCTTCGGCCTCCAGCTTCTCGCTCGTCCGAACCTTGTCGTAAAACTGTTCCAGATCCTTCATGCCCATCGTACTCTTACCTTCGGTTTGGGTGACGACGTCGCCCGCCGCCTGCGACCATGAACGTGGTTTGCCTCAAGCGGCAGCAAAGCTGTCGCGGAAGCAACGAGCAGCTACCAGTTGCGTCGCTCTCCCCCCTTGAGACCAGGCCTGGCCACTTCGCTGGACGTGCCGCCCGCCACGAGATCGAGATCCTTGTCCGACAGTTCCTGGCCGCCCGAGAGCTTCTCGAGCCCGGCGGCGAGTTCGTCCTGCGAGAAGCTGAACCCTTCGCGAGCACCGAGAGCAACCAAAGCCTCCGGCCCCAGCTGAAGTGCCGAGGTGGCTTCGGCATCCAGTTTCTCGCTCGTCCGAACCTTGTCGTAAAACTGTTCCAAATCCATCATGCTCATCGTGTTCGTCCCTCCAGTTTGTGTGGCCACTTGGCCGGTTGCCAACGACTATGAATGTGATTTTCGTCAAGCGCGGCAGCGGAACTGCCTCCGGAGTGCCAGTCATGGCTATAACTGAGGCCACTCAGTACCCTCTTCAGGCATTCGATATGCAAGATATCTGCTTATAAAATCAGATGAACGCTTGATTATACGCAAATAATACCATTATTTGTCGAGTCTTCCTTATATACACCAAACTTGCTGACGCGATCTTGCGCGTCATTCTCCAAGCCGATCAACGAGGCGCTGACGCTGAGGATTGTGTCCACACGCTCGGCGATCGGCTCAAAGCGACGCTGGGTAAGCGCGACCATGCGAGGCCGGTTCTCGTGGCTGGTGTAGTAGACCGCGACGGAATCCCGACCGAGCAGCGCCAGTTGCCTCGCATAGCAGTGGTAGTAGGCACCGACCATGATCCCGCTCTGCCGATGGAGCGGATCGATGTAGGCCTCGAGATAGCGGATCGCCGGCTCTTTCGTGGTGCCGTCCAGGAGAGGGCGATGCGTCTCCGCAGCGACCAGCCATCCGACGAGCCGACCATCCCGGCGGATGGCGATGCTGAAGTCTCGTGCCAGATACTCGCTCTGGTGGAGAGGACCGAGCATGTCCGCCGCCTCGGGATCGGCGAGATAGCGCTCCACCGCTGCGACGTCGGTCGCCGTGAGATCGAGCGGGTCAAAGGTATATGTGCGCGAGACGGCGAGGCGATCGGTCACGCTCGACCAGGAGCGCCCCGCATCCACCATCCTGCCGACCCGGCCGACGACCACCAAACCGGTCGCACGCGGAGCCGTCCAGCCGGCATCGGCCAACAGCGCCTCCAGACCTTCCCGTCCCGACATCGCCTCAATGTAGCTTGCGGTGCAGGCGGAGGCACCTCGCGCGGAGGCTTCCGCCTGCCAGGCATCAAGAAGTCGCCTGCCGAGGCCCTTCCTGCGAAATGCCGGCGCCACGACGATCGAGGTCAGCGTGGCTCGCGGCTTTCCGGACTGCAGAAAGCCGATGGCCAAGCCAACCGGACGGGCACTGACGACGAGGCCGACGGCAATGACATCATCGGGGACAGGATTGAGCCAGCCGCCGATCTGCCCGAAGGTGAACGAGGAAAACAGTATGGCATTGCCCTTGAGCACCGGAAAGGACGCTGCTTGGGGCATCGCCACTTGCTCTGCCACTTGGCTGGCAACCCATCCTGTCTGTGAAACCGCTTGCATGCCACGCCCTTGGTCGCGCGCTCTTGCCGCCTATGTGACTGTACTGATGCGCAAAATAAAGCGTTGCCCGGACCCTTGGGACAATATCGGTGAAGTCTGGGATAGGACGTCGGCGGAGCATCGCCGCCGTTCTCATCTGGCCTTGGGATGCAGCCTTTGGAACTAAGCCTGCATCCGTTGCCATCTTGAAGGTCGAGAGCGCCGAGCGCCGCTGCGAACTCAAGCGCAATCATTTCTATCGAGAGGACGCTATTGCTCAAGTTGGTTTCGACGGGAGGCTCGATCGGCAGGATGCGGCTGACACCGGACGAGGAGGCGATCGGTTCGGCACTATCCGGTTGCACGCCTTGGCATCAGCCCTTTGCCGCAATGGAGCCGGCACGGATGCGGTAGATGATCGCCTTGTCGGTTTGCGACAGGGCCTCGGACAAGGCGCGGTCTTCTTCTATTTCTGGGAACGGGATGGCCATGTCGTTCATGAAGATGCGCTCACAAAACTTGGCGCCTGGCGCGGCGGCAACGAGGACGCCCTTCCAGCAGGAAGCGTAGAGATCGGTTCCGCAATAGGAACCGAAATCAGACAGCGAGAAGCCGTCGATAGCGCCAACGTCGAGTTCGCCAAGATCGGCAAGGCCGCCTTCGACGATCCGCAGTCGCGGTAGCCTTTCGCGGATCCTCTGGTGGTTTTCCGGCCTGAGATGAATGGGAAGCGCGCCGTCCCCTTGGTGAGCACCGCGAAAGATCAGCATCGCGAAGTCGCTGTCGCGAAACAGGAAGGAGCGAGATGCCCGCTGGAAATCGGATGTCAGACGTCTTGCGACATCCCGAGGCGGAGGAAGAAACGCGCCGCCGGGTTCCCGCACGCCCCATCGCCAGATCCAGTCGCGGCCGACCAGTTCGATGACGGCGCGCAGTCGGTTATCGCCGAATTTCTGCCCCCACAGACCGGCCTGTTGGTCGACGTCCGAGGCGGCGAGCAGCGCGTCGAGCGCCCTGCCGCGGAAGAGTCTCAGAAACCGAGCATTCCAGCGCAGAAGCTTTTCCCACTTTCCGGCGTACCAGACACCCGCTTCGACGAGGGCGCGGCGGCGATCCCAATAGGTCCGCACGGTGGGAGAAAGGCGGTCGCGAAGCCGATCATACGCTGCGCCTCGGGTCGCGCTTGGCGACAGGCCGAGAAACGCCAGGAACTCGACGCGCTCGAAGCTTTCGATGGCAGCGAGCTTCAGCGCAAGCAGGGCGTTCTGCGCCGGATTCACGTCGAGCGCGACGATCTCCTCGGCCCCGGACATCAGCAGATCCAGAGGCCTCGTGCCCGAGCCGGTCAGACACAGGATGCGCCCCGCTCCGGCAAGAGCGGTAAGCTCGGTTTCGCCGTCTTCGTTCGACGACGAGAAATTGAGATTCTGAAAGAAATCCACTGACTCTCCTATCGATCCGATTGCGCGCGATGTCGGCGCGTCTCGTCTGGCAAGGCCTCGCGTCGGACGGGATGCGGTCAAGGAGCGCGGCGCGGGTAGCTTACATTGTCCGACCCGGGCATGAACGCCGTTCAAATTACACTTGAACAACGTTCATGTCAATGCTATACAGAGCTTGAACGACGTTCACAGACGAGGCCCGTCTCATCATGAAACCTTACCGCCACCGTCACCCGAGCGGCTCGGCACCGGCCGTTTGAAAACGTCTGTTCGTATCGGAAAATCGGCCTTTCCTGTTTTCCGGCCAACGATACGAATGCAATGAGACGACTGCCGAGCAGACGGATCGCGCGACGCCCCGCCGTCAACCGATCGCCTCGGACACTTGGGTCCCTCGCCTCGGGGTGATCCTTTGGAGGACAAAGCCAATGACTGCGATCAGAGGCATTGCAATTCTGGGAACCGGTGCGGTTCTGCCGCGCAGCAAGGTGACAGCCGGTGACGTCGATGCCCGCGTAGGCAAGTGGGCCGGGTGGACGAGGCAGCGCATCGGCGTGATCGATCGCTATTTCTGCGCGGATGAAAGCCAGATCGATCTGGCGGTCGCCGCCGCGAACCAGGCCTTGGCCGCCGCCGGGTGCCTCGCCGAGGAGATCGACGTGGTCGTCGCCGCAGCAGCCGTGCCCTACCAGCCGATCCCGGCAACGGCTCCGCTGATCCAGCGTCGGCTTGGCATCCCAGAGGGACGATGCGCAGCCTTCGACGTCAACTCCACCTGCCTCAGCTTCGTGACCGCTCTCGACATGCTGGCCTCCCACATCGCCCTCGGACGGTATCGCCGGGGCCTGATCGTGTCGGCCGAAGTCGCCTCGCGCGGTCTGCCGTGGGACGAACGCCCCGAGGTCGCGGCGCTGTTCGGCGACGGCGGCGCCGCCGCCGTCGTGGGGACGGGCGCAGGAAACCAGGGGATCGTCGCCGCGCGGCTGGAGACCTATCCCTCGGGTTACGAGGATTGCGAGCTTGCTGCTGGCGGCACGCGGTTCGACTTCAACCGGCAACCGGCGGAGTTTGCCGGTCACTCCCTGTTTCGCATGGATGGCAAGGCGCTGTTCCGCCGAACGCTGGAGCAGTTCGACGGCTTTCTCGATCGCCTGCTCGGCGAGTGCGGCTGGACCCGCGAGGATGTCGATGTGGTCGTCCCTCATCAGGCCAGCCCCGGAGCCCTGCACCATCTGATAAGGCGATGCGGTTTCCGCCGGGAGCGGATCATCGACATCATTACCCGGCAGGGCAACCAGATCGCGGCGTCATTGCCCTCGGCCCTTCACGAGGCCCGTATCGCCGGACATCTGCGCTCGGGTGCGAAGGCCCTTCTTCTTGGAACGTCCGCCGGCATTTCCCTCGGCGGCCTCGCCCTGATCGCGTGAGGCAGACATGCGCGTCATCGTCACCGGAGCAACCGGATTTCTCGGGGCGAGACTTGCCCTTCGGCTCAAGACGGATGGCTGGGAGGTCGCCGGCGTCGGCCGCGATCCCGAACGCGGACGGTGGCTGGCCCAACGCGGCATCAGCTTCTTTCGTCTTGATCTGACTGCACCCGGCGGCGGCGATGCCCTGCGCGCTTTCGGACCGGCCGACCTGTTCGTTCATGCCGGGGGGCTGTCGTCGGCCTTTGGCCGGCGTCGGGATTTTCTCTCCGCCAACGTCACGGGGACGCGCACGGCGTTGGAGCTGGCCCGTCGTGCAAGCGTCCGCCGGTTCGTCTTCATCTCGTCACCGTCGGTGTACGCCCGGTTTTGCGACCAGTTCGACCTTCCGGAAACGGCGCCGCTTCCACGACCGCTGACACCCTACGCGGACAGCAAGGCGAGGGCCGAAACGCTCGTCCTCGGCAATGCGGATCTGTCGCCGATCGTCTTGCGGCCTCGCGCCTTGTATGGACCGGGCGACACGGCGCTTCTTCCCCGCTTGCTGCGCGCCGCCCAAGGAGGAAGTCTGCCGCTTCTGCGCGGCGGCAACGCGCTCACCAACCTGACCCATGTCGACGACGCAGTCGAAGCGATTCTCGCCGCCGGCAGAGCCGGCCCGAAGGTCGGCGGAGAGGTCTTCAACGTGGCCGGCAGCGAGGTTCTGCGGCTGACCGACGTGGTCGATCGCGTGGCCGAGCGCGCTGGCCTCAAGATTTCCTGGCGCCGCGTGCCATGGACTGCAGCGCTGGCCCTAGCCCGCCTGTCCGAATCGCTGGCGCGGTTAAAGCCAGGCATGCCTGAGCCCGCTGTGACCGTTCACGGGCTGACGGCTTTCGCCTTCAGCCAAACGCTCGACACGTCGAAGGCGCGGAACCTCCTGGGGTTCGTCCCGCAGGTGCTGTTCGAGGACGGGTTGGAGCGGACGCTGGGCGCGGAGGCAAAGAGATGACCCGCCCGATCTTTCCGGTCAGCGCGACGGTCAGGGTCTTGAGGTGGCTGGTGCTTGCCGGTGGCGGCTGGCCGAGACTCGACCTTGCCGTCCGCTACGGGATCTGGACGCGCCCAGGAACACCGCCAATCCTGATCGATACCGGCTACGGAGTTCGCAGTTGCGTTTCGCCCGAACGATCACTGCCGCTCAAGCTCTACGGCCGCGTCCTGCGCCCGCGCCTCAGTCCGGATGACCTGATGACGGCGCGTCTCGCTCGGCTCGACTTCACGCCGGGCGACGTGCGGCTCGCCATCATCACCCATTTCCATGCCGATCATATCGACGGACTGAAGGACCTGCCGGCGGCGCATTTCCTGGTTTCGGCCGAGGCGTGGCAGGAGGCGTCTCGTCTCGGCCGACTGGGTCGGCTCGGCTCCGGCATCTTCGATGAACTCATTCCGTCGGATTTCGGGTCGCGGATATCCTTCATCGAGGACCTGCCCCGGCGAACCTTGCCGTTTGGCCTCGGCGAGGGCCACGACGTCCTCGGCGACGGATCGTTGCTCGCTCTGCCGCTCGCCGGACATGCGCCCGGCCATTTCGGTCTTCTCTGGCCGGATCTCGATCCGCCACTCCTCTATGGCGTCGACGCTCAATGGCTCTGGCAGGCCATCGCGGAAGACCGCGCGCCCTATCTCGCCACACGCCTCGTCGCCCATGACAAGAAGGCCTCGCTTGCAACCATGGGCCGCCTCCGCGCCTTCGCCGAGGCGGGCGGCGAGGTGGTTCTCTGCCACGATCCGTCTCCCAACCCGACCCATTCGCCAGAGGGAAAAGCATGAAGGATCGAGGCTCGCCCATCGCACGACTGGTCCGCGCCTGGTGGCGAACCCGCCGACTGGCGTCCACGCTTCACACGCGCACCGACCTGGAACGTTGGCAAACCGGACGGATCACTCGATGGCTGGCGGAGGCCCTGCCAGGGATACCCTTCTATTCCCGCTTTGACGTCCGCCGGCTGGAGGACCTTCCCGTCATCGACAAGTCGGCTCTGATGGCGGATTTCGGGGCCTTCAACCGTGCAGGCATCGACGGGGAAGCCGGATGGCGCATCTTCGCCGGTGAGGAGCGGCCACCTGCCGGCTTCCACGTCGGGGCCAGCACCGGCACCAGCGGAAATCGCGGACTTTACGTGATTTCCGACGCCGAGCGCTACGAATGGCTCGGCGTTCTGCTCGCCAAGGCTCTGCCGCGCTATCCGTTCGAAGGCGCCAGAATCGCGCTGGTTCTGCCGCAGGTCTCGGCTCTCTACGGCGCGACCAACCGTGCGCCGCGCCTGTCTCTCCGCTTCTTCGATCTCAAGGCGGGACTCGAAACGCTCGCCCCGGAAATATGCGACTGGAAACCGGATACCCTGATCGCGCCGCCCAAGGTCCTGCGTTGGCTGGCGGAGCGCTGCCCGCCCGCCGGGGTCAGGCGCTTGTTTTCCGGCGCCGAGGTGCTGGATGCGCCCGACCGTACGATCATCGAGCGGGTGTTCAAGGTGCCGGTTCGCGAGATCTATATGGCCACCGAGGGGTTGCTCGGCGTCGCCTGCGAGCACGGGACCATCCATCTCGTCGAGGACGCCCTGCATTTCGAACTTGCCCCCGTCGGCAGCGATGGACTGGTCTCTCCCGTCATCACCGACTTCACTCGCACCACTCAGATCATGGCGCGCTACCGGATGAACGATCTCCTGCGCCTTCGAAAGAGACCATGTCCTTGCGGCTCTCCCTTGCGCGCCGTCGCCGAGATCGTCGGGCGGGCGGACGACATCCTGTCGCTGCCGGCGATCGACAGCGACCGGCTTGTCGAGGTCACCCCCGACATCCTGCGCAACGTCATCCTGGATTGCGATGGACGCATCACCGACTTCAGGCTCGTACAGGTGGGGCTCGACCGATTGACCCTGTCCCTGCCCGAGCCGATCTCGGATCTGGGTCCTCGGGTTTGCGCGGCAATCGAAGGGCTGTTCGCACGGCTTGGCATTCGGGCCGCGATCGAACTTGACGTCGGCCTCCCAGCCAACGGCATCGCCAAAGTCCGGCGCGTCGAACGACGCTGGCGAGCAACTGGCGGGGCATGAAACGCCAAGCGCCCGCGATAGCTTCGGATTGTCGCCGGAGCCGACTTACCTTTGTCCGACATACCCCTCGGCGATAAACCGGCCGGGCGATCGCCGCCCGGCTGGCGTTTTTCACACCGACAGCTTGGCGCGGATGAGGCTGAGGAGAGTCTCCGTGTCCTTTGCGAAAGAACGAATGCCTTCCGCCAACTTTTCGGTGGCCATGGCATCCTCGTTCATCTGCCAGCGGAAGCTTTTCTCGTCGAGCGCCAGCGGCTTGATGTTCGCCGAGGGTTGCAGGACGCCCAGCTTGCGCTCGACCGTGCCATTGGCGGCCCGCAGGTCTTCCAGCAGATTGGGGCTGATGGTCAGGCGATCGCATCCGGCAAGGCCAAGCACCTGATCGACGTTGCGGAAGGAAGCGCCCATCACCACGGTCTTGTAGTTCATGGCCCGGAAGTAGTCGTAGATTTCTCGCACCGACCGAACGCCCGGATCATCCTCAGCCGATGTCACGATGGCACCATGCGCCTTGTACCAGTCGGTAATTCGACCGACGAAAGGCGAGATCAGAAACACGCCGGCCGCACCGCAGAGAGCGGCCTGGACCTTGGCGAAAATCAGAGTGAGGTTGCAAGCGATGCCCTTTTCCTTGAGCGCCGCAGCCGCCTGGACACCCTCCCAGGTCGCAGCGATCTTGATGAGGATGCGCTTGGTATCGACTCCCGCCTCGCGGTAGAGGGCGATCATTCTCTCGGCACGGCGCACTGTCGCATCGGCGTCGAACGACAAGCGAGCATCGACCTCGGTCGAGACGTAGCCGGGAACGATCCGCGACAGTTCGCCGCCAAAATTGACCGCGAGCTTGTCGAGCGCCAGTTCAAGGCGCTTTTCCTGGCCGCTCTCGTGCGCAACGGCATAGGCCACGGCGTCGTCCATCAGAGCGTCATAGTCGGGTTTGCTCGCCGCCTTCAGGATAAGGCTCGGGTTGGTGGTACAGTCTTCGGCTCTGACGGCCTTGATCTGAGCGATGTCGCCACTGTCGGCCACGATAACGGTGTGCCGAGCGAGTTCGGTAAGCTTGTCTGCCATGATCTCCAGTCTCTTGGCTCCCCCCGGATTGCCGGCCGGAGCATGATGAACGACCTCACTCCAACCCTGGCCGGGGAGGAGGCGGGATTGCGGTCCAAACCGAATTCGAGGCGCCGTTATGCCTGGCTGCATATTTGTGAGTTGTCGCGCCCTGCTCCCGCGGACGGAGGGCAGGATAACACTCAACATGATCAGGTCAATACGAAAATAACGTTACTATGTTATTTTTGTATCATAATGTCGGTTTTCTAGACACCTACAGCAGGAGGAGTCAATTATTTTTCTTTTTGAATCAGCACTATAAGGCATAGACATACGCGCGACACCCAGCGCCGCATAACGCGCTTCTATGAAAAACAACAAAATTGTAACATTTTGCATCGACCGCTGTCCGGCGGGATCGTCCATTGTGAAGGCCCCACCAATCCAGAGGCCCGAGGCAGCAGGGCGCAAGACCGGCGAAGATTACCTTCGCCGGAAAATCGTGCTAAGGCATTCCAGAGCTTACAAGAAAGGTCAGACGATTTTGGATATCGATGACGAGGCGCACCGGAACGTGCGATCTTCGGCCGGCCCGACCGGCCGTCGCAAGGCTCTCCTTGAATATCTGTTGCCGGTCGGCTCCGCACAGGTCGAAGAACTCGCCGATCATTTCGCCGTCAGCCGGATGACCGTGCATCGAGATCTTAAAGTGCTTGAGGAACAGGGCATCGTTCGCCGCGTCCACGGTGGAGTGACGGTACGCTCGTCCAATCTTGCCGATAGCACCATCCTCTACCGCTCTCGCCTCGCCGACCGCGAGAAGGACGCGCTGGCGCGCAGTGCCGCCGAACTCATAGAGCCCGGCCAAGCGATCATTCTTGATGACTCGACCACCGCCGTTCGCGTTGCATCTCGGCTGGTGGGCATCCAGCCTCTCACCGTCATCACCAACAGCCTGACAGTTGTCGACAAGCTGAAAGACAGCCATGGCATCGAGGTGATCTGCCTTGGCGGCCGATACAACCCGCGCTTCAACGGCTTCTTCGGGTATGTGTGCGAACAGGCGGTCGGCTCGCTCAGAGCCAACATCCTGTTCATGTCGACTTCGACGGTGCTTGGGACGACCGCGTACCACCAGCAAGAAGAAGTGGTGAAGACCAAACGCGCCTTGATGGAGTCGGCAGAAAAGCGGGTGTTGCTGATCGATAGCTCCAAGTTCAGCAAGACAGCGTTGATCAAGCTTGCGACCCTTCACGAGTTCGATCTGGTGATCACCGACAGTGGCATCGCTCCGTCTGAAGCGGAAAGCTTGCGCCAGAGCGGCGTACAGCTGCGCATCGTCGAGCCCTGATCCGGTTCAGGCCAAACGGTGCACGGCGGAACCGAGAGAAGGCGGGCGCGAGGCATCTCGGAAGGGGCCGAGTCAGGCGGGTGTCCGCCCCCCTTTTTTGAGCGACAATGACCGAGCCGAGAGTGACGTTCAAACGTAGGATTTCGTCGCGCCTGAAAAGCCGTCATCCTTTCCATTTACAGAATGCGACGAGATAACCCCTGACATGGTCGACAAGAAGCCCTCGCAGCCGCGCATGGCAAACTCCCCCCGCCAGGGTGACGATCTCGGTCAATCGGGCATTCCGCTGCGCTTCGGCAACGACCCGTATGTCTGGGCTTGCTGGCTTTACTACGAGGACGGACTGACGCAGGGCGAGATCGCCGACGCCATGGGCGTGTCGCGAGCCACCGTGAATGCCTATTTGCAGGAAGCCCGCGACCGCGGCATCGTCAACATCTCTCTCGAGCCCGCCCATCTGGCCTCGCTCACGATCGCCGACGAGATCAAGCGCCATTTCGGCCTCGACGAGTGCCTCGTCGTCCCCAGCGAGGAGACGCGGCCGCTGATCAGCCGCCTCGCCACTGCCGGCGCCCTCGCCATCGGCAACCTGATCAAGTCGGGCGACAAGCTCGGCGTGGCCTGGGGACGGACGGTGATGGCCGTGGCCGAGCGGCTCGGCGTCCCGCCTCTGCAGGACGTCACCGTCATCCAGGCGACCGGTTCGACAGCGGCGACCTTTCCCTACACTCCCGACCTCTGCACTTCGGCCTTTGCCAAGGCGCTCTCCGCGAGATGCGTCAACATCACGGCTCCGGCACTCGTCGGCTCACCGGAAATGGCCAAGGCCTTGATGAACGAGCCGTTGATCGCCGGTCAGTTTGCCGAGCTGGCCGAGGCCAATCGGATCATTTTCGGCATCTCCTCCCTCAGGCCCAATTCGACCATCCACGCCAGCGGCTTCTTCGAGTCGGTCTCGCTGCAGCACTATCTTGCTCGCGGCGCCGTCGGCGTGATGGCCGGGCGCTTCATCGACGAGCGGGGCGATCTGGTCGAGGGGCCGCTCGACGCGCGCACCATCGGCATTTCGCTCGACAGTCTCGCAGCGATCCGGACCCGCATCGCGATCTCGGGCGGCTTCGACAAGGTACCGGCGCTGCTGGCGCTGCTGCGCGGCGGTTATGCCAGCGTCCTGATCACCGATGCGGCCACGGCTCGCGGCATCCTCAATGCCGATGGCATCACCAGTATCCGCCAGCGTCCTGTTGCCCCACCCCGTCCCCCGGTTCCGGGCCGGACCCATATCAAGAAGTTCCTCAATCGCCCCGGTGACGCCGTCGACGAAATGCTCGATGGGGCCCAGAAGGCCTACGCCCGTTACATTGCCCCCGTCGCCGACGCCAAACGCGTATTCGTCGCCCGCAGTGGGCCGCGTCAGGGCAAAGTCGGTCTGGTGATCGGTGGAGGCTCGGGACACGAGCCCTGCTTTCTCGGCTATGTCGGTCGCGGGCTTGCCGATGCAGTGGCAATCGGCAACGTCTTCTCATCGCCACCGCCCGATCCTATCGCCCTCGGAGCGGAAGCTGCATCCGGCGGGGCGGGGGTGCTGTTCGTCTACGGCAATTATGCCGGAGACGTGATGAACTTCGAGATGGCTGCCGAAATCGTCGAAAGTCGCGGCATCAGCGTACGGACGGTGCTGACCACCGACGACATCGCATCCTCGCCGATCGAAAGTCGCGAAGGTCGGCGTGGCGTTGCCGGCAACGTGCTTATTTTCAAGATAGCAGGCGCCGCTTGCGACCTCGGCCTGCCGCTTGATGCCTGCGAGGCCGTGACGCGCAAGGCCAATGCTCGCACCTACACGTTCGGTGTCGCACTCGAACCGTGCTCGTTGCCACAGATCGGCCGACCGACGTTCGATCTTGGTCCCGACGACATGGAAGTCGGCATCGGCATCCATGGCGAGCCCGGTGTTGCGCGCGCGAAGCTCCGTTCCGCCGATGCCATCGTCGACACCGTCATGGATGCCATCCTCAAGGAGATGGATGCGACGGCTGGCGATCGCGTCGCCGTCTTGATCAACTCATTTGGCGCCACGCCGATGATGGAGCTCTTCATCATCTACCGGCGCGTCGAGCAACGCCTCGCTGCGCGGGGAATCTCCATCAGTGCCAACTGGGTCGGCCCCTACTGCACCTCGCTGGATATGGCGGGAGCCTCGATCACCGTGATGCACCTGGACGACGAGTTGGAGAAATTTCTGGAGCACCCATGCGAATCAGCATTTTTGACCGTGCTTTAGACCGTGCCGGCGCTAAGGTCGCCGAGATCACGCCGGATGGTGAGGATGACTTGTGGGAGCGGGAGGGCTCCCTGAAGTCGGTCGACGCCCGCGGAACACTGCACTGAGGGAGGATCAACATGTCCGATAGCGCGGCTCGCAACCTCACCGCCCTGTTCTCCAGGATTGCCGAAGCCATGGAGTCGGCGGAGGATCGATTGTCCGACCTCGACGGCGCCATAGGCGACGCCGATCACGGGATTTCGATGGCGCTCGGCTTCAAAGCCGTGGTGGCCGAACTCAGCCATCCGCACCATGACCTTTCGTCGGCGAGCGCCGTGATGAACGTCGCTGCCATCGCCTTCCTCAACGCGGTCGGCGCTTCAATCGGCCCGCTCTATGCGACCGCTTTCCGGCAGGCGGCCCAGAGTCTCGCCGGAGTACGGGAAATCGACCGGGCCGCCATCACCGTCATGTTGCAGGCGATAGCCACCGGCATCCGCGAGCGCGGCAAAGGTCAGCGCGGCGACAAGACCATGCTCGACGCCTGGCTGCCGGCCGCCGAAGCCGCAGCCCTCGCCCAAACCAGGAATCTCGTCGGCCCCGCCTTCTGGCAGGAGGTGGTCTCCGCGGCAGAGCACGGCGCCAAAGCCACCTCGTCGATGGTCGCCGTGCGCGGCCGCGCCGCTCGCGTGGGCGAGCGTTCGCTGGGGCACGTCGACCCGGGCGCGGCGTCCGCCGTCATCATTCTCAAAGCGATGGCCGAAGCCTTGCCAGCCACCTGAAGCGGAGGCTTGTGACGAGCCGCGAGCGGATGCCCGCGGCTCGCAAGCGCCTCATTGGCCGGCGATCAGCGCCTTGGCCTTGTCGACGATCGCCTGCCGGGTAATGCCAAACTCAGCATAAAGCTGCTCGGCGGGTCCCGAAGCGCCGAACCCCTCAAGGCCGATCACGTCGGCCTCACTGTCAACATAACGGGTCCACCCGAACTTGCCGGCCGCTTCGACCGCGAGGCGAGGAGCACTTCCCAGAACCTCGGTCCGATAGGCCTTGGGCTGCGCCGCGAACAGCTCCCACGAGGGCATCGACACCACTGCCACGGCGACCCCGTCCACATGGAGCGTCTCGGCCGCTTCGACGGCAAGTGCCACCTCCGTGCCCGTGGCCAGGATCGTCACGTCCCTGCGGTTGCCATAGCTTCGAATGACGTAGGCGCCGCGCTCAGCCCGGTTTTCGGCAATCGGCTCGCCCTTTTCACGCAGTTGCGGAACCGCCTGTCGCGACAGGGCCAGAAGCGACGGACGGTTGCGGTTACGAACGGCGATATCCCAGCATTCCAGCGTTTCCACAGCGTCGGCGGGACGGAATACCATGAGGTTGTGGATGGCTCTCAACGAGGCGAGATGCTCGACCGGCTGATGGGTCGGGCCATCCTCGCCAAGACCGATCGAGTCGTGGGTCATGACGTAGATGGTACCGACCCCCATCAGGGCCGACAGGCGGATGGCACCTCGCGCATAGTCGGAAAAGACAAGAAAGGTGCCGCCATAGGGAATAAGGCCGCCATGAACCGACATGCCATTCATGGCGGCGCTCATGGCGAACTCACGCACGCCGTAGCCGACATAGCGACCTGACGCATCGCGGGTGAACTGGCTGTCAACCGCTGGCACACGGGTCAGGTTGGAACCGGTGAGATCGGCGGAACCACCGATCATCTCCGGAACGATGGCCGTCAGAACTTCCAGGGCGATCTGGCTCGCCCGGCGTGTCGCAACCTTCTGCGGCTCGGCGAACAGCTTTGCCTTGAGCTCGCCGACGGCTGCGGCATAGTTGGCGGGCAACGCACGCAGGTCCCTGCGAATGAACTCCTCGCGGGCTTCCCCTGACAAGGACGCAAGACGCTCCTCCCAGGCAACGCGAGCCTTTGCACCACGGGCTCCGATCTCACGCCAGCGGACCAGGAGATTCTCAGGAATCTCAAAGGGACCACTGGTCCAGTGGAGCGCCGCCTTGGTTGCCGCGGCCTCCTTCGCCCCCAATGGCGAACCATGCGAGGATTCCTTGCCGGCCTTGTTGGGCGAGCCGTAGCCGATCACCGTCCGCAAGGCGATCAGAGAGGGGCGTCCCGTCTCCTTGCGCGCAGCGGTGATCGCCGCGTCGACGGCATCGGCGGCATGTCCGTCGCAAGACTGGACATGCCAGCCGCAGGCGGCAAAACGCGCGCGGACGTCTTCGGAGAAGCTGACGGAGGTCGGCCCATCGATGGTGATCCCATTGTCGTCATAGAGCACGATCAGCTTGCCGAGCCCCAGATGACCGGCGAGCGAAACGGCTTCGTGGCCGACACCCTCTTCAAGGCAACCATCGCCGACAAACACATAGGTGTAATGGTCGACCACTTCGGATCCGAACTCGTCTGCGAGGCGGCGCTCTGCCATCGCCATGCCGACGGCACCGGCGATCCCCTGCCCCAACGGGCCGGTCGTGGTTTCGATCCCCTTGGCGTGACCATATTCCGGATGACCGGCGGCCCTGGAGCCCAACTGGCGAAACGCCTTCAATTGGTCGAGGGTCATGTCGGCATAGCCTGTCAGGTGTAGCAGCGCATAGAGCAGCATCGATGCATGACCGTTTGACAGGACGAAGCGGTCGCGATCAGGCCAGTCTGGCCGACTCGCATCGAACTTCAGGTGGTTGGCGAACAACACCGTGGCGGCGTCAGCCATGCCGAGCGGAGCGCCCGGGTGGCCGGAGTTGGCTGCCTCGACGCCATCGATAGCCAGAGCACGGATGCAGTTGGCGAGACTGCGGATATCAGCGGTCATGCCGGCGTTCAGGCCGACGTTATCATTGTTGGGCATGGTGATCTTCCTGTGTGCGGATGCTCAACATATGCCACAATAATCCCACATCAAAACACCAAAATAACATCTCAGTGTTGATTATCACGATAATCGTGTTACATTAGCATTGAAGCCGCCGATAGGATATCAATCTGATATCCCATAGGCAGCATGTAACATGGTTGCTCACCGCATGGCGCCGGTGGTGACCAAGCTTAAAAAGATCCGGTTTTCCGGAAGGTAGGATCGCTATGAAAGTTGCTCTTGCGGGCGACAGCGCAGGCGAAGGCCTTGCGCATCTGTTAGCTGAGCATCTCAAGACGCGCTTTGACGTGTTCGAAGTGTCACAAACCGAACAGGGCGCCGACCCATTTTACGCAAACATGGCCGACCGCGTCGCATCCGGGGTTCGTGACGGAGTTTATGATCGGGCCATCCTGATCTGCGGCACCGGTATCGGCGTGTGCATCAGCGCCAACAAGGTGCGCGGGATTCGCGCCGCATTGACCCATGACACCTATTCGGCTCAGCGCGCGGCTCTGTCCAACGATGCACAGATCATCACCATGGGTGCCCGCGTCATCGGGGTCGAGTTGGCCAAAACCAT
>Ga0206117_100429_pt1 | contig 45690 bp, 40 predicted proteins | sample 3A5Ametagenome_FD_177997 | JGI IMG/M metagenome (GOLD analysis project Ga0206117, IMG submission 177997) | Enriched microbial communities from leaf-cutter ant dump, University of Wisconsin, Madison, United States - 3A5A | ecosystem: Environmental > Terrestrial > Nest > Insects nest > Nest dump... | reverse complement strand
GCTGGGCGACGGCACCGACCGGTCGGCCTATCGCGCCGAGGTCCAGCAGCGGATGGCCGCGTGGCGCGAGAGCACGCGCGAACGCTACGAGTCCGACGAGGTGCCGGTGGCGATGGGCCGGCTGATGGGCGAGTTGAACAAGGCGATGCCGGCCGACGGCATCCTGGTTGCCGATGGCGGGTTCGCTGCCCATTGGGGCGGCCTGCTGTACGACACCAAGCAGGCCGGGCGCGGTTTCCTGCCCGATCGCGGCTTCGCCTCGATCGGTTACGGCCTGCCCGGCGCGATGGGCGCGGCCCTGGCCGCCAAGGGCCGGCGCGTGGTCAGCCTGACCGGCGACGGCGGTTTCAACATGATGCTGGGCGAGATCGAGACGGCGCGGCGGCTGGCGCTGGATTTTGCCGTCATCGTCGTCAACAACGCGGCTTCGGGCTACGTCAAGGCGCTGCAGCATCTGATGTACGGCCCCGGGGCCTATCACGCCTCGGACCTGGCCGAGACGAACTATGCCCGGGTGGCCGAGGCGTTGGGCTGCACCGGCATCCGGGTCGAAACCCCGGACCAGGTGGCGCCGGCCCTGGCCCGCGCCTTCGAGACCAAGGGGCCGGTGGTGATCGACGTCGTCGTCACCCGCGACCCCGCCAGGATGCTGCCGGCCGCCGACAACCGGGCGGTTCAGGTGAAAAAGGGTGATCGCGTCGCGTAATCCAAACCAACAAATCCTTGGGAGGAAACAACAATGATCAAGATGACGAGGCGTACGGCGCTGATCGCCGGGACGGCGGCGATCGGTTCCACCGGGGTGTTCGGCATCGGCCGGGCGCGGGCGGCCGAATTCACCTACAAATATGCCAGCAATGTGCCGGCCAACCATCCGCTGAACGTGCGGATGACCGAGGCGTCGAACCGCATCAAGGAGGCGACCGGCGGGCGCCTCGAGATCCAGGTGTTCCCGAACAACCAGCTGGGCTCCGACACCGACGTGCTGAGCCAGCTGCGCTCGGGCGCGGTCGAGATGTTCACGTTGTCCGGCCTGATCCTGTCGACGCTGGTCCCCGTCGCCTCGATCAACGGCATCGGCTTTGCCTTTCCCGACTACGATGCGGTGTGGAAGGCGATGGACGGCGACCTGGGCGCCTATATCCGGGCGGCGATCGCCAAGACCAACATCATGGCGATGGACAAGATCTGGGATAACGGTTTCCGCCATATCACCTCGTCGTCAAAGCCGATCCTGACCCCGGCCGACCTGGAAGGTTTCAAGATTCGCGTGCCGGTCAGCCCGCTGTGGTCGTCGATGTTCAAGGCATTCGGGTCGTCGCCGATCTCGATCAATGCCAGCGAGATGTATTCGGCCCTGCAGACCAAGATCGCCGAGGGCCAGGAAAACCCGCTGGCCGCGATCTGGATCACCAAGGTCTATGAGGTGCAGAAGCATCTGTCGCTGACCGGCCATATGTGGGACGGCTACTGGATGCTGGTCAACAAGAAGGCCTGGGAAGCCCTGCCGCCCGACGTTCGCGAGATCGCGGCCAAGAACCTGAACCAGAGCGCCGAGGACCAGCGCCGTGACGTGGCCGAACTGACCAACACCCTGCAGAAGGACCTGGAGGCCAAGGGCCTGCAGTTCCATACCGTCGACAAGGAAGCCTTCCGCGCCAAGCTGCGCCAGGCCGGGTTCTTCGCCGAATGGAAGGGCAAGTACGGCGACGAGGCCTGGGCGGTGCTGGAGAAATACACCGGCAAGACGGCCTGAGGCATAACGGCCGCGGCGGGGAGGATGCCATGACAGGACGTCTGGACGGGCGCATCGCGCTCGTGTTCGGCGCGGGTTCGTCCGGCCCGGGCTGGGGCAACGGCAAGGCGGCGGCGGTGCTTTATGCCCGCGAGGGTGCGACCGTCGTCGCCGTCGACCGCAACCTGGCCGCCGCGACCGAGACCGTGGGCATCATCGAGGGCGAGGGCCACAAGGCCTTCGCCCTGGCCGCCGACGTGACGCGTTCGGCCGAGGTCGGGTCGACGGTTGCCCAGGTCGTCGCCCGCTGCGGCCGCATCGACATCCTGCACAACAATGTCGGCATCACCGAGATGGGCGACCCGGTCGAAGCGTCGGAGGAAAGCTGGCATCGGGTGATGGATGTCAACCTGACCTCGGTGTTCCTGACCTGCAAGCATGTACTGCCGGTGATGGCCGGGCAGGGCAGCGGGGCGATCGTCAACGTGTCGTCGCTGGCCTCGGTGCAGATCAACGACTATCCCTATTTTTCCTATTACGCCTCCAAGGCCGGGCTGAACCACTTCACCCGCGCCCTGGCGGTGCGTTACGCCGAACAGGGCATCCGCGCCAATGCGGTGCTGCCCGGTGTCATCGACACGCCGCTGATCTACCAGCAGATCGTGGCGCAATATGCCGATGTCGATGCGATGAAGCAGGCGCGCGACAGGATCGCGCCGATGAAACGCTCCGGCACCGCCTGGGACGTGGCGCGGGCCGCCCTGTTCCTGGCTTCCGACGAAGCGGCCTACATCACCGGCGTCTGCCTGCCGGTCGATGGCGGCCTCAGCTGCCGGGCCTGAGAGGAAACCGTCGATGAATACCCAGACCATGGCCGCCCCCGCACCGACGAACTGGGCGACGGCGGCCGCGTCGCGCGTGGAAAACGGCATCGGCCGGCTGATCGAGGCGGTGGTCGGCGTCCTCGTCGTCGTCGAGATGCTGATCCTGTTTTCCGGCGTCGTCAGCCGCTATGTCTTCCACCGGCCGCTGACCTGGTCGGACGAACTGGCCTCGATCCTGTTCCTGTGGCTGGCCATGCTGGGCGCCGTCGTCGCCTATCGCCGCCTGGACCATATGCGCATGGGCGCGCTGGTGGCCAAGACGACCAGCGGCTGGCGCGTGTTCTTCGACGCGCTGTCGCTGGCCGCCGGCATGCTGTTCCTGGCGCTGGTGCTGCACCCCGCCATCGAATACGCGCTGGACGAGGCCGCGATCGTCACCCCCGCGCTGGAGATTCCGAATATCTGGCGGGCGATGGCCGTGCCGGTCGGGCTGGGGCTGATGCTGTTCCTGGGGGTGCTGCGGCTGGGCCGTCTTGCCCCGCTCAAGGAATTCCTGCTGGCCCTGATCGTGCTGGGCGTCATCGCCGGCATTCTGGTCGGGGCCAAGCCGCTCTTGATGGCGATGGGCAACTACAAGCTGATCGTCTTTTTCGTGCTGTTGGTCGGCATGGCCGTGCTGTCGGGCATTCCGATCGCCTTCGCCTTCGGCCTGGGCACCTTCGCCCATCTTGCCATCACCACCCGCACCCCGATGACCGTGGTGATCGGGCGGATGGACGAGGGCATGTCGCATATCATCCTGCTGTCGGTGCCGCTGTTCGTGTTCCTGGGGCTGGTCATCGAGATCACCGGCATGGCACGCGCCATGGTCGGGTTCCTGGCCAGCCTGATCGGCCATGCCCGCGGCGGGCTGCAATATGTGCTGGTGGCGGCGATGTACCTGGTCTCGGGCATCTCAGGCTCCAAGGCCGCCGACATGGCGGCGGTGGCGCCCGTCCTGTTCCCCGAGATGAAGGCGCGCGGCGCCAAGCCCGGCCAGCTGGTGGCATTGCTGTCGGCCACCGGCGCGCAGACCGAGACGATCCCGCCCAGCCTGGTGCTGATCACCATCGGGTCGGTCACCGGCGTGTCGATCGCCGCCCTGTTCACCGGCGGCCTGCTGCCCGGCGTGGTGCTGGCGATCACGCTGTGTGCCGTCGTCTGGTTCCAGTATCGCCACGAGGATCTGAGCCACGTGCGGCGGGCCGGCCGCGGCGAAATCGGCCGCGCCTTCCTGATCGCGCTGCCGGCGATGATCCTGCCGTTCCTGATCCGCGCCGCCGTGGTCGAGGGGGTGGCGACCGCAACCGAGGTATCGACCATCGGGCTGGCCTACAGCCTGGCCTACGGCGTGCTGGCCGCGATCCTGTTCCGCCAGCAGATCCCCTGGGCCCGGCTGTGGCCGGCGCTGATCGACACCGCGGCGCTGTCAGGCGCCATCCTGCTGATCATCGGCACGGCGACCGGCATGGCCTGGGCGCTGACCCAGTCGGGGTTCTCGCGCCAGTTGGCGGCGACGATCACGACGCTGCCCGGCGGGGCCTTCACCTTCATGGCCGCGTCGATCGCCGCCTTCATCATCCTGGGGTCGGTGCTGGAAGGAATTCCGGCGATCGTCCTGTTCGGGCCGCTGCTGTTCCCCGTGGCCCGCGCCGTCGGCATCCACGAGGTGCATTACGCGATGGTGGTGATCCTGGCCATGGGCATCGGCCTGTTCGCCCCGCCGTTCGGGGTCGGCTACTACACCGCCTGCGCGATCGGGCGGGTCGATCCGTCCGAGGCGCTGAAACCGATCTGGCCCTATCTGCTGGCCTTGTTCGTCGGCCTGATCGTGGTGGCCGCGGTACCCTGGATATCCATCGGGTTCCTCCACTGAAACACGGGGCGGCCGATGCGGCCGCCCCGCACGATACCTCAGGCCGGCTGGGTCGCCGTCATCGACGGGCGCTGCGAGAACGCTGCCATGAATTCGGCCAGCTTGGGGTGGCTGTCGCGCCACGGCTGATGGCCGTAGCGGAAGTCGAGATAGCCCAGCGCGCAGGCGGTGGCGATCTCGGCCAGCGTCACGGCCTGGGTGAAATGGTTGGCTTCCTTTTCCAGCGCGTCCAGGGCGCGGGCCATCTTGCCCGACTGGCCCTCGATCCATTCCGGCCAGCGCTTGTCCTCGGGCCGCATGAAATTCTCGTAGCGGACCAGCAGGGCGGCATCCAGCAGCCCGTCGGCGGTGGCCTGCACGCGCAGCACCCGCCAGCGCGCATCGCCGCCATTGGGGATCATCGGCGTGCCGTGATGCAGCGTGTCGAGATATTCGCAGATCACCCGCGAATCGAAGAGGTCGCTGCCGTCGTCCAGTGTCAGGGTCGGCACCTTGGTCAGCGGGTTGTGGGCGACGACGGTCTGGTCGCAGGTGATCGGCGTGACGGTTGCCGGCGTCAAGGTGACGCGGTCGACCAGGCCGGTTTCGTGAAGCAGGACCATGACCTTGCGGACATAGGGCGAGGTCGGCGAGTAGTAGAGCTGCATGGGGCCGTTCCTGACTGTCTGATATACGGCCGACAGGCTAGAGCACCGCGCGGTGGTATGCCAAGGGCTCTCGCTGCCGCGGCGGCGAGAGCCCCGGGCTTTCGTCAGCTATCCAACTGGGCCAGGGCGTAGGTCAGGTCGGCCACCAGATCGTCGGCATGTTCGATGCCGATCGACACGCGGATCGTCGCATCCGACACGCCCAGCCGGTCGCGCGTCGCCTTGGGCACGCCCGAATGGGTGGTCGAGGCCGGATGGCAGATCAGCGATTCGGTGCCGCCCAGCGACACCGCCAGCTTGAACACCTTAAGCGCGTTCAGCACCTTGAACGCCTCGGCCTCGCCGCCCTTCACGTCGAACGAGAAGGTCGAGCCCGGTGCGGTCGACTGCGCCTGGTAGACCCGGGACGCATCCGATCCCGCCGGCAGATAGGCCAGGTGATGGACACGGGCGACATGGGGATGGCCGGCCAGGAAGGCCGCCACCGTTTCGGCATTGCGGTTGGCCGCCGACATGCGCAGCGACAGCGTTTCCAGCGACCGGCCCAGCATCCAGCAGGAATGGGGGTCGAGCTGGGTGCCGATGGCCGAGCGCAGCAGGCGGATCTGGCGGGTGACCGCCTTGGTGCCCAGTGCTGCCCCGGCGATCAGGTCGGAATGGCCGCCGACATATTTGGTCAAGGAATAGACAGAGACGTCGGCGCCATGCTGGATCGGTTTCTGATAGACCGGTCCCAGCAGTGTGTTGTCGCAGATCACCATCGGCCGGCGCCCGCCCTGGGCGGCCGCGATCTCGTCGGCGACGGTCGCGATCAGCCTGATGTCGACCAGGGTGTTCAGGGGGTTAGACGGCGTCTCGATCATGATGACCGACACCGGGCCCAGCCCTTGCGCCTCGGCCGCCGCCGCCCGGACCGAGGCGGGGTCGACGCCGTCGGCAAAACCGACCGCCTTCATGCCGAGATTGGCGAGCGTCTTGGCGATCAGGGTTTCTGTGCCGCCATAGAGCGGCTGGCTGTGCAGGATCACGTCGCCCGGGCGGGCGAAGGTCAGCACGGTGGTGGCGATCGCCGACATGCCCGACGAGAACAGGACGGCGGCCTCGGCTTCCTCGAAGATTGCCAGGCGGTCTTCGACGATTTCCGAATTCGGATGGTTGAAGCGCGAATAGACCAGGCCCGCGGCCTCGCCCTGCGGCGGTTCGCGGCGGCCGGCGACGTAGTCGAAGAATTCCTTGCCGTGCTCGGCCGAGGTGAAGACGAAGGTCGAGGTCAGGAAGACCGGCGGCTTGACCGCGCCTTCCGACAGCTTGGGATCATAGCCATATCCCAGCATCAGGGTTTCGGGGTGCAGCTTGCGATTGCTGATCCGGTCCTTGTGATAGTCGCTTTCAGCCATGTTCTGGTACTCCCTGTGGCATTCGTTCTGATTAACGCTGGCGCTGGCCCCAAGGTCCCGCGACCGGTTGCGGGACACGGGCAGGGTCCTGGCCGCCGGCATAGTCTATCAGCGCCGCCACCCGGTCGGCGATGGGCGGATGGGTCGCGAACAAGCCGCCGAAGAATCCCGGGCTGTGGCCAAGGTCGATATACATCGGTTTCAGGTCGGCCGGCGCGTCCGCGATGGTCGAACGCCCCTCGATCTTGCGCAGGGCGCCGATCATCGCATCGGGGTTGCGGGTCAGTTCGACCGCGCCGGCATCGGCCATGAATTCGCGACGCCGCGACAGGGCCATGCGGATCACCACGGCCAGCAGCCGGGCCAGCAGGAAACAGGCGACCGCGATCAGGATCAGGATGATCACCGCCCCGCCGCCGCCCTTGCCCCGGCTGTCGCCCGATCCGGACCCCGACGAAGACGAACCGCGGCCGGCGGACAAGTTGACCCCCCGGAACAGGCGGCCGAACTGCTCGGTGACCAGCGAGATGATGCCGACGAACACGGCGGCAACCATCATCAGCCGGGCATCGCCGTTGCGGATATGGCTGAGTTCGTGGCCCAGCACGGCTTCCAGTTCGGCATCGTCCAGCGTGTCTATCAGGCCACGGGTGACGGCGACCATGTATTGCGGCCGGCTGACCCCGGCGGCGAAGGCGTTCAGCGCGTCGGTCTCGATCACGCACAGCCGCGGCATCGTCAGGCCACGGCTGATGCACAGGTTTTCCATGAGGTTATAAAGCCGCGGTTCCTGGTCGCGCGTGACCGGCCGGGCGCCGGTCATCGTGCGGACCAGGCGGGTGTTGATCAGATAGGCGATGGCAAACCAGACCAGCGCGGTGACGATCGCGACGGGCACGTATTGCGGCAGGCGATGGGCCGCGGCGATCAGGCCGGGAATGACTTCCTGGCCGTCCAGCGCCGACGCGAGTACGGCGAAACCATAGGTCAGCAACAGCAGCAGCACCGGAAAACCGGCCAGCAGCAGGATCGATTTCAGCGCGTTGTTCCAGATCTGGGTGCGCAGGCCCAGCGTGCGCATCGGCGTGCCCGGATCAGAACTTCACCTGGGGCGCGGCTTCGACCGCGGCGCGCTGTTCGGGCGGCACTTCGAAGAAATCGCGGCGGGCGAAGCCCAGGCTGCGCGCGAACAGCACGGCGGGGAACTGTTCGATCGAGGCGTTGAATTCGCTGACCGCGTTGTTGAAGAAGCGGCGGGCGGCGGCGATCTTGTTCTCGATGTCGGACAGTTCGCGCTGCAGTTCCAGGAAGTTCTGGTTGGCCTTGAGGTCGGGATAGGATTCGGCCAGGGCGAACAGCTGGCGTAGCGCGCCGGTCAGCATGTTGTCTGCCGCAGCCGTCGCCTGCGGGCCCGAGGCACTGGCCGCCGCATTGCGGGCGGCGACCACGGCTTCCAGCGTGCCGCGCTCATGGGCGGCATAACCCTTGACCGTCTCGACCAGATTGGGGATCAGATCCAGGCGCTGTTTCATCTGGACGTCGATGTCGGCCCAGGCCTGGCCCGTGGTCTGCCGCAGGGCGACCAGACGGTTGTAGACCATGATGACATAGACGACGAGGACTGCGACCAGTCCCAGGACGACCCATTCCACGGCGGCACTCCCTCTGACGCGGTGTCGAGGGGCGAAAGATATCAGAATTCGACGTCCAGTTCCTCGACCTCGTCGGGTTCGGTCTTGGCCGCCTTGATCCATGCGACCATGTCCGGCCAGGCCATCACCCGCCGGCAATAGGCGGCACTTTCGGGGTCCAGCCGCACGTCGTAGGTCAGGAGGCGGGTGCAGACCGGGGCATACATCGCATCGGCAACCGTCGGCTTGTCGCCGAACAGATGGTCGCCCTTGTAGGCGGCAAAGCAGCCCCGCCAGATCGTGGTGATCCGGTCGATATCGGCCTGGGCGCCGGCCCAGACCTTGAAGTTCGGGTGATGCGCCTTGAGGTTCATCGGCAGGGCGGCGCGCAGATTGGCGAACCCGGAATGCATCTCGCCGGCGATCGACCGGCAATGGGCACGGGCGGCCAGATCCTCGGGGAACAGCCCGGCATCGGGGAAGATCTCGTTCAGGTAATCGGCGATGGCCAGCGTGTCCCACACCGCGATGCCGTCATGGGTCAGCTTGGGCACCAGGAACGACGGCGACAGCAGCAGCAGTTCGGCGCGCGTCGACGGGTCGTCCGACGGCAGCACCACTTCCTCGAAATCCAGCCCCGCCATCTTGCAGATCAGCCAGCCGCGCAGCGACCAGGACGAATAATTCTTGGACGAGATCGACAGCGTTGCCTTGGGGGTCACCGCCTTGGCGGGCGCGACCGCCTTCGCCGCCTTGGGGCGTGCCGCGGCAGCCTTCTTCGGCGCGGCGGCTTTACGGGTAGGCGACTTCACCGGCGCGGCTTTGGCCGTTTTCGTCCGGAGATTGCTTTTCATCCTGATGGCCCCATCGGGTGCGGAAGAAGCGGCATTTTGTGACGAAACATGACGTGTGCGTCGCAACAAGTTTCTCGCACTGCAGCAGAAAATGCACTAGCCTTTTCAAACAAGCGTCGGTTTTTCTCCTACTCAGTGTTGTCGCATCAACCAGGTCGGCCGAATACGCAACGAATGATGTACTTCACCTATCAGACCCAGGCTGACCTGATGGCCCCGCTGCGGGCCATGGCGCGGATGACCCGGCCGATGATCGATCACGGCTGGGGCGGCACGCCGCTGTTGCGCCGCATGGCCGCGGCCTGCGAGATGATCGAGCGCGCCGGGCTCAGCCATGACCGGCCGTCCTATGAACTGGACACGGTGACGGTCGACGGCCGCGACTACCCGATCGTCGAGGAAGCGACGCTGACCCTGCCGTTCGGCACGCTGCTGAATTTCAAGAAGGACGGGCTGTCGACGACCCAGCCGCGCGTGCTGGTGGTGGCCCCGCTGTCGGGCCATTTCGCCACGCTGCTGCGCGGTACCGTCAAGACGCTGCTGCCCGAACACGACGTCTACATCACCGACTGGCACAATGCCCGCAACGTCAGCCTGAAACACGGCCGCTTCGGGTTCGAGGATTACGTCGACTACGTCATCAAGTTTCTGGAGACGCTGGGGCCGGGCGCGCATATCGTCGCGGTCTGCCAGCCCTGCGTCCAGGCGCTGGCCGCCACCGCGATCATGGCCGAGGACGGCAATCCCGCCGTGCCGCGATCGCTGACGCTGATGGCCGGGCCGATCGATTGCCGCCTGAACCCGACCAAGGTCAACGAGTTGGCGACCACCCGGCCGATCGAGTGGTTCGAGCGGATGCTGATCTCGACCGTGCCGCTGCAGTTCGAGGGCGCGCTGCGCCGGGTCTATCCGGGGTTCATGCAACTGACCGCGTTCATGAGCCTGAACCCGGAACGGCATGTCCGCGCCCATCTCGACCTCTACGACAACCTGGTCCGCGGCGAGCGCGACAAGGCCGAGGTGACCAAGGTCTTCTACGACGAGTATTTCGCCGTACTGGACCTGCCGGCCGAATTCTATCTGGAAACCGTGCAGACCGTATTCCAGGAATACCACCTGGCGCTGGGCAAGCTGCAGTATCGCGGCCGCACCGTCAATCCGCGCGCCATCCGCCGCACCGCGCTGCTGACCGTGGAAGGCGAGCGCGACGACATCTGCTCGGTCGGCCAGACCCTGGCGGCCCACGATCTATGCACCTCGATCCGGCCGGCGCTGAAGCGCCACCACCTGCAGCCCAGCGTCGGCCATTACGGCGTGTTCTCAGGCTCGCGCTGGAACAACCAGATCTATCCGCTGGTGCGCAACGTCATCCTCTCGAGCGACTGATTGTATACGATTTAATGCGGGCCTGACCGCGACCCTTCCCCTTCGTCATACCGGCGAAAGCCGGTATCCAGGGCAGGGACGTCGCAGTCTGCTCAACACTTTCCCTGGATCCCGGCCTTCGCCGGGACGACGGCCCGGTCCCGTAATTGATCGAATCTTCATCACCGCCGTCTTTGCCGCTTAAACTTTAGGCGGCCATTGCCGCGTCCTATCGAAATTCTGCCGACAAAACTGTACGCAAAACATTGGCACGATGTTTGCTGAACGGAATCCGATTGTGGACAGTCGGGTGACATTCAGGGGGATCGGATGTCCGTGTCGAGCGCAAGCGGCGTCGAGCTGATCGGGCTGGTCAAGGCCTATGGCCGCACCGTCGCGGTGGACCACATTTCGCTGAAGATCCCGCCGGGCAGCTATTGCTGCCTGCTGGGGCCGTCAGGCTGCGGCAAGACCTCGACGCTGCGCATGATCGCCGGGCACGAGGATATCTCGGACGGCGACCTGATCATCGGCAGCCGCCAGGTCAACGACGTGCCGCCCGCCCGCCGCGGCACGGCGATGATGTTCCAGAACTACGCGCTGTTCCCCCATCTCGACTGCACCGACAACGTCGCCTTCTCGCTGAAGATGAAGGGGGTGGCCAGGCCTGAGCGCCGGGCCAAGGCGCAGGAGCTGCTGACGCTGGTGCAGATGGATCGTTACGCCGACCGCCTGCCGGCCCAGCTGTCGGGCGGCCAGCAGCAGCGCGTGGCACTGGCGCGCGCCCTGATCACCAATCCATCGGTATTGCTGCTGGACGAACCCCTGTCGGCGCTGGACCCGTTCCTGCGCGATCGCATGCGGGTCGAACTGAAGCGGCTGCAGACCGAGCTTGGCATCACCTTCATCCATGTCACCCACAGCCAGACCGAGGCGATGGCGCTGGCCGACCTGGTGGTGGTGATGAACGAAGGCCGCATCGAACAGGCCGGTGCGCCCCAGGACATCTTCAACCGCCCGGCCACCGCCTTCGTCGCCCGCTTCATCGGCGGCCACAACGTGCTGACCCGCGCATCCGGCGGCCCCATGGCGATCCGCGCCGACCGCATCAGGCTCGATGACGCACCGCCCGCCGCGGCAGGCGACGGGCTCAGCCTGGTCGGCACCGTCCAGGCCCTCGAATATCACGGCGCGTCGGTCCATCTGCGGCTCGATGCCGCCGAGGCCGAGGATTTCGGCGTGGTCCTGTCCGAGGCCGCCTTTGCCGCCCGGCCGCTGGCGGTGGGCGCCACTGTCCGCGCCTCGTGGGCGGCCGAAGACCTTCACCCGCTTGTTTCCTGAGTTTGTCCCCGAAACCTTCAAACCATCCAGGAGCGCGTAGAACCATGACCGCCAAGACCCCTGCCTCCACGCCGTCCCGCCGTGCCCTGCTGAAGGGGGGCGCCGCGGCCGCCGGTGCCGCCGCCGGTTCGGGCCTGATCACGGGCTTTCCCATGCTGTGGGCGCAGAACATCAAGAACGTGACCCTGCGCCAGTTCGGCACCGGCGTGTCGAACCTGAATGCGGTGGCCGAGAAGGTGAAGCAGGACCTGGGCTTCACCCTGCAGATGACGGCGCTGGATTCGGATGCGGTGGCCCAGCGGGCGGTGACCCAGCCCAAGTCCTATGACATCGCCGACATCGAATACTGGATCTGCAAGAAGGTCTTCCCCACCGGCGTGATGCAGCCGATGGACGTGAAGAAGATCAAGAATTTCGACAAGATCGTGCCGATCTTCATCAACGGCAAGCTGACCCCGCAATCGACGATCGCCCAGGGCACCGCGCCGCATACCGTCGGTTTCGTCGAGGGCAAGGATTCCAAGAAGTTTGCCAAGGCGCCGACCCAGTGGATGACCCTGATCCCGACGATCTACAACGCCGACACGCTGGGCATCCGCCCCGACCTGGTCGGCCGGCCGATCACCACCTGGAACGACCTGATGGATCCGGCCTTCAAGGGCAAGACCTCGATCCTGAACATCCCGTCGATCGGCATCATGGACGCGGCGATGATCTGCGAGGCCGCCGGCCTGGTGAAGTACGGCGACAAGGGCAACATGACCAAGGCCGAAATCGACCAGACCCTGAAGGTCATGACCGATGCCAAGAAGGCCGGCCAGTTCCGCGCCTTCTGGAAAAGCTTCGACGAAAGCGTCAACCTGATGGCTTCGGGCGAGGTGGTGATCCAGTCGATGTGGTCGCCGGCGGTGGCCGCCGTGCGGTCCAAGGGCATCCCTTGCGTCTACCAGCCGCTGAAGGAAGGCTATCGCGCCTGGGGCGGGGGCCTCGGCATCGCCCGGCATCTGTCGGGGCTGGAGCTGGCGGCGGCCTATGAATACATCAACTGGTATCTGTCGGGCTGGGTCGGCGCCTATCTGAACCGCCAGGGCTATTATTCGGCCGTGCTGGACACCGCCAAGGAATATATGAGCCCGAATGAATGGGGTTTCTGGATGGAGGGCAAGCCCGCCACCGCCGATATCCTGAACCCCGACGGCAAGGTGATGGAAAAGACCGGCGCGGTGCGCGACGGCGGGTCGTTCGCCGCGCGCATGGGCGCGGTGGCCTGCTGGAATTCGGTGATGGACGAAGACCGCTACATGGTCTCGAAGTGGAACGAGTTCATCGCCGCCTGAAGACCGAAGCGTGAAGGGGGATCCGATGACCACGACCGTCGCGACCGAGGATACGCCCGCGGCCCCGGCCGGCCGCGGTCTCGGGTTCCCATCCGCCTGGCGCCCCTATCTGCAGGTGGCGCCGCTGACCGCCGTCTTCGTCCTGTTCCTGGTGGTGCCCATCCTGACCATCGTCGTCGTCTCGTTCTGGGACTACGACAGCGTCCAGGTCATCCCCGATTTCGTGCTGACCAACTACCAGGAACTGCTGGGATCGCCGGTCACCTGGAAGATCTATCTGAACACGCTGAAATTCACCGTGCTGGTCTGGGCCTGCACGCTGCTGATCGGATTCACGGTGGCCTATTTCCTGGCCTTCCACGTCCAGTCGGTGGTGTGGCAGACCGCCTTGTTCCTGGTCTGCACCATCCCGTTCTGGACGTCGAACATCATCCGCATGATTTCGTGGATTCCATTCCTGGGCCGCAACGGGCTGATCAACCAGGCGCTGATCGGTGCGGGTATCGTCGACCAGCCGCTGGAATTCCTGCTGTTCTCGGATTTCAGTGTGATCCTGGCCTTCGTCCATCTCTACACGCTGTTCATGGTGGTGCCGATCTTCAATTCGATGATGCGCATCGACCGCAGCCTGATCGAGGCGGCGCGCGATGCCGGCGCGTCGGGTCGCCAGATCCTGACCAACGTGATCATCCCCCTGTCAAAATCGGGCATCGCCATCGGTTCGATCTTCATCGTCACCCTGGTCATGGGCGACTTCATCACCGTCCGGCTGATGAGCGGCGGGCAAAGCGCGTCAGTCGGGCTGATGATCGCCAACCAGATATCGCTGCTGCAATACCCGGCCGCTGCAGCCAATGCCGTCGTCCTGCTGATCATCGTGCTGCTGATGGTCGCGGCCATGCTGCGCATCGTCGACATCCGCAAGGAGCTGTGAGCCATGCGACAGACCCGGCGCGGCCCTGCCTTCTGGTGCCTGGCGGCGTTCTTCGCCCTGTTCGTCCTGTTCCTGTACGGCCCGATCTCGACCATCCTGATCCTGTCGTTCCAGGGACCCGACGGCGGGCTGACCTTTCCCATGAACGGGACGTCGCTGCACTGGTTTCGCAATCTGACCGAACGCCAGGCGGTCGGCGATTTCGGCGGGTCGCTGTCGCGGTCGCTGATCCTGGGGCTGGTGGTCATGGCCGTCACGGTCGTGTTCTCGTTTGCCGCGGGGCTGGCCTTCCGCCGGCGGTTCCGGGGCGCGGGGGCGATCTTCTACCTGGCCATCGCCAGCCTGATCGTGCCCTCGATCCTGGTGTCGCTGGGCATCGGCCTGTTGTTCAACATTCTCGGCTGGGAGGCGGCGTGGTATTCATCGGGTCTCGGAGCGCATCTGACCTGGACCCTGCCGTTCGGCCTGTTGATCATGTTCGCCGTCTTCAACCGTTTCAGCCCGGCCTATGAGGAAGCCGCCCGCGACCTGGGGGCGACGCCCTGGCAATCGGTGCGCCATGTCGTGCTGCCGATCATCCTGCCGTCGCTGATCGGCGTCGGGCTGTTCGGGTTTACGCTGTCCTATGATGAATTCGCCCGCAGCCTGATGACGGCGGGGTCGTTCAACACCCTGCCGCTCGAGATCTACGGCATGACCACCAACGTCACCACCCCGGTGCTGTATGCGCTGGGCACGACGACGACGGGGCTGTCCTTCGTCGTGATCATGGCGGCGCTGGGCACGGTGCTGATGCTGCAACGCCGGCGGGCCCGGCGGCGCTAGATGCGCCTGTTGCTCATCAATCCCAACACCTCGGCCGCGATCACCGACAAGGTCGCCGCGGCGGCGCGCGCGGTGGCGCGGCCCGATACCGAGATCGCGGCCGTGGGCGGGCGGTTCGGCGCCACCTACATCGCCAGCCGCGCGGCCTATGCCATTGCCGCCCATGCCGCCCTGGATGTCTGGGCGGCGGCGCCCGCCCACGATGTCGCCGTGCTGGCCTGTTTCGGCGATCCGGGGCTGGAGGCGCTGCGCGAGATCGCCGACGTGCCGGTCATCGGCCTGGCCGATGCCTCGCTGAACCGGGCCTGCGAACTGGGCCAGCGGTTTGCCATCGTCACCGGTGGTGACCGCTGGGGACCGATGCTGGCCGAATTCGTCGCCGCCCGCGGCCTGACCCCCCGCCTGGCGGGCATCCGCACGGTGGCGCCCGACGGCGCGGCGATCGCCCGCGACCCGCAGGGCAGCACCAGCCTGCTGGCGGGCGCCTGCCGGGCCGCCATCGAGGCCGACGGCGCCGACGTCGTCATCCTGGGCGGGGCGGGGCTTGCCGGGTTGGCCGCGGCGGTGCAGCCGGGCCTTGGTGCCCCCGTGCTGGACAGCGTCGAGGTCGCCGTGCGCCTGGCCGAGACGGCCGGGGGGCGGCCGCGCGGCGCGCGGCTGGGCCTGGATACCGCGGGGCTGTCCCAGGCGCTGAAGGATCGTTTGGGGCAGATGTGACGACGGCCGCTTGACCCTCGCGGCGCGGCATCGCAGGGTGCCGCCGCAATCCGCGGGAAGGGCCTGACAGTGATGATCGACGAGAACGGACCCGAGGTCGCCGAGGCGATGGAGATCGCCAAGGCCCATGTGCGTGCCCAGCGCTTCGATGCCGCCCGCGCGGTGTTTGCCAAGGTGCTGGAAGCGGTGCCCAACCATGTCGGTGCGCTGGGCGGCATGGCGACGCTGATGCTGGTGGGCGGGCAGGGCGGCGCGGCCCTGCCGATCTATGCCAAGATCCTGGGGATCGATCCTGCCAACGACGAAGCCGAGAGCAACCGCGCCGTCGTCTATTTCCAGGCGGGCGACCCCGCGGCGGCCGAAATCGGCTTTCGCCGCGTGCTGGGCCGCAAGCCCCTGCATGCCGACGCCGCCTACAACCTGGCCCGCTGCGTGCTGGCCCAGGGCAAGCTGGACGAGGCGGCGGCGCTGTTCGGCCGCGTGCTGCTGGCCGCGCCTGAGGATGCGCGCGGTTATGCCGGCAAGGGCGACCTGGCCCAGATGGCGCGCGACTTCCCCACGGCCGAAACCTGGTATCGCCGCGCCCTGAACGCCGACCCCGCGTTGCGCGATGCGGCCGCCGGCCTGATCGCGGTGCTGCACGGGCAGGGCCAGCCTGAGGCGGCGCTGGCCGTGGTCGAGCGCGCGCTGCTGCAGCATCCCGGCGATGGCGTCTTCGAACAGCAGCGCGCCATCCTGCTACTGCAGGCCGGTCAGACTGACCGGGCGATCGCCGGCTTCGAGGCGGCCAAGCGCGCCGGCAACCCAGCGGCGCTGATCCCGCTGGCCCAGCTGCATGCCAGCCGCGGCGCGCTGAAGGCGGCGACGCTGGCCTATTTCGAGGCGCTGGGCGCCAACCCCGCCGATCGCGACGTCAAACGCGGCCTGGCCGAGGTGCTGTACCAGGACGGTGAGTTCGCCCGGGCCGGGATGCTGCTGGACGAACTGGGCGACGATCCGAAATCCGCGCCCCTGCGCCGCGAACTGACGCTGATGGAACGCAGCGAGGAAGCCCCCTGGACCGCGCTGGCCGAAGGCCTGGCGCGACCCGAGGCCGGCACCGACCTGCTGGTCGACGCGGTGCGCGGCGACATGTCGGACGTGCTGGTCTATCTGCGCCTGGCGCGCACCCTGGCCCAGCGCCACGGCCGCATCACGGTGCGCACCGTCGCGCCGCTGATGCCGCTGGTCAGCCGCATCGACGGCGTGTCCGGGGTCATCGACGCGACCGATGCCGCGGCGATCGAACGCCTGGGGTCTTTCGTCGCGCTGCCGGTCCAGGCGCTGCCCCAGGCGGCCGCGGCCGAGGGGTACGACCTGCCGGTGCAATTTCCCTATCTGACGCCCGATCCGGCGCGCCAGCGCCCCTGGGGGCCGGAGATGTTTGCCGGCAACCAGCCCAAGGTCGGCCTGGCCTGGCAGCGCACGCCGCTGGCCAGCGGCGCGGGGCAGCGGCTGCTGTTGGACGATCTGGCGCCGATCCTGCGTCTGGACGGGCTCAAGCTCTATTCCTTCGGCGGCCCGCCCGAGCTGGTCGACCGCCGGCGCCTGAGCGACATCGGCGCCATCGACCTGACGCGGGTGGCGCGCGATCCCGAGGATCTGGCCGCGGCGCTGGGCGAACTGGACCTGGTGATCGCCGCCGACAACGTGACCGCGCATATCGCCGGCGCCATGGGGCGCGAAGTGTGGATGCTGCTGCCCGCTACGCCGCATTGGCGCTGGGGCCGCGACGGCCAGCATACCCCGCTTTATCCGACCTTCCGGTTGTTCCGCCAGGAACGCTCGACCGACTGGACCGGCGCGGTCCAGTTCGTGACCGAGGAACTGACCCGGCGCTACGGCCTGGGCTGAGGCCGCATCACTCGGCGGCGGGGAAGTTCGGCCCCGCCAGCCGGGTCAGGTCGACCAGCGCGCCGTCCAGCACGGCATGGTCCAGGATGGCATCGGTCAGGTCGGCGCCATAAAGGCTGGTCCCGGCAAGCGTCGCATACCGGAAATCGGCCTTGATCAGGCTGGCGCCGGCCAGGTCGCTGCCACGCAGGTCGGCATGGGACAGGTGGGCACGCATGAACGAGGCGTTGGCCGCCAGCGCCGACGCGAAATGCGCCTGGCGCAGGTCGGCCTGGATGAACAAAGCCGACGACACGTTGGCCGCCACCCAGCTGGTATTGGGGAGGCTGGCCCCGATCAGGCAGACCGCCGGCATTCGGGCCCGGTCGAACCGCGACCGCGCCAGATCGGTCTTGCCGGCCGTGGACAGCCGTTCGATCCGGGCATGGCTGAAATCGGCATCGTGCATCCGGCAGTTCACCATCGTGCATCGGGTCATGGCGACACCGTCGAACCGCGCGCGGTCGGCGCGGCAGCCGATCAGCGTCACCTTCTGCATGTCGGCGCGGTCGAATACCGCATCGTCGAGCGTGGCGTCGGTCAGCGTGACGTCGGTCATCTGCGCCTCGACGAACCGCGCACCGGTCAGCGCCGCGTTGGCCACGACCAGTTCGGCCAGGACGGTGCCGCTGAAATCGGTCTGCTGGCCATGGACCTGGCCCAGCTGGGTGCGTTCCAGACGGCTGCCGGCAAACCGGGTGCGGTTCAGGCTGGCCCGGCCCAGATTCGCGTCGGTCAGGTCGGCGCCGGTCAGGCTGGCGTCGTCCAGGACGGCGCCGGCAAAACAGGCCCTGGCCAGCACGGCATTGTCGAAGCGCGCCCCGACCAGGCGGCAGCCGGTGAAATCGGCCTCGGTCAGGTCGCGGCCCTGGAAATTCAGGCCCGACAGGTCCAGGCCGGCCAGCTCGGACGTGTCCAGCGCCGTGCCGTTACGCAGCGCGGCCTGCAACCCGGCCAGCCGCCGCGCGGCCTCGGCCGGCGCGGGCGTGGGCGCCGGCGGCATCATGTGGCCGACCTGGGCGCGCATCAGGGTCTGCAGCGCCGATATGTCGGCCATGGCCTGGTCGATATGGCCGAGTTGCTTGCCGGGCATCGCGTCCAGGATCTGCTGGCGCATCGCCGGGGGCGCCACCGAGGCAGTGTGGGCGATGGCTGCGTCGGCGCGGGCCAGCATCTCCTGGGGCGTCTTGGCCGCCTCGGCCGCGCCCCGGGCCACCAGGGCGTCGTAATCCATCCCGGCGGTGGTCGCGACCGCGCGGGCGCGGTTCCGCGCCTGGTCCGATGCCTGGTCCAGCATCCGGCGCGCCTTGTCGGCGATGCGGTCCAACTGCGGCTTCAGGACACGGGGGTCGTGGGCGGCCGGCGTGATCGCCTTGATCGCGTCCAGCTCGGCCCGCAGCGCCTTGACCGCGGCGGGTGCCTGGTAGGCGGCCGCCCGCGCCTTCATGCCGGCCAGCACGTCGGGCGGGATGGCGGCTTCCATCCGCGCCGTGGCCTCATCGACCTGGGCCTGCAGGCGCGGCGGCAGGGCGGGATCGCCTGGTTTCATGACCTTGAACCAGGATGCCTTCTCGGCCGGCGGTTCCTTCCATCCCGCCGGGCTCAGCGAACTGTGGTCGAGGCCGAGCTTGAAGCCGTCCTCGGGGTCCAGCCGGCGGGCCAGATCGGCCGCGTAGTAGTCGAGCGGCCGTGGCCTCTGTTCCTGCCATTCGAACCCCGCCAGCAGCAGGTCGATTTCGGGATGGTCGAACGCCGAGACCCACAGGTTCGTGCGGTGAATCAGCACGCCCACCGAGATTTCCGGGAACAGCACCAGGGTTTCGGCGTGCAGCGCCAGTTCCTCGAGCGCCCATTGGTGATGCTGGTGGCGGCGGATGAACAGCCGTGGCCGCACCCCCGGCAGGCGCGAGGTCTGCAGCGGCAGGCCGGGATGCATGTTCCCGACCAGGATGGCTTCGCGCCCTTCGAAGAAGCCGTCGATCTGCTGGTCGGGGGCGGCCACCTGGAACAGGTCGAGTGTCGCGTCGGCCGCCAGGCCCGGCGCGTGGTTCTCGGCCCAGAAGCGGTCATAGGTGCCGGCATGTTTCTGGCGGGCGGGCAGCATCAGGTCGCGCGGCCCGAGGCAGGCCGGCGCGGGCACCTGGGCCGGATTGATCAGCGGCGTGCGCTGGTATTCGACGCAGGGCAGGGGGTAGCGGCCATCCGCGGTGAAGATGTCCTCGCGCCAGTAGCCCATGCCGGTCGGATTGTCGGGAAACTGCGGCCCGCCAAATGCAAGGCGCCAGTCGTCCAGCGGCATCGTCGTGAACGGTTCGGGCTGGGTGGCAAAGGGTTCGTTCTCGGGCGTGCGGCGCCACTCGCGCCGGCCGGTGACGCGGATCGCCTTGTCGATCGGGCCGACGACCAGGCGCGCGCCGTGCTGCAGCACCGGCCTGCCCCCCGGGGCATGATAGCTGCCGTACACGACGACCTCGGCCCGCGCCTTGGGCTCGCCGGTATCCAGCGTCCGGTCACCCAGGATCGGCGTGATCGCCTCCCACATGTCGCCTTCCTGCAGCAGGCGGCGCGGTTTGGCGAAAGGGAAGGCGGTGACCAGGCCGAACGACATCAGCGTGCGCCCGCCCCAGGGCAGCGCCCGCTTCAGCAGGCCGAGACGACGGTGCTTGATGATGCGCATCAGGGAATGATCGCGATGCCGTAGCCGGTTTCAAGCACATGGTTCTGCATCGTCGCATCGGACGACGACGACGACATCAGGGCATTGCGGTATTCGGCCATTGCCGCGACGGTGGCGGCCGCCGCGTTCGACGCCCACGCCCTGACCGGGGTCGCCTTGGTCCCGGTATAGGTGAATTCGGAATTCTTCCATTCCCAGGCGATCAGCGAGCCCGACAGGGTCAACATCGCCGGCGTGTTCGTGTTGATCTTCAGGCCGGCCAAGGTGACGTCCATCATGCCCGAACAGGCGAACGTCAGCGTCTCGCTGTTGGTATTGGCCGTGATCTGGCCGCCGGCATAGACGCGAAAGCTGGATTTCTTGAAGAATTCCAGCGAGTTCGTCGGGGTATTGAACTTGTATTCGGTACTCATCAGCTTGTCGCGATCAAATCGGATGCGTCCACGGCGATGGCGGCCTGCTTCTGCGCCTCCAGGCCCGCACTCAAGGCAGCCGTCTCCTTCTCGATTTCGACCAGCACGGCCTGGATATCGTTCTCCAGCACTTCCGCCCGGTTCTTGAAAGCGTCTCCCTTGACCTGGGCACTGAAGAACTGGACGTCGTTGAACATCTCGAACTTCGGGCCCAAATCCATCGTGATCGCCGGTGCGATCAGCTTGGAATCGACTTTCGCTCCGCACAGCGCGACGTTGATCTGAACATTGGCAAGCGACACGGTCAGCTCGCCGGAAACCTTGAACTCGAACGTCTCGGCCGTGGTGCCGGCCTTGATGATGCCTTCGGCCTCAAAGGCGTGATAGTCGAGTTCGCGGTTGATGGTGATCTGGTTGCTCATGGGGTCAACTCTGCTCGACCTGGGCGATCGTCAGGCTGGCGGCCGCCTTCTTCAACTTCACGAGGTTCTTTTTCTCTCGTTTCAGCGTCGCCTTGGCGCTGGCCAGTTGTTGTCGCCCCTCGACATCGCTGACCGTCAGGCGTGCCTTGCCCAGGTACAGCTTGTTGGCCACCAGTTCGCCCTTGGCCCAATCGATCGAGATCTTGGCGGCCGGGTTGATGTCGATCGTCGGCACCGCCGCCGTGGTGATCGCGACCGTCAGCCCGGCCACGACGATCGTGCCGGTCGACTGCTCGCCGAAGCCCTGCGCCTTGCCCGACAACTGGACGGTCAGGGCGCCCGACAGATAGGCATTGGCGATCACCTTGGGGGCCGGGGAACTGGTGATGGTGCCGCTGGCGATCGCCCACCATTCCCCGAACGGGCCGCTACCGAGATCGGCGGCGACCCCGATCTGGTCGCCGCTGCTGTTGTATATGCCGCCGGTGTCTTCGATTCGTTCCGAACCCATTCGTTTCTTCCGGATATCTCGCGTGGTTGCCCAGGCTTGGGAACAATATCCAATACGCAGACTATTGTGAGCTTGCCGTGACGGCGCGCATCACCCCGGCGGAAAATTCGGTCCGGCCAGTTTGGTCAGGTCGATCATGCCGCCCTCCATCACCGCATCCTCGAACAGTGTATCCGTCAGGTCGGCGCCATAGAAGCTGACGCCGCTGATCCTGGCGCGGCGCAGGTCGGTCTTGATGAAGCTGGCGCCGGCGCAATCGCTGTTGCGCAGATCGACATGGCTGAGATCGGCACGCATGAACGACGCGCCGGCCAGCAGCGCCGTGTCGAAATGCGCCTGGCGCAGATCCGCCTGGTTGAACAGCGCCGCGCCCAGATTGGCCGCGACCCAGCTGGTATTGGGCAGCAGGGCGCCGATGAAACAGGCGGCGGGCATCCTGGCCCGGTCGAAGCGGGCGCGCGACAGGTCGATCTCGCCCGCGGTCGACAGCCGTTCGACATCGGCACCGCTGAAATCGGCGTCATGCAGGCGGCAGTCGACAAACGTCATGCGGGTCAGCCGCGCGCGGCGGAAACTGGCCAGATCAGCCTGGCAGTTCAGCATCGTCGATTTTTCGAACTGGGCCCGTTCGAAGACCGCTTCGTTCAGCGTGCTTTCCAGGAACGTCGCATCGATGAAGCGCGCGTCGATGAAGCTTGCCCCCTGCAATGCCACCTTGTGGAAACTGACCTGGGTGAACTCGGCGTCGACGAACACCGGGGCGGTGCCGACGACCTCGGCAAGCGTCGCGCCGTTCAGCGTCGCGCTGGAAAAATCCGTGCGGTTCAGCGACGCCTTGCCGAAATTGGTTTCGGCCAGTTGGGCGCCGTTGAACCTGGCATCGTCCAGCACGGCGGCGGCAAAGGAGGCGCGGGTCAGGTTGGCGCCGCTGAAACGGGCGCCGGCCAGCCGACAACCGGAAAAATCGGCTTCGGTCAGGTCGCGGCGGGAAAAATCATAGCCTGACAGGTCCAGGCCGGCGAACTGGCCACGGGTCAGGTCGCCGCCGCCGGCCAGCAAGGCTTGGGCCGCCGCGGCGCGGCGTGCCGCTTCGGCCGGGGCGGGGGCCTCGGGCAGCGGCATCATGTGGCCGATCTTGGCCCGCATCGATGCCTGCAAGGTGGCCACGCCGGCCATCGCCTGTTCCATCGTGCCCAGATGGTCGCCGGGTTTCTGCGTCAACAGCTTGTCGCGCGCCTCGCCGGGCGGCAGGCCGCGCGCCAGGCGCTCGACCTCGGCGTCGGCCCTGGCGATGGCGGTCTTGGGCGACGTTGCCGCGCTGGCCTTGGCTTCGCTCAACATCTTGTCGTAATCGACGCCTGCCCGCGCCGCCATGCCGCGCGCCTGGGCGTCGGCATCAGCCACCGATTTGTCGGCGATGTCGCGCCCCATGGCCAGGATACGGTCGACCTGGGGCTGCAGTTTGGTCGGGTCGCGGGTGGTTTTGGCCGCGGCTTCCAGCGCGGCGATCTCGGTCCGCAATGCCTTGATTTCCGCCGGCTCGTTGGCGGGGGCGGCGGATACAGCCTTGATGCCCTGCATCACCTCGGCCGGGATCATCTTTTCCAGCCTGGCCTGCTCGGCATCCAGCACCGCCTGCAGGCGGGGCGGCAGCACCGGGTCGCGGGGGGCGGCAACCTTGAACCACTTGGCCATCTCGCGCGGCGGTTCTTGCCAGCCTTCAGGGCTGAGCGAGGTGTGGTCGAGGCCGAGTTCGAAGCCCGTGTCCGGATCCAGGCGGCGCATCAGATCGTCGCCGTAATAGGCGCGGCTGCGCGGTTCCTGTTCCTGCCATTCGAAACCCGCCAGCAGCAGGTCGATCTCCGGATGGTCGAAGGCCGAAACCCACAGCTGGGTGCGATGGATCAGCACGCCGATTTCCAGCGTCGGGAACAGCACCAGCGTATCGGCGCGCAGGGCCTGCTCTTCCAGCACCACGTCGTGATGCTCGCGCCGCCGCAGGAACAGCCGCGGGCGCACCCCCGGCAGGCGCGACGCCAGATGTTCGTGCGTGGGATGCATGTGTTCGATGGCGATCGGCTCGCTGCCGCCGAAGAAACCGTCGAGCTGCTGGTCGGGCGCAGCCACCTGGAACAGGTCCAAGGTCGCGTCGGCCGCCAGGCCAGGGGCATGGTTGTCGGCCCAGAACCGGTCGTAGGTGCCGGCAAAGCGCTGGCGGTCGGGCAGCATGATGTCGCGCGGGCCGAAGCCTGCCGGCCGCACGACGTCGCCCGGCAACTTCACCACGTCATGGGGATATTCCAGGCAGGGCAGGGGATAGCGCCCGTCGGGGCTGGTCACGTTGGGCAGGACGTGGCCGCGCCCGTCGGGATTGTCGGCAAAGCCGGGGCCGCCAAAGGCCAGCCGCCAGTCCAGCTTCATCGCCGTGAATGGCTGGGGCTGGGTGACGATCAGCCGGCCGTCCTTGTCATAGGTCCATTCGCGGGCGCCGGTGACGCGGATCGACTTGTCTATCGGGCCGACCGCGATGCGCGCGCCATGCTGCAGCACCGGGTTGCCGCCCGGCGCGAAATAATCGCCGAACACCACGACCTCGGCCCGCGCCTTGGGCTCGCCGGTATCGAGCGGGGTATCCCCCAGCGCCGGCGCGATCGCCTCCCACATCTCGCCTTCTTCCATCAGGCGTCGCGGATGGGCCAGCGGGAAGGCCGTGACCAGGCCGATCGACAACAGCGTGCGGCCGCCCCACAGGATGGAACGCTTGAGCAGCCCCAGGCGCTGCGGCTTGTATAGTTTCATCAGCTGACGGACACGGCGTTCTTCTTGAGCTCGACGGCCTGGATGCCCATGCCTACGGCGGTGGTCCGCAAATTGGCCAGGCGGTCCTGCAATTCCAGGGCCTTGGCTTCGGTCTTGGACACCGCCGCATCCATCGAGGCCGCCTTGGTCTCGGCGTAGAACCCCTTGGTCTCGCATTCCATGGTCTTCAGGTCGATGCTGATCGTGCCGCTCAGCGCGATCGACAGCAGTACCGGCGAAGAGACCGAGATCTTGGCCCCTGCCAGGCTGAATTCGGCGGAACCGGCCATCGACACGCCCAACGCATGCTTGGCCACCGACGCGTCGGCCGAATAGCCGACCGACACAGTCGCTGTCGACTTGGTGTAGAAGGTCATGCCGTCGACGCCTTCGGCATAGGTATATTGCTTGGCCATATTGGTGGCTCCGAGCCTTACATGACGGCGGAAATGCCCTTGGTCGAAACCGTGGTCGTGCCGTTCTTGGCTGTCGTCACGCCGCTTCTCATCTTGGTCGCATAGGTTTCCGCGCCGGTCACGATCTTCTCGGCCTTGGTAAGCAGCACGTCGGCTTCGGCCAGTACCGCCTTGCCGTCGGCCGTGCAGGCGCGCAGGTTGACGCTGTTCAGAAACTTCATGGTCTGGCCGAAGTCGGCTTCCAGGGCGACGGCCAGCAGCGTCACGTCCATCTTCACGCCGGCCGCGGTCAGGCCGAAGCTGTTGGAACCCTTGACGCTCAGATCGCCGGACATCTTCACGTCGATCGAGTTGGTGCCGATGGCAGCCTTTGCCGCCGCGTCGAAGGTGATGCTGTTGAAATTCTTGTTGTTGTTGATGACGATGGCGGGCGTGCCCATTGGCGTTGCTCCCTTGGCAAACCGTACTCAGGACTGGATGACTTGGGAGACGGTCATGTCCGCCCCGCCGCTGTCGATATGGGCCTGGATCTTTTCGATCTGCGCCATCACCGCCTTGGCATTGTTCAGCGCGGTACGATGCTGGGCCGTGGTCAGTTCCATGCCGGTCAGGGTGTTGACATAGACGCTGTTGGTGGTCAGCTTGCTCTTGGCCCCGTCATAGCTGATGTTGGGGCCGGGGCCGATCTTCACCGAACCGACCAGCGCCGTCGTCACCTCGAGCGACAGGCCGAAGATCTTGACCGCCAGCGCGAAGGTTTCGCCCACCGCCTTGGCCTCGTGCGAGATGCCGAACTCGGCGGCGCCCGAAGCGCACAGGTTTTTCTTGTCCTTGAGCTTGTTGGACACGGAAGCGTCGGAGGTGGAAATGAACCACCAGCCGCCGCCCAGGTCGGCGATGTCGCCTTGCTTGTTGCCCTTGTCGTCGACCAACTGGTCCATATGCGTCGTTTCCTCGGGTCAGGCCAGGTTCAGGACGCGGACCTGGCTTGGCACAAGCGTCGCGCCGACCGCATTCGGCGACATGCCGTTCTGGCCGGTCACGTCCAGCATCTTGGTCTGGGGGGCACCGCCGACCAGGATGGTGAAACTGCCCATCAGGTTGCGGGTCGGCCCCATTTCCATGCCGGATGCGACGCCTAAGTTGACGCCGGTATTGTCGCCCATCGACGGCACCACGTTGCGGATCATGTTCTGGGCCGGGCCGCAGGAATAGAACACGTTCGGCACGAACGGCATCGCCGTCGGGTTCATCGAGATGTTGGGATAGGGGATCGGCACGATCGCGGGCGGCACCGGCGTCAGGCAGACGTCGGGAAACGCGAAGTTCATGCCCATCATTTGGGTGTTGCAGAAAACCATGGCGGCCTCCTTGTTGTCCGGTCTGTCGCGCTCAGGCGAGGTGGATGCGTTCGCCGTCGACGCGGACGTCTTCGCGGGCGCTGATGAAGGCGCGCTGGCCGCGCAGGCTCAACTCCTCGCGCGCTTCGTGGGCGATGGTGGTGGCCTGGGTGCGGTCGACGCCGGTGACCAGGCGCAGCACGTGGTTGAAGCGGGCGGTCAGATGGTCGACCATCTGGTCGACCCGCTCGGCCACCAGGGTCAGGCGCCCGGTGCGGGCGGTCAGGCGTTCGGCGTCGGCCAGCGCTTCCTCGGCGATCATCGTCGCCGTGGTGGCGCGCACCGTCAGGCGGGTGGTCGCCAGGGTGGTGGATTCGGTGCCCAGCAGCGTGACGTTGCCGCCGGCCCGGACCGAGACGTCGCCGCGGTCGGCCTCGAAGGCCAGGCCGTCCGGCGCCGATACGGTCACCGGCGTTGCCGCCGCCGCGCGTTCCAGCACCGCCAGGATATAGCCGCGGTCGTCGCCGACCCGGCACAGCAGGACCTTGTCGCCGGGCTCGGGGCGCACCAGGCAGGATGCCGCCGGCACCGCCGAACAGTCGCCGTCGCCGATGTCGATCAGCCAGACCGGCGCCACCGTGCGGACCACCCCTTCGACCATCGTCGCACCCGCCCCGGCCGGGGCCGATGCGTAGGTGGTGGTCAGGGCGTCGTGCTGCAGGCTGTCGGTCTTCATCTCGCCATCTCCTGTCCCAGTTTCCGGTCGCCGGGGCGATCCGGCCCCCGCCGTCATCCGATGCCGAACCATATAACGGTCGTCGCGTCCAAAAAGCGACAATGCGCACAAATCGGCATCACCGCCCGTCACATGCTCAACGCGGCACTTCCTGGCCAAGCTTCTGGTTGATCAGCCAGTCTTCGGCCATCTTGCGCCGCTCGTCGTCGCCGCGGGCCCCGCCCATGTCGCAGTCCGAGATCCGGGTATTGTCGTCGCGCGTCACCCGGTGCCAGATGCTGTAGCGCAGGTCACAGCCCGACAGGGTCGACGCGGTCATGTCGGCATGGCTGAGGTCGGCATAGGACATCGCCGCGTTCGAGATGCGCGTGCCGGCAAGCTTGGCCCCGACCATGCCGGCCCCCACCAGGCTGGTGGTGGCAAAGCTGGCCTGGGTCATCTGGGCCTGGCCGAAATTGGCATAGTCGAGCAGGGCACCGTCCAGCCGGGTGCCGGCAAGCGTCGCCTCGACGAAGGACGACATCGGCGCCTGGGCGCGGCTCATGTCGGCGCCGGTCAGGTCGGCCTTGGTGAAGTTGCACTTGTCCAGCTTGGTGCCGGTGAACCGGGTGTTGGCCAGCTTGGCGCCGATGAACTGGGTCATCGTGAAATCGCGGCCCGAAAAATCGCGGTTCGACAGGTCGGCGTTCAGCATCAGCGCCCGGTCGAAACGCGTGCCGTCCAGGTTCACGCCGGTGAAGTCGGCCTCCATCATGCCCGACTGCGACAAGGTCGCGTCCGACAGGTCGAAATCGCCGAGCACCGGCTTGGTGAACAGCGAGCGTTCGAACATCGTGCCGCGCGCGCTGCCCCCCGCCATCTGCAGCCCGGCGCTGAGGAAGCGCTTGACGTTGGCGGGCCAGCGCACCCCGGTCATGTCGGCGTCGGACAGCTGGTTGTCCTCGAAGAACGCATCCGACAGGTCGACACCGGGAAAGCGGCATTTGATGCCCTGGAAGCCGCGCAGGATCACGCCCGACATCCTGGCGCCGGTGAAGTCGGCGTCGATCGCCATGGCGCAGGTCAGGTCGACCCCGGTCATGTCCGCCCCGGCGAACCGGCCGTTGTGCAGATGGCAGGCCGACAGATCGACGCCGGCCATGTTGGCGCCGGTGAAGTCGCAGTTCATCAGGATATGTTCGGCCAGCGGCAGGCCGCGCAGATCCATGCCGGACATGTCGACGCCTTCCAGCATCTGCATGGCCTTCAGTTCGCCCAGCAGTTCTTCGCGGTTCATTTTCGTGGTCATGATGGGAAATTCCGTCTGGCCAGAAGGGGTTTGTCGCTCATGCCGCCCCTGATGACCATATCATCAAGGCAGGCGTATGTGAGGTCGGCTACACCGGCGGTCATTGTGGAAAATTCCGGCCGGCCAGGATCGTCTTGTCGATCATGCCGCCGTCGATCACCGCGTCGTCCAGCAGGGTGCCGGTCAGGTCGGCGCCGTACAGGCTGACCCGCATCAGCGATGCCCGCCGCAGATCCGCCCGGATGAAGGAGGCGTCGGCACAGTCGCTGCCGTCCAGCCAGACATCGGTCATGGTCGCCCGCATGAACAAGGCCCCGCGCAACAGGCAGCTGGTGAAGACAGCCCGTTCCAGATCGGCATTGTTGAACAGGGCGCCGGCCAGGTTTGCCGCCGTCCAGGTGGTGCGGGCCAGGGCCGCGCCGATCAGGCTGGCGGCGGGCATGCGGGTGTGCTCGAACCGGCTGAGGCCGAGGTCGACACCCCCCACGGTCGACAGCCGATCCAGCGCGGCATGGCTGAAATCGGCCTCGCGCAGCTGGCTCTTGATGAAGGTCGGCCGCACCAGGGTGGCGCCGTGGAAGCAGGCACGATCGGCCCGGCTGTTCAGCAGGACCAGTTTTTCCATCTGCGCCCGATCGAAGGCGGCGCCGTCGAGTTCGGCATCCAGGAATTTCACTTCCCGAAGGGTCGCGTCCTCGAACGACGGATTGACCAGCACGGGCTTGAGCGCGGTGACGTTGATCAGTTCGGCCCCGGCAAAGACCGTGCCGGTCCCGACCGCCTCGGCCAGCGACACCTTGATCAGCCGCGCCTTGCAGAAATCGGCGCGGTCCAGCCGGGTCTTGCCCAGATTGGCTTCCAGCAGCTTGGCGCCGCTGAAGCGCGCATCCTCGAGATCGGCCCCGGCGAAGTTGACGTGGGACAGATCCGCGCCGCTGAAATCGGCCCCGACCAGGATGCAGCCGGCGAAGTCGGCCTCGCTGAGGTCGCGGTTGGAGAAATCGACCCCGGAAAGGTTCAGCCCGGCGAAATCGCCCCGCCTGACATTGCCGTTGCGGGCAAGCAGGCCCTCGGCTTCGGCGGTGCGCCGCGCCGCCTCGGCCGGTGGCACGGGGGGCGGGGCGGGCATTGCATGGCCGATCGCCGCCTTGCTGACGGCGCTGAGCGTCGCCAGGTCCTTCATGGCCTGGGCCGTCAGGCCGGCATCGCCGCCCAGCTTCGCAGCCAACAGTTTTTCCCGGATTTCGGGCGGTGCGGTCGCCGCCGCCTTGTCGATCGCCGCGTCGGTCCGGGCCAGCACGTCCATCGGCGCCGGCCGCGGCGCAGCGGCGGCGGCCTGTTTCAGCGTGTCGTAGTCCAGGCCGTATTTGGCCAGGCCCTGGCGCAGGTGATTTTCGGCGGCGCCCAGCTGTTCGTCGGCCACCTGCTGGGCCAGCGCCTTGATGCGATCCATCCGGGGTTTGATGGCAGCCGGATTCTTCAGGGCGGCGGCCATGTCGAACGATGCCATCTCGGCCCGCAGCGTGGTCAGCGTCGCGCTTTCCGCGGGATCGGGCTTGGGCTGGGCGGCCAGGGCCGCCATCTTGTCGGCGGGCACCAGCTTGGCCAGTTGCGCCTGCGCTTCGTCTATCCTGGCCTGCAGCGCCGGCGGCACGTCGAAGGGCCGGGGTTGCAGCACCTTGAACCAGGCGGCCTTGTCCGACGGCGGCTCGACCCAGCCTTCCGGCGACAGGGCCAGCGGGTTCATGGCCAGGCGCACCCCTTCCTCGCTGCGCTCCAGGCGGCGGACCAGTTCATTCTGGTAGTGGCTGACCGGTCGGGGCGCATCTTCCTGCCATTCGAACGCGGCCAGGAACGCGCTGACGCCCGGATGGTCGAAGGCCGATACCCACTGGTTGCCGCGATGGATCAGCAAGCCCAGGCCGATCCCCGGAAACATGACGCAGGTGTCGGTGGCCAGGGTCAGTTCGTATATCTGGTCGGGCGTGGCGGTGTAGCGGACGAAGGCGCGGACGCGCAGCCCAGGCAACTGGCCGCTTTGCACCGGCAGGTCGGGGTGCATGTTCTCGACCGAGAAACGTTCGGTGCCGGCGATGAAGGCGGGAAACTGCTGGTCGGCAGCCGCCACCTGGAACAGGTCCAGGCTGGCATCGGCCGCCAGCCCCGGGGCGTGGTTGTCGGCCCAATTCCTGTCGTAGGTACCGGCATGGCGCTGGCGCGACGGCAGCATCAGGTCGCGGGGGCCGAGCCCGGCCGGGGCGACGATATCGCCGGGGCGGTTCATGGGGTTGATCGGGTATTCCAGCAGCGGCAGCGGGTAGCGCGCATTGGCCGAACGCGTATCCTCGGGCCAATGGCCGCGCCCGCCGGGGTTCTCGGGAAAGGCCGGGCCGCCGAAGGCGTATTTCCAGTCGATGGGCAGGCTGGCCAGCGGCTGCGGCGGCGTGGCGACCACCTGGCCATTAGCATCCGTCGCCCATTCGCGCGGCCCCGTCACCCGGATCGACTTGTCGATCGGTCCCAGCGTGACACGCACGCCGTGCTGCAGCACCGGCGTGCCGCCGGGTGCGAAATAATGGCCGTGCACGACCAGTTCGCCGCGGCGTTTGGGTTCGCCGGAATCGAGGACCTGATCGCCCAGCAGCGGGGCGATCGCCTCCCACATCTCGCCTTCCTTCATCAGCCGGCGGGGATTGGCCAGCGGAAAGGCTGTGACAACGCCGAATGAAAGCAGGGTGCGGCCGCCCCACAGCAGCGACCGCTTGATCAGGCCGAGGCGTTGCGGCTTTACCAGGCGCATCGGATGTCAGGCTTCTACCAGGGCCGCATACATCGAGATCGCCGCGGCATGGTTTGCAGCATCGGTCGCGACGGTCGAGAACTTCTGGACCGTGGTCTTGAAATCGGACAGCACGGATTCGGTCTTCTGCATGCTGGCGCTGGCCTTGGTCGCCTCGACCTTGGCCAGGTCGCCGGCGAAATGGAACTCGCCTTGCTTCCACTGCGCCTTGACGTCGCCGGTGATGCCGATCGACAGCACGGCGGGTGAATTCAGGTTGATCACCGCGCCCGCCAGCTTGACCGTCAGGTCGGCGGACATCGCCAGCTTGGTGGCATTGTTCGATATGAAACTGGATGCCGTGGCATCCGCCCGGACCTGGACGGTGGTCGCGTTGTACGAGGTCCAGCCATTCATGGGCAGACCGAAGTAATATTCGACGGACATTCTATCCCCCTTCGCTCAGTCGTGCGGCTACATCGTCACCTGGGTCGCCGAGCCGTCGAGATTGAACAGGCCGCATTCGAAGAATTCGACGTCGCTTTTCAGCTGGGTCAGCTTGGTCTCGACATCGGCCATCTTGACCTCGGCCTGCTGCATCACCGCCTGGGCGTCGCTGAAGATCGCCTCGGCATTGGCGACGGTCAGCATCGTCGACAGGCCGTTGACCAGTTCGAACTTCTTGCCGGCATCGACCACGACCGACCAGGACACCGGGGTCACGGTCAATTGCAGGCCCGTGGCCGACGTCGTCAGCGACCCGTTGGCCTGGATGGTCGCGTTGGCCGCGACCATGAAATCATTGCCGTAGTTCAGGTAACCGAACTCGGCATAGGCATTGGCCCAGAATGCATTGAAATCGGCGGTCTTGCTGATCGCGTATTCGATCTGGCCATCCGGGCCGGTCTGGGTCTGCGCGCTCATCTCAGGTCTTCCTTCCTCAGAGCCGGATCTTTTCGGCCAGCGCCGCGCCCAGCAGCCCGCTTTTCAGGTTGTTGACGATCGAGTTCATCTCGCTGATCGAAGCCTTGACCTTGTCCTGCACCAGGCGGGCCTTCAGGGTCTGGTTCATCGTCACCTTGCCGATCGCCAGCCGCGCCCGATTGGTCGACGCCTTCATCTCCAGCAGGTTGATGTCGATCTTGCTGCCGGCCGAGGTATCGAACGAGACGACGGCGGGTGTCGTCAGGTCGACCTTGATGCCGGTAAGGGTCGCGTTCAGGCTGTTGTTGTTGACGTAGTCGGTGGTGACCAGGCCGGTCAGGATCTGCAGGTTCGCATCCTGATGCACCCGGGTCGCGACCAGCGGCTTGGGCCAGTAGACCGACTGGTCGGTGGCGATGGCCCAGAAATCGAGGAAGCCGGTCTTCGAGGCCTGGCCGATATCGGTATTTTTCGTGCGATCGTCTTCGGCGATTTCAGCCATGTCGCGTTCCGCTCATCATTCTGTTGGCGTCGTCGGCATAGTGCAGGGGGCCAGACGGCCGTGCAATGATCCCGGTCACGACGGGAAATTCCGCCCGGCCAGAAGCGTGTTGTCGATCATGCCGTCGTCGATGACAGCGTCGTCGAGGCGGGCATCGGTCAGGTCGGCACCGTACAGGCTGACCCGCCGCAGCGATGCCCAGCGCAGATCGGCCCGGATGAAGGACGCATCGGCGCAATCGCTGCCGTCCAGCCGGACCTCGGTCATGGTCGCGCGCATGAACAGGGCGCCGCGCAGCAGCGCGGCATTGAATACCGCGCGGTGCAGATCGGCATTGTTGAACAGCGCGCTGCCGGCGTTGGTCGCCGTCCACTGCGTGCCGGCCAGGTTGACGCCGATCAGGCTGGCGGCCGGCATGCGGGCATGATCGAACCGGCTGAAACTCAAGTCGACGCCGCCCGCGGTCGACAGCCGTTCCAGCGTGGCGCGGCTGAAATCCGCCCGGCGCAGCGCGCTCTTGACGAAGGTCGGCCGCATCATGACCGCGCCGCGGAAGGTGGCCTGGTCCGCCTGGCTGTTCAGCAGGATCAGTTTTTCCAGATTGGCCTGGTCGAAATTGGCGTCGTCCAGCTCGGCGTCCAGGAAGTTCACTTCCTTCAGCATGGCGCCCATGAACGATGCCTGGGCCAGCCGCGGCTTGATCGCCGACACGCTGTCCAGCGTGGCCCCGGCGAAGATGGTGTTGCGCCCCTCGGCCTCGGACAGCGTGGCCTTGATCAGCAGGGCATTGCCCAGATCGGTGCGATCCAGCCTGGTCCGGCCCAGATTGGTTTCCTGCATCCTGGCGCCGGTGAAGCGGGCGTCGGTCAGGTCGGCGCCGGCGAAATTGGCGCGCGTCAGGTCGGCGCCGCTGAAATCCGCGCCGATCAGCTGGCAGGCGGCGAAATCGGCCTCGGTCAGGTCGCGATCGGCAAAGTTGAAGCCCGACAGGTCGAGACCCGCGAAGTCGCCGCGGGTCATGTCGCCGCCCTGGTCCAGCAGGGCCTGGGCGCCGGCCGCGCGCCTTGCCGCCTCGGCCGGGGCGACCGGGGCAGGGGCCGGCATCGCATGGCCGATCGCGGCCTTGCCCTTGGCGGCCAGGGCTGCCAGGTCGCTCATCGCCTGGGTCACCAGCCCGGCATGCTGGCCCACCTTGGCGGCCAGCAGCTTTTCGCGCACGGCCGGCGGCGCGCCCACCGCGGCGCGGTCGATGGCGGCGTCCGACTGGGCCATCAACTGCAGCGGCGTGGGCGCCGGCTTGGCCGCGGCCGCGGCCTTGATGGCGTCGTAATCCATGCCGCGCTTGGTCATGATCTTGCGCAGGCGATCCTCGGTGGCGCCGACGCGTTCGTCGACCACCTGGCGGGTCAGGGCCTGAATGCGGTCCATCTGCGGCTTGATCAGGGCCGGGTTCTTCAATCCGGCTTCCTTGGATGCCTCCAGCGCGGCCAGTTCCGCGCGCAGCGCCTTGACCGTCGGCCCCTCGTCCTTGGGCACATGGGCCTTGGCAAAGGCCTGCACCTTGTCCTGCGGGATCAGCGCGGCCAACTGCGCCTGGGCCTCGTCGATCTTGGCCTGCAGCGAGGGCGGCATGGTGAAGGAACGCGGCTGCATCACCTTGAACCAGGTGGCCTTCTCCGACGGCGGCTCGACCCAGCCTTCCGGGCACAGCGACACATAATCCAGGCCCAGCGGCACGCCTTCGACCGGATCGAGGCGGCGGGCCATGTCCGCTTCGTAGTAGTCGAGCGGCCGGGGCGCCTGTTCCTGCCATTCGAAGCCGGCCATGAACAGGTCGATTTCCGGATGGTCGAAGGCCGACACCCACAGGCTGCCGCGATGGATCAGCAGGCCCAGCCCGATGCCGGGGAACAGGACGCAGGTATCGGTCGCCAGCGGCAGTTCTTCCAGCTTTTCCGGCGCCGCCGTCCGACGGATGAAGGCCCGGCCGCGCACGCCGGGCAGCCGGCCGTTCAGGATCGGCTGGCCGGGATTCATGTTCTCGATCGTGAAGGCTTCGCGGCCGTCGATGAAGCCGGGAAAATGCTGGTCGGTGGCGGCGGCCTGGAACAGGTCAAGCGTCGCGTCGGCCGCCAGGCCAGGCGCATGGTTGTCGGCCCAATAGCGGTCATAGGTGCCGGCATATTGCTGGCGCGACGGTATCATGATGTCGCGCGGGCCGAAGGCCGCCGGCGGGATGATGTCGTCGGGGCTGGCCAGGATGTGATCCGGGTATTCCAGCATCGGCAGCGGATAACGTTCATCCGCGTTGCGCGTGTCTTCCGGCCAATACCCCAGCCCCGCGGGGTTGGGGGGAAAGGCCGGCCCGCCGAAGGCATATTTCCAGTCGATCGGCAGGTTGCTCAGCGGGGTCGGCGTGGTGGCGACGACCCGGCCCTGATCGTCGGTGGCCCATTCGCGCGGCCCGGTCACCCGGATCGACTTGTCGACCGGGCCGATCGCCAGGCGCACGCCATGCTGCAGCACCGGCTTGTCGTCGGGCGCGAAATAATGGCCGAAGGCGATGACCTCGCCGCGCGCCTTGGGTTCGCCGGAATCCAGAACCTGATCGCCCAGCAGCGGGGCGATCGCCTCCCACATCTCGCCTTCCTTCATCAGGCGGCGGGGGTGGGCCAGCGGAAAGGCCGTGATCAGGCCGAACGACAACAGCGTGCGCCCGCCCCACAGCAGCGAACGTTTGACGAGGCCGACGCGCAGCGGCTTGATCAGGCGCATGCGGGATCAGGCTTCCATCAACGTGCCGTAGAGATGCAGGGTATCGGCGTGATTGCCCAGCTGCGTCACCTTGGAATCCAGGGCCGCGGCCTTGTTCTTCAGATGGCTGATCGCGCTTTTGGTCTTCTGCATCGCCGATTTGTTCTTGGCGGCTTCCTGCTCGGCCACGGTGCCCGAGAACTGGAACTCGCCTTCCTTCCATTCCGCCTTGAACGTCATCCTGGCCGAGATCGACAGGACCGGCGGGGCGTTCAGGTTCAGCGTCACCCCGGCCATGGTGGCGGCGAATTCGCCGCCCAGGTACAGCTTGCCGGTGGTGTTGAAGGCATAGCTCGACGCGGTCGCGTCCGCCTTCACCTGGAACGAACTGGCGTTGTAGGCGGTCATGCCGGTCAGCGGCGCCGACAGGGTATAGGTCGTGCTCATGATCGGGCCCTCCGCTCAGACCTTGGCCATCATGGCCATGCCGCACAGCCAGGCGCCGCCGCTTTCCAGATGCTGGACGGTGCTCTTCAGCTCGCTCAGCTTGGTGTCCATGGCGGTCACCTTGTTCTCGGCCTCGGCCAGCACGGCCTCGGCCTCGTTGCACACCGCTTCGACGTCGGCGACCTTCATCCTGGCCGTCAGGCCGTTGAAGACCTGGAAGCTCTTGCCGGCATCGGCCTCGACGCCGATGGCGGCCATGCAGGCATCGATCTGCACGCCGACCAGCGAGCTGGAGAATGCCGCCGTGGCGGTGATCTTGCCTTCCAGCGACAGCATGAAGTCCATCACCGTATTGGCCGGACCGACTTCGGCATAGGCATTGGCCCAGAACGCGCGGAAGTTGTCCTCGCGATCGATTTCGACCTCGGTCTCGCCGCCGCCGCCGCCGCCTTCGTCGCCACCCTTCTCGTCGCTCATCGCACGCGCCTCCTCAGATGCGGATCGCCTCGGCGACGTCCGCGTTCATGGCACCGCTCTTGATGCTGCTCAGCTTGTTTTCGACCTGGTTCACCGCCGCCTTGCATTCCGACAGGATCTCGCGCGCTTCCATGACCTCGTTCTTGATCTTGGCCGTGGTCAGGATCGCGCAATTGGTCTTGGCTTCCATTGCCAGCAGATCGAATTCGAGCTTGGAGCCCGGGATCACGTCGATGGTCGCGACCAGGGGCGTCTTGAACTCGAAGCTCAATCCGATCAGGGTCGCGGCCAGCGACGAGTTGGTCTCGTAGGCGTTCGCCACCGCCCCGGCCTGGATCAGCATGCTTTCCTCGCCATGCAGATTGGCCATCGTGTAGGGCGTATCCCAGACCTTGGACTGCGCGGTGGCAATGGCCCAGAAATCCATGAAGCCGGTCTGGGCCGCCTGGCCTACGTCGTTATTATCGGTATAGGCGTCATTGACCTCGCCCATCTCATGATCCGATCTTCATCGTGTGGTTGCCGAGCAGCGTGACCATCGTGTTGCCCGCGACCTCAAGGTTGAAGTTGCCGCCGATCTTCAGCGTGAAGTCGCCGACGACCAGTTCGTTCTTGGTGGTCGATGCCATCGCCCAGGTGCCGGCGGTCAGGTCGTTGCGGTCCTTGGCCGCCGCGATCATCACGCGTTCCGAACCCGGCTTGTCATAGAGCGACAGGGCGTTGCCGCCTTCGTCGCGCATCCCGGCCAGACGGCCCAGCTCGCCCGACGAGTCCGCCGCGCCCGACAGGCCCGCACCGACCAGCGCGATGCCCAGCGCCGCGGCCGCAGGGGCCGCCGCCGACGATAGCAGGCCGCCCGAAGCATGCGGGTCGAAGGCCATCGCCGCATCCGAATTATGCAGCGATCCGATCACCACGGGGCGGTCGATCTCGCCCTCGATGAAGCTGATCACCACCTCGTCGCCCGGCCGCGGCATCATGAACGCGCCGCGGTTCTGGCCGGCCCAGCCCTGGCCCAGGCGGGCGCGCAGCTTGACCTGGGCGCTGTCCCACAGGAACTGGATCAGCACGCCGTCGACGCCTTCGACATCGGCGGCCGCGCCCTGGCTGGCCGCCACGACGTTGGCAAGGGTGGTGCCGTAGGCCCGCGGCACCGGCGTCAGACGGGCGGGGCGATATTCGCGGTCCAGCGCCATCGCCTCGAAGCGGTTGACGTAGGTCGGCTCTTCCTGGTCGTTCATGCGGATCAGGTCGTGCCGGGTGCGGCGGATGAAGAACTGGCCGTTGTCCAGTTCGGCCGGCAGGCCCATGCGCTTGTCGTTCGGCAACTGCACCATTTCGCCCGGGGCCATGAACTGGCAGCGGCTTTCGCCGACGGCCAGCACTTCGTACCCGGCGAAGGCGCGGGCCAATTGCTTGGCGACGCGATCCAGGCCCTGGTCCAGCTGGTCGAACCCGCCGGGATAGGCCAGCACGGTCAGCGGCTTGTCCTCGGCCGGGTTCATCGCCTGCAGCGTGGCCGACGCGTTCTTCGGGTTGAAGTCGCGGGCGATGACCTTCTGCGGCACGGTCTCGGTCTGGATCGCCAGGTTCGAGATCAGGTCGCCGAACAGCTGCTCGCCGGAACCCGGCTGCTGTTCGACCGTCAGCTTGCGCTTGTTGAGCAGGGCATCGGTCAGCCCGCCATTGCCCGACGACAGGATCAGCTTCGCATTGTCGGCTTCGTGGCGGACATAACAGAAGATGCCGTCGCGCTCGAGGATGCGATAGACGAAGTCCAGATCCGATTCATGGTACTGCAGCACGAAGGGCCGCGCCGGCAGCGAGGGATCGACGCCCGAGGTCTCGATCTCGATCGGCCCGGTCAGGTCGGCGGGATATTGCTGCAGCACCTGGCGGACGATGTCGACCGTCTTGCCCTGCCAGACCTGGGCCCGCTTGGTCAGGCCGAGATAGGCCAGCCACGGCAGGACCAGCAGGTCGATGGCGCGTTCGGCCGACGACCCGGCGCCCAGGTTGCGGGCCTGGATCACCTGGCCGTGCAGGTACCGGGCTTCCTTGACGTCGCCGATGCGCAGGATGACCGGGCGGTTCAACAGCTTCTTGACCTCGACCGGATCGGCCGGCAGGTGCAGCCGTGCCCGCAGGCGGAAGGGCAGGGCCGAATCTGTCGACACCAGGCCGAGCGCCCGGCCGACCGGGGTCGCGCCCATGTCGCTGAACGGGGTCTTCAGCCCGTCCTTGCCCAGCGGCTCGCGCATGCCGAAGGCCGGCGTGCCCGCCCAATCGGTGTCGGGCATGCCGGTCAGTGTTTCGTCCAGGCGCAGCGCGATGATGTCGGGCTCGCCGAACGTCAGGTCCTTGGACCCGACGTCCTTGATGATCAGTTGGAAGCGTTCATCGGTCGCCATGTTCTGCTCCTAGGTCGCTTCACGCGAAGCGATAGGTGAAATGCCCATCCTGATCCACGTCGACCACCACTTCCTTGAACGCCTCGGCATTCGCGATGCGGTCCAGGATGCCGGCCGACAAGTCCGGCAACAGGATCTGATTGATGATGCGATCGATGGTGCGCGCGCCGCTGTACGCGTCGTCACACCGCGCCACGATATTGTCCAGCACCGCAGGCGTCAGCTGCAGCTCGGCCCGATGCTGTTCGGACATGCGACGCTGGATCTTCTTCAACTTCAGCGCGGCGATCGAGCGGGTCTCGTCGACCGACAGCGGGCGATAGGGGATGACCGTCATGCGGCCGACCAGTGCCGGTTTGAAATGCTGCACCAGATGCGGGCGCATCATCTCGTTCATCTCCTCCAGCGTCGGCTGGCGCTCGGCCCCCTCGACGCAGGCATCGGTGATGACGTCCTGGGCCAGGTTCGAGGTCAGCAGGATCAGCGCGTTGCGGAAGCTGACGGTGGTGCCCTCGGAATCCTCCAGCGAGCCCTTGTCGAAGACCTGGTAGAACAGCTCCCACACTTCCGGATGCGCCTTCTCGAATTCGTCGAGCAGGACGACGGTGTAGGGGTTGTGGCGGACCGCCTCGGTCAGGATGCCGCCCTGGCCGTAGCCGACGTAACCGGCCGGCGCACCCTTCAGCTTGGAGACCGAATGGCCCTCCTGGTACTCCGACATGTTGATGGTGACGATGCGGTTCTCGCCGCCGTACAGCAGGTCGGCCAGGGCCAGCGCCGTCTCGGTCTTGCCGACGCCCGAGGGGCCGACCAGCAGGAACACGCCGATCGGCTTTTCCGGGGCGGCCAGCTTGGCGGCCGAGATGCGGATGGCGCGGCTGATCGCGTCGATGCCGTCGCGCTGGCCGATCACGCGCTCGGCCAGCTTCTCCTCGAGCTGCATCAGCGTCGAGACTTCGCCCGAACGCAGCTTGCCCATGGGGATGCCGGTCCAGCCGGCGATCACCTCGGACACGACCGCTTCATCGACCGCGACCGGCACCAGCGGCGATTCGCCCTGCATCGCCGCCAGCTTGGCCCGCAGGTCGTTCAGCGTGGGCATGTCGGGGGCCACGGCCTCCTGGCCCTCGGCCGGCGGCTTCAGCTTGGCTTCCTCGTCCAGGATGCCCTTGACGATCGCGGCCTCTTCCTCGTGGCGCTTGGCCAGCGCGGCGCGCTGGACCTCGAGGTCGGCCAGTTCCTTGTCGAGCTTGGCGGCCAGCGTCTCGGTGTCGGCGTCGCCCAGGCCCAGTTCCATCTGGCGGGTCACGGCGCGCCGTTCGTCGCCGACGATCCGCAGATCCTGCAGCACGCTTTCCAGCGTCGGCGGGGCGGCCGACTGGCCCAGCGCCACGCGGGCGCAGGCGGTATCGAGCACGGCGACCGCCTTGTCGGGCAGCTGGCGGCCTTCGATATAGCGCATCGACAGGCGCACGGCGGCGGCGATGCCGCTTTCGCGGATGGCGACGCCATGGTGCTTTTCCAGCGACGGGGTGATGCCGCGCAGCATGGCGATGGCGGTCGCCTCGTCGGGTTCGGGCACCTTGACCACCTGGAAGCGGCGGGTCAGCGCCGGATCCTTTTCGATGTGGCGCTTGTATTCGCTCCAGGTCGTGGCGCCGATGGTGCGCAGCTCGCCGCGCGCCAGCGCGGGCTTCAGCAGGTTGGCGGCATCGCCGCCGCCGGCCTGGCCGCCGGCGCCGATGATCGTATGGGTCTCGTCGATGAACAGGATGACGGGATCGACGGCCGAGGTGACTTCGCTGATCACGTCCTTCAGGCGCTTCTCGAATTCGCCGCGCACGCCGGCACCGGCCTGCAGCTGGCCCAGGTCCAGGCTGCGGATCGACACCTTGCGCAGCGGCGGCGGCACTTCGCCCGCGACGATGCGCAGCGCCAGACCCTCGACCAGGGCGGTCTTGCCGACGCCCGCCTCGCCCACCAGGATCGGATTGTTCTGGCGGCGGCGCATCAGGATGTCGACCATCTGGCGGATCTCGCCGTCGCGGCCCAGGATCGGATCGATCTTGCCGTTGCGCGCCTGGGCGGTGACGTCGATGGTGAACTTGTCCAGGGCGCTTTCACCGCCCGGCGCGGCGGCCGGCCGGCCGGCCGTCGCCGCGGTCGCCCCGCCGCCGGTGCCCGGCGCCTGCGGCTGCAGCGCGCGGCGCGCGGCATCGGCGCGGGCGGCGGCATCGACCTTCTCGGCGGTGGTGGGGCCGACATCCTTCAGCTTGGCCTTGACCGCCTCGGGGCTCAGGCCTGCGATCAGGGGCACGGTCTCGGCGATGCTTTCGCGCAGCTCCGGGATCGAGACCAGCGCGATCAGGATGGCGCCCGACCGCGTCATCGGCTCGTGCGATTCGAGCGAGGCGATCATCCAGGCTTCCTTCAGCAGGCGGGCGACCTGCGGCGAGAACGCCGGGGTGCGGCCCGCGCCGCGCTTGAAGGTTTCGATCGCCGCGGTCAGCTGGCGGTTCAGGTCGCCGCGGTCGACGTCCAGCTGCCACAGGATCTCGTAGATGTCGGACTGCTGGGCGGCGACCAGCTTGGACAGCAGGTGCTCGATCTCGACGTAGAAGTTGGTCTGCGACACACACAGATGCGCCGCATCCTCCAGCGCCTTGCGGCACAGCGGATTCAGTTTTTCGATCAGCGTCTTCAGGTCAAAGGACATGGCGCGTGCTCGGCTTCAGCAAGGGGTTGAGGAGAAAGGAGGGCGAAGAGGCGTGGGCCCGGCCGGGTCCGTTGCCCAGCCAGGTCGTGCGTCCGAGGCGGCCGGCCGTGGACGAGGAGACCTTGGCCGACGGTCGGTCGGCGCGGTCCAGAAGGAGGCGCAGCCGCACCTCCAGGGCGGGGCCGCAATAAAGCGGCACCAGGCTTTCCAGGCGGGCGAAGTCGGGCCCCCCGGGCAGGCAGTCGATATAGCGTTCCAGGCGCAGCGGCCCCAGCACCAGTTCGATGGTGCCCTGCTGGTCATAGGCGCGATGGCCCAGCACCGCCCCCTGGCCCAGCCGTTGCGCGCCGCCGCCCGACGGGCCGATGCGGGTCTGCTGTTCGGGCGGGATGTTGCGCCATTCGCCGACGAATTCGTCGACCGTCACGCGCACCTTCAGCAAGCCTTCGATCAGGCGGCGCAACCCCTCGGCCGGGCGGCGCTGGTCGCTGAGGATGCCGGCGAAACGCAGCAGGGTGGGATCGGCGGCGGCGGCACCGCGGGCGAGGCCGGCGATGGCGCGCATCGCGCTGCCCAGCCGCGCCTTTTCCGGCCGGGCCGATTCCAGCAGCGGCCGGTGCGCCTTGACCACCTGGTAGTACAGCGCGATCAGGCGATGGTTGAAGACATCGAGGAAGTCGGCCATCGCCCGGTCGCCGGCCTTGATCCGGCCGAGCATCATTTCGGTGATGGACCGGGGCAGGGGACCCTGGATGCCGGCCAGGCCCAGTATGGCCACGCGCAGATTGGGCGGCATGCCGCCTTCGCCGGGCTTCAGGCCGTCGATTTCGGATGCCGGGAACGACAGCGCGTTGCGCGCGGTGAAGCGCACCGGTTCGTTGCGCAGCGACGTCGACGAACCGACTTCGGCGCCGTTGGGGCTCAGCTGCTCCAGCAGCCGGACCGCCTGCACGAAGGCGAAGCGTTCCGGCTCGGCGTAGAGCGCCGCCCTCAGATCGTGCTGCGCGACCCGATCGTCGCCGGCCATTGTTGCCAGATCCCTTCGCGTTGGGCGCTGCGCAGCGCCAGTTCGGTGAAACTGTTGATCGATGCGGTCTGGGCAAAGAAGCGGCTGAGGACCGCGCCCAGCAGATGGGCCGAGCCGCCGACGAAGGCGCGTTCGTCGACTTCGAGTTCGAGGCGCACGCCGCGGCAGAAGCCGCGCCAGCTTTCCATGCCGACGCGGCGCACCACCGGTTCGGCGACCAGCCGCCGCAGCCCGGCGATTTCCTCCAGCGCCGAGACCCGCTGCGGGGGGCAGTACAGCCGCAGCACTTCCTGCAGCGCGGCCAGGCCCTCGGCCCCGCTTTCATAGGGGATGTGGCTGAGCGACAGCTGCGACACCAGCCGCCACAGCGTGGCGCCGTCGGCCGGCGGATGGACGCAGGTGGTCGGCCGCATCTGCAGCGACACGGCGGCCGGCAGTTCGACATCGGCCTGCAGCACGGCGTTGGTCGGCAATTGCTCGGTCAGGGCGCGGTTGGTGCACATCGTGCGCACGGTGACCGTTTCGCCGGGCGGGCGGCGGGCGCGGAAGCGCTGTTCCTTGAAGCCGATATGCAGTTCGGTGCCGGGCATGCCGGCGCGCGCCGCCACCCGCCGGGCGTGCCAGAACACGGCATCGTCGCCGACCGCTGCATGGCCGAAACCGAAATACGGGGCGACCCGCGTCGGTTCGGGCTGCGAGGCGGCCGACAGCAGCACGTCGGTCACCGAATGGATCTCGTACTGCGCCTCGGCATTCAGTTCGGGCCGCACCAGATATTCCGACGCGGTATGGGTCAGGCGGATCGGCTCGGCGGTCTTGACGAACAGGTTGACGATGGGCACGCAGTGCAGCAGCACGCTTTCGGCATCCAGGTCGAACCGGCCGGCCGGCGGCCGGGACAGGCCGATCAGCAGGTCGGCCTCGGTCGCGGCGGGCAGGGGGCCCAGCTTCTCGATGTCGACGAACAGGAATTTTTCCTGGAAGGCGAAGTATTCGGCCAGCAGGCGATAGCCCGACAAGGCATTGTCGCGTTCGGGCAGGGCCGCCTCGTTGGCGGCAAAGCCGACCTCGGCCACCCGCGCGAACGGGCGCGGCGAACCGGCATTGCCGGCCGTCTCCCAGGCGATGGCGCCGACGGCCGACACCAGTAGTTCGTGCAGTTCGGGGCCAAGCTTGCGGTTGCCGCCCAGGTACAGGCGCAGCTTGTCCAGCCGTATCTCGTTCAGCGGCACGCCCAGGCTTTTCAGCCGCAGGCGGATGACCGCCGCGATCCGGCCCGACGAGAACACGTCGTGCAGCGACACCGGTTCCAGCCGCACGTCGACCAGCGCGATCGGCGCCAGATGCAGTTCGCTGGTGGTGCGGAACCGGCAGGTGGCACCGGCGCCCTGGGCATAAAGCGGCGTGCCGCGCGTGATCAGCCGCCCGTCGGGCGGCGGCAGCGGATCGCGGCCGACGTCGAAACGCGCGATCGCCAGCGGCGGGATGCCCTCGCTGAGATAGGGGTAGAGCGAATCGAGCAGCGCCTTGGGGATTTCGGGGAAATCGGCGTCCAGGCGGTTGTGGATGCGCGCGGTGAGGAAGGCAAAGGATTCCAGCAGGCGCTCGATCTGCGGATCGGCGCTTTCGCCCTCGGACAATTCCAGGCGCGAGGCGATCTTGGGGTAGCGGCGGGCGAAATCGGCCCCGGCGCGGCGCAGATAGTCGAGTTCCTGACGGAACCCCTCTACCAGCCGCTCGTCGAAACTGCCCCGCATGTAGTGCCTTACTCCCCTTCGCCGCCGACCTGGACGGGAAAACTGAATTGCTCGACGATCGGCAGGGCGCTCAGGGTCGCGTCGACCATGAAGCTGAGCGACTGCCGGCCTGAATCGACCTTGACGAACTGGACGCGGACATTCTTCAGCCGCGGTTCGAAGGCTTCGATCACGGCGGCGATCTCGCGGCACAGGGCGGCGCGTTCGTCGGCCGAGGCGATGGTGGCGACCGCATAGTCGGCGATGCCGAAGGTCAGGGTGGTACCGAACAGGGGCCCGCGTTCGCCTTCCGAAACCGGCGCGCGGCTGTTCAACAGCCGGGCGACTTCGTTGACGACGGAAACCCGCAGGTTCTGCAGGGTATAATGCCGGAAGGGCGTCACTTCGAAGGGCTGTTCCGGGTCCTCGTCGATCAGGCGATCGAACAAGAGCGCGCGGGCGCCCTGCTTGCTGTCGTCCTGATTGCCCCGCATGCCTCCCCCCTCTGATGACCTGGTTTTTCGTCCGCTCCGGTGCAGTCTTCGATCGGTCCGGCGCACGGCGCCGGCAGCGGGGTGGCCCCACTGCCGGCGCGCGTGATCCGGCAGGATTTACGCCGACTTGTTGGCGATGACGTCCCAGCCCGCCTGGACGTTGCCGCCCATCGAGCCGTCGGTCTTCTGCGGCGCATAGGTGAACTTGATGGTCTTGTAGCTGATCGCGACCTTCTCGAGGGGAACGTTGTTCTTCGTCGGGTCTTCCTGCTCGTCGCCGGGGACGAAGGTCTCGAGCTTGGCGACCATCGCCTCGCCCAGTTCGATCGTCATGTACTTCTCGGGCTTGCCGCCCGACTGGCGCAGGAAGTGCAGCTTGACGTCGCCCAGGCTGGAATCGGCCTTGCACAGGCTTTCGAACAGCTTCGGGGTCGACTTGTCGACCGCCTTGATCACGGTCACCGGCTTGTGCACGGCGACGCCCGCGGTGCGGCCGCCTTTGGTACGGTCGAAGGTGATCGGCACTTCGGCAGCGTACTGCGCCGCGATGCAGGCGATCTTGTTCTCGAAGCCGGTCTCGGTGGCTTCGCCTTCGTGCTTGCAATCCATGATGATCAGATCGGCCATGATACGAGTTCCTTCTGTGTACGTATCGTTATTTTAAGAAGAAGAGCCTTGGTCTCTTCGGACTTTCGGCTCTTCGTTGGCGTTACTCTGTCCCCGGAAGACTGTTTCGTCTGTGACTGCGATCAACCGCCGGCGGGGGCGGGCAGATCGGCGACCAGACGGATCGAGGCGCTGAGCTCCTCGAGCTGGAAATGCGGACGCAGGAAGGCGGTCGCACGATAGACGCCGGGCTGGCCCGGGACCTCGTACACGTCCACCCGGCCCTCGCGCAGCGGGAACGACGACTTGGCCTGCTGGCTGGCATTGTCGTCGAGCAGGATGTAGCCCGACAGCCAGGTCTGCAGGTAGTCGCGCACCTGGTCGGCCGTCTGGAACGAGCCGATCTTGTCGCGCATCATCACCTTGAAGTAGTGGGCGAAGCGCGAGGCGGCCAGCACGTAGGGCAGCATCGCCGAGATGCGGGCATTGGCGTTCGCCGCTGGCGTGTTGTAGGTCTTGGCCTTGTTCACCGTCTGGCCGCCGAAGAAGGCCGCCTTGTCGGTGCCCTTCTGGTGGACCAGGCTGATGAAGCCGAGATCCGACAGTTCCTTTTCGCGACGGTCGGTGATCGCCACCTCGGTCGGGCACTTGATGGCGATGTCGCCGTCCTCGGTGCGGAAGGTGTGGACCGGCAGGTTCTCGACCAGGCCGCCGCCTTCGACGCCGCGGATCGCCGCCGTCCAGCCGTAGCTGGCGAAGGC